>Ga0335081_10004725_pt1 | contig 21503 bp, 19 predicted proteins | sample Lox_Sample_35_FD_206713 | JGI IMG/M metagenome (GOLD analysis project Ga0335081, IMG submission 206713) | Soil microbial communities from Loxahatchee National Wildlife Refuge, Florida, United States - Lox_Sample_3.5 | ecosystem: Environmental > Terrestrial > Soil > Wetlands | place: USA... | reverse complement strand
CCATTCGCTTTCGAGCAGACGGCCGAGTTCGGGGGCGAACGTGCGGGCCGTGCGCTCGCGCCGCAAGACGTCGAGCGCACGGTTTTTCGCGGTGACCATCAGCCAGGCCGACGGGTTTTCGGGCACTCCGCGGAACTTCCAGACTTCAAGGGCGCGGCAGAAGGCGTCTTGCACAACGTCTTCCGCCAGCGCGAGGTTGTGGACTCCGAAGATGCGCGTGAGCGTGGCGACCATGCGCCCCGCTTCCCGCCGGAAGAGATGATCGCTCGGCTCCATCACATGTTCATCTTGCGGATCGGCCGCACTTCCACCGCGCCTTCGAAGTCGAAGATGGGGCAGCCCTTGGAGAGTTCCACGGCTTGATCGAGGTCGCGGGCTTCGATCAACGTAAAGCCTCCGATGACGTCCTTGGTTTCGGCAAAGGGCCCGTCGGTCACCGTTTTCTGCTTACCCTTCACCAGCTTGCCGGTGCTTTCTAGCGGATGGCCGGGGTTCTGGATGTGCCCGCTCTCCCCCAGCTGCTTGAACCAGGCCATCCATCGCTGCATGGTTTGCTGCATTCTCTCGGGAGAATGTCCCCCTTCGCCCCCGCGATACAGATATACGAATTCGCTCATGGTAATTCCTCCTTATTTTCGTACTGCTAACCTTAATACGTTCGAGAAGGGCGGCGGCGGACATTTTTCATTGTGAAGTGAATAGCTAGGAGTAGCCGAGGCACCCGAAGGGAAAGCAGATTCCTCACCGCCATCGGCAAACAGCGCCGCTGGGATTCGGAATAACAAGGCTGCGAAACATGCACAGCCAGGAGTGGCTGTGCCACTGAGCTACAAGATTCCGCCTGCGCTAGACGTTTTTGAGGGCGGAGTCGAGATCGGCGATCAGGTCTGCGCAGTCCTCGATTCCTACCGACAGGCGCACCAGGCCGTCGGTAATGCCGATCTGCTGGCGGACGTTCGGAGGAATGGAAGCGTGGGTCATCGTGGCGGGATGGCAGATGAGCGTCTCCACGCCGCCGAGACTTTCCGCGAGCGAACAGAGCTTCACGTGATTGAGCAGGCGGCGGGCGGATTCGAGCGATCCCAGGTCGAAGGAGAGCATGGCGCCGAAGCCGCGCTGCTGGCGGCGGGCGAGATCGTGCTGGGCGTGCGAAGGCAGGCCGGGGTAATGCACGCGCTTCACCTTGGGATGCTTTTCGAGATAGCGCGCGATCTCCATGCCGTTGGCGTCGTGCTGGGCCATGCGCACGGCGAGGGTCTTGATGCCGCGCGAAACGAGGAAGCAGTCCATGGGCGCGAGGCCCGCGCCGGTGGAGCGCTGGAGAAAATAGATTTTCTCGGCGTCGGCCGGGCGGGTGAGGACCACCGCGCCGCCGAGGGCGTCGCTATGGCCATTGAGGTATTTGGTCATGGAGTGCACCACGATGTGCGCGCCGAGTTCGATGGGGCGCTGCAGGTAAGGGCTGAGGAAGGTGTTGTCCACGGTGACGGTGATGCCGCGCTCGTTGGCGATGGCGGCCACGGCCGAGATATCGGTGAGAATCATGGTGGGATTGGTGGGCGTTTCGACGTAGATCATGCGGGTATTCGGGCGCAGCGCCCCGCGGACGGTTTCGGGGTTGGACATGTCGACGAAGCTGAACTCGATGCCGAACTGGCAAAGAAACTGCGTCGTCAGGCGATAAACGCCGCCGTAGACGGCGTGGGAAAGAATGGCGTGGTCGCCGGGACGAAGCAGGCGGAACATGGCGTCAATCGCGGCCATGCCGGACGTGAAGGCGTAAGCCGCGTGGCCGCCCTCGAGGTGGGCCACGCAGCGCTCCAGCGCCCGGCGGTTGGGGTGCTCGGTGCGGGCGTACTCGTAGCCCTTGTGCTTTCCGAACTCCGGTTGCACGTACGTGGAGGTTTGAAAGATCGGCGCGACGATAGCGCCCGTGCCCGGTTCTGGTTCCTGGCCGATATGGATCGCGTCGGTGGCGAATCCCATGGATGTTTCCCCCTTGCCTGGATCAAAATTGGCTCGCACCAAGGCGATGCCGTATCTATGAACGATTACCCGACGATTATACAGGCGATACTTTTGGAGTCGCGCCTCTCGTCCCACGGATGCTCCCTTGCGAAATCCGCGCGGGAGGAGTAAAGAGGGAAGAGCCTTGGGCGCGTCGGAGCGCCCCGCAGCATGCGCGGATGCCATTCGATGTCGGAGAATAGAGCCATGCCGGGAAGAGGTTGCCATCGCCGGATGCTGGCAGCGCAGGCCGGGGTGATTTGGCTGGTCTTTTTTGCGGCCATTGCGGTTGTACCCGCGCAGACGACGGCTCTCGCGGGGCAATCGGACAAGGCCGCCAAGCCCGACAAGAATGCGACAGCGCGGCTTCGAATCGAGGTGACCGGGGGCGACGCCAATAAGCCCGTCTCCGATGCGAGCGTCTACCTGCGCTACCCGGACGACAAAAAGTTCGAGCTGGACCTAAAAACCAATCAAGAGGGAATTGCGCGCTCGCCGGAAATCCGCCAGGGGAAGATTCTGATTCAGATCGTGGCGCCGGGGTGGAAGACCTATGGCGAGTATCACGATATCTCCGAAGCCGAGCCGACCATCCAGATTCATCTGGCAAAGCCAACAACGCACTGGTACTGAGGGAGCCATCCAAGTTAGCCGGTGCCACCTGCCCGCACAGCCAGGAGTGGCTGTGCCGCTGATCTCTAACAATTCATGAAACGATGAGCCCGATGATGCATCAATAGGTCGATGGTGGACTACCGGAGGGCAAAACGATGCCGCAATGCACGCATATGAACCAGATTCACGACGTCAAGCCGCACACGAAAGGATGCGAGGAGTGCCTGAAGATGGGCGACACCTGGGTGCACCTGCGCCTATGCATGGTTTGCGGGCACGTGGGCTGCTGCGATTCTTCCAAGAACAAGCACGCCACGAAACATTTCCATTCCTCGAAGCACCCCATTATGAAGTCCATCGAACCCGGCGAGGATTGGGGCTGGTGCTTCGTCGATGAGGTCGAGCTTGACTTCGCTTGAGTGGCCGCCGCTGCCATTCTCCGAATGGGAGAGCACCTGCGACACGCTGCACATGTGGACGCAGATCGTGGGGAAGACGCGCGCCGCGCTGACGCCGCTGGAGAATCATTGGTGGAACGTGACGCTGTACGTCACGCCGCGAGGGCTGCGGACCGGCACGATAGCGTTCCAGCGCGAAACCTTCGACGAAGAGTTCGACTTCATCGGCCACAAACTAGTGATTCGCACCAGCCGGGGCGACCAGCGCGATATCGCGCTCGCGCCGCGCACCGTGGCCGATTTCTATGCCGAACATGTGTCCTGCCTGAAAAGCCTGGGGATCGAGGTAAAGATTCACACCACGCCGGACGAGTTTGACGACAAAACGCCGTTCGAGCAGGACCGGCATCACGCGTCCTACGATCGCAAATACGTCGAGCGGTTCCATCGCATCTTGATGAACGCCGATCGCTTGTTCCATGAGTTTCGAGCGCACTTCACCGGCAAGTGCAGCCCGGTGCAATTTTTCTGGGGTTCGTTCGATCTGGCGGTGACGCGATTCTCGGGGCAGCGATGCCCGCTGCCGCAGAACGCCGATAGCATCACGCGAGAGGCCTACTCGCACGAGGCGATCAGCTGCGGCTTCTGGCCGGGCGACCGCCGGTATAAGCAACCGGCCTTTTACTCCTATACGGCGCCCGCGCCTGCCGGCCTCGATCAGGAGAAGATCCGTCCGGAGGCAGGGTATTGGGATAGCCAAATGGGCGAGTTTCTCCTTAAGTATGAGGATGCGCGCGCCGGGAAACCGCCGGAGCAGGCGATTCTGGACTTCTGCCAGAGCACGTACGAAGCCGGCGCAAAGCTGGCGAAGTGGGATCGGCAGGCGCTGGAGCGCGGGGCCTAAGAAGAGCGAAAAGCAGATCCCTCACCGCCGTCCCACAAATCGGGCCGGGTTCGGGATGACAGCGTCGCAACCAGCGCGTCCGGCGAGAATCTATTCTTGGGAGAAAAACTCAGCGCGGCGGAGTGCCGCCAAGGAGGACCGCATGTACGTAGTGATTGGAGCGACAGGACATACAGGAAACACCGTTGCCGAGAAATTGCTCGGCAAGGGGGAGAAGGTCCGCGTGGTCGGGCGGGACGGGAGGAAACTCGAGCCTTTCCGGCAGAAAGGCGCGGAAGTATTCGTTGGCGATGTGACGGATGCGGGCGCCATGGAGCGAGCGTTCGCGGGCGCGGATGCCGCTTATGTAATGATCCCGCCCAATGTGGCCTCGCCAAACGTGCTTGCGTATGACGACCGTGTGATCGATTCGCTGGCTTCGGCTGTGCAGAAAAATGCCGTGAAGCAGGCCGTGCTGCTCAGCAGTGTGGGCGTGGATAAGCCGGATAAGACGGGCCCGGTGGTGGGCCTGCGCCGCCTGGAGCAGAAGTTAGAAGCGATCGCCGGTCTGAACGTGCTTTCCCTGCGCGCCGGCTACTTCATGGAAAATATATTGCCGCAGGTCGCCGTGATTCAGTCGTTCGGAAATATGGTTGGACCGGTGCGAGCGGATTTGCCTTTGCCGATGATCGCCACGCGCGACATCGGCGCGGCGGCGGCCGAGGCTCTGGCGCGGCGGGATATTCAGGGCAAACAGCGGCGCGAACTGCTGGGAGCGCGCGACGTGACCTACTCCGAAGTTGCTAAGGTCCTGGGAGCCGCTATCGGCAAGCCCAATTTGCAGTATCAGCAGTTCGGCGCGGCGCAAGTGAAGCCGGCGCTGATGCAGATGGGAATGTCCGCGAACATGGTCGATCTCCTACTGGAGATGTGCGATGCGCTGAATTCGGGATACATGCGGGCGCTCGAGCCGCGTTCGGCGCAAAACACCACGCCCACAACCATCGAAACGTTTGTGGGCGAAGTTTTCGTACCGGCATTTAGAGGGCAAGCGGCTCGGGCGTAGCGCCGGCCGGCCCAACGCCGCCGCATCTCGGTACTGGTGGGCGGAGCGAGAAGCTGCCGACTCGCTCCGCCAGCGCGCACCTCAGTATTTCCTACGATCTTGCCCCGCCCACAAGGCGCAAAGGGACTGCCTGGGGGAGGACACAGGCGTATACAGGTTACCGGGTAATTCCTTACCCGAATGCTGTAAGTCCTACCTCTTAGCACACCCGCTTTTTCTAAATAACAACCCTTAGACGTCCAGCGGGCCCATAGCAAACAAAGCGTTTATACCTGGCTAGCCGCGTGCCATATGTCCAAGGGGTCTGGGGTGCCTGAGGGCTGCGGTGCAGCGCATCCTGCTCGGGCCGATCGGTTCAGCGCACGCTTATCCAACTCACACGCTCAAGGAGAGGACACGAAATGTCGAGTCTAGCCGAGGATCGTAGAATGGACCGGGCCTTCTTGGAAGCCGTCGCTCGCACCATGCAGACGCTCGATGAGCACGTGAATGAGTACATCGCCAAACGTCTGGCCGAAAGCAACATCTCCACCAACGCCGAATTGCAGCTTTCGCCGCGGGAGCGGGATGTTTTCGCGCTCCTTCTGGAGGGGTTTTCCAACAAGCAGATCGCCTCGCACCTGTGCATCAGCGAAAGCACCGCCAAGTTTCATGTGAGCTCCATCCTTAGGAAGTGCGGAGTCACCAGCAGGCTGGACTTGATGCGCGAGCACAGGATCGCGCCGAATCTGGAGTTGATCGCGAGTTAGGAAAGGGAACGGCCCCGCGCGCGCGGCCTCTATCTTTAACGCAAACTGGGAAAGTCAAAATCCCGCCGCTCAGGCGGGCCGCCGGGTGTAGACTTTTCGTGCGGCTCAGTTCGGAGCGCGCGGAGGGTTTTTCAATGGTGACTATTCGCCGGATCGGCAAGGCCGCGGTTGCGGTTTTGCTTTTGGCTGCGGCGGGGCCTGCCATTCATGCGCAGAGCGCGCCGAAGGAGGCGGATTCGGCAGCGATCAAGATGCTGCTCTCCAAATTCACCGACGCCTTCAATCGTCACGACGCGGCGGCGATGGGAGCGCTGTTTGCCGAGGATGCCGATTTCACGAATCTTCGCGGCGCCAGCCTGCACGGGCATGAAAAGATCCAGGCGAATTTCGTGACGCTCTTCAAGGGCATTTTGAAAGACGCCAAGCGCACCGATTCCGCGCGCGACATTCGTCTGTTGACACCCACGCTTGCGGCGATCGATTCGGACGACACCATAGACGGTTCGCTGGCGCCGGACGGCAAGCCGAATCCACTGCGCAAAGGGCTGATGAGCTGGATCGCGACCAAGCAGGGCGGCATGTGGCATATTCTCATCTTCCACGAGCAGGATCTCCCGCCGGCGCCTGCCGTGACCAGTTCGTCCCGATAGGGCTGCGCCTTTAGATGCAAGTTACTGTAAATACATAGCTTGCGTAACTTTCTGCCGCCGCTTCCGAACGCTGGCCCCAGGGACAGTTTACGGCGCGGAAAACCTGTTACAAAGCCCAATTGTCCAGTCGCGCTCCCCTTCGCTAAAGTCTGCAAGGAACGTTCGCTGACGACGCTTTGGCGCCGAGGGCCGGCCCCACCCCGCCTTGCCTTCGAAACTGAAAAGGCCCGGCCAGACGGCCAAAGCGGACTGACCCGCGCCATTTCTCTTTGGCGTTACACCCGAAAGCTAGCGCTATGGACCTGGAAATCATAAAGAACGACAAAGCGGCGTCGCGCAGCAAAGCGGCGCGCCCGGCTAAGATCGAGCTCGAACTCTTGCTCGACCAGCACCGCGAGTGGGCGCAATCGGGCGGGCGCAAGGGCCGGCAGGCCGATCTTTCCCGGCTCAATCTGGAAGGCGCCGACCTCACCGATACCAATCTGCGCAATGCGCGGCTGAACGATACGGTGTTGAAGGGCGCAGACCTGCTGCTGAGCGATTTGCAAGGCGCCAGCCTGCTGCAAGCCAATCTCGAAGGCGCCAACCTGTTGGGCGCGCGGCTCCGCGAAACCAATCTTCAGGGCGCGAATCTGAAGGGCGCCACGGGACTGCTGGCCGCCGAACTTTCGGGAACGAATCTGACCTTTGCCAAATTGCCGGCGGAGATCTCCACCGCCGACGATTTGAAGTATGTGGCGCGGCGCGCCGGGCATGCCAGCTGGCTGATCCTGTCCCTGGTGCTGCTCAATGTGCTGGCGTGCTGGAGAGTTCTCACCGTTTCGGACGCGCAAATCTTGCGAAACGCCTCCTCGCTTCCGTTGGCGTCCCGGCGAAACGAATTGCCGCTGGTGCAATTCTTTCTCTTCTGCCCGGTGCTGCTCGGCGGGCTCTATCTTTGGCTGCACGTGTATCTGCAGCGATTGTGGGAGGCGACGGCGGCGCTTCCGGCGATTTTCGAGAGCGGGCGGCGGCTCGACTCCAGCCTGCCTTGGCTGGTGCGGTGGCCGGCTCATAGCTATTTCAGATTTCTGCGCCAGCGGCGGTCGGCGCTGGCGGGAGTCGAAAAAGCTACCTGCGTCCTGCTGCTCTATTGGGCGACGCCGGCGACGATGCTGCTCTTCTGGGCCCGTTACCTGACGCTTCAGGACGTGCGCGGCACCATCCTGCACATTTTGCTGATTACGGCGGCGGCCAGCGCGGCGCTGCATTTCCCGCGTTCGACGGAGCGCGCCTTTGGGAGCGGCGATTCGGGATGGCCACAAGAGAACTCCGGCGCCGGGGAGCCGGGTGAGTTGCCGTTGCCGAGGCGCAGCGATTCCGCGCCAGGCGCGATCGCAGCGGCAGGCCAGGGCGGCTGGTTTCGTCCGGCGCCCGCCGATAGTTCAGCGGAGTTGGCAGTAGCGCTGGCCGAAGCGCCGGCGCGTTCGGCTGTGCCTGTGGACGAGGCCGTGGCGGAACTTTTGCAGACTGAAGTCGGCGACCCGGCGCCAGCTTCGGAGCCGCGGCCGCGCGGCGACGTTAAGAAACCGAGCCTCGCGCGGAGAATCCCGGTGGGCGTGGCGTTCGGTTTCGTTTTGCTGCTGCTGGCGGTCGGCACGATTGGCGGCGCTCCTCATGACGGCACTGCGGCGCAGGCAGTCGCCGCGGCAAGCCCGCAGAGTTGGGCGGCGGACGTTTTTTGGTTGATCGGCTACGACCCCTTTGCGCAGGTAAACGAAACCGAGATTTCCCGCAAGCCGTCCGGCTGGTCGGGAAGCGATGAGGAACTTAGCCGCGTGGAAGGCGCCGGCATGAACGGCATCCGGCTGCGGTACTTGCAGGGTTACGGCGCATTTCTGGCCAAGGCGCGCTTGCGCCAGGCCGACCTGCGTTACGCGTATCTCTCGGAAGCGGACTTGCGGCAGGCCAATCTGCGCGGCGCGAGCTTGCGACTTGCGGTGCTCGACCGGGCCCGTCTCGATAACGCATCGCTCCAATCGGCCGATCTCGGCCATGCGAATTTGACCCGCGCGTCGCTCGCGAAAGCCGATCTTTCTTTCGCGTCGCTGGCGGGCGGGATGCTGCTGGACGCCAAGGCCGATGGCGCGGTGCTGTACCATGCCGACCTGCACGACGCTTCGCTCGAACGCGCCGCTCTGGGGCAGGCCGATCTGCGCGATGCCATTCTGGAAGGCGCGAATTTCAACATGAGCGATTTGCACGAGGCTTACCTTTCGTCCGTGAAAATGGCCGGCGCGAAGCTCGAGCAGGCCCGCCTGAACGGCGCGATCCTGATGAGCGCCGACTTGCGGCGTACGGATCTGAACGCCGCGAACCTCCAAAGCGCGGTGGTGACCGGAGCCGACTTCACCGGCGCCAATTTGCAGAACGCCGACCTGCGCGGGGTAGTGGGGCTGCGCACCTCCCAACTCTGCTCAGCGGCAAGTCTTCGTGGCGCTCAACTCGACGACGCGCTGGCAACCGACGTCGGCGTGCAGTGCCCCGCGAGCCGCTGATCCGCACTCTTTCCCCGCACCCCCGTTCACGCTCGCCCCGCCGCTGTTATCAGGAGGCGCGTTCTTTGGGCCGAGGGATCTGCAGTTCGGTTCAGCTCGTCGTCGAAATTGCAAGGAAATGCCACTCTTAGGCTTCAGGGAGGCCATCGTAAGGTAAGGTATAAAAGAAGACAGCCCAACCGGAGGATGACGTGGCGCGGGAACAGGAGAGCACGATACGCGTGGGCGGGCAAGACGTGAAGATCACGCGGCCGGAGAAAGTGCTCTTTCCCGACGACGGCATCACCAAGCAGGATCTGATCGATTATTACCGGCGGGCCGCCCCGTGGATTCTGCCGCACCTTCGCGAAAGGCCGCTCACCCTGGAGCGCTTTCCCGACGGCATCGGCGGCACGCGAATTATCCAGAAATCGGCGGGGCGTTATTTCCCGCGCTGGATCGAGACGGTGAGCGTCGCGAAGACCGGCGGCTGGGTGCGGCATGTCGTCTGCAATGACGAAGAGACGCTCGTTTACCTGGCAAACCTGGCTTGCATCACTCCGCATATCTGGCTGAGCCGGATCGACCAGCGCGACAATCCCGATCAGATGGTGCTCGATCTCGATCCTTCGGGGACGAGCTTCGCTCCCGTGGTGGATACCGCCAAAGCGGCGCGGAAATTACTCGAGCAGTTGGGGCTGCCGGTTTACGTGAAGACCACAGGCTCCCGCGGGCTGCATGTGGTGGTGCCGCTGAAGCGGCAGGCGGATTTCGATGTGGTGCGCGCGTTCGCGCGGCGGGTGGCCGAGGTTCTGGTAAAGCAGTCTCCGGACCAGCGCACGCTGGAACAGCGCAAGGAGAAGCGCGGCGAGCGCGTATTCCTGGACATCAACCGCAACGCCTACGCTCAGACGGTGGCCCCGGCGTATGCCGTGCGGCCGCGGCCGCGGGCGCCGGTTTCGGCGCCGCTCCATTGGAGCGAGCTCGACGACAAAACTCTGCGGCCGGACAGCTTTACCATTGGCAACATCTTCCAGCGCCTCGACAAAATGGGGAAGACCGGCGACCCGTGGAAGGATTTCCGCGCTCGCGCGGCCGGCTTGAAACAAGCGGCGCAAAAGCTGGCGCAGCTATGAGCCCGGCGTGCCCGGCTGGCTGTTTGGCGGATTCGCTTTTCGATAATTGAAGTAGGCCACGTCCTGATGTTTGTGGTGGGGAATCAGGGCGAGGATGTGTGCTTTCGCGGTCATGGTGAAATGCCGGGGCACCCAAATGTTGTCTGCGAGCGGCGCTTTCTCCAATATGAACTGCGTGCCCGGCTCGACCGTGGCGATGAACCCGACGATGGAAACTGGGTGAGTGACCTCCGCCTCGGCTTTCACCCACTGGTCGGTCTGCTCGTCGATAAAGAGCGTCCCGCGCATGCCGGTCAGCACGGTGGACTCTCGGTCGGACGGATGGAAATCGCGGCGCGGGACGGCATCGACGACGTAGACTTCGCGGCCATCCAGCTTCTCCTCGCCCTTTAGCTTGAAACTAAAGGCGCCCACAAACTCCTGGATGAAGTGCCGGTCGCGGGTCTGCTCCTTTTGGTACTCGGCGATGCGGCGCGCGCGCTCGTCGGGCGATTCGTGCCCGCGGCGGGAAATCTCCTCGCGCAACTTCCGATCTTCCTCTTGCCGCTTATCTTTGGATAGCGGTTTGCCATCGATCGCGACAAGCTCCTGATAGGGCGAGCCGTAAAGCATGTCCACGTCGTAGGTTTTGTGCGTGCCGTCGGAGTCAAGATCGGTCTCGGAGAAATCGTAAGCGGAATCCGCTTTACGGTCCGCTTCCGTGACGCGAGCGGATTGCTGCACGACGCTGTTGATGGCAACGATTGGAGTTCGCTTGGCGGGGGAGACGTCCGGCGTGACCGTGGCTGCGGAAATGACCAGCGGTATCGCTCCGAGGCATAGAATCGCGCCCAGCGACAAGTAAGGGCTCGGCATGGGGGGGCCGCTCCTTCGCCGCTAAAAGGAACCTGGCGATACCCGGCCCGGCTGTAGCGAATATGTCACCGATAAACCGTAGATGCGATACAGCAAAAAGCTTAGGAGACGCGAGGAGGTTTACGGTGCTGCGGGAAGCAAAATGGCGCAACAGTGCCTCTGGCGCGCACGGCTCGCCGCACCGGGGCGTGTCCCCCACTCAACGGAAGCTCCCAATCGGCGCTCATGCCGAAAGAAAAAGCCCGCGGAATTCTTTCCGCGGGCCTTTTCTTTCGGGCTAACTCGCCGTAAGCCTCAGATGTCGTAATACGGGTGAAATGTTGTAGACGAGACTATTCATCAGATATTTGGCAAGAGGTCGAAATATTCGTCATCTTCGTTTTTTCCGCCCTCACCCGCCCCAACTTGCTTTTCCGATTCGATGAATTCGATGCGTTCAATCCATTTCACCATCTTGTAGCCAAGCTGGTTCTCGACCCGCAGGCGGAGAGGGGCGCCATAAACAGGCGGCAAAGGCGCACCATTCATCTCGTAAGCAAGCATGCACCCCGGCTTCAGCAAATTCTCTAAACTCTGGGTATCGTAATAGGGACCTCCGTACAACGCCTCGCCAAAAGAGTAGAAAGCTGCCGTTCTTGCGTTCGGCATCGGCTGCACTAGATCAATGAGTTTGTGCATGGGCAGGCCACCCCATTTGGCGATTCCAGACCAGCCCTGGATGCAGTGGTGCATGGTGGTGAATTCGATTTTACCGAGCGTCTCAATTTCCGCGAGCGATAGCTCTACAGGATTTTTCACTAGCCCCGCAATCTTCAGCCTGTACTCTCCAAAATGATCTTCTATCATTCGCTTCCAGTCGGTGCGTTGCGGGATTTTTCCATTGGGCCAGAAATAAGGGGAGATGTCGTTCTCTCGGTGGTGCTGAACCGGTTTCAGCGGGTCAAGAATGGTTAAACGGAGCGGCTGAGACACGGCTTTCTGTGCGTGTTGCAGAAATCTCGGGGAATACCACGAAACGTAATGAGCGCCAACCCAGTAGAGGAACACTGCGGCGATCCCGACGAAGCCCCAAACCATACCTTCGGGCCGCAGATCGTCTGTCCCCATCACGATGTGATTCATGTTTTGCCGGAAGCCCGTCATCACGACCAAAGTGACGTGCACGCAAAGAAATGCAAAGTAGCTGTTCATCAAAATGAAATGAAGTGACCGTGCTCCCTGCCGCCCGCCAAACGGCTTTGTAAACCACGAGAATCGGTTCACGACAGCCGGCGACATAGATGCGCCCGTCAGGATGGATAACGGAGCAAACACAAAAACGACACCGAAATAGGCGAGTTGTTGCAAGGCATTGTAGCCATAGAAACCGTTGGGCTCGGGTGGGAGGCTGAACGTCGCATAGTGAACAAAAGTGTTCCATGCCTGGACGACTACCGTCGTGGACGTAGGGACGAGCCGCTGCCATTGTTGGCTAGTAAACAGCGCCGTTAGAAATACCAGCCCGGTGACCAGGAAGCCGTAAATATCTATGAAGTGCCACGACCGCGCTATCCCGACCGTGTGGCGGTAGCCCGGCGTAGCAACTAGCGGCGATATATACCTGGCATCATCCTTGGCGGTCCATAGGCGATCTTGGGGGACCTTCAGCGGTGTAAACCGAATCCATTCGCTCCCTGGCGTGCAGTCGTCATTGAAGTACAAGCGCGGGTGGTCCATCAGAATGGATATGCCGCTGCGGATCAGCATGGTCAGAAACAAGAAATTAAAGAAATGCGTATAGCGTATAGCCAATGGAAACCCGTGCGGGCCTGTCGTCGCCCCCGTAGGATACTGCGGCACGGGCGGGATGTAGGGCCGTCCGAAGAAAGCATATTGTAGCCAGGCGATTATGAACGGCACCACAACAACGATCACCAATGCCCAAATAAAGGAGGGCCTAATCCACAGGCGGAATCGCCGATCATCGGGATAGTGAACCGCCTTGTGGAGAGCGTCGAAAGCAATCATGATTGCGCCTTTGCCCTGGGAGCGTTGCCGCCCGGCGAATAGGTCACGAACGGATCATCGTCAACAGCATTTTGAATTTCGTGAGGGCCTTTAAAGAATGAGGTTGATTCGCTGGCATGAGAACCACGTCGCCTGCTTTTGTCAGTAGGGGCTTTCCCGAAACCACAATTTCCGCTTCGCCCTCTAGTAAATGCGCCAAGGCGTCAAATGGGGCCGTATGCTCACTTAGACCCTGGCCATCATCAAATGCGAAGAGCGTGATCGTTCCTGTCGAGCGTTTAACAAGCGTCCGGCTCACAACGGCTCCTTCTTGATAATTTACAAGGTCTACCAAACGAAATTCCTCAGCGACAGGCAGTTCACGTCTGCTTTGTGGTTGCGGCGAACTCATGGTCGGCGGCCTCCGCTGGCGAGGCTTGATCCCAATCGTACCCTCAATTCTCCACCGGCTCCACGCGCTTGCTCCTCAAGGCCCGCCCACACTCTTTGAAGCTCCTTGATGATTTCTTGATTCACTAGGCCCGAATAATTAAGAGGTGGGCATTCTTCCACCGTCTGGACCGGGCGTCCCTCAGGCAGCATCTCGTGTGAGAGCAGGATTTGTTTCAGCGGCACCTCGTACCGACCGCCGCATGCCTGGCAGGGCATCTCAATTGTGACTGCGTCCAAAATATCCATTGGCATTCCCTGTATAGACGTTCGTCGGATACTCAACTGAGCGAGTGGACGCTCATGTTCCATAGTGCGTCAAATCAAAGCAAGGATGATGAACGCGGCTTAACTCACCACCTATTCTATCGTGGAGCGATGTTTGCTTCAATCTGGTCTCCAGCAAGTGCTAGACTACATCAGCAAAACGATGGAGGAACATATGGCTGACAAAACGGAGTCACCTCAGCGATCTAATGTCGGGCATGAGTCCATTGAGGGCACACTTAGCGTCCCAGTTCTGCAATTTGACCTTGGAGAGGAAATCGACCAGCAGCAAAAAGAAGATTCGTGGCGTCACGGCGTTGGGCGCAGTTCTAAGACGCTCGTGAAGTACGACGACCTTCGCATTGTTCTGATTTCAATGAAAGCGGATACGCAGATGCACGAACATAAAGCAGCCGCTAGAATTTCCGTTCAAACCCTCACCGGACATGTACAACTGCGCGTAGTAGGTCACACAGTGGATTTACCCGCTGGGCATCTCTTGGCCCTCGATCAATGCCTGCCGCATGACGTGGTAGCGTTGAAAGACAGCTCCATATTGCTCACCCTTTCATGGCCGTCTCACGAAGCGAACCAGGAGCAATCAGGGAAAGAATAGAGCCCGTCTTCAGCGGCCCGCCAGCAATGGTGCTTGCGTGGCGTGACTTGTTTTCATTTCTTTTCGGCCCTTACGCGTTTTCGTTCAGCTTGGATCGGATCCTGGGAATCACGAAGCTCCGTGGCCTGCTTTTCGGTCTCCTCGCAGTCCCGTGTTCGGGCTCGTTTTACGGCGATTTCTTTTAGGTTGAAAATCGTAAATTCGGAGGGATTTCCAGCAATCGCAGTGACGCCAGTTCGAGCCCTACCGGGTCCTTGCAATCGGCAGAGTGGCGAACGATGATTTTGACCGTATTTCGAGGCGGTGGCATAAAGACGGCCTCCACGCCGCTTAAAAACCAAAGGCCATCTTTATGCCAAAATGTTAAAACCTATTCACTAGCACTTTTGGTTTCAATCGCTTACGACTAGATGTCGTAATAGAGGTGGAATTCGTAGGGGTGCGGGCGCATGCGCACCGGGTCGGCTTCATTTTTGGTTTTGTACTCGATCCACAGGTTGATGAGCTCTTCGCTGAAGACGCCGCCCTTGGTGAGGTACTTGTGGTCGTCCGAGAGAGCCTTGAGGGCTTCGTCGAGCGAGCCGGGCATGGTGGGCACCTTCTTGGCCTCTTCGGCTTCCAGTTCGAAGATGTCCACGTCGAGCGGCTTGCCGGGATCGATCTTGTTATCGATGCCGTCGAGGCCGGCCATAAGCATGGCGGCGAAGGTGAGATAGACGTTGCAGGAAGGGTCGGGCGGGCGGAACTCGAGCCGCTTGGCTTTCGGATTATCCGAATACATCGGGATGCGCACCGCCGCCGAACGGTTCCGGCTCGAGTACGCCAGGTTCACGGGAGCCTCGTAGCCGGGCACCAGGCGCTTGTAGGAGTTGGTCGTCGGCGCGGAGAAGGCCGAGATGCTGCGGCCATGCTTGAGCAGGCCGCCGGCATACCACAGCGCCAGTTGCGAAAGGCCGGCGTACTTGTCGCCGGCGAAGAGCGGCTTGTTCTTGTTCCAGAGAGACTGGTGCGTGTGCATGCCGGAACCGTTATCGCCAAAGAGCGGCTTGGGCATGAAGGTGACCGTCTTGCCATACTGCTGGGCCACGCTCTTGATGGCGAACTTGTACTTCATCATGTTGTCTGCGGACTTCACCAGGGTATTGAAGCGCTGATCGATCTCGCACTGCCCGGCGGTGGCCACTTCGTGGTGGTGGCACTCGATGTCCAGGCCAATCTCCATCATGCGCAGGACCATCTCCGTGCGCAGGTCCTGGAAGTGGTCGATCGGCGGGGCGGGGAAGTAGCCTTCCTTGAAGCGCGGGCGATAACCGAGGTTGTGCTCGGCGCGGCCGCTATTCCAGCGCCCTTCGTCGGAATCGATGTAGAAGAAGCTGTGCTGCGGCGCCGTATCGAAGCGGATGCTATCGAAGATGAAAAATTCCGCTTCGGCTCCGAAGAAAGCCTGATCGGCGACGCCGCTGTCCTTCAAGTGGGCCTCGGCGCGGAGGGCGATCTGCCGGGGATCGCGGCCGTAAGGTTTCTTGCTGATGGGATCGACGACGTTGCAGATCAATACCAGCGTGGGAGTATCGCGGAACGGATCCATGAAGGCGGTGTTGGGATCGGGCACGAGCAGCATGTCCGACTCGTTGATCGATTGCCAGCCGCGGATGGAGCTGCCGTCGAAGCCGAATCCTTCCTTGAAGGAACTCTCTTCCAGCTCGCCGATGGGATAGCTGACGTGTTGCCACAGGCCGGGAAGATCGGTGAAGCGCAGATCGAGAATTTTGGCGTTTTTCTTACTGGCAAATTCTAAAACACCTTTGGCATCCATCCTGGCTCCTTAAATGAGGATTAGCTACAGAAATCCGGCGCGCCCTCGGCTACATCCGGGGTAAGGACCGGCGACAATAGCGCAGGACAGCGGGCGGCGTCAAGAACCGCGTCGCGGCCGTCGGCGGCCGCGACGGGCGGACTTTTCGCCGCCTTCGCGATCGATCCTTACGAAAGCCAAATGTCCCCGGGAGTGGCTACGCCGACGCAAATCCCCCATGTCGGTCGCGGGACAAAATACCGGCGCGCGCCGTGCGTGTAAACCGCAAAGTTTCAATCGGACAGATCGAAGTTGTCGATGAAGCAGGGCTTAGTCGTAGTATTCGGAGCCGAGGTGGGTGATGAGCTCCTCGCCCATCATCCAGCGCAGAGTGTTCTTCAGCTTCATCAACTGAATGAAAAGGTCGTGCTCAGGATAAAGTTGCGGCGCGCACATGGGCGATTTGAAGTAGAAGCTCAGCCACTCCTGGATGCCGCGCATTCCGGCGCGCTTGGCGAGGTCCAGGAAGAGCACGAGGTCGAGCACGATGGGCGCGGCCAGAATCGAATCGCGGCAGAGAAAATCGACCTTGATCTGCATGGGGTAGTTCAGCCAGCCGAAGATGTCGATATTGTCCCAGCCTTCCTTGTTGTCGCCGCGCGGCGGGTAGTAGTTGATGCGCACCTTGTGGCAGATATTGCCGTAGAGCTTGGGATAGAGCTTGGGCTGGAGAATATATTCCAGAACACCCAGCTTGGACTCTTCCTTGGTCTTGAAGGATTCGGGATCGTCGAGGACTTCGCCGTCGCGATTGCCCAGAATGTTGGTGGAAAACCAGCCGTTCAACCCGATCATGCGCGCCTTGAAGCCGGGCGCGAGGATGGTTTTCAGCAGCGTCTGGCCGGTTTTGAAATCCTTGCCGCAGATGGGCACGTTGTGCTCGCGCGCCAGCTCCTGCATGGCGGGAATATCCACGGTGAGGTTGGGCGCGCCGTTGGCGAAGGGCACGCCCGACTGGATGGCCGCCCAGGCGTACAACATCGAAGGCGCGATGGCGGGATGATTTTTCTTCATGGCCGCCTCGAACTTCGCCGGCGTGGAGTGCACTTCGTGCGGAGTGAGGAAAATTTCGGTCGAGCCGCACCAGATCACGACCAGGCGCGAGGACTTGGACTGCTTGCGGAAGCGCTCGATATCGTCCTTGATCTCCAGCGCCAGGTCGTACTTGTTTTTCGATTTCTTTACGTGCGGGCCGTCCAGCCGCTTCACGTAATCGCGGTCGAAGGCCGCCTTCATAGGCTTGATGCCGCTCAGGAATTTCTTGGCCTGGACCAGGTCTTCCGGCGAAAGCACCGCGGCGTTGGCGGCGGCTTCGTAGGCGGAATCGGGGAAGACGTCCCAGCCGCCGAAGGCCAGGTCGTCGAGCGACGCCAGCGGAACGAACTCCTTGATCAGCGGCGAACGTCCCTCGGTGCGCTTGCCCAGGCGAATGGCGCCCAACTGCGTGACCGAGCCCACCGGCTGCGCGCCGTTATTGCGGATGAGGTCCACGCCGGCCATGAACGTGGTGGAGACCGCGCCCATGCCACAGGTGAGCACACCCAGTTTTCCTTGTGGCGCTGCAATATTTGTGGGCCGGCGCATGAATTCGTTTTCCCCCTGATTAATTGGCTGTCATCCCCAGGGTTTTAAGCCAGCTCCAGGGAAGAGGTTTTGGCATAAGAAAGTTGGCCCAAGGGGATGCGACGTTTTCGTTCGATCCGCCCTGCACGTCCCTAGCGCGCGGGCAAAAGACAAATATCATGCGGAAAGCGCGCGCGAATTGCAATGACGATCCGATTTTTCGGCAAAACTCTTTACGGCTTGCTTTTTCGCGGGCAAGATGCGCCAAAATGAGTGATGATGCGAGGTGTGCGTCCGTGGGCCGTTCAGCGGCGAACAAAGCCGCGCCGTACCCGGTGAAGTCTGCATCTATTAAATAGGTCAAAGTCATATGAGGCGCTTGTCCACGATCCTGTTCATGTTCCTGAGCCTGGCCATCGCCACAGGCGAAATTCCAGAACTCTGCAATCTCGTCGACGACCCGTCCAACAATGCCGAACCCTCGGCCCTGGAATACCACACGGCCCTCACACGGGAACAGAGCGTTCTGGAGGCTGCCGAACCGTTGCACACGGCGGCCGGACGCGTCAGGGCAAAGTCTACCTTCCCGCGCAGGGAAGCTTTGAGTGATGGTCCCCTTTTCTCCGCCGGCGCCGGCCGCGATCTCCTCCTGTTCATCAGCTCTCTCCGAACGTAAAGCCCTCTCCTTCTGACCGGCCCATAACTTTTCCACTGGAAGAGCTGAGAAGCCGTTTCATCAGGCACGAACGGAGAAAGGACCCGCTGTATGAAGTTGATCGAAATCTTTCCTGCGTGGGGCCGTATTTTATCCGGCCATAAGCCATTCCTGTCGATTGAAATCACGCGAGAATGCCCGCTGCGCTGTCCGGGATGCTACGCCTATGAGCCCAATCACCTGGGAGGAGGAAGCGAGCTGCGTCAACTGGCGGACTTCACCGGTGAGAGGCTCGTCGCCGAGGTGCTGGCTCTGGTGCGCCGCTTGCGTCCTATGCATATATCGATCGTCGGTGGCGAGCCCCTGGTGCGCTATCGCGAACTGGGAGTCCTGCTGCCCAGGCTCGAAGAACTCGGCGTCGAAGTGCAGCTCGTGACCAGCGCCGTCCGCGCCATCCCGCCCGAATGGAACGCGCTGCGCAATCTTCATCTGGTGGTGTCCGTGGATGGCTTGCCGGCCGAGCACGACAAGCGGCGCGCCCCGGCGACTTACGAGCGCATCCTTCCCAACATAGCCGGCCAGCAGATCATCGTGCACTGCACCATCACCCGGCAGCAACTGCAGCGCCCGACCTACCTCGAGGAGTTCGCGCATTTCTGGTCCAGCCGCAGCGAGGTCAGAAAGATATGGTTCAGCCTGTTTACGCCGCAGGAAGAGGATAGCGGCGCCGAGCGGCTGACCCTCCAGGAACGCCATTACGTACTGGCGCAACTGGCTCACTTGCGCCACAAATTTCCGAAAGTCTACCTGCCCAATGTGGTTCTGGATGGCTACTACAACCCGCCGGCTTCTCCGGGGGAGTGCATTTTCGCTCAGACCACCTACTGCGTGTCCGCCGACCTGGCCACGCGCATCACGCCGTGCCAGTTCGGCGGCCGCCCTCGTTGTTCGGAGTGCGGCTGCGTGGCTTCGGCGGGCCTGGCGTCGATCGGCAGATACCGGCTGGGTGGGCTGATCCCGGTTTCCGCAATTTTTTCCGTCTCCCAAAAAGTGGGCGAATGCTTCCATCGCCATGCCGAGGTGAGCCGATGACGCTCGAGTTCGAAGAAATGGAGGAGACCGCGTCGATGTTCCGTATCGGCGAGAAGATCCTGGTGGCCGACATCGCTTCCGCGCTGGAAAACGAAGGGGGCCTCTTTTTGATCTCCGCCCCCACTGGCGAGACCATTCATGTGCGGCTGCAGGCGGGGAATGTGGAGGTCTTTCGCTCCGCCTTCCTGCCGGATCGAAAACGCGACGATGACCTCTGGGCCATTGTGCGGACGGGTTACCTGAGCTGATCGTCTTCTGCTCGCTCCGAGGGACGCCGGTCGAAAATCCTCCCGAACCCGCTGGCGGAAGAGCAAGTGGCACAGCCACCCTTGGCTGTGCGGATAAAGAGACAAAGCCGCAGCCGCTCCTTGATGTAGTGTTCACGACGGACGTGGTAATATCCCGCCGCTCCGCGCTTGCGGAGAAATAGCCCAAGATCCGCTACAAACAGGAAAGCACACAAGAGCTTGGAGGCAGAGATGACCCTCGGTAAGCGCGCAACAGCTGAATTCCTTGGTACATTTTGGCTGGTTTTCGGCGGATGCGGAGCCGCAGTACTCGATGCTGCGTTTCCCGGTCTCGGAATTGGTTTCTTGGGGGTGGCGTTGGCGTTTGGTCTTACTGTGCTGACGATGGCCTATGCGATCGGCCACATTTCCGGCTGCCACCTCAATCCTGCCGTTTCGCTCGGCTTGGTTGTCGGCAAGCGATTCCCCGCTTCGGAGTTGATTGCTTATTGGGTCGCACAGGTGTGCGGGGCAGTGGCCGCAGCCGGAGTTCTCTACGTTATCGCTTCCGGAAAAGACGGATTTTCGCTTGCCGGGGGCTTTGCTTCCAACGGCTACGCGGAGCATTCACCCGGAAACTATTCGCTCCTCGCCTGCCTGGTCGCGGAAGTCGTCCTGACAACGTTCTTTTTGCTTATCATCATGGGCGCGACCGATCGCCGCGCTCCTCAAGGTTTTGCGGCAGTGGCCATCGGCCTTGGGCTCACGCTCATCCACTTGATCGGCATCCCGGTGACCAATCTTTCGGTGAATCCGGCCCGCAGTACAGGACCGGCTCTCTTCGTGGGCGGTTGGGCGATTCGTCAGCTTTGGTTGTTCTGGGTCGCGCCATTGATCGGGGGCGCGTTAGGAGGAGGAATCTACGCGGCGCTCTTCGGAGAGGTCAGCCCTGAGCGGCATCCTGCCCCGAAGCTCTCCCCTGAGGCGGGCAGCGCACGCTGAACGTCTCGTCGCGATCCTTTCCACTCGCCTTACGCATGCGGGCCGGCGGCGGCGCGCTTCGAGGAAGCGGCGCCGGGTTTCGGGCGGAGCGCGGCGAGCATTTTTTCGAGCGGCAGCGCGTTCAGCACATCTTTCTTTTCGATCCAGCCGCGCCGCGCCATCTGCACGCCATAACGCATGAGATCGAGATTGGAGATGGAGTGCGCGTCGGTGGAGATGACCACGCGCACGCCGCGCTCCTTGGCCATGCGCAGGTAGGTATCCTTCAAATCCAGCCGGTCGGGTGCAGCATTGCACTCCATGACGATGCCGTTGCGGCTCGCGGAGTCCAGAATTTGGTCCATGTCGTAGGCCATGGCGTCGCGCCGGAGCAGCAACCGTCCCGTGGGATGCCCGATGATCTGGACGTAGGGATTTTCCATTGCGGCGAGCATGCGTTCGGTGATGGCTTCGCGCTCCAGGCTCATAAAGGAATGGACGGAAGCGACAACCACGTCGAGCTCGGCCAGCACTTCGTCGGCGAGATCGATTTTTCCGTCCTTAAGGATATCGACTTCGATCCCGGCGAGAATGCGAATGCCTTTGACCTTTACGGCGCGGATGGCGCGCATGTGCGCGCGGGTGCGCTTTTCGTCCATGCCGTTGGCCACGGTGACGGCTTTGCTGTGGTCGGTGATGGCGATGTACTCGTAGCCCTTTTTGCGCGCGGCCTGAGCCATCTGCTCGATCGAAGCGCGGCCGTCGCTCTCGGTGGTGTGCATCTGCAAGTCGCCGCGCAGGTCCGCTAACTCGATGAGCGCGGGCAGGCGGTGTTCGGCGGCCGCTTCGATTTCGCCGCAGTTTTCGCGCAACTCGGGCGGAATGAAGTCCAGCTTCAGCTTGGCGTACACCTCTTCTTCGGTCGCGCCGGCAACG
>Ga0335081_10004724_pt1 | contig 21509 bp, 16 predicted proteins | sample Lox_Sample_35_FD_206713 | JGI IMG/M metagenome (GOLD analysis project Ga0335081, IMG submission 206713) | Soil microbial communities from Loxahatchee National Wildlife Refuge, Florida, United States - Lox_Sample_3.5 | ecosystem: Environmental > Terrestrial > Soil > Wetlands | place: USA... | reverse complement strand
CCCGTCCTTGCGGCGCAAGATTGTGTTAGTCAAAACTAGCCAAGGCGAAAGCGGTCGATGGGAAATCGGCGACTGGGAGTTAACTGCTTGCGAATCAAGATTTTGCCCGCAAGTCATTGAGCGCCATAGATTATTTCGCAATTTTCCCCTAACTCCATGATTCCAGAGATCCGAGGGGAGGGGGTACCAGCCGAAACTCCTCCATTCCCATTTCGGGAAACTGATGCGAACCACTCGACCCGGTTTTCCTAGTCCTGTAAGTCCACCAGACGGCAGATAAATCCCCAGCCTCCGCCGAGTTCGCTTACCGCTAGTACGAGCTCGTTCTTGCCCTTTTTCAGCGGAAGATACACGGCATCATTTTCGGGATTCACGATGCCAAGAAACCTGGGATCGCGAAAGGCCTGCGCACTGCGTCCGCGATACAAGATCTTTCCATTCAGAAATACGCTGACATCGTCGCTGTAACCGATTTCCAGCTTCTTCACTCGATCCTGATCAGAATCGATCGTAGTGCGCGCGTACAACACTTTCATTCCTGGCTGAGTTTCCAGGCGCGTGGAGAAGTCCCGTTGAAATGTGACGTTTGGATGCGGAGCCCCCCGATATCGATAGAGCACAACCAACCCAGGAGGTTCGGCTTCAACATCCTGCCACTTGATGTTATCGATGTCGGTCTTCGTCAGCGGCCGTTCGAGATTGCGCGCCAGTCCATCGTACGAGGGTGAAAGACTCCATTTCGTGAGAACACTCGCCGGCATCACAGGCAAATGGGGCTCCCAAGGTACGTCAGGTCTCGTGCGTACCTCGAAATTCGAGAAGTAGGTTTCGCCCAGCAGAACCATCAGCGCTATCTGCCCTTTTTGAACTCCGCTGCGGAGATCGTTCATCACCAACGCAGCATGATCCATGTCTTTGACAAACAGCTTCGCCTGCGCGCCTGCCACTTCGAGGCGAAGATGAAACCATTCATTCCTCGGGATATCGATTCCTGCCGTGAAGCCCGGACCGTTGAAGAGCTGCCAGTTTCGCCCGGTGTTCAACACAGGCGTGTATTGGATCGCATCGGGAAGTCCCGATTCGTGCGGCCGCAGGTACACCTCCTCGTAGTTCAGGCCTTCTTTGTCAATCCGAAAGTCAAACCCAAAGAACCCGCGCTTCGCCGAGGCTGCAACATCCACGTCGATCACGCCATCGCGCATTTCGAAATCCTTCAGCACGGCCGCGCCACCATCAAGCTTCAGGCATTTGCGCCCCAGATATTCTGCCGGTTTAGCGTTTTGTTCGAGGTCCCAGCGGGCAGAGTCTGGTGGAACGGAGAGGGTTTCCGCATTCTGGCAAACAGCCACAGTTCGGAGTAGAACGGCAAGAGCACACAGCGCGATATGTCGCATAGAGTTTTTGAGGTTGGTGAATCGGCCGCGTACAGTCCCGTGATCAGACCAAATCCGAGCATGTAGACGAGCCGTGCGAGAAATTGGTAGCGAATTTCGAACGAGTGAACAAGCAAATGGACACAGACAGAAACGTGGTTCGTCTCAACAGAAGCGTGTTCTGTGTTTCTCTCGCGAAGAATCTGACCGAACTGAGACTGCCGTCTCACACTGAGAATCTTGTATGATCCGTGCCCGCTGGAAGTACACCGGTTCATGGCTAACCTCCTGAAAACTCATTCCCACGAGTACGTGTCCTTCCGTTCGCGGCGATGGTTCTCCCGTTGCTCCATCTCATGTCGAACCGCGGAGATCGGCTCCCCAAAAATTCTTCCAAACCAGGAAGAAAGGGAGCCCGACCGCATTTCGGCGGGCAACTCTGTTGCGTTTTTCAATGCAAACAGAAGTGCCGCACGAAATTTGAGTGAGAGGACGTTTAGCTTGGCGCATCAGGCTGTAGGCACTGCACGCTCGCCGCAGAACGGAAGTTCCGTCGCTGGACTGGCGCGTTTCTTTCCCGACGCGAGTCCGGTCCGCGTGCCCGTGCAATTAGCGCGACTGGTCGACTCCGGAGAAAAGGCCAGCTTCAGCGAGAGTACCGTCATCGAGTTTGGAACTCCCCGCGAAGTGCTGTTCGCGTCGAAGACTCCTCTGGAATTTGCCGATATCTTGCGAGTACGCAACTCCGACGGCTCGCTGGATGAAGAGGTCTCTGTGGTCGCCGTGCAGTATCAGCCTGGCAAGACTCTCGTGGCCGCGCGCTTCCGGCGCGACGTGCCCAACTGGATCGTGAAATCATGACTCCTTCCACACCTATACAGGATCTCGCAACGCAGTGGAGTTACGCCCGCAAACTGTATCCCATCTATTTCGAGATGGCGCGTGAGTTTGCCATCGACGTGAAGCCTCACGCCGAACTCGAGGCGATGGTCGATACTCCGGGCAAAGAAACGGTCGAGCAGGCCAATCAGTGGATCGAGCAGATGGATAATTCGATCCAGGTGCATCAGCTCCGGCAATTCCTGCAAACCAGCTCGCTCATCAATCTAGAAGGCTTGACCACTCTTCTGCAGCACTACCTGACGAAGCAGAACAAGAACGATGCTACCCGCGACAAGGTCGACTTTCTGCTGGTGCAGTACTTCAGCCAGATCGCTCCCGCAGGTCTGGAAGACACTGAAGTCGACCTCGCTTTCGTGGCACAGCAGATGGAGCCTGTGCTCGGGCCAGTCGAATTGAAGCCTCCGGTGTGGCTGAACGCACTGGACCGCGTCCTCGACTCGGCACGGAAATGCAAAAATCTCGATGAGTTGCTCCACGGCGGCGTTCTGGAACAAGGCCGCAAAGCGAAAGGCCTGGCTGGCGATTTGTTCTACCTTCCCGTCGCTCTGGCCGCATTTACGCGTTTCGGATACCTGATGCGGCGCGCGTTCTTCCGGCTGATGCTTGGCGATCTGAACTTGATCCTCGATGGTCTGACGGAATTGGAAGACAAAGGCGTGACCACAATCGACTGCCGACGCGCGCAATTCTCGGCGCAGGAACCGATCATCCGGTTGCGCATGATCTGTCAGTCATGGAAGGTGATGTTCCAGGCAGAGTACTCCTCTGGATCGCCGTTGCGCATGTTGGTTGATCTGCGCGCCTCGGTGGAACATGCGCTGGGACGCGGCAAAGCGGCTGATGGCAAGCCTGCAGTAAAAGGCTCAGTTGCAGCGGCAAGACCTGCCACGGCTGTGAAAGCCGCATCTCCGGCGAAGCCTGCGGCGAGCCCCGCGGTAAAGCCGGTTCCAGCGAAACCAGCGCCAGCCGCGGCGAAAGCGGCTGCCGCTGCGCATACTGCAAAGCCATTGGCAAGACCAGCAGCGGCGCCGAAACCGGCTGCGAAGCCTGCTGCTGCGGAAGCGCCTGAGTTTGAGGTCTCCGGCTCTTCGGAGTGGAACTCTGACAAGAAGTAATTGCAATCAGCTCCGGCCGGTTCGGCGGACATAAACAAAAGTAGGAACGCTTGTGGTGGCAACGCCCACAGTACTGATCATCTCCGACGAAGCCGACTTCTCGCGGCGGATCACAGCGCGCTGGCAAATGGAGCGCAACGTGCCGACATTCACGCTGCTGAGCGGCGAGTTGTGGCCGCGCTTCGCTGTCGACGTTTTCGACGTGGCCATCGTCGGGCAGCTGCGGCGCGATCTGCTTTCCGTGGTGCTTGAGCCGTTGCATTCCACGGGACAACCGGTCTTCTGCGTATGCCACGATGCTGCCACCGCGCAACTAGTTCGCGACCGCTGGCCACGAGTATCCATTCTGCGTCCCAGCGAACATTGGCTCGAAACCTTAGTGCTGGCGGCAGGGGAGGCAGTGCATCGCTCCCGCGCCGAGTCGCGTGCGCGTGCCGCCGAACTCTCGTGCGCAACTCTGGAACGTCAGGCCACGCTCGGCCGCTACATGCTCGAGATGCGTCACAACATGAACAACGCGCTCACGTCGGTGCTGGGAAATTCCGACCTGTTGCTGTTGGAACCTGGCAGCTTGTCGGCTCAGACAAGAGCACAGATTGAGACGATCCGCAACATGACGTTGCGCATCCACGAAATCATGCAGCGCTTTTCGTCCCTGGAAAAAGAAATGAACGTGGTAGCCCAGCAGGCGGGACAGGATACGTACAAGTCGTACGCGGCCGTGTCGGCCGGTGATTAGAAGCATGAAGACAAGAATCGCAACTCCCCTCGAAAGGTGCCAGCCACAAAGCCTGGCGCACAATTTGTTCGCCCTGCGGGGAAGGATTGTATGCATCGATTGATGGCGGGCGTCACCATCCTGGAACACGAACTCTCGGAGCTTCGCGTCATCGTGGAGCGGCAGTCGGGCGTTCTGCTGGATTGTCCCAACAGCGCACTGGCCGCTCACGTCGCCGAATATCTGGAGAAGCACGAATTGGATTCGCCCGCTTCCCTGCTCGACCGGCTGCGCGCAACTGACCTCGATCCCGCAATCCTGGCGGACTTTCTCGACGGCATCATGAACGTGAAGACGGGATTCTTCCGTCATCCCGGAGCGATGAACGCCCTGGCGCAATACGTGATGCCGCAACTTTATTCGCGCAAAGCAGACGACAGCGCTTGTACGCTCCGCATCTGGAGCGCCGGTTGCGGCACTGGCGAAGAGCCGTACTCAATTGCTATGGCTGTGTGCGAGGCCATGCCGACCGCAAGCAGCAATGGAAACGGGAACGGCACCAAGGAGGCTAAGACAAACGGCCGCAGTGGCGGGATTGTCGAGCCTTCAAATGGGCACACGAAGGAATGGTCAATCCATATTGTAGGCAGCGATCTGCTGCCATCGGCCATCCAGTCCGCGGAGCGCGGGCTTTATCCACAATCGGCGCTCACGGGATTGCCTCCCGCGATGATTCGCGCCTGTTTCTCAAAAATTGGGAACGCGAACGGAAACGCATCATCCGACGGAAATCCAAACGGAACGTCGAATGGCAACGGGAATGGAAACGGCAACGCGCATCTTTTGGTGAAGCCGCGTCTGCGCAGTCTGGTCACGTTCAACACCATGAATCTGACGCGTCCGGTTTACATTGGACGCTTCGACTGCATCTTCTGCATGGATGTTCTGCCGCAACTCTCGCGCGCACAGCGCGTAGCATTGATGGAACGCCTGCATCTGTATCTCGAGCCCGGCGGATATCTCTTCCTCAGCCAGACCGAAAAACTCTGCGCCCCCAACCTGAACTTCCGCCAGGAAACCTACGACGGCTATACCATGCACCGTAAGCCGATGGCGGCCAGCGCCGCGTACGGAAGGTAAATCAACTTCTGGACTAAGATCACCACAGCAACTCTTCCTTCTTTAATAATTGGACAAAATGGACATTTTGTCTATAATAGACATATGAGGTCTGTATCGGCCACGGAGGCTAAGCAACGGTTTGCGGCGATAGTAGACGCCGCACAACGAGAACCCATTGTTGTCCGGCGCCAGAATCGCGATGTCGTGGTCATCCTTGCCGCTGATGAGTACGAACGGATTCGGAAGATCAATGTGGACGAATTAGAACGGACCATGGACCGGATCGGCGCGGAGGCCGCAGGTCGAGGAATGACCGAGAAAATTCTGGCCGATATTCTCAAAGATTGATGCGTTGCGTCGTCGATACCAACTTAGTTGTCAGCGCGGCCATACTTCCAAATTCTGTTCCACGTCAAGCACTGAGTACGGTGTTAAACCACGACCGCCTGCTTGCTTCTGAGCCCACACTGGACGAACTGCGGGAAGTACTCTTTCGTCCAAAGTTTGATCCTTATGTCAGCCGCAAGGAGCGGGCGCGTTTTCTGGCTCAATTTGCGGCCGTTGCGGAAATAATTCCCATTATTCGGATAGTCCGTGACTGCCCCGACCCGATGGACGACAAGTTTCTGGAGTTGGCGCTGAACGGGGGAGCGGATGTGATCGTCACCGGCGACAAGCATTTGCTGAAAATGAATCCGTGGCGAGAAATCCGCGTTCTGCGCCCAGCAGAATATCTGAAAGCGAAGTCCGGACTATGAGGCAGACGTTTGCTGCCGGTTACAATTTGCCAAGTCGTTCCGAAGCAACTGAATGACTTCCCCGATCGTTGCCGGTTTCCATTCCATACTCTGGTTACGCGAACAGAAACTCTTTCGTTCTCAGTTCCTTGATTGTGTCCCTCAGCTTTGCCGCCTTCTCGAACTCAAACCTCTTCGCGGCTTCTCGCATGTCGCTTTCCAGTTTCCCGATATAGGCGTCGACTTCTTCCTGCGATTTGAACTCTGGCATACCTTCCGACTCACCTGCGGTCAGGTCCGCATAATCGGCCGCAACAATTGCCGCCAGCGTCATATCCAGTGGACGAACGATCGATTCTGGCGTGATGCCGTGCTCTTCGTTATAGGCCGTCTGGATGGCACGGCGGCGTGAAGTTTCGTCCATGGCGCGCTTCATCGAATCGGTCTGCCGGTCGGCGTAGAGAATCGCGCGGCCGTTGAGATGGCGCGCGCATCGGCCGATGGTCTGGATCAACGATCCGCTGGAACGAAGGAATCCTTCTTTGTCGGCGTCGAGAATCGCTACCAACGAGACTTCCGGTAGATCAAGTCCCTCGCGCAATAAATTGATTCCGATCAACACGTCGAACTCGCCTTTGCGCAGATCGCGGAGAATCTTCACGCGCTCGAGCGTTTCGATCTCCGAGTGCATGTAGCGGCACTTCACGCCGACTTCTGCGTAATACTCGGCCAGGTCCTCGGCCATGCGCTTCGTCAGAGTCGTCACCAGCACTCGTTCTCCAAGATCCACTCGGGCGCGGATTTCGTGCAGCAGGTCGTCGATCTGCCCTTTAACCGGACGTACCTCAACCGGCGGATCGATCAATCCTGTAGGCCGAATGATCTGCTCGACCACAACTCCCGCAGACTTGGTCAGCTCGTACGGTCCCGGCGTGGCGGAGACATAGACAAGCTGATTCGTCCGGTGCTCAAACTCCTCAAACGTCAGCGGACGGTTATCGAGCGCCGAGGGCATACGGAATCCATACTCGACCAAAACTTCTTTGCGCGAGCGGTCTCCAGCGTACATGCCGCGCAACTGCGGAACCGTCTGGTGCGACTCGTCGATGAACATCAAAAAATCTCGCGGGAAATAGTCCAGCAGCGTTGGCGGCGGCTCGCCCGGCAAGCGTCCCGTGAAATGCCGCGAGTAGTTCTCGATGCCGTGGCAGTAGCCCATCGCCTTGATCATTTCAAGATCGAACATCGTGCGCTGATGAATGCGTTGCGATTCGACCAGTCTTCCCTGCCTCTCGAGTTCGACTTCCCACCACGCGAGTTCTTTCTTGATGGACTCGACCGCCGAAGCGCGCGTCTCGTCCTTCATCACATAGTGCGTCTTTGGATAAATCGGCAGCCGCATGTACTTCTGCTTGACAGTACCGAATAGTGGATCGATCTGGGAGAGCGCTTCGATCTGATCTCCCCACATCTCGATGCGATAAGCCATGTCGTCGTAGGTGGGAAAAACTTCGATTACGTCTCCGCGCACGCGAAAAGTGCCGCGGCGAAACTCACCGTTGGTGCGCTCATAGAGAATGTCGACCAGTTTGCGGGTGATATCTTCGCGCTTGAGCTTCTGGCCTTTTTCGACGAACAGCATCATCCCGTAGTAAGCTTCGGGCGAGCCCAAGCCGTAGATGCAGCTGACCGATGCAACGATCAGCGCGTCGCGGCGTTCAAACAACGACCGCGTGGCCGACAACCTCAGCTTGTCGAGCTCATCATTGATGGTCGCTTCCTTCTCGATATAAAGATCTGCGGCCGGAACGTAGGCTTCCGGCTGGTAGTAGTCGTAGTACGAGACGAAATACTCAACGGCGTTGTGCGGGAAGAAGCTCTTGAACTCGTGATAGAGCTGCGCTGCGAGTGTCTTGTTATGGGCCATGACAAGCGTCGGGCGATTGATCGCCTCGATCACCTTCGCCATGGTAAAGGTCTTGCCAGAGCCCGTGACCCCCAGCAGAACCTGGTGCTGCTCGCGGTCGAAAATACCTTTGGTCAGCGCCTGAATCGCTGAGGCCTGGTCGCCTTGCGGCTTGTAACTCGAAACTAGTTTGAAATCCATGAAAAACAGCTCTCAGCTTTGAGCTCTTCGGGGGATAAAGTCACGAAACGGATAATCGTATCGGAAATTTAGGACAGTTTCTGTCCGCGATCGAACTATCCCTCTGCACCGGCTACAGGACCTACGGAAACGAATTCCGCAATGAAAGAGTCCTTCTATTATATCGCCGACGCAAGCATCCTCTTTTGTGCCCTGCCTCATCCAACTCTCGCGCTGCGTAGTTTAGTCTTCGAAGTCCGGAACACCGCGCAGCTTCGGAGTTTTCCCATGAGAGCTCTTTGGCACGGAAAGGTTCTTCTTTCCTGCGTTTCCTTGCTTTTCTTGAGTTCGTTCGCCAGCTTTGCCGCAACCTATCGCCAGATCGATGTGCCTGGTTCCACTTCCACTGTTATCTACGGGATCAATTCAGGGGGTCAGATGGTCGGAAAGTATTCGACCGTGACCGGCGGGTCAGGATTTGTGTTCAGCAATGGAAAATTCACAAACATCAACTATCCGGGAACCACCGGCGACACGACAAGCGGCATTAACGATCACGGCGATATTGTTGGGTACTACTACACCGATGCTCTCCATTCCTTTCTTTATCACAATGGACAATTCATCCCGATCGCCTTTCCCGGCGCAACCAGCACGCAAGTGAACGGGATTAACAATGTGGGCGACATGGTCGGCGGTTATATCGATAAGGCCGGTCATTGGCATGGGTTCCTGCTTCATGAAGGACAATTCACCTCCATCGAAGTAACGGGTGCAGACTTCATATCGGCTTCTGGGATCAATGACCGAGGCTTTGTCGTTGGATACTCTCACACGTACTGTGACGGCAGTTGCGACATCACAGAGAATTTTCTGTTTTACGGAGGTCACGTTCATGAGGGCAGTCTCGAAACCGCGACATACGGGATCAACAATTTGAACGAGGTCGTCGGGGATTGCAATGTAGCGCGCGGTCAAGCTTTCATTGGCTGCCTACTTACGTTACATTCGACCCTCTATTGGAACTATCCCGGAATGTACTGGACCGCGCCTAACGCAATCAATGATCAAGGTGTGATTGTTGGAGAAATTGAAGACTTCTCCTTAGACAAACACGGTTTTGTACTGCGGCCGTGAAGGCGACACCTCCAATCACACGATCAGGTGACGAGGTCTGAGTGGGTCAGATATCAGAATGATTGAGAGCCCAACCCAGAGAGAAGAGGACCGAGCAGAAATTGAAAACGCTTAGTCCAGCGTCAACACGATCCAGTACATGCCTGTCGGATAGTTGTTCGTACGCGCGTAACAGGCGCCAACCGAATAGCTGCGCAGATAGCGACTGGTGATGGCGTGAGTGGTTCCGTCAGGGAGCACGTCTGGCTGCAGGCTCGTGTAGGTAAGAACTGTAAACTGCTTCGCCAGATTTCGAACCTGCGGCGTGCCAAGTTTGTCCGCGTGAGCCATGGAGCACGCATACTGATCGACGTCGGCAAAGTCGTGACGCGGTAATTTCCGCATGCCTGACCGTCGGCGCGTTTCGTCAACTGCCGCGGCAACGTGGTTCTTCACTTCATCCGCAGAATAACCCGGTACCGCATGGCCGAAGTCCTGCACGATGTACAGACTGTCACCGCTCCGCACCACGCCCAACCCGACCACGTTGTAGGCCGGGTTGAGCAGGTTGGCACGATGGGGAGGAGAAAGCATGAGGTGCTTGTGACCGTCCGCCGCACTGTAGTCGAGGGCAACGTTCTCGCCCTCTTGATCGAGCTGAAGCTTGGTCATCTTGGCGAGACGCTCGGGCAGCGCTGGTTCGTCGGAGAACTGATGCGACAATTGCCGCGCTTCCAGCATGGCTAGCGCGTGAATGCGCGCGGCCTGAGATAAGCCGGCATCGAGCGTCAATGGTCCAGCACCGGCTTTCTGTCGCGATTGATTCGCTAATTGCAGCAGGTCTTGCTCAACCTGAATTTCCGGCTCGATGAAAGGGATATCGGGAGCTTTCGCTGCCGCAGTCTTCAGTGCCGCTTGGGGAGGAACCGGGTCGGTCGCTCCGGAGGTCTCCGCGGAGGAAGCCATCAGCCGAACCGCAGGCTGAAGCGTAATGACTCCCGTACCGAGCAGAAACGCAAGCAGTAGTCTGGGGGCTCTATGCATGCCGTCTTGCCTACCGTGGATCTGGGAGGATCCATTTGACTCAGGCGGTTCTCGCCTGAACTACATATCGGCTCAAACTCTGTTGCTGGTGCTAGGCTATGGGTTGGATTTCCAGGAAAGTAGTTACCTGCGTCTATGGAACTAGGGATCAGTGGGGTCATTGGACTGCTGTTTGGCAGCCTTATTGCCTGGCTGGCGCTGCGCTCGCGGACTGCCGGTCTGGAGGCACAGTTGTCGTTGCGGGAAAAGGAATTAGCGGCCGCAAAGGCAGAACTGGCGCGGGTTTTGGAGGATCAGCGAGGCCTGGTGGAAGCCCGTGCAAGGTTGGAATCTGCCCTGGAATTGGAACGAAAGGCCAGCGACGAAAAGATCGAATTATTGAAGAAATCTACCGAGCGTGCCGCCGACGATCTGCAAAACGCCTTCAAAGCCCTGGCATCCGATGCGCTGAAAAGCAACAGCACATCTTTCTTACAGGTCGCGCAAGAAACGCTGAAGCGGTTCCAGGTGCAAGCGCAGGGAGATCTCGACGCGCGGCAGAAAGCCGTAGCGGATCTGGTCGCGCCAGTACAGGAATCGCTGAGCAAAGTCGATGCGCAAATCCAGCAGATGGAGAAAGAGCGCATTGATGCCTATGGAGGCCTGCGCCAACAGGTCCAGTCGCTCATCACGACGCAAAAGGAATTGCAATCCCAGACCGGGAATCTGGTACGCGCGTTACGCACGCCCAATGTTCGAGGGCGCTGGGGCGAAATTCAACTTCGCCGCGTGGTGGAGATTGCCGGCATGCTCTCCTATTGTGATTTTGCTGAACAGGAGACTATTACCAGCGACAGCGGGCGGTTCCGTCCCGACCTGGTCGTGAAGTTGCCCGGTGGAAAGCAAGTCGTGGTTGACGCAAAAACGCCCCTTCAGGCGTTTCTGGACGCATTCGAAACCACGGATGAAGAAGTGCGCCGAACTTGTCTCGCCGCCCATGCGCGTCAGGTACGCGAACACATCAACACATTGGCAGGCAAGAAGTATTGGGAACAGTTCGAATCTACGCCGGAATTTGTCGTGATGTTTCTTCCCGGGGAGACATTCTTCAGCGCCGCTCTTGAGCAGGATACTGGGCTCATTGAGCATGGCGTGCTGAACAAGGTAATCCCCGCTTCTCCAACGACTTTGATCGCGCTCCTGAAAGCCATCAATTATGGCTGGAACCAGGAAAAGCTGGCGCGCAATGCACATGAGATCAGCGCGCTTGGCAAGGAATTGCACGAGCGGCTAAAAAGGCTGGCGGGACACATCACGGCAGTCGGTACGAACCTCGACCGGGCTGTCGAAGCTTACAATCAGGCGGTTGGGTCGCTGGAAAGCCGCGTCCTGGTCTCAGCTCGCAAGTTCGCTGAACTGGGGGCTTCGGTGCCGGAGGAGATTGCTCCCGTGGAGCCGATCGAAACTACAGCCAGAGCTCTCTCTTTCGAATGGGACGACGAGCCGCTTGAGATATCCAAGCGTGACGACCGGAAGGTGGGCAAGGGCGCTTAAAAGGTGCTGTCAAGACCTACATAAAGCCAATTCCGAAACCCATACCTCGACTTGGAATCGCATCCAACAAATGAGCTTTGGCTGCGTAAGCCTTGGAAACTCAGAGGAAACTGGATACAGAATCCCACAGGAACCTTCAAAAAGGCATAGTTGGCGTTCGAAAATGCATCTATAATTTTGGAAGTGCCTTTCCAATCTGGACTTACGGACACTCCCCAGGAGCGCATAGGTGGCAGCGAAGTTGCTCATTGAAGACTTGGAGGAAAGTTCGTCCCCTCCTCCACCGCCTCGGAAGGGGTCGGGTGCGGCCCATAAGTCCATGAATCGGGTAAGCCAAGCTCGCTTTGTAGCCATCCTGCTGTTCTTGCTGACGGTCGCTGCAGTCGTGTTTGCGAGCTTCAACTTCGAAAAGGAGGGGCAGTCTGCCGTTCCGGACGACGGAGTCTGGTGGGTGGAGCGCAACGGCCACCTGATCGCAGATCGGGTCGACAGCCACGGCCAGGGAGCGCAAGCAGGTATTAAAGTCAATGATGAGCTTGTCTCGGTCAACGGCCAGGAAATAAAAGGCACACCCGGCCTGGAGCGGCAACTGTACTCGACCGGGGTCTGGCACAAAGCTTCTTATACGCTGCTGCGCGACTCGGTAGCGCTGGATTCGAAGGTCCTACTTGTCCCGGCTGACCGCTCACTTAACAATTGGCTGCGGCTGATTGCATTGATCTATCTGGGCATTGGCCTCTATGTTCTCTTACGTCGCTGGACGGCCATTGGCTCGACGCACTTCTATATTTTCTGCCTGGTCTCGTTCGTCGCATACTCTTTTAAGTACACCGGCAAGCTGAACGATTTCGACTGGACGATTTACTGGTGCAACGTCGTCGCATGGATTGTGCAGCCGGCACTCTTCTTGCATTTCGTTCTGACGTTTCCGGAAAAGCGGCAAGCGATCCGGCAGCGTCCGTGGCTTCTGGCCTTGGCATACGTTCCCGGAGCGATCTTGCTCGGGCGCCACATTATTGCGCTGCGGCTCGCGCAAGCCAGCGGCAATCTCCGCTGGGACATGGACCGCCAGGAAATCGCTTACGGAGCGATCGTTTTCATCGTGGCCGCGGGTGTTCTTTCCTACAGCTATCGGCTCGCCAGCACGACGATCCTGCGCCAGCAATTGAAGTGGGTAACTCGCGGTACGGTGCTGGCCGTAGTTCCCTACACGCTGTTCTACGTCATTCCTTACCTGATGGGATCGCTGCCCGGCACCGTCATGAAGCTGTCAGTGCTCTCACTGGGCCTGCTGCCCTTGACTTTCGGATATGCAATCTTCCGCTATCGGCTGATGGACGTCGACCTGATCTTCAAGCGCGGCGTGGTCTACACGCTGGCCGCTGCTGCAGTGGTAGGAACATACTTCGCTTTAGTCGCAGGCGTCGCCACGATGGTTCACTCCCGGCAGCCGAGTACCGGCCCTGTGGGCCTGATTCTAGCGGTTGTGGTGACGGCGCTCCTGTTTGACCCTGTCCGCAACTGGATCCAGGATCGCGTCGACCACCTGTTCTACCGCACTGTGTATGACTACCGTCGCACACTGATCGAGTTCGGCCGTGAGCTGAGTTCTGAAACGGATTTGAACGCGCTGCTCTCGTCAGTGCTTGACCGTCTGTCCCGGACTCTCTCGGTCGATCATGTCGCTATTTTCCTGCACGCCGACGAAGAGTCAGAAGAGTTTGTGCTTTCGAAGTCTACTGGCGTGAATTCGATTGGCAAACTGGATCTCTCATTCTTAAATGCTCCGCGTCCCGAGCCTGCCGGACACATGTTCTTCGAGAACACGCACCAGGTTCCTCGCGAAACCGAAGGTTCCCAGGACACGATTGCCAAGCTCGACCTGAATTACTACATTCCCTGCCGCGCACAGCAGAAGACGGTCGCAGTTCTCGGCCTGGGCAAAACGAGCAAGGGAGACTATCTCTCGAGCGAAGATGTGGAACTGCTCGAGACGCTCGGCGGCTACCTTGGCATCGCTATCCAGAACGGCCGCCTGTATGCGTCTTTGCAGCAGAAGGTTGCCGAATACGAACGCCTGAAGGATTTCAACGAGAACATCGTGGAGTCGATCAACGTCGGCGTGATGGCGCTCGATATGGAAGACCGGGTCGAGAGCTGGAATGCGCAAATGGAGGTGATGTATGCCCTACCTCGCTGGCAGGCGCTTACGCAATCGATAGCCGGCATCTTCCCTTCTGAGTTCGTTGAGGAGTTTTACCGCGTCCGCCAGAATCCCGGCATCAATAATCTCTACAAATTCCGCTTAGCCACTCCAGCAGGCGAAACTCGGACCGTCAACGTCGCAATTGCCCCACTCGTCACGCGAAAATTCCAGGTTGTTGGACGACTCGTCATCATGGACGACATCACCGAACGGGTAGAGCTCGAGAATCAGCTCTCGCAGGCCGACAAGATGACGTCGATCGGGTTGCTGGCAGCTGGCGTGGCTCACGAAGTGAATACGCCTCTCGCCGTCATTTCGTCCTACACTCAGATGCTCACGAAGCAGTTACAGGGCGACCCGCAAAAATCAGGCCTGCTTGACAAGATCACCCGGCAGACGTTCCGCGCATCTGAAATAGTGAATAACCTTTTGAATTTCTCGCGGACGAGCGGCACGGAGTTTACCAACGTCGACATCAACAAAGTTATTACTGACACGCTGGCGCTGCTCGAGCATCAGTTCAAAACGGCGAAGGTAGAAGTGGTTTCCGATCTCACTCCGGGCATCTCTCCGATCGAAGGCAACGCGGGCCGACTGCAGCAGGTTTTCTTGAACCTGTTCCTGAACGCCAAGGACGCAATGGTCGGCGGCGGAAAGTTGAAGGTCGCTACCAGCAACGGAGATTTGGTCAGCGTCCGCGTCAGCGACACGGGATCCGGGATCGCTCCGGAGCATATTCAGCGGATCTACGACCCCTTCTTCACCACCAAGACGGCTCCAAAAGAGGGCCAGAGCCGCGGAACCGGCCTGGGATTGTCGGTGACCTACGGCATCATCCAGGAACACGCGGGCAAGATTCGCGTGGATAGCGAAGCCGGCGTCGGCACGACGTTCGCCCTTGATTTTCCATTAAGCAGGAAGGCAGTACATGTCTGAAGCAGCGGTAATCTCGCGAGGAGTAGCCAGCGGTAGTTCGTCTCCTGCTGGCGCAGTCCTGATCGTCGACGATGAAGCAGAGATCCGTGAGTCCCTGCAGACTCTCCTCGAACTCGAAGGCTTTGAAGTGGAGGCGGCAGGCAGCGGCGAAGACGGTCTCACCGCCATGGCGGACCGCCCGTTTGATCTGGTTCTGCTTGATCTGACGCTTCCCGGGCGCAACGGGATGGAAATCCTTTCGGAGATTCGCACGCACGATCCACGCCTTCCCGTCATCATGATCACGGCATATGGCACCGTCGAAAATGCGGTGCGGGCGATGCAGTCCGGCGCAGCTAATTTCGTTCAAAAGCCCTGGGACAACGAGAAACTTCTCGCGGATGTTCGCGCCGCGGTGGGGTGGCGACGCGCAGAAGAAGAGAACGTTCAACTCAAGCGCGCCCTGAAGCAGCGCTACAACTTCGAAAACATCGTGGGCAAGAGCGAGCCCATGCTCAAGATTTTCGACCTTGTCGGACAGGTCGCCAACAGCCGCTCTACCGTGCTTCTGCAAGGCGAGAGCGGAACTGGAAAAGAAGTTATCGCGAAGGCGATTCACCTCAACTCGCCGCGCCGCGACAAGCCCTTTGTCCCGGTGAATACTGGATCGATGCCGGCCGACCTGCTTGAGTCGACTTTGTTCGGCCATTTGAAAGGCGCGTTTACCAGCGCCATTGCATCGAAAAAAGGTCTATTCGAAGTCGCCGACAAGGGCACACTGTTTCTCGACGAAATCGCAACGATGGGACTGGAAACTCAGGCCAAGATTCTTCGCGTGCTGCAGGACCGCCGCTTCATGCACCTGGGCGGGATTTCGGAAATTCAGGTCGATGTCCGCATTATCGCTGCGACTAACATCGATTTGCGCCAGATGGTGCGGGAAGGCCGCTTCCGCGAGGATCTTTTCTATCGTCTGAATGTCATCACGATCGAACTGCCTCCGCTGCGGCAGCGCAAAGAAGACATTCCGCTTTTAGTTGACTTCTTCCTCAGAAAGTACGCCGAGGAGAATGGGCGTCCGACCCCTCGCATTACTCCCGAGGCATTGCGTCCGTTGATGGCGTACTCGTGGCCAGGCAACGTCCGTGAGTTGGAGAATGTGATCGAACGCGCCGTCGTGCTCTCGTCTGGCACGGAAATCAATGCTGAACTGCTGCCGGATTCCCTGCTCGGACGCGGACCGTCTCTTTCGCTTCACGATGCACCCTCGGATGCCTCACTCTTCGAAATCGTCGAAGATGTCGAGCGCCGTGTCATCGCCGATATGCTTGAGCGCTGCAACTGGAACCAGACCGAAGCCGCCGAGCGCTTTCGCGTGCCGCTCTCCACACTGAATCAGAAAATCCGCCGGTTAAATATTGAGATAAAGAAGAAAGGGCGAGGCTAACGGCAAGAGATTGCGTGCCATGCGCCTTCGCGTCCTCGGCGGTAAAATCTTTAAGCGCAGAGATCGCCGGGAATTCCGCAGAGAACGCTGAGTAATCCAAAAATTAGAACAATCTCCCAATCGAGAAATTCACGCGACTTTGCCCTGTTGGACTCACGCTTCCGGCAAGCGCAATCGGTCCGACGATCGTATCCGCAATGACTCCGAGGTTGAAACTGCCGCGAACCACTACTGGACCGGCTTGATCCGTTTGGCCGCCGAATGCCGTCCCCGATTCATACCATCCACCCCAGTAAATCTTCTTGCCGACGAACTGTGGCAATTTATAAAGTTCGCGCCGGAATCCGAACGACGCATACGCATAGTGATTTCCCAGAAACTCGTCTGGCAGATACGCGCCGAGCCGGAACGGTCCTCCCAGTTCGAATACCTGAAATGGCCCGGCCGTTCCCTTGAACGTTGTTCCACCGGAAATTGCCATAAACAGCGATGTCTTCGACCCGATCGCAAAGAAGTTGGAGGTCTCGATATCCAGTTGAGTGACGGGATCCGGTAGTGCCGGACTCTGCAGCACTCGAGAGAGCGTTACGATCGCGCGCGTTCCCCGACTGGGCACCGACGGGCTATCCTGGCCGTCCCACACGTAGCGCGCATGGAACTGGCCGGTGCTGCCGTGAACAATCGGCAAGCCTGTAGCGCCGATCAGAGGTGCGAGCTTGCCATCGAACAACTCATAACCGAGACGGAATTCGCTGCGGCGCCCGGAGTTGTAGCCGATATCGAAGCCACCTCCGGCGCGTTCATCTCCGAATACGGCGACACGCGTGAGTCCCTGAAACGAATTGCGCGCGAATTTCGACGCGAAAGCATAGGGCGCCACAAAAAAACGCGACTGCAAGATGGGCTGATAGTACTCGGTTGCTGCGAGATTACTCGATCCAAACAGCAGATCATTCCGCCATTCGCCCCCTCGATGCAGCAGGTCCATGAAGGTGATGCGGGTGCCCGCTGAAAAATCGAAGGCCGCGACTCCCGAGCCCTCGACGTTCACCGCCAGATCCACGAACGGCGGGCCGTAGGTCTTCTCGTGCGCCGTGACGCGAATCGACGGAATGCCATTCTGCAAAAATCCCTCGTAGCCGAGCCGATCGAACTGGCCTTGTCCGGCGATCTGCGTGAGTTGATTTTCCAGCTTGGGGAGTTGCAGCGGGCCGCCGGTATCTTTCTGCAGGCGCTTCGCAATCCGTTTTGCGGTATCCGGATCAGCTCCTGTCACCTCGATCTTCTCGACTCGTTTCACCGGTTGGCGCTTCCGCGCATCCCGCTCTGACAAATAGCGCTTCCATTCATCCGCGTCTTTGATGGCGTAAGTCAGCAGCGTATCCGATTGGCTTGCTGCCGCATCGTATCCGAGCTTTACCAAATCATCGAGCCGGTCGTAGTCGTTGATCGTGAACCCTTTCATGTCCACGCGCACTTTCGCATCCGCGAGAGCAAGTGAATGATGCTCGTTCTGAGTGATCATGACGTCGATCGCGCGTGACAAGACTCCAGTCAGCGTTCCGAGTTGCCCTACGTCGCCGGGAGGATAGTGCAGCTCAATGGCGATCACGACGTCGGAATTCATCGCTTTGACGGTTTCAACCGGAATGTTCTGCACCATGCCACCATCGGCCAGTATGCGCCCATTCAACTCGACTGGCGTGAAGATGCCGGGGATCGCCATCGAAGCGCGGACGGACTGCCCCAGCGAGCCTTCACTCAGCACTACGGCGTCGCCGTTCTGCATGTCGGTGGCTACGCAACGGAATGGGATCGGAAGATCGTCGAAGTTGGTAACGCCGAAATTGGAGAACGCAATGCGGTCGAGCAGCAGGCCTGCTGCCTGTCCGGAGTTCAGGCCATTGGGCCCACGCAAGCCTTTCTTGAGTCCAAGAGGAGCCGCCACTGTAAAATCGCGACGATCCTGCTTGCGGCGATAGGAAATTTCGTCGTAGGGCGGCTCGGGCAGGAAAGCTTGATCCCAATTGATTTTCCGGGCAAATGCTTCAATCTCCTGGGGCGACATGCCAGACGCATACATCGAGCCGATGATGGCGCCCATGCTCGTACCGGCGATCCGGTCAACGGGAATCTGTTTTTCCTCCATCCATTTGATGACTCCGATTTCCACCAGTCCAAGCGCGCCTCCACCACTCAGCGCGAGGCCAATGCGCGGACGAGTAGGTGCGGGCGAGGCGGGAGTCTGCACCGCGGTATCCTGCGGGTTAGCACATGCCGCACTGATCGACGCAAGAACAAGAAATGTCATTGAGAGACGAATGACGCCACCAGGGATTCGCATGAACGCTCCAGAAACAAGACGGAACAATACGGGCCGAATACTCAGGTTGAATGAAGAAGGTTAGCAGGTCCGAACAGATGAGTCAGGAGAACAAGTCAGCGAGTCGCAGACGGGGCAGGCGGCTGTTGACTGTTTCGAACCTGCTCAACGATGTTGCGTACGGTTGAGATTACAAGTTCCGGATTATCAAACTGAATGTAGTGCGAACTGCTTTTCGAGACGGTTTGCGTGCCTCGAGTCGAGAGATGCGCGAGTTCTTCCTGCATCGTTGCCCAAGCCTGGTTCGTCGACCTGGCGATGTCCGGCGGCAACTCTGAATGGAGTTTCTCAGGATCATGAGAAATGACGGCCAGAGGCATATCACCGAGAGAGCCGGTCGTTGCGGTTTGCGCTGCGCTTTCGTTGAACGCTTTCATCTCTGCGACTTGCTCGCGCGCCGAATTCGAGTTGCATCCGGCGGCGCGTTCCACCGGATCGTCTTCGCACAAACCCAGCAGGCGCGGCACTCCGAAAGGCATGGTGTAGGCGATGAACTCCTGGTCGCGCAGCCAGTTGCCCTCCATCGCCTTCAGGTCTTCTGAGAATCGATTTTCCTGGTCTGGATGCGAGGCATCCACCAGCACCATTCCAGCGACCTCACCGGGATAGGCGCTCGCATACAGCCGCACGTCGAAGCCGGCCATTGAGTGACCGACCAAAACATATGGCGGTGCGATGCCGTCAGCGTGCAGCAAACCATGCAACTCTGCGGCGATGACTTTACTGGTGCGAGGCTCGCCGCTGGGCTCGCTGTAACCGAGACCGGCACGGTCATACGAGCACACGCGGGTGAATCCAGCGATTTGTGGTTGGACCTTCCGCCATGACAAGTAGGAATCGCCCATGCCGGAATCCAGAACGACCGTTGGAGATCCCTTTCCCGCGCACAGAATGTGCATCTTGTGGCCGTTCACCTCGACGAGATGGCCAGGCATGGGATTGAAACGGCGGTCGCGTGCTTCAGAAACGTTCTCGTAAATGTACCCGGAGATAGCTGTGACGAGTATGACTAGAACAACTCCCGCCAGAATGCGGCGGGGCCAATGCGCTGCGGGCGTAGATGCCGAGTCTGCCGTCATCAAATCCCAAACACCATGCTTGGTGGACGCATTCTACATGACCGGCGGCACTGTAATTCCCATGACGGCCAGCGACCGGATCAATTCGCGCCGGACGACCGCAACCGTCGCCAGCAGGAACTGTTTCCGCTTCTCGTCAGCCTCGCTCAGGATCGGTACGCGGTGGTAGAAAGTGTTGAAGAGCTGGGCCAGTTGAAAGACGTGCTTCGCCAGGAAGGCAGGCTCGGTCGTGGCGACACATTGGCTGATTATGTACGACGTCTTCGACACCGCGAGCCACAGCTCCCAAATTTCGTTCGCATCCTCGCCCTTCAGATAATCTGCCAGATCCGCAGGAGACAGAGGCGCCGTTTTGCCGAAGGCCTCCGCGTCAACTCCGGCCTTTCGGAAAATGCTGGTCGCCCGCACCACTGCATACTGCGCGTATGGGCCGGTCTCGCCCTCGAAGCTGAGCGCATCTTTTAAGTCGAACGCGATCACCGCCTGCTTGGTGTACTTCAGCATGAAGTAGCGGAGAGCGCCGATGGCGATCTGCGTGGCAATCCCGAGCCGCTCGGGCTCGCTCAGCTGTGGATGGCGCGAATCGACCTCTTTCTTCGCTGACGCAATGAGTTGATCGAGCAGGTCGTCGGCCTTTACTCCGAAACCTTTGCGGCCACTGACACCGATCCAGGAGCGAGACTTTTCCTCTTCGGTCAGCTCATAGCCCAACTCAGCGGCGCAACGCGGCGTGAGTACGACCATGCCGTAAGAAAAGTGTGTCAGGCGGCCCGCTGCCTCTCCGTGCCCCAAGTCGCGCAACGCTTCGATCACGGTGTTCTGCGCCTCGGATTGGCGTGCATCGATGACGTTGTAATTTTCCGCCACATCTCCGAAGTGGGGGTGCTCCCTGGATGCGTCAGGATTGCCGGGCGTGGTCGAGATCCAGCACTCGTGCTCGTTCGGATAGCGATAGAACTTGCGATAACCGAAATCGCGGCCGAGCAGCCCGAACTTCCACATGTGATAGGCAATGTCTTTGCCGACGTAGCCGACGGTGCCGTTCGATCGAACGATCACCTTTTGGTCTTCCTCGGAGATCTCTGAGGTGGTGTCACCCGCACCCTCATCAGTCCCGATCTCCGTAAGGACTTTGTCCAAACTTTTTTCGCTCTCGGAGCTGTCGGATTCCGTCCTTGTGCCGGCGCGGCGCATCACCCAGCAGCCTTTATTCTTGCCTTCGCTCTCCAGGCTGAGAACACCACTTTCCTTCAGCTTCTCGAACGCCGCGTCCCAGAAATGAAGATGAAGGATTTCGCTCTCGCGTGGGAGAAAGTCATACTCGATGTCGAGACGGTCCATCGTTTCGAGATGCCGCTTCAAAACAGCGATCGAGATCAGCTCGGCAAGTTTCGCGATTTCATTATTCCCTTGCTCGATGGCGTGGAGGGTCTCAGCGCGGGCCTGAAGGTTTTGCTTGTCTTCTGCATACCAGCGCGAAACGCTGGCATAAAGATCCCAGCAGTAGTAATCGAAACGTGGCGCGGCAGCTAGGTTCGCTACTTCCGCGTAAGACTTTTTATCGATGTGCGCAAATCCGACGACCACATCCGCTACCTGCACACCCGTGTTGTCGATGTAGTTCTGCACATCGACTTCCCTTCCCGCATAGCGCAGCAGACGAACGAAAGTATCGCCAAGAATTGCGTTCCGCAGGTGACCGATATGGGCGGCTTTATTCGGATTGATGCTG
>Ga0335081_10004723_pt1 | contig 21512 bp, 21 predicted proteins | sample Lox_Sample_35_FD_206713 | JGI IMG/M metagenome (GOLD analysis project Ga0335081, IMG submission 206713) | Soil microbial communities from Loxahatchee National Wildlife Refuge, Florida, United States - Lox_Sample_3.5 | ecosystem: Environmental > Terrestrial > Soil > Wetlands | place: USA... | reverse complement strand
CAAACGCTGATCGCGTTCCGCCGGTCGAAAAGCCGCCCACTGTTGGCCATTACACCCTCAATATCAATAGCTTATGGAAAAAGCGCCGTTCTGTGACTTCGGTCACTTCGCGGTTCGCGCGCGGCGCTAGATTGATTGCCGAAAAGAACAAGCAGTGGCACCAAACGGTGATCTGAAATTCGGTTCGATGTCAGCGGGTTTCCCCCGTCCCCCAAACCTCCAATGACCCGCGTGATGTCCAAGGGGTGATGCACGTCCCCCATACACCCCAAGAACCCTGCCACGGGTTCACCTCGCCCGCTCAGGACTAAACATCCGGGCGGGCTTTTCCTTTGCACAAATCTGCCGCATGCTTCGCCGAGTGAACCGGATTTGATCCCGGTTGCAATGAGCCGCGAGACGCACCATGGCTCTGCCCCGCAACAATCCAAGTCTGCTGTCGGGATTGCCCGAGCATCTTTCGGCGAGCCTGTTCAACAACACGACGCCGGTCCGGCTTAAAGCCGACGAGGTCTTGTTCCTTTCCGGCGACGCCGGCGATGGCTGCTATCGCGTCGAGGATGGCCTGCTCAAAGTCACGATGGTGTCGCGGGCCGGCACCGAGCGCATCCTCGCTTTCCTCGGTTCAGGCGCCATCGTCGGCGAACTGTCGCTTATCGACGGATTGCCGCGCTCGGCGTCCGTGGTGGCGGTGCGCCCGGCGCAGTTGAGCTTTCTCAGCCGCGCCGCGTTCGAGGAATTCGCCAACAAACACCCGGAAGTCTACAAGTCGCTGCTGACGTTGATCGCGGCGCGGTTGCGTGAAACCGACGCGACGGTGGCGGCCGGAAGCTTTTTGCCGCTTCGCGGCCGCGTCGCCTGCACGCTGCTCGAACTGGCGCAGGATTTCGGCCAGGATGTCGGCGCCGGCCGCATCGTCATCCGCCAGAAGATCGGGCAAAGCGATCTTGCCGCCATGGCCGGCATTGCTCGCGAAAATGTCAGCCGCATCCTCAACGACTGGAAGCGGCGCAAACTGGTCAGCCGCCTGTCGGGCTATTATTGCCTGGAGAACAAAGCGCTGCTGCAGCACGAGGCCGAACTCTAAATTCATTGAGACGCCCGCGCGCCGGGCGGTTAAGCAAGCGGGAAAGCGGTATCCACTTTTGCGGGTCATGCGGTAAAAAACCCGCCAGGAAAGCCGCCATGAAGTCCGCCATGAAATCCGCGATGAACACGCCTCGGCTCACCGATTTTCGCCGGATCGTCGTCAAGATCGGCTCCTCGCTCCTGGTCGACGCCAAGGGCGGCCGGCTCAACGAAAAATGGCTGGCGTCGCTGGTCGCCGACATCGCCGCGCTGCACGCCGACAAACGCGACATTCTGGCGGTGTCCTCGGGCGCCATCGCGCTCGGCCGCACGGTGCTTAAACTGGCCGCGGGCGAGCTTGCGCTTGAGGACAGTCAGGGCGCCGCAGCGGTGGGACAGATTGTGCTGGCACGGACCTGGACCGAGGCGCTGTCACGGCACGGCATCACCGCCGGCCAAGTGCTGGTGACGCTCGGCGACACCGAGGAACGGCGGCGCTATCTCAATGCCCGCTCCACGATCGATCGCTTGCTGCAATGGCGTGCGGTCCCGGTCATCAACGAAAACGATACGGTCGCGACCAATGAAATTCGCTACGGCGACAACGATCGGCTCGCGGCGCGCGTGGCCACGATGGTGAGCGCCGATCTTCTGGTGCTGCTTTCCGACGTCGATGGACTCTACGACGCCCCGCCAGGCACCGGCGGCAGCGCGCGTCATGTGCCGCGGGTCGAACGGATTACGCCCGAGATCGAAGCCATGGCCGGCGCCGCGGGATCGGGATTATCGCGCGGCGGCATGCAGACCAAAATCGAAGCGGGAAAGATCGCGACCGCCGCGGGCACTCATATGGTCATCGCCTCGGGTCATCTCGATCATCCGCTGCGCGCGATTGAAGATGGCGCGCGCTGCACCTGGTTTCTCACCGCCGGCAATCCGGTCACGGCGCGTAAAAAGTGGATCGCCGGCTCGCTCGAGCCGAAGGGTACGCTCACCATCGATGCCGGCGCGGTCGCAGCGCTGCGCCGCGGCAACAGCCTCCTGCCGGTCGGAGTGGTGCGGATCGAAGGCGGCTTTGCCCGCGGCGACGCCGTGATCATCCGCGGTCCGGACGGGGTCGAGATCGGGCGCGGGCTGTGTGCCTACGATGCCGAGGACGCACAAAAGATACGCGGCCGATCCTCCGGCGAAATCGACGCGATCCTTGGCTTTCCCGGCCGCGCCGAGATGGTCCACCGCGACGACCTGGTGGTCGGTCGGGCATGAATGCGGCGCGCCGGTGCGATGATGAGTCCAGCAGTCGCGCTGCGGAAACGACCTTAACGTGCCGATATTCAGACATGGCCCCCAAAAGATGAACCCCGACCGCAAATACGGTCGGGGTTCGACGCCGGGTGATTGAGGGTGAGGGGCTGGGGGGCTTCGCCCGGCGCCTATCCGTCAACGACATTGCCGAAGGGTTGTTCCACGCCCGCTAGCTATTTTTTTTGCCCCGGCCGAGCCCCGGGGCGCGGCGTTTTGCCGGCTCCGGCTGCGGGCCCGCCGGCCGCGGGTTATAGCCGCTACATCGCCGCCGAGATCGATGCGGCGGCCGCCTGGCAGCACGACAAATCGGGTAACCACCCGCAAATTTTCACTATTTTTGCCATTCGCCGCGATAGCCCGGCCTTCGACCACGAAAGTGGTTCCGACCGGAAAGCGCTTCGGCAAACGGCTAAGCGTACGACGTACCGTAAAAGGCATAGCTCCCCTCTGCGCTGAGAACTCCACGCTGCAACTCCCCTTATTCCGTGGAGGTTCCGAAAATTCGGTGACGGGTTCACGAATGCTGTGGATTGCTGTGCGTATCTCCAATGGCGGGCTGCCTCGCTCGGCTTGCCCGGACATGTTACAAACCCGGCGAATGCAAGACGGATCAAGGCCATGAATGCTCCGCTCAAGGCACTGGACGGCTCCAGCGCCCGGTCCTCCGCCAAGGATGCCAAGGGCACCTCGCTCGCGGCGACGTTGCGGCAGATCGGCCGTGATGCCCGGACTGCCGCCCGAGCGCTGGCGCTGGCGCCTGCGGCGCAAAAGAACCGGGCGCTGGCCGCCATGGCCAAGGCCATCCGCGCAGCCTCCCCGGCCATTTTGGCGGCCAATGCCCAGGATCGGGACGAGGCCAGGGCCGCCCGTGCGACGCCCGCCTTCCTCGACCGGCTGGCGCTCGACCGCGGCCGGATCGCGGCCATGGCGGACGGGATCGACGTCATCCGCAAGCTCAAGGACCCGGTCGGAGCGGTTATGGCGTCGTGGCGCCGCCCCAACGGTATGCGAATACAGCGGGTCCGGGTTCCCCTTGGCGTTGTTGGCGTCATCTATGAGAGCCGGCCGAACGTCACCGCGGATGCCGGCGCGCTATGCCTCAAAGCGGGCAACGCGGCGATCCTGCGCGGCGGCTCCGAGAGCTTCCGCTCCTGCCGCGCCATTCATGCCGCCATGGTCGAGGGCCTGACCGAAGCCGGGCTGCCGGAATCGTCGATTGCACTGGTTCCGACCCGCGAACGCGAGGCTGTGGGCATGATGCTCGCCGGGCTCGATGGCGCCATCGACGTGATCGTGCCGCGCGGCGGGAGAAATCTGGTCGGCCGCGTACAGACCGAAGCGCGCGTGCCGGTCTTCGCCCACCTTGAGGGCGTTTGCCATGTCTACGTCGACGGCAAGGCCAAGCTCGCTATGGCCAAGTCGATCGTGCTCAACGCCAAAATGCGCCGCACCGGCGTGTGCGGCGCCGCCGAGACGCTGCTGGTCGACCGCGCCGGCGCCGACAAGCTGCTCAAGCCGCTGATCACGATGCTGCTCGACGCCGGCTGCGAGATTCGCGGCGACACCGCGGTGTTAGCGGTGGACCGGCGCGTCAAGCGGGCGACCGAACAAGACTGGAGCACGGAATATCTGGACGCCATTCTCACCGCCGGCGTTGTCGACGGCGTCGATGCCGCGATCGCGCATATCGAACGCTACGGCTCGCATCATACCGACGCGATCGTGACCGAAGACCGCAAGGCGGCGGAAAAATTCTTGCGCGAGGTCGATTCGGCCATCGTCCTGCATAACGCGTCGACCCAATTCGCCGACGGCGGCGAATTCGGTTTCGGCGCCGAGATCGGTATTGCCACCGGACGGCTCCACGCCCGTGGACCGGTCGGTGTCGAACAGTTGACCAGTTTCAAGTATCGCATACGCGGCAACGGACAGACGCGGGTATAATTTGATCGCCAGCGCGGCTGGCGGCGATGGTCGGGAGGGGCCTCGTTCCAAAATCATGAGTGGCGAGTCGCTCTCCCTGCGCCCGGTCGCCAACCGGTTCGACCGACGCGGCCGTCCGGTTTTGCCTCCCCATGCCCGCGGCATGCGCATTGGATTGTTCGGCGGCACGTTCGATCCGCCGCACGCCGCACATCGCGCCGCTTGCCTATTGGCGATGCGGCGGATCGGGCTTGATCGGGTCTGGTGGCTCGTCACCCCCGGCAATCCGCTTAAGGATACCCGCGGCCTGGCGCCGCTCGCCGAGCGACTCGCCGCCGCGCGCAAACTCGCCCGCCACGCTCGCATCGACGTTACCGATCTCGAAGCCGATCTCGGCATTACCTATACGTTCGCCATCATCGCCTATTTGATCCGGCGCTGCCCCGGCGTGCACTTTGTCTGGATCATGGGCGCCGATAATCTCCGCAGCTTTCATCGCTGGCAGCGTTGGCGCGACATTGCCCGCTTGGTGCCGATCGCGGTGATCGACCGCTTGGGGCCGAGCCTTTACTCGGCGGCGGGCGCCGCCGGGCAAGCCCTGGCCTGGGCGCGGCTTCCCGAATCGGCCGCCAGAACCTTGCCGCAGCGCCGCCCGCCGGCCTGGATCTATTTGCACGGGCTCAAATCGCCGCTGTCGTCGACGGCTTTGCGCGCCGCGCGTGCTCTGGGGCGCCGCAAATGACAGTTGTTTGAAGGAAGCGGGTTGAAACTGTTAAGGCCGCGTGACTATCTTTACCTGGTCTGGGATTCGCGGGGCTGAAGCCATTGCGCAACGCGGGTGCCGATTTAGCGTCACAAGAATGCGGTAAGCTGCCTTAGATACGGAAAGTTGGACAAGAAACCCGGAGCGAAAGGATCACGAACCCTGTCACCAGTCGAACTCTCACGGGCCGATCGTCGCGTGCCCGAAACGGTCTCCGGAATGCGTCTTGACGCCGAGGAGATCCTCCGATTGGTCCTCCACCGCCTCGACGACATGAAGGCCGAGGACACCCTCACCATCAGTCTCAAAGATAAATCTTCGATCGGCGATTACATGGTCGTGTCTTCCGGACGATCGCATCGCCATGTCGGATCGGTAGCCGACAGAGTGGTCGAAGATTTGCGCAAGGTCGGCATTCGCGCCCGGGTCGAAGGCATGCCGCATTGCGATTGGGTGCTGATCGACGCCGGTGACGTGATCGTCCACGTCTTTCGACCGGAAGTGCGAGATTTTTACAATCTCGAAAAAATGTGGATGGCCGGACGGCCTGCGCGGCGCGCAAGCTAGCTCCGTTGCGGGTTCCTATCGCGTGATGCTCCAGCTCGGCCGGCCGCTAGGCTTGGCCAGAACACTGGCCAACACTTGGTCAGAACACTTGGCCAGAACACTTGGCCACGAAATATAAAGTGAGCCGGTCGCCATCGCCGCGAATTATCCAATGCGGCGGTTCACCTGCGATCCCGATCCAGCCTATCATGACCTAAATCAAAATGATTTTTGGTTGATTCGGTATTTTGCTTTAGCTTGTTGCTTGAGCATGATCTTTTCCGAAAGCCGGTGTCCACTTTTCGGGATCATGGCTTAGTCGCTTCGGGCCTTTTCCCGCGGCGCCTGACAATGATGGACGCCAAGAGAGCCGCTCATGCGCGTGATCGTCGCGGCGGTCGGCCGACTGAAGCAGGGAGCCGAGCGGGAACTCGCCGCGGCCTATCGCAAGCGCGCCGAAGCGCTCGGCCGTTCGCTGGGGCTGCGCCAGATCGAAGTCATTGAAATCCGCGAGAGCCGGGCGCGCGAGGCGGAGCGGCGCCGCACCGAAGAATCGATTGCGATCGCCAACATTCTCCCCGACGGCGCCGTGGTTATTGTTGTCGATTCCGCCGGCGAGAATATCGACAGCCCGGGACTGGCCGCATTGCTGAAAAAATGCCGCGAGGACAACCGCGCCGCCCTGTGTTTCGTGATCGGCGGGGCCGACGGTATTACGCAAAGCCTGCGCGGACGCGCCAGGCACGTCTTGGCCTTTGGCGCGGCGACCTGGCCGCATCAGCTCGTCCGTATCATGCTGCTCGAGCAGCTCTACCGCGCCGGCACTATTCTCGCCGGCCATCCCTACCATCGCGGCTGAATGGGTTAACGGCGGCTTGCGTAAAGGTTAGCGGGCGAATTGTGACAGCGGCATGCCGGACCTGTCGCATTCCGGTCGCAACCTGGCCCGCTTTTTCCGTTTTACTTGCCTTCCCGAAGGCCGCCTCTACCTTGCAACCGATGATTCTCCGACGGTCGAGCCGAACCGATCCGCGCCCAGTGCTCGGTTCGGCATTGGCATTTGTGCTGCCGGTCGGCGTGCTGCTGGCGCTCAATTCCAGCGCCAGGGGCCAAGCCCTGCCGCAACCCGCCGCCGACCAGGCACCCAATCCCCAGGCGCCCAATCCGGCCGACGCACTCAAGCAGCGCGACCAGGAATTGGACGCGGCACTGGCGCGCGCGCGCGATTCCGCCGACGCGCAAGCCAAGTTGCGCAGCGAAATTGAAGCGCTCGGCCAAGATCGCCGCAAGTTCAATGCGCAACTGATCGATACGGCGGCGCACGTGCGCGATGTCGAGGTTACTATCAATGCGAGTCAAATCCGGCTCGACACGCTCAATGAGCAGGAACAGACCTTGCAAAAATCGCTCGACCAGCGGCGCGCCGTGATCGTTGAAGTGGTCGCCGCGTTGCAACGCATGGGCCGCCAGCCGCCGCCTGCTTTGGTCGTCAGCCCCGAAGACGCATTGCGCGCGGTCCGTACCGCGATCACGCTCGGCGCCGTTCTACCGGAAATGCGCAGCCAGGCCGACGCGCTCGCCGGCGACCTTGCGGCGTTATTGAACGTGCGCAAAGAGATCGTCGCACAGCGCGACCGGCTTACGAACGAGCTTGATCTGCTTGGCCGTGAGCAACTTCGCGTGAGCCTATTGATCGATCAACGGCAGAAAAAGCAGATCAATGCCGAGCAGGCGTTGGCCAGCGAGCGCCAGCGGGCCGCAGACGTTGCGCGCCAAGTCGATAGCATCAAGGACCTGATCGCCAAGCTTGAAGCTGGCCTCGACAGCGCAAAGCGCGCGACGCGTGACGCCGATCAGGGAATTGCCAACGACGCGACGCATCCGGAACTCGCCGCATTGAGCGATCCCGGCCGTCTGACGCCGGCCGTTGCGTTTGCCGATATGCGCGGGCATCTGCATTTGCCGGTCAATGGCGCTCGAATTCGGGAGTTCGGCGGCCCGAACGGCTTGGGCGGAACTCAAAAAGGCCTATCCATCGCCGCCCGGCCGGGCGGCGAGATTACCGCGCCCTGCGACGGCTGGGTTGTTTACGCCGGACGGTTTCGCAGCTATGGGCAACTCTTGATCCTCAATGCCGGCGGCGGCTATCATGTGCTGCTAGCGGGGATGGAGCGGATTTCCGTCGATCTCGGGCAGTTCGTGCTGACCGGTGAGCCGGTAGCGGTGATGGGTAGCGGATCACAAGCGTCCCCGACCGGCACGTCCGGTCCCAAGCAACCCGTACTCTATGTGGAGTTCCGCAAGGACGGCGCTCCTATTGACCCCAGCCCGTGGTGGGCGACTAACGAAGGCGAAAAGGTTCGCGGATGATGCGCAAAACTTCACTGCTCTTTCTCGGTGCACTCGCTGGAGTGTTGGCAACGCTGTTGATCACGAAGCCGCACGCCTTGCTGGCCGGCTCGGCGGCGCGCGCGGCGGTTTCCGACACCTACCGGGACCTCAACCTGTTCGGCGATGTGTTCGAGCGCGTGCGCGCCGATTACGTCGAAAGACCGGACGACAGCAAGCTCGTGGAGTCGGCCATCAACGGCATGCTGGCCGGGCTCGATCCGCATTCGAGCTACATGGACCCGAAGAGCTTCCGCGACATGCAGGTGCAGACCCGCGGTGAATTCGGCGGACTTGGCATCGAGGTCACGATGGAGGACGGCCTGGTGAAGGTGGTCGCCCCGATCGACGATACTCCTGCCGCCAAAGCCGGCGTCATGGCCAATGACATCATCACCCATCTCGACGACGAAGCCGTGCAGGGACTCACCCTCAACCAGGCCGTCGACAAGATGCGCGGCCCGGTGAACACCAAGATCAAACTTACGATCATGCGCAAAGGCTCCGACAAGCCGATTGATGTCACGATCGTTCGCGACATCATTCGGGTGAAGTCGGTACGCTGGCATCCGGAAGGCGGCGACGTCGGTTACATTCGCGTCACGCAATTCAACGAGCAGACCACCGACGGGCTCAAGCAGGCGATCAACGATCTCAACGCGCAACTCGGCGCCGACAAGATCAAGGGTTACGTGGTCGATCTGCGTAACAATCCGGGCGGCTTGCTCGATCAGGCGATTTCGGTCTCCGACACCTTCCTGGAGAAGGGCGAGATCGTTTCGACCCGTGGCCGCAACCCGGAAGAGACGCAGCGCTTCAATGCGCGGCCCGGCGACCTGACCAAGGGCAAGCCGCTGATCGTTCTGATCAACGGCGGTTCGGCCTCGGCGTCGGAAATCGTCGCCGGCGCGTTGCAGGATCACAAACGCGCAACGCTGATCGGCACGCGCTCGTTCGGCAAAGGTTCGGTGCAGACCATCATCCCGCTTGGCGCGGGCAACGGCGCGCTTCGTTTGACGACGGCGCGCTACTACACGCCATCGGGGCGCTCGATCCAGGCCAAGGGCATCTCGCCCGATATCGAGGTGCTGCAGGACGTTCCCGATAGCTTAAAGGCGCAGACCGATTCCAAGGGCGAAGCCTCGCTGCGCGGCCATCTCAAGGCCGAAGGCGCCGAGCAAACCGGCTCGCAGTCCTACGTGCCGCCGAACGAATCGGATGATAAAGCGATCAAGATGGCGCTCGACCTGTTGCGCGGAACGGCGAGCAACGCCGCGTTCCCGCCGAATCCGAAAGCGGCGGTTCCGAACTGATCAATAAGCGCCAAGTGAGCGCCAAATAAGCGCCAAGCAAAGCGAAGAGCGGGGCGGCCATGTGCCGCCCCGATTTTTTGTTGTTTGCGCCACAAATGCCGGGCCAGCCGCCGCCAGGCAGAACGACCAGCTGCGGAATTGCCGTGATATGCTCGCCGTTGTGATTCGCGTATTGCACGTTGGGCGGCGTTGCGGGTTTGGGCGAAACCGAACGCGCTGATCGGGAACGGGATCGCACATGACGATGAATGACCTGACAACGCCGCTTGGACAGGGTCCGAGAAGACACCGGCGCGCGATCACGGTCCCGGCGGAGATCATCGCGGTGGCGCTCGCCCTGTTCTTCGGCGCGTTTGTGTTGTGGGCGGTGACCGCCGAAAACCGTTCGGGCGGGGAGCCCGTGGCGGTGGCGCCAGCGGATCTGCGCATCGCAAAAAAGGCGCCGGAGGTCATCGCAGTGCCGCAAGCTGCCGCCCCGATCGATTCTGCCCAGCCCGCCACAACAGCAACACTGCCGCCGCCCGCTCCGGCAAAATCGCCGAGCGGCGTGACGGTTACGATTGTCGACGCCAAGACCGGCGCCAAGCGCGAAGTCATCGTGGCGGCGCCGTCACAGGCGGCGACCGATGCCGAGCGCGCACGGCCCGGCCAGAACAACGCCGACACGACCGGTCAGCTTCCAAGGAAGCGGTGATCGCCAGCGATCCGCGGAATGGCGCGGTTTCTCCGGTCGCAGCGATACAGCACTGATGACAGGGCCGGGCAAAATTAGGATCATCAAAGGCTCTTCATATCCGTCGCTTCCAACCCGCCGCTGCCGCAATGCGCGTTGAGGATCTGCCCTACCGTCCCTGTGTCGGCGTTGTGCTGCTCAATCGCGACAGCCGCGCGTTTATCGGCCGGCGCATCGATGGGCCGGAGCACGTCGATCTCCGACATTCCTGGCAAATGCCCCAAGGCGGCATCGATGCCGGCGAAGACCCGTGGCGGGCCGCGCTGCGCGAGCTGCGCGAGGAAACCAATATCCGCTCGGTCGAGCGCCTTGGTGAAATCGCCGAATGGCTGCGTTACGACATTCCACGTGAGCTGATCGGCCGGGCCTGGAAGGGCAAATATCGCGGCCAGACGCAGAAATGGTTTGCGATGCGCTTTACCGGGAAGGAAAGCGAAATCGATGTCGAACATCCGGACGGCGCGCACGAGGCGGAATTTGCCGCGTGGCGCTGGGAAGCGCTGGAGGAGATTCCGCGCCTGATCGTGCCGTTCAAGCGCGCGGTCTATGAACGCGTGGTTGCCGAATTCGCGAAATTTGCCGGGCCGCAATAGGCGCTATTGCGTCAACGCGGCCTGCAGGCCGCGCAGCTGGTCGAGACGCCGCACGAGTTTGTCGCGCTGCGCGTCGTCCTTGCAATCGGCGAGATCTTCTTCGGCGTCTTTGACGTCGTCTGCCAGCGACTCGAGGTCGAAATCCTCGCGCGTCCCGGCACGGTCGGCGAGCACGGTCAGTCCCCCGGGTCCCATTTCGGCAAAGCCGCCGACCACGACGACCGGTTCGCGCCGGCCCTCGCGCATGATCGTCACGAGGCCGGGCCGCAGCAGAGTCACCATCGGCGCATGCCCGGGCAGCACGCCGAGATCGCCTTCGATGCCGGGCAAATCGACCTGATCGACATCACCGGAGAACAGCACGGTTTCCGGCGATACGAACTCGAAATGTAGTCCAGCCATTGCGTCCTGCTCTTTCGACGCGCGGTGTCACGCCGCTGCGGCGAGTTTCTTGCCCTTCTCCACCGCCTGTTCGATGGTGCCGACCATATAGAAGGCCTGCTCCGGCAGGTGATCGTATTTGCCTTCGCAGAGCCCCTGGAAGCCGCGGATAGTATCGGCGAGCTCGACAAACACGCCGGGCGAGCCGGTGAACACTTCGGCGACATGGAACGGCTGCGACAAGAAGCGCTCGATCTTGCGCGCCCGCGCCACCGTCAGCTTGTCCTCTTCCGACAATTCATCCATGCCGAGGATGGCGATGATGTCTTGCAGCGCCTTGTAGCGCTGCAAGATCTGCTGCACGCGGCGCGCGACTTGATAGTGCTCTTCGCCGACGACGAGCGGCGACAACATGCGCGACGTCGAATCGAGCGGATCGACAGCGGGATAAATTCCCTTTTCCGCGATCGAGCGCGACAGCACGGTGGTGGCGTCGAGATGGGCGAACGAGGTCGCGGGCGCCGGATCGGTAAGGTCGTCGGCAGGGACGTAGATCGCCTGCACCGAGGTGACGGAGCCCTTGGTCGTCGTCGTGATGCGCTCCTGCAGCGCGCCCATATCGGTGGCCAAAGTCGGCTGATAGCCGACCGCGGAAGGAATACGGCCGAGCAGCGCCGAGACTTCCGAGCCCGCTTGGGTGAAGCGGAAGATGTTGTCGACAAAGAACAGCACGTCCTGACCCTGATCGCGGAAATATTCGGCGACCGTGAGGCCGGTCAGCCCGACCCGGGCGCGCGCCCCCGGCGGCTCATTCATCTGGCCGTAAACCAGCGCGCATTTTGAACCTTCGACCGAGCCTTCCTTAGGATCCTTGTTGACCTTGGACTCGATCATCTCGTGATAGAGATCGTTGCCCTCCCGCGTACGCTCGCCGACGCCGGCGAACACCGAATAGCCGCCATGGGCCTTGGCGATATTGTTGATGAGTTCCTGAATGATCACGGTCTTGCCGACGCCGGCGCCGCCGAACAGTCCGACCTTGCCGCCTCTGGCATAGGGCGCCAAGAGATCGACCACCTTGATTCCGGTGACCAGGATTTGCGCCTCGGTCGACTGCTCGGTGTAACTCGGCGTCGGCTGGTGGATCGAGCGGATTTCGACACCTTTGATCGGACCCGCCTCATCGACCGGCTCGCCGATCACGTTCATGATGCGGCCGAGCGTGCCGGGACCAACCGGAATCGCGATCGGCTGGCCGGTATCGGCCACTTCCTGACCGCGGACCAGACCCTCGCTCGAGTCCATGGCGACGGCGCGCACCGTCGATTCGCCGAGATGCTGGGCCACTTCGAGCACCAGGCGGTTACCCTGGTTCTGGGTTTCCAGCGCATTGAGGATCGCGGGCAGATGATCTTCGAAATGCACGTCGACCACTGGGCCGATGACTTGGGTGACGCGTCCGACGAGTTGAGCCATATGCTTAGTCCTTGTCAGAAGTTCTTATCGATTAGCGTTGGTCATAGTGCTTCAGCGCCGGAAATGATCTCGATCAATTCCCTCGTGATCATCGCCTGGCGCGTGCGGTTGTAGAACAGTGTTTGGCGGCGAATCATGTCGCCGGCGTTGCGGGTCGCATTGTCCATCGCCGACATCTGCGCGCCGTAGAACGAAGCGGCATTTTCAAGCAGCGCGCGGAAGATCTGCACCGCGACATTGCGCGGCAACAGATCGTTGAGAATGTCTTCGGCGTCGGGCTCGAACTCATAGACCGCTCCGCCCAGCGCGTCGGCGGATTTTTGCTCGAATACCGGCGGAATGATCTGCTGCGCGGTAGGAATTTGCGCCATCACGGAACGGAAGCGCGAGAAGAATAGGGTGCAGACATCGAACTCGAATTTATCGAACAGCGCGATGATTTTTTCGGCGATGGCCTCGCCGTTCTCAAAATGCAACACGCGCACCGAACGAAGATCGACCACTTCGACGATCTGCTTGGGAAACAGCCGCCGCAGCTGATCGTAACCCTTGCGGCCCACGCAGAAGAATTTGACCTCCTTGCCTTCGGCGGCAAGCGCCGTGGCGCGTTCGCGCGCCAGCCGCACGATGGCGGAGTTGAACGGACCGCACAGGCCGCGCTCGGCCGTGCAGACCAGCAACAGGTGTTTCTGATCGCTGCCGGTGCCGCGCAGGAGCCGCGGCGCGCCCTCGAGCGCCGCCACCGAGGCCGCGATGTTGCCCAGCACCGTGTCCATGCGAGCGGCGTAGGGGCGCGCCGCCTCGGCGGCCGCCTGCGCGCGGCGCAATTTCGACACCGCGACCATTTGCATGGCCTTGGTGATCTTTTGCGTCGCCTTGGTCGCGGCGATGCGGTTGCGCAGGTCTTTGAGTGAGGCCATGGCTAAGCGGAGGACGGATGTCGGATGACGGAGATCAGAATAGTCTCCGGGTAGTTCTCATCTTCCGTCTGTCATCCGTCCTCTGTTCTCCGTCATCTGAATCAGGCGAACGTCTTATCAGGCGAAAGTCTTGGCGTAATTGTCGACCACAGTCTTGAGCTTGCCCGCCGTTGCGTCGTCGAGATCGCGCGAGTCGCGGATCGACGCGAGGACATCGGCATGCTGGCTGCGCAACAGCCCCAGCAGCCCCTCCTCGAAGGAGCGCACGCGCTCGACTGGCAGCACATCCAAATAGCCGTTGACGCCGGCATAGATCACGCAGACCTGCTCCTCCATGCGCAACGGCGAGAACTGCGGCTGCTTGAGGAGTTCGGTGAGCCGCGCGCCGCGATTGAGAAGCCGCTGCGTGGTGGCGTCGAGATCGGAGCCGAACTGCGCGAACGCCGCCATTTCGCGGTACTGGGCGAGCTCGCCCTTGATGCGGCCGGCGACCTTTTTCATCGCCTTGGTCTGGGCGGCGGAGCCGACGCGCGACACCGAAAGCCCGACATTCACCGCCGGCCGAATGCCCTGATAGAACAGATCGGTTTCGAGAAAGATCTGGCCGTCGGTGATCGAAATGACGTTGGTCGGAATATAGGCGGAGACGTCGTTGGCTTGCGTCTCGATGACCGGCAGCGCCGTGAGCGAGCCGGCCTTGTAGTCGTCGTTCATCTTCGCCGCGCGCTCCAACAGCCGCGAGTGCAGATAGAACACGTCGCCCGGATAGGCTTCGCGGCCGGGCGGGCGCCGCAGCAAGAGCGACATCTGGCGGTAAGCGACCGCCTGCTTGGAAAGGTCGTCATAGATGATGACCGCATGCATGCCGTTGTCGCGGAAATATTCGCCCATGGCGCAGCCGGAGAACGGCGCCAGATATTGCATCGGCGCCGGATCCGAAGCGGTGGCGGCGATAATGATCGAATAATCGAGCGCGCCGTTTTCCTCCAGCACCTTGACGAATTGCGCGACCGTCGAACGCTTCTGTCCGACCGCGACATAGACGCAGTAAAGCTTGATCTTCTCGTCGCCCGAGGCATTGAGCGATTTTTGATTGAGGATAGTGTCGAGCGCGATCGCGGTCTTGCCGGTCTGGCGATCGCCGATGATCAGCTCGCGCTGGCCGCGGCCGATCGGAATCAAGGCGTCGATCGCCTTCAATCCGGTCGCCATCGGCTCATTCACCGATCGGCGCGGGATAATCCCAGGCGCCTTGACGTCGACGCGCGCCCGGCGTTCGGCCTTGATCGGGCCCTTGCCGTCGATCGGATCGCCGAGCGCATCGACAACGCGGCCGAGCAAGCCCTTGCCGACCGGCACTTCGACGATCGCGCGCGTGCGCTTGACGGTCTGACCTTCCTTGATTTCACGGTCATTGCCGAAAATCACGATGCCGACATTGTCGCTTTCGAGATTGAGCGCCATGCCGCGCACGCCGCTCTCGAACTCGACCATTTCGCCAGCCTGCACATTGTCGAGCCCATGGACACGCGCGATGCCGTCGCCGACCGACAACACCTGTCCGACCTCGGAGACCTCGGCCTCTTGTCCGAAATTTTTGATCTGCTCTTTGAGGATTGCGGAAATTTCCGCGACGCGGATATCCATTAGCGAGCCTCTTTCATCGCGTGCTTGATGGCACTGAGTTTGGTGCGGAGCGAGCTGTCGACCATGCGGCTGCCGAGCTTGACAACAAGCCCGCCGAGAATGGTCGGATCGACCTTGACGTCGAGATCGACGTCCTTGCCGGTCACCGCTTTGAGCGCGGCGCGCAGCGCATCGACGTGCTGATCCTTGAGCGGTTCAGCGACAGTCACCGCGGCGGTGGCTTCGCCTTTGTGCTGGGCGACCAGCGCGCGGAATGCCTTGATCATGTCGCGCACCGCGAACAGCCGCCGGTTGGACGCGGCGAGTTTGAGGAAATTCGCCGCAAGGCCGCGGATGCCCGCGCGGTCGAGCACGGCCGACAGAGCCTGCAATTGTTCTTCGGTGGAAAATACCGGACTGCGCACGAGCCGGGTCAGGTCGGCGCTGCCGGCGACGAGCGCATCGAAGCGATCAAGGTCGGCGTTCACCGCCTCGATCGCGTTCACCTCCAGCGCGAGGTCGAACAAAGCGGTCGCATAGCGGCCGGCCATGCCGGACAGGACGGGTGTTTCGGCTGCCAAGTCTGTGCTCGCTGCGCTTACTCGATCGCGGTGTTCTTGAGCTTCTCCGCAAGACCCGCGACCGGCGCACATGGTCGGCACAAGCCACTGGCACTCAAGCGGAATTCAAGCGGGACTATCATCTGCCAGGCGCGGCGTGGGGCCGCATCCGGAAGTCGCCGGGTTGCTAACATGAAGCGAAATGCGGTGCAACAACAGGCGCCTGCGCGAAAAGCCCAGAAGCATTCCAAATGCGAACCGTGACCGGCTGCATCCGCAGCGCCGCCAAGGCAACGCGACCAAGACAGCGCGCGGCGGTCCTGCTATCACCGGGCGCGGAAAGGCTGCAATGGCAATGGTCAAACGTCCGGCGAAATCCGCTTCCCGCAGATCGACTTCCCGAAAGCCCGCCGCCAAATCAGTGATGCTGCCGACCGATCGGCTTGCTTATTCGCCGATCACCGATCGGGCGCCGCTCAAACTGCCGAACGGCGCCCGCATGGCGGTGTGGGTCGTCATCAATGTCGAGGAATGGGATGCGACCCAAGCGATGCCGCGTACCGTGATCACCCCGCCGGCCGGCGGCGCGCCGATGCCCGACGTGCCGAACTGGGCTTGGCACGAATACGGCAATCGCGTCGGGTTCTGGCGGTTCGTTGAAATATTCGACGCCTTCGCAATACCCGGCGTGCTTGCCATCAATGGTTCGGCGCTCGCCGCCTATCCGCAGATCGTGCGCGCGGCGGTCGAGCGGAAATGGGAATTCATGGGCCACGGCTTCACCCAGCGCAATCTGCAGAATGTTGCCGACGAGCGCGCGGATATCGGCAAAGTGCGTGAGGTCATCGCCAAAGCCACCGGCAAGCGGCCGCGCGGTTGGCTCGGCCCCGGATTGACCGAGACCTGGCAAACCCCCGACGTGCTGGCCGAGGAAGGCTACGACTATGTCGCCGACTGGGTGCTGGACGATCAGCCAGTCTGGCTGAAGACCCGCGGCAGGCCGATCCTCAACCTGCCCTACACGCAGGAATGCAATGACGTGGCGATGATGCTGATCCAGCACCACAAGGCGTCCGAATATTGCGAACGCGCGCTCGACCAGTTCGAGCAGATCTATGCCGATTCCGCCACTTCAGCGCGCATCATGGCGCTGTCGATGCACCCTTACATCATGGGCGCGCCGCACCGGGTGAAGTATTTGCGCCGCATTTTCGAGGTCATTCGCAAAAAACCCGACGCGCTGTTCTGGACCGGCGCGCAGATCGCCGACTGGTTCGTCGCCGCCGGGCCGAAAGCTCCGTGAGAAATCCCGATCCTAGACGCGCCGGCTCGGCGCACGCCGATATCGGTGCGCGCCTGATGCTTGTCGCGCTGGGCCTGATCTGGGGCATCACCTGGCCGGTGATGAAAATCGGGCTCAATGAGATCCCGCCGCTGACGATGCGCGCCACCGCCGCAGCCTTCGGCGCCGTGACCTACTATTTGATGTGCGTTTTCATGCGGCGCAGCCTGCGCATTTCCTCGCCAAAGGCGTGGGCGCATATCCTGGTCGGATCGCTGCTCAATATCGTCGCCTTTAGCGTGTTCAGCGCCTTCGCGCAGCTCGTGGCCACCACCTCGCGCGTGGCGATCCTCGCCTACACCATGCCGATCTGGTCGACATTGCTGGCGTGGCCATTCCTTGGCGAGCGGCCGAACCGCGTCCAGGCCACCGCGCTCGTGCTGTGTACCGCCGGGCTTGCCATCCTGATCTACCCGCTGACCGCCAACGGAATCCCGCTCGGGATCGTGTTTGCGCTTGCTGTCGGCGTGTGTTGGGGCGGCGGCACGGTCTACCTCAAATGGGCGCACATCGAGGCCGATCCGATGGGGGCGGGCAGTTGGCAAATGACAATTGCCGCCGTCATTCTCGCCGCTTGCATGCTGATCTTTGACGGCGGACCGCGTTTCGAGACCGCGCATCTCGACGGCGCTCTGGCGACAGCATGGACCGGGATTGCCGGCAACGGCGTCGCCTATGCGCTCTGGTTCACCATCATTCGGCGGCTGCCGGCGGTGACCGCGTCGCTCGGCGTGCTCGCATCGCCCGTCATCGGTGTCGTCGGATCGTTTTTGCTTCTGGGCGAGGTGCCGACGGCTCCCGACATGATCGGCTTTGCATTGATCTTTGTGGCGTCGGCTTGCGTTTTGCTGACGCGCCAGCGCGCCGTCGAGACTGTCACGCATGCGGCGTGACGGCGCGAAGATCTAACAGCGCGGCGCAAGCCGATCGCGCCGCCGCCTTCGCTCAAGGTCCGGCTATCTTCGCCAGATCGGCGACGCGCGCCGCCATCGTGCTTTGCGAATCCGACAGCGGATCGATCACGGTGAAATGGTTGGTTCCGGCGAGCTCCTCGTAGCGCGTTTGCGCACCAGTCTGCTGCCAGGTTTGCGCGATTGTCCGGCTCTGCCGCTTGAACTCGCCAGATTCGAGGCCGCCGACCACGGCATCGAAAATCCGGCCAGCCGCCACCGGCCAAAACAGCGGCGAAACTTTCCGCGCTTCGACCGGGTCGAGGCGGAGATCCGCATTGACGCTGGTGGAAAGGAGCGGCGTCAAATCGAACACGCCGGAGATCGAATAGGCCGCTGGTACAAGATCGGCGGGGGCTTTCGGATACAGCGTGCGCCAGTCGGTCGCCAGCAAGGCGGCGGCGAGGTGCCCACCGGCCGAATGGCCATAGACCGTCATGCGCCGGCCAAAGCGGTGCCAGAGGAACGCGCACATGCGGCGCATTTGTTCGACAATATCGGCGATGGTGACGATCGGACAGAGATCATAACCGACCATGGCAACGGAAATGCCGCGGCCGTTCGGCCCGCGCGCCATTTGGCTGAACATCGACGGTTCGAGCGACCGCCACCAGCCGCCATGAATAAAAATCGCGAGCGGCGCATTCTCGCGCCCCTGCGCCAGGAAGAGATCGACGGTCTGCCGCGGGGTGCTGCCATAGGTCAGACCGAGCTCGGCGCGGCCGCTTTTGAGCATCTCGGCCCGATAAAATTCCGCTTCTTGCGTCCAGCGGGCAAAAATCGCGGGGTGCTCGGGCACACGGGCGCGATTGTTATATTCGGCTTCGTAGTCGATCGCGGCCACCGGCGCCTCCATGCGGATTGCGCGGCAAATCTGCGGCATGTCTTCGGCGCTGGCAAGGTTGCCCCGAGAGACCGCGCCGACCAGGATCGACGGGAAAAATTTCGGTGGTTTCCGGGATCAGCGTGGACCGGTAAAAGGAATGCCAAAGGAGCTTCATGAGAGTTGACGGCAAATCGATGCGCAGCATCTGGCTGGAAAGCGACGGCTGGTCGGTCGGGATCATCGATCAGACCGCGCTGCCGCACCGGCTGACGACGGCCCGCCTCACCGGACTGGAAGACGCGGCGCATGCGATTCGGGCCATGCTGGTGCGCGGCGCGCCACTGATCGGCGCCACCGCGGCCTATGGCGTTTGCCTGGCGCTGCGCGCGGATGCGTCCGACGAAGGGCTCGATCGCGCCTGCGCCATCTTGCTCAAAACGCGGCCGACCGCGATCAATCTCAAATGGGCGCTCGACGAAATGGTCGCCGCGGTAAGGAACCGCGCGCGCGGCGAGCGCGTTGCCGCTGCCTACCGGCGCGCCCACGAAATTTGCGAGCAGGACGTCGCCATCAACACCGCCATCGGGAAAAACGGATTGCCGCTGATCGAGGCGGCCGCCAAGCGCAAGAAGGCCGGCCAGCCGGTCAACGTGCTCACCCATTGCAATGCCGGATGGCTGGCGGCGGTCGATGTCGGTACCGCCACCGCGCCGATCTATCGGGCGCACGATAACGGCATCGCCATTCACGTCTTTGCCGACGAGACCCGGCCGCGCAACCAAGGCGCGTCGCTGACCGCGTGGGAGCTGGGCCGGCACGGCGTGCCGCACACGGTGATCGCCGACAATACCGGCGGCCATCTCATGCAACATGGGCTCGTCGATCTGGTCATTGTCGGCACCGACCGGGTCACCGCGGCCGGCGACGTGTGCAACAAAATCGGCACCTATCTGAAAGCGCTCGCTGCGCGCGACAACAATATTCCATTTTATGTTGCGCTGCCGTCACCGACCATCGACTTTTCGATCAGCGACGGGCTTGCCGAGATCCCGATCGAAGAACGCGGCGCCGACGAAGTAGCCACCATGACTGGCCGCACCGCGCAAGGCAGCATTGAAACGGTGCGGATCGTGCCCGACAGCTCGCCGGTGGCCAATTACGGCTTCGATGTCACGCCGGCGCGGCTCATAACCAGGCTCATCACCGAACGCGGCGTGATCGCCGCCTCGCGCGAAGCGTTGGCGAGGGCTTTTCCGGAGCGCGCCGGCGCGGCAGAATGAGAAAACTTTGAGTCTCGTGAGTCTGGTTCGCGTGGAGTCCCTTGCGTGCGTAAACTCGTCCATCGTCCGCTCTCGAACGCGCTGCTCCCTGGAATTCTCAGCATGAACGTTCCGCCCGACGTTTCAGCCAGTGTGGCCGCCAGGATCGCATCTTCAGACTCGCCTTTGGTGGACGGGCGGCAATCGGAAACGGCGCTCGCAATCGCCCGCGGCACCGCGCGCTATTTGCACGCGCTCGGCTATTGCGTCGTCAGTGAACTGCCGCTGCCGTCGGGCCGGCGCGCCGACCTCGTCGCGCTCGGCGGCGACGGTGAAATCATCATTGTCGAGATAAAATCCTCGGTGGCCGATTTCCGCGCGGATCAAAAATGGATGGACTACCGGCGGCATTGCGATCGGCTGTTTTTCGCCACCCATGCCGGAGTGCCTTGCGATATTTTCCCCGCCGAGGCCGGATTGATCGTCGCCGACGCGTTCGGCGCCTCAATCGTGAGCGAAGCGCCGGAGCAGCGCATTGCCGCCGCGACCCGCAGATCGGTGACTTTGCGCTTTGCCCATGCGGCGGCGCTGCGGCTGCAGGCAGTTGCCGATCCGCAAGGACCTTACAACATCGGGTTCTAGGCGCCGGGCGCGAAGCCGCCGCGTCACAAGGATCGGCAGATCAAGGGACTATTTAGGGGCGCGCTTCGCCAAGATGCGCTGCAACGTGCGGCGATGCATGTTGAGGCGGCGCGCGGTTTCCGAAACATTGCGGCCGCACAACTCATAAATGCGCTGGATGTGCTCCCAGCGGACTCGATCGGCCGACATCGGATTTTCCGGCGGATCGATTTTTCTGTTGTCGAGGGCGAGCAAGGCCGCGGCGACATCGTCGGCATCGACCGGTTTGGCCAGATAATCGACCGCGCCGAGCTTCACCGCATTCACCGCGGTCGCGATATTGCCGTAGCCGGTGAGAATGATGGCACGCGCCTCAGGGCGGCGCTTCTTCATCGCCGAAATAACGTCGAGACCGTTGCCGTCGCCGAGCCGCATATCGACGACCGCATATGCGGGGGCGGCTTTTTCAACTTGGAGAAGACCGTCGCTGACCGATTCGGCGGTCGTTACCGTAAAGCCGCGGCCTTCCATGGCGCGGGCCAAGCGCTGCAGGAACGATTTGTCGTCCTCAACGATCAGAAGCGAACGCTCGGTCGGCATCGGGTTTGATCCGGTATCGTTCATTGTAACTTCCGTCCCTAGACTTTGCCGGGCGAGCCTCTTTCGCTGCGGCACTGTCCAGCATGGCAACTTAAAGTTAAGAGGCGACAGCCGCCGCCTCAAGTGGGGGCGGCGCGAGCGGAGTTTCAAAATCCTCCCGGTTCCAGGTCACAGTGATAGTGGCGCCGTGCAGCGGCGGCGCTTGATTGATCAGCGAAAGCTTGGCCCCCGAGCGCTCTAGAAGCGTCTTGGCGATAAAAAAGCCCAGCCCGAGCCCGAACAGCGCCACTTCGTCGGCGTCCGAACCGCGGGGTTCGGG
>Ga0335081_10004722_pt1 | contig 21512 bp, 8 predicted proteins | sample Lox_Sample_35_FD_206713 | JGI IMG/M metagenome (GOLD analysis project Ga0335081, IMG submission 206713) | Soil microbial communities from Loxahatchee National Wildlife Refuge, Florida, United States - Lox_Sample_3.5 | ecosystem: Environmental > Terrestrial > Soil > Wetlands | place: USA: Florida... | reverse complement strand
GTAAGGCCGCTCGAGCGACGGCTTGTGGTTGTAGTAGGAGGGCAGTTGGCCCACGGAGCGGGGAAAGGTGATGGGCAGCTTGCCGCCGGGATTCACGTCTCCAAACAGCACCTGCGCCGCCGCGGTGCCGCCTTCCTGCCCCAGGTACCAGCCCTCCAGAATGGCAGGCACGTGTTCGGCCGCGTAGTTGATGGAGAGCGGCCGGCCCCCGATGAGGAGCACCACCGTGGGTTTGCCGGCCTCCACCACGGCTTTGATCAATTCATCCTGAGACCCGAGGAGATCCAGCGAGTCGCGGTCGCCGAGGTGCTTGTCGTTCCAGGCCTCGCGGCAGGTGCTCTCATTGTCTCCGACCACCAGGACGACGGCATCGGCCTTGCGGGCGGCCTCGACGGCCGCTTTAAGCTTCGGGATCTGCGTTTGCGGGTCGGGCAGACGCACGTCGTCCTGGTAGAACGCCTGCCATCCCTGCTGAGCGTTGCTGATGTCGCAGCCCTCTTCGAAGAGCACCTCTACTCCGGGCCCCACGCGGCTCTTGATGCCTTCCAGAATGCTCACCTGGTGCGCGGGCTCGCGGCTGTATCCGCCCAAGTGAACACCTTGGGCATTGGGACCGATCACGGCCAGCGTCTTCAGTTTCGCCGGGTCCAGGGGCAACAGGTTGCCTTCGTTCTTGAGCAGCACCGCCGTCTCCTGGGCGGCCTTTAGAGCCAGGTCGCGATGGGCTTGGCAGCTTGTGATCCTTTCGGCGTAGTCGGGATCGGCGTACGGGTTCTCAAACAGGCCCAAGCGGAATTTCGCCGCCAGAACCCTTCCCGCTGCAGCGTCAAGCTGTTCGCCGGGCACCTTCCCGGCGCGCACCTGGCCGGCCAGGGTGCGGTACACCTCGCCGTTCGAAAGGTCGAAGTCCACGCCGGCGGCGAGAGCCCGGCGGGCCGCCTCGGCGAAGTCCGCCGCCACGTGATGGAAATTCACCAGAATCTGGAGCGCGCCGCCGTCGGAGGTGACGTAGCCTTCGAACCCCCATTCCTGCCGCAGGACGCGGTCCAGCAGCCATTTGTTCACATGACAAGGAACACCGCCGTTGATCTCGTTGTACGAAGCCATGATGCAGCCCACCCGGGCCTCTTGCACAGCAGCTTTGTAGGCCACCAGGTACGTTTCGCGCAGCTCGCGCTCCGCGCAGTTCTGCGGAGCCTCGTTGCGGCCGCCGTCCGGGCCGCCGTACCCGGCAAAGTGCTTCAGGGTAGAGAGCACGTGATGGCGGTCGATCATGAAATCGTCGCCCTGGAACCCGCGCACCGCCGCCACGCCCATCCGCGCGGTAAGGTAGGGGTCTTCGCCGAACGACTCTTCCGTGCGGCCCCAGCGCGGCTCTCGTCCCAGGTGAACCACGGGTGCGAAGGCCTGGTTGACGCCCACGGCAGACATCTCGTCGGCGACCGCGGTGAAGACCTCGTGCACCAGTTCCGGGTCCCAGGTGCTGGCGAGGCCAATCGCCTGCGGAAAACTGGTGCTGCCGTTTTCCATGAAGCCGTGCAGGCCTTCCCCGATGGCGAGCGCCGGAATGCCGAGGCGCGTCTTCTCCAACTGGTATCGTTGCACCGCATTCCGCAGCACGGCGCGGTCGCGCGCGCTCAGGCGCCCCTGCATGTTAAAAAGTTGGCGGAACGCCTCGCGAGCGCTCTCATCATTGAATCTTCCCGTGGTGTCGAGGATGCCACGGTTCCTGAATCCGCCGGCAATCTGGTCCACTTTCTCGTCGATCGTCATGCGCTTCAGCAGATCCTGCACCCGCTGTTCGATCGGCAGTTTGGGATCCCGGTACTCCGGTGCGCCGTCCGTTGGCTCCGTCGAGGTATCGGCTGCCTGGCTTGCGGTCTCGGCGGCAGGCGTGCGTGCTGAGGCCTCGTTAAACTCCGACAGAAGTGCGCCGACCCCAGTCAGCGTGTACGCGAACTCGCGGCGATTCATAGCTCCTCCCTTCAGAACTCTGTTGAGGAATCGTCGAAAAAGAAGGCGAATCCCTTCATCGATCGATGAATTCGTTCAGTGGCCTGCTGCGGAGTTGCCCGAGGAGGTTGTGTGCGACAGACCGCTGTTCGGATGTTTCCGAACTCGATTGCCCGATTTAGATGGGTATGGTATCAGATACTGTGGCTTTCGATCAGCCTCTAATTTCCCGGCCGACAGGCGTGTGGGTTGCGCGGAGGGTTCCCTCATGGACAGAAGAAGATTCGCCGGGTTAGGCGCACTGGCCGCGGGGGTTTTATGGGCTGGGACAGCGGCTAACCGCCTGCAAGCCGCGGACGCCGGCGCGCCGATCGGCGTGTTCGAGAGCCACGGTGATGTCGGCACGGTTCTTCACCCCGGGTCCGCGGTGTACGACGCCTCGAAGGGCGCGTATACGGTGGCGGGCAGCGGCGAGAACATGTGGTTCGGCGCCGATGCCTTCCAGTTCGTTTGGAAACGGGTGTCGGGCGATGTGACCCTCACTGCTGACGTCGGGTTTGTGGGCACGGGCGGGAACCCCCACCGGAAGGCGGTGCTGATGATCCGCCAGAGTCTCGACGCGGATTCCGCCTACGCCGATATCGCTCTGCACGGCGTGGGCTTAACCTCGCTCCAATTCCGCGACGAAAAGGGCGCCACCACCCACGAAGTCCAGGCGAGCGCCTCGGCGCCCAAGCGATTGCGGATTGAAAAGCGCGGCGACTATTTCTACATGTTCCTCGGCGAGGGCAATGACCTGCAGTTGGCGGCCGGGTCGCCCCGGATCACGCTTCAGGGACCGTTCTACGTGGGCATCGGCGTTTGCTCTCACGACAAAGACGTGGTGCAGAAGGCCGTCTTTTCGAACGTCAGCCTGGAGACTCCGGCTCCCGCCGCGTCCGGGGCGCCGGTTCTCTACAGCACGCTCGAGACCGTCCCGGTGGCCTCAGGCGACCGGCGCGTGGTCTACGCGACGCGCGGGCGCCTTGAAGCCCCCAACTGGGCGCGCGACGGCACGGCCCTGATCTTCAACCGCGACGGGCATCTGGAGCGGCTCCCGCTGGCCGGCGGTGCGCCCCAAATCATCCCCACCGGCGCGGCAGACCACTGCAACAACGACCACGGCATCTCTCCGGATGGCTCTCTGCTGGCCATCAGCGACCAGTCCCAGGCGCCGCACAACTCCCTCATCTACATTGTGCCCATCGGCGGCGGCACGCCCCGGCGCATCACCCGGAATTCTCCCTCCTACTGGCACGGCTGGTCGCCCGACGGGAAGACGCTTGCCTTCACCGGTGAGCGGAACGGCGATTTCGACATCTATACCATTCCGGCCGCCGGGGGCGAAGAGACGCGGCTCACCACGGCCGCGGGCCTGGACGACGGCCCGGAGTACTCGCCCGACGGAAAATATATTTACTTCAACTCGGTGCGCACGGGCCGCATGCAGATCTGGCGCATGCGGCCGGATGGAACCGGCCAGGAGCAGGTGACGTCCGACGAGTTCAACAACTGGTTTCCACATCTTTCCCCGGACGGAAAGTCGATGGTTCTTCTCAGCTATGAACCTGGGGTTGAGGGCCATCCTCCGAATAAAGACGTGATGCTGCGCCTGATGCCGATGAGCGGTGACCGGAAGATCAGCGTGCTCGCGCGGCTGTTTGGCGGGCAGGGAACGATTAACGTGCCCTCGTGGTCGCCCGACAGCCAGCGCCTCGCCTTCGTAAGCTACGAATTGGTGCCGTAGAGATTGCGCGTGCGGCGCGCCTCTTCCACGGGGTGTCCGGCGAATGAGTGGAACGGCGCGATCGTTTGACGCAAACGAACTCTGGACGAAAAGCCGGGTCCGGGTTCCCCAGCCGCCGCGTGTCGGTTTTTGCTTGACTTTTCTAGTTTACTTGTGTTAGTAACTACTTGTGGCAATATCCCGGCGACGTCTGCGGCCCGTGAAAACAGAAGATTGCACCTTCTGTTCAAGCTCAGCGGCGAAGGGGAGCGCGCGAAAATATCGCGAAATGAAGGAAGGTCCCACGATGTTATTGATAACAAAGGACCGGCCCCTCTATCCCACGATGTTACTGAAAAGAATGGAGATAGCCTAGATTCCCGCAAGGCGTTATTGAAAACAAAGGGGTTGCGTCGGTTCGCAGGAAACGCAACCACCCGTACGTCACACCGCGATGGGAGCACCTCCACTGCGGGTCGGATCCCGAGACTGAGGCCAGTTTCCGCGGGCCTCGACGCCACCACCGCCAGCCACGAAGCCAGAACTGCCGCTCGATGACCGCTTTCGAATCACCGGTGCAAAGATGAGACCCTATCGCGGCACAGATTCCGCTCGAATTCCGCTGCTGAGCACACCGCTCGGCCGGCTGCGCCGGGTGCCGCTGCCGGCAGCTCCGCTACTGATGCTGTTGCTCGTTTCCATTCCGTCAGGCGCCCAGTGGACCCCGCTTAATCCCGTCACCGCCGTCGAGAAGCAGTCTGACGGTGTGGTTCTCACCCAACAGGTCGGCACTTTGCGCCTGCTGGTGTGCTCAGACTCGATTATTCGCGTGCTCTATTCTCCCGGGGCTACTGTCCCGGACCACCTCGAACTGGTGGTGACGAAGACCGGCTGGGCGCCCACGCCGTGGACGCTGACATCCAGCCCAGAGGACGTCACGCTCGAGACCGCGCAGTTGAAAGTCAGCGTGGGCCGCAAAGACGGCGCGATCTCGTTCAGCGACGCCACCGGTCGGCATCTCTTCACCGATAACGGCCGCCGGCTCACTCCGGCCGAAGTAAACGGCGAGAAGACTTATCACGCTGAAATGTGGTCCGGGCTTTGGGGCTCGTCCGAGGCCTTCTACGGCCTCGGCCAGCACCAGGCCGGGGTGTGGAATTACCGCGGCGAGTCCGTGGACATTTCGCAGGACAACACCAACATTTCGGTGCCGATGTTCGTCTCGAGCAATGGCTACGGCCTGTTCTGGAACAACGACTCGCGCAGCCGATTCAACAACCGGTTTGTTCACGCCCTGTACGTAACTTCCGAAGTGGCTGACGACGTTGACTACTACTTTCTGTACGGGCCGGATTTCGACCGCATCATCTCCGCCTATCGGGAGCTCACGGGCCAGGCGCCGCTCTTTGGGAAGTGGGCCTACGGCTTCTGGCAGTGCAAGAACCGCTACCAGTCGCAGGAGGAGTTGCTGGGCGTCGCTCACAAGTACCGCGATCTCGGGATTCCCGTGGACAACATAGTGCAGGACTGGTACTGGTGGAACACCATGGGCGAGCCGGTGTTCAACAAGAATTATCCCGATCCCAAGGGCATGATCAATGAACTGCACCGGAACAACTTCCACGTCATGTTTTCGGTGTGGCCGTACTTCGATCCCGGCTCACCGGTGTACGACGAGATGAGCAGGCTCGGCTACTTCATCGACCGCACCACAGTGACCACCTCGTCCCACCCGGCCGGCATGGCGCTGTACGACGCCTTCAATGCCAAGGCGCGCGCCTACTATTGGAAGCTCATGGACCAGGGTCTGTTCAGTATCGGAGCCGACGCCTGGTGGCTCGACACCACGGAACCGGAGACCGAAGGGCGCGAGGACAGCGTCCTCGTCCACAACCACGTGGCCATCGGGAGCGGCGCGCGCTACGCCAACCTTTATCCGCTGATGACGACCACGGGCGTCTATCAGGGGCAGCGCAGCGTCACCGACCGGAAGCGCGTGTTCATTCTCTCCCGTTCGGCGTTCGCGGGCGCACAGCGCAACGCCGTCACGGCCTGGTCCGGCGACGTCAATTCGGATTGGGTGAGTTTCAAGCGCCAGATCCCCGCCGGGCTGAACTTTTCGCTCTCCGGGTTGCCTAACTGGACCACGGACATCGGGGGCTTTGTGGATGGCAATCCGGACCGTCCGGCGTACCGCGAGCTCTTCGTGCGCTGGTTCGAGTTCGGCGCCTTTTGTCCCATCTTCCGGGTGCACGGCACGCGCCAGACCAACCAGAACGAGCTCTGGTCCTACGGGCCCGAGGCGCAAGCCATGCTCACCCGCTTCGACAAGCTGCGCTACCGGCTCTTGCCGTATATTTATTCACTCGGCTGGGTGACTACCAAGATAGGCTACACTCCGATGCGGGCCCTGGCCATGGACTTCCGCACCGACGCGCGGGCGCTCAATACCGGAGACGAGTTCATGTTCGGCCCGGCGCTGCTGGTGAGCCCGGTCACTGAGCCCGGCGCCACTTCGAGGTCGGTGTACCTGCCGGCCGCCCGGTGGTACGACTTCTGGACCGGGAAGACGGCGGAGGGCGGCCGCGCGCTCGAGGCGCCGGCCCCGCTCGACCGCATTCCGCTCTACGTGCGTGCAGGATCGATTGTGCCGCTCGGCCCGGACCTGCAATACGCGGCCGAGAAGCCGGCCGATCCCATCGAGCTGCGGGTCTATCGCGGTGCCGACGCGAGTTTCACGCTCTACGAGGATGAGGGTGATACCTACGACTATGAGAAAGGGGTTTACGCGACCATCCCCATCAAGTGGGACGACGCGCGTCACACGCTGACACTGGGCCAGCGCCAGGGCAGGTTTCCGGGGATGCTCGAATCGCGCACGTTCCGGGTAGTGCTCGTCAGCGAAGGACACGGGGCAGGCATTAGCCAGACTCCTGAAGCCGATCGCGTGGTGCTGTACACAGGCCAGGAGGTTAAGGCTGGGGCTTCGGGCGCGGCGCGCAACTCGCGGACGGGGCGCGAAGGCCTGGTAGGCCCTTGGCGACTCGAACCCCAGACTTCGACCGTGTCAAGTGACGTCTCCTCTGCAATCCCATCAAGCATGGCTCTTCCCCAGCAGCGGGGCCTGCCCGGTGCGTTCTCGATCGCAACCGACACTCGGACACCACGAGATCGGGACCGGCCCGCGGGTTGCAAGAGCTCAACCGCCGCCGGAGCCGAGCAAAAGCCGCCGCAGATCTTCACGCAGCCGCTGGGCCTGGGGTGGATTCTGCTTTCGGCATCGTTCGTAGTCGGCTAGTTCGCGCTCGGCCTTGCCGGTCTGGCCGGTGCGCCGGTAGAGTTGGGCCAGGCGGTAGTGAGCCTCCGCCCAATCGGGCCGCATCGCAACGACTTTCTGAAATTCCGTCATGGCGGGCGCGTCGCGCCCCGCTTCGGAGAGCACGACACCGAGTTGAAAACGAGCGTCCACGAGCGATGGATCGAGCGCGACCGCGGATTGCAGGAGGGTCACAACCCGCTCGACTCCGCCCGAGCCTTGGCTGCCGGTTCCGCTTCGCCACAGGCACAGAGCGTAGTAATACTGCGCCGCAGCGTTGTGGGGTTCACCGGCCGCAAAGCTCTGGAGCCGCTGCAGCACCGGGCCGGTGCGCGTCGGCGACGCCGAGTAAATCTCAGCCAGGAAGAAATAGGCGGCGCGGCCTCGGGGGTTCAGGTCAACGGCCTGGCACAGACTCTCGATCGCGTCGTCGGCGCGGCCGCCGGAATAGTAGGCAACGCTGAGCGCCAGCAACATCTTCACCGAGCGCGGATAACGCTGGAGTCCCTGCTGGAAAACCAGCTCCGCCTGCCGATCATCGCCCTGGACCAGCAGGGCGTTGCCGCGAGCGAAAACGTCCGCCTCGGCAGGAGCGCTCGCTTCGGCGCTTTGCCCCGGCGTCAACGCCCATTCGCCAAGCGCCTGCCGCAGTTCCAGGCTGCGCGATTGAGCCTGCGAAGAATAGCCGGCGGCGTCCACTGCGCCTGAGAGCGCGCCCGCCTTCAGTCCGCCGGAGTCGGAGAACTGGAAGCCTGCGTCCGGCGTCTTGCCTTTGGGCGGACAGTGCTGCTCGCCGGCCGCTATCGGCCCGGGAGTGAGGCCAATCGCGAGCGCAAGCTGCTTGCCCGGCGTGATTTCAACCGAACTCTCCGACTTTTCGTAACAAGGCGCCAGCACCGTAATGCGATATTGGCCGGGAGCCAGCATCGCAGACTGATAGGTGCCGTCACGATCGGTGGAGACGCGAAGTGCCGCCGAAGAGCTGCCTGCGGGCTCGATCACGACGCTCGCGCCCGCGACTCGAGCCGCCGCGGCGCCCGCTACCGTCAAGCGAACAGACCCCGCGCGGTCGCGATCCGTTTGGGTTGCGTCCTGCGCCGCGCCGGCGTGTGCCGCAGGAACCGGCCCCATCAACCCTATAAGTCCCGCCAGGGCGGGTATCGCAACCGTGCTCAGTATGCTATGCGACGCCATTCGCCTCACAAGCCGGACGGGCCGCTCAGCCCCGCCTGCCGACAGTATAGTCCTGCCGATGTATCGAGCGAATCAACCGTGTGTCCTGCCGAGGCCGTTCCCCCCCTGGGCGCACGCCCAATTCCTCGGGCCTTATTCCTCAATGCCCCAGCCGCTCCAGCGCCCTCGCCGCCTCCGCGTCATCGGGATGCCGGGTCAACAACTTGCGCAGCACCGCTGCGGCCTTCTCCTTGTCACCCGCGATCACGTAGACGCGCGCTGCATTCAAGTAACCTTGAGCGTAGTCGGGGGCTGCCTCCACGCACTGCAGAAAGGCCTTGAGAGCCCCGTTTGTGTCGCCGGACTTGGCCAGGAGCACGCCGAGGTTGTTCCAGGCGTCGGCGTAGCCGGGATCGAGCCTGACGGCCTGCTCAAAGTAGCTTCGGGCATGCGGCGCGTCGTTTTGCATGGCGAATACCATGCCCATATCGAAGTTAAGCTCGGCATCGCCGGGTTGACTCTGCAAAGCGCGTTCGAAAGCCTTCCGGGCGTCGTCCCACTTCTTCTCAGCCCGATAGAGCCTGCCGAGGTTTTGAAGCGCGATCACATACTCAGGATTCGCGGCCAGCGCCTTCCGAAAGAAACTTTCGGCGTCTCCGTTTTGCCCGGCTCGGGAGGCAAGCAATCCAAGATCATTCAGCGCATCGGGATAGGCCGGCCGAATCTCCAAGGCTCGCAAAAGGGCCGGTCGGGCAAGATCAGGCTCGCCTTTCTGAAGGTAGATGGTGGCCAGGTTGTAGTGCGCCGTGGCGTCGTTCGGATCGCGGCGGACGACCATCTCGAACGAGGCCAGCGCCTGATCGAAATAACCGGCCTGGAAGTAAGCTGCGCCATAGGTGTGATAATTGCGGCTGAAACCCGCGCCGTAGGTCCGGCCTGGAAACGGGAGCGCCAGGCGGATACGCGCCTCCTCTGAGGCGGGGATCAAATCGAGATCGGCGGCGAGACGCTCCACGTCGAGACGATTCTGATAGGCCTTCACGATGTCGCCGGAGCGGTCCACCAGGAAGCTCGCCGGCAGGCCCAGGTTTCGGCGGCGGTCGTAAAGATAGCGGAAGAGCAAGTTGTAAATCCCCGCCACGTCGTCCGTGGCAGCCACCAGTTCAAATGCGGGCGAAGACCGGAAACCCTGCTCGCGCGCAAAGTCGCGCCGGTCGCCCGCGCGGGTTGCGCCGTCAACATTCACGCTTACCACTTGCAGGCCCCGCGCCGACCATCGGTTGCGAGCCCGGTAGAGGTGGAGGATGCCAGCGCGGCAGGGCTCCGCATCGAGCGTCCAGAAGTAGAGAAGCACCGGCCGGCCGCGCAGGCCAGACAACTTGACGGAACGGCCATCGAGACCGGGCAACTCGAAGTCGGGCGCTGGCGTGGGTTCGACGAGCCAGGTTTCAACGGCCGAGGGTAGCTCGACGGACTTCGGAGGCGCGGACGGTGCAGGGGCCGGCCGCCCCGCAGCGAAAGGCATCGCGCGAAAGTCCGGCCGGCCCTCCTCGATTTCGATGCGATGGTTCGCTGGAACTTCGTTGAATTCCTGCGTGCCGCCGCCCGGCCAACGGACCTGCACCCGCGCCGGACCGGCCGAGGCGCCCAACCCAAAGAAGAGCTCCTTGGTGTGCTGCGAGACAAAGCCTGAACCGGCCCGGAGCATCTTTTTCTGACGGCGTCCGGCGGCCTCCACCGTGACCACCGCGCCCACCGCATCGCGATTGCTCGTGGTGCCGCGCAGCCGGATCGCGATCGTGGCGCCGAGGGCAGGCCCGCGGGTGCGGAGCACGCGAACCTGGGGACCGCTTCGGTTCTTCAGGAAAAGCTCCAGCCGGCCGTCGTGATCGAAATCGGTGAGCGCGAAGGCCCGGCTGTCATCGCGAAAGTCGAGCCCGGCTGTTCCCGAGACTTCGGAGAACGTTCCATCGTGGTTGTTGAGGTAAAAAACGTTCCGCTGATACCCCGCCCAGGTGGAGTCCGAGCGAATCAGTTCATTGATGGCTCCCCAGCCCAGCTCGTAGCGTTTTGACGTACCCCCGGGGCCCGGAGAGCGGGCAACGACCTGGCGCCAGAAGAAGCTCTCGCAGTCGTAGCGGTCCGGACCGGAGATCATGCCGTTCGTGACGTAGAGATCGGGGTAGCCGTCATGATCGAAATCCCAGGCGTCGCTCGACCAGGACCATCCGGCCCGCTCCACACCTGCAGCTGAGCTCACATCCTCGAACCGGCCGTTGTCCTCGTTCCGGTAGAGCGAATTCCCCTTGGCATGGCGCCGGAAGAGGGCGCGAATGGACTCCGGTTGATCCTTCATAAAAATAGGATCCGCCGTAACTCGCAGGCCGGCAGGCTCCCACATGTCCGAGACATAGAGATCCTCGCTGCCCCGGGCGGTGGAGTCCAGCCAGCAGGAGCTCATGCCCGGCCCGATGTCGAGCACACCCGCCCGTTCCGCAACGTCGGTGAACGTCCCGTCGCGGTTGTTTCGATAGAGGTTTTTGCTGCCGAAGTCGTTCACCACGTAGAGGTCGGGCCAGCCGTCGTCGTCAAAGTCGCACCAAGTGCAATCAAAGCCGTAGTGGTGGTTGTTCTGATCGAGGCCGGCCCGCGCGGTAACGTCCTCGAAATTTCCGCCGCCGCGGTTTCGAAAGAGAAACTTCGGCGGGCCGTTGACCGCATTGTAGTAGGGCCGCGGGTACTGGTATTGGTCGAGGCCCTTGTAGTAGCTATAGAGGCAGAAATAGACGTCTAAGTAGCCGTCGCGGTCATAGTCCCCGAATGCCGCGCCGGTAAAGGTCCCCTCGGGCGGGCGCTGGAAGCGAAAGGCGTCGTCCTTGAGAGCGAAGGTCCCGTCGCGGCGGTTCAGGTAGAGCAGCGGGCGCGCGGCGGTGATCACCAGCAAATCCTGGAAGCCGTCGTTATCGACGTCGGCGAACAGGGCACAAGGCGTGTTATCGAGGACGCCCACGCCAGCCGGGTCCGTGAGGTCCGCGAAGGTTCCGTCTCCGAGGTTGCGGTACAGGCGGTTGGGCAGTCCCGAAGGCTGGCAAATGTAGATTTCGTCGAATCCGTCGTTGTCGATGTCACCGGCGGCGATGCCGTTGTTGCCGTACACATCGATGCCGCTCGCCTGGTCAAGCACGGTGCGCCAGTAGTCGGTGCCCGGCCATAATTGTTGGCCATAAGACGGAATCCCGCCCAGCACCTGTCCGGTTACATCGTCGAACAAGGGCTGATCTGCGCGGCTGAAGGTCTCTTCGCCCAACCGCCACGACTGAACCAGCAGCTTGCCGGCGGTCTGCTGCCAACCCAACTGCCAGAACCCGATGTGCTCTTCGCGCCCGGAGCCGGGACCTTCCAGCACGAGGTCGTATCGGACGCTCGACTCCAGGCTCAAGGGTTGCCGGGAGCGAACGTCGAGCGCCGGCACCTTGAATTCGGCGGCGAGAACCCGCTTTCCGGAGCCCAAATAATCGCGGAACTCATTCAAGAAGTCGCCCGGTCCGATCGAGGGCTCACCTGCGAAGCGGCGCTTGCTCACTTCAATGGCGGGTCCTGGCCGCACCACGTGCTCTTGAAAGGACCGCCACGACATCCCTTGAAATCCGCGGGAGAAACTCTGTCCTAGGGCTTGGACATCCGAGCGCGTCAGGGCCTCGGTCCAACCTGCCAGCACGTCCTCGACCTGTTCGGCAAATTTCTCGCCGAGGAATTCATCCCCTCCAGGCCGAAGATAGCGCAGAACCTCTTCCAAAGGCGATGGCTTGGGATAGTGCGGAATCAGGCGCAGCTCGCCGCGTGCGCCGCCGGCAGCCGGCTCCGAGCCCGAGCGGCGGCCCACGCTCGCGAAAGAGAGTGATGGGAGGCCTGACGACCAAAGGCTGGCTGACGATGCGCACCAGGCGAGAAACTTGCGTCGTGAGTGATAACGGGAGATATCGCCTCCATCAGAACAGCGGGAAGCTGTCTGAGCCCGTCCGTCGTCCGTTCGGCCGGCTAAGTAATCTGGCCGACCAGTTCTTTCAGATCAATGCTGCTATCAGACTCGGTGTTACGCGGCAGCGCGGGTGCAATGGCCAGCGCCTCCTGATGCCCCTCGAACCAGACGAGAAACGACGACCGTTCGGCGCCCGCCAGGCGCCCCTGATTCAGCCATGTGTAGAAGGCGCCCATGTCGGCATCGATCAGCGAGCCTTCCGGGTCGAGCGCGGGGTTCTGCTTTTCTCCCGAGAGCATTTCGTTCATGGGCCGCTGGCGCTGGCGCGGCGCGAATCGGGCCAGCAGGGTGAGCGGCTGGGCGCGCCTCAGAGCCTCGCGCGCCGCCCACTGAACAAAAGTCGTACTGAAGATCTGCGTTCCCGAACCTTGCGTCAGCACGCTCACCTGAAAGTGATCGAGCACGGCGTCGCCGGCCGGGCCCTTCAGGCCGACGTCCTCCGGGCGCAACTCAGCGATCATGGTGCGAAGCGCTTCGGGCCCCCCGATGCCCGACTGAATGGCCTTCTCCATCCTGTTGAGTAAGGCCAAGCGGGCGGGCGCGAGCGCTTCGTAAGACACGCAGGTGAGCGCCGGGCATGAGACGGCCTCGGCGGCGCCCCCGTCGATGTACCAGTGTCCGTAACGCGCCGGATGCGCTGTCGCCCGGGAAGCGACGGCGTCGAGGAGCTTCTGCACGCCCTTCTCCGGGTTCAACCGCGTGAAGTAAACGCCTTGTTTGCGGAGCTTGCGGAAGAGCGGATACTTGTTCTCCACCACTCCGCGCCCCACCACCACGATTCCGAGCCGCAAGAGGCGCGGCGGCCCTTCGGGCGCGCCCCGGTCCACCCGGCCCATGTAATCCACGGCTGCGCGGTGGAATGCGTCAATCTGGTGGGTGGCCCAAAGGTGGGCCGTGAGCCGTTCCGAATACTCACCGGGTGCGTTCACCCAGTCGAATTTCTCGAGGTCGGCCGAAAGGCGTAATCCCGCGAAACCTCCCAGTAGCCGCTGACGATCTTGGGGCGCGAGGGACCCGAGGTAACTCAGTTGCCGGTCTAGATCGGTGCGTTCGGCGGGGAATTTCCAATCGTAGGCAATGATTTCCCGCAGCAGCAGCGCCACAAAAACGGCCGGCAACTGCTGGAGCAGCGCGATTCGGGTCACGGCGAGCTGCCGCGCTTCCGGGGGATAGCCCTTGAATTGCCCGGGCTGGAGCTCGAGCGGAAGCATGGCAACTACGCCACCTCCGCGAGCGGATGACCTTCGGCGAAGCGAGCGGAAAAGCCGAGCAGCGCGCCCAGAGTGGGCACCAAGTCCAAGGGCTCAACCGGCCGGTCCACCACGACGCTTTCGCGCACCCCCGGTCCCATCGCCATCATCCAGGTGGTGCGAGAAAGCGCATCGCCGGTGCGGTGGTGCTGGAATCCGTTGCCGCCCGAGTCCAGGTCCGAATCGCGGCCGAAATCCGGCAGAATAAACATCGTGGTCTTGCCGGCGTATTCGGGATGGCTCTGCGTGGCCTTCCAGATCTCGGCGCAGAGGCGGTCGGTGCGCCGGATGGCATCGATATAGAGCGAGTATGACCCCGCGTGCGCCACGTCCATATCGTGGAGCGTGATCCACAGCAAACTGGGCGCAAGCTGCCGCATGAGCTCTTTCGCCACATAAACGGAGAGCTCGTCGGGACTGGCCAGGTTGCGCGCATGCGTGGTGAAATCCGAAACCGATATCTTCAGGAGTTCCGCCAGGTGTGGCAACTCCACTTCGTTGCCGCTGATTTCGGGCGCATAGAGAGGAGTTTCATAGTTGTCGCGCAGCAGATGCTGGTATTCAACGCCGCTGCCGGAGTCGAGCGCCGCCGCGAGCAAGCGTTTGGGCAGAATCACACCCGCTCCCCGGCCGTAGGACCGCTCGCCGCTTTCGCCGATGCGGTTGAAGCCGTTGCTGGGTGCCACCACCCAGGTGTCGGTTGCCGGCCGCTTCAGATCCGTGCGGAAGTACTCGAAGACGGTGGGGTGATCGGGGGGCACCGTAGCAAAGTTGTTGAACGTTTCATAGACGCCCGTCGCCAGGCTGGCGGTGGCGACGTAGTGGCCCAGAATGCCGCGATTGACAACCTGGGTGAAGAAGGTCGAGCGGGGAATGAGCTCCGTGAGGAGATGGGGGATATTCTCCTGCCCATCGGGCATGAATGTTTCGTCGTCGCGAGCGCCCCCGCCGAACGTCACCACCAGCACCTTGCGGGCGCGCGGCGCGGCCAGGGCCCGCAGGGGAGCGAGACCGAACAAGGCCGTGGCAGCACCCGCACCTGTAACCGTCCGCAGGAAGTTACGACGCTCCCGGGAAACCGCCTGAGCCACCTCACGAGGAGTGGCGGGGCCCCGCTTTGTGAGAACGCGACGAGTGATGTGGCACCTCTCCTTTCAGGCCACCGAGCCGTTTTGCGACATGCTATCACCCGCGCACGGGCAGCGCAACGGGCTCTAGACCTCACGGCCCGGCAGGAGCCCCCTTCATCGAATAGACAAACTGTTTGATTTCCGACCGCCGTTGGTCAATTTCCGCCAAATGCCGCTCGTAGAGGGTCTGATGGATCTGGAACTCCTTCTGCGCCAGATCCTGCTTTCCCAGGTGAGCATAAGCCTGCCCCAGCCGGTAGTGGGCGTCGGGGAGGTCCGGAGAAAGTTTGACCGCCTGCTGATACTCCGGCTCGGCCTCTTGGTAGTTTTTGCGCTGGGAGTAAAGGTTTGCAAGCTGAAGATGGGCTTCGCCCGACGACGGATCGAGTGCGATGCACTTTTTCAATAGAGCCTCCACTTGATCGAGGTGCGCCGGGGTGATGTCGGACCGGCGCCCCTTCCACAGGCTCATCGCGTAATAAAATTCTGCCTGCGCATCGTTCGGGCGGAGGTCGGCAAAGCGGCGGAAGCGCTCGATAACCTCGTCGGCCTGGTTCGGCGACTGGTCATAGGCTTTGCTCAAGAAGTAGTAGGCTTGCGGATCGGCCGGGTTGACGTCGGTGGCTGTCATCAAGGCTTTCACGGCGTCGTCGTAGCTGCCTTGCACGTAATGGGCAAGGCCGAGCCCGACGGCGAGCCGCGCGGAATTGGGGTAGCGCTTCAGCCCTGCCGAGAACACCTGGATGGCCGGCCCCCAGGTTTGATGGAGCAGCAGTTCGCCGCCCCAATCGAAGAGATTCGACTCGCTCGGGTCCATGTGCGCCGCCGCCTGATACTCGTTCACCGCGGACACATAATTCCCCGACTTTTCTTCAACCTCCCCCAGCAGGTCGTGCAATTCGGCGGTGTCTTTCTGCTTCAGCAACTCCCGAATCTGCCGGCTGGCGTCGCCTAATCGCCCCGTGGTTTCGTACGCCAGAGCCAGGTTGTAGCCGTTGTCATACGAGGCGGGATCGGCTTGCTGAGCCCTTTCCAGGTAGGGAACGGCCGCCGCAATGTCTCCCTTGCCCACGTAAAACTCGCCCAGGTTGTGATTGGCGTCGTAGCTCGCCGGCTCCAATTCCACGACCCGCTTAAACTCCTTTTCGGCCGACGACGCTTTCCCCAGTCGGGCGAGGTTCGTAGCCAGGTTGTTCCGTGCCGGCCCGGAGTCTGGCTGCAGCCGGACCGCCGCTTCGAAGCGTGGCGTGGCCTTCGCTTCCTGGCCCTGGGCCGAGTAAACCAACCCCAGCAACTCCTGAACCTCGAAGTTGCGGGGTACGTCCCGCTCGAGCGCTTCGAGCTCCCGCTGCGCCGCCGCATACTGCCGGGCATTGTAATGAGCCAGTGCAGACTGCACCCGGCTTTCGAGCGTATCGACGCCTCTTCCACTCGCCGGCGCGCACCACAGTGCAGTCAGAAGCAGAGCCGCCACGGGCCAGCGAAAGAGCAACATGCTCTCGATCTTAGCACCGGCCCGCGACACCGAGAAGTGGTCCAACCGCACGGGCCCGGCCGGGCGCGGAGAGCCGCCCGCACGACACCCGGGCAGGGCGGATCCGGCACGGCGATATTGATGTTGAACGGCCGGATGGGGCGCGTTAGGATGAGCGATGGATCGACGCCAAGAAGCCTTTCGGTCCGCACCGCGCAGTGGGTGCCGGTTGCCCGGCCCGGTCGCCCTGGCAGGACCGCATCAGATGAAGCAACAGATTTCACGGATTCGACCGGTAAGACGGCGCAGAGGGCTCTGCCAATGCCTCCTCTCATTCGTGGTGTCTGCGTCTTTCACGATCCCCTCGATTTCGGCTGGCCTGCCGACATCGGCCGCAGCAGCGGCCCCCACGGCAGCCTCGGCCGGGGAGCACTTTGCCGAGGCGCAGAAGTTGCTGGGCCAAGGCAATGCGGAGGCGGCCTTGGCGGCCGTGCAGGCCGGGTTGAAACTCGCACCGCGAAGCGTGGAGGGCTTGAATCTCCTGGGCGTCATTGAAGAGCAGCAGCACGACTTTGCCCGGGCGGTCGCCGCCTTTCAGGCTGCGCTGAGGGTAGACCCGCACTCGGCGGAGACGCACACGAACCTGGGCAACACGTATTTTGCACAGCAGAAGGTCGAGCTCGCCGAGAAGGAATTCGAAGCCACTCTGCGCGAGCATCCGAACGACCGCCAGGCCAACTATAACCTCGGGTCGCTGATGCTGGCGGAGAAGCGGCCGAAGCTCGCCATCGCTTATTTCAGCCGCGTGCAGCCGCGGGATCCGCAGGTGCTCTTTAACCTGTCCCAGGCATACTTCGCGTCGGGTCAAAAGGCGAAGGGGCTGGAAGTTGCGAAATCGCTCTCCGACCGCGCCCCAGACAACGTGCGCGCGCACTTCACCCTCGGGGTGCTGCTGGCGGCCCAGGAAGAATACCCGACCGCCATCCATGAGTTCGAGGCCGCGAACGCGCTCGAGCCCGGCACCTTCGAGATTCTTCACAATCTTGGCCAGACCTACCTGAAGAGTGGGGATACGGCCCGCGCCTTGGACGCCCTGGATCGAGCCTTGAAGGTTCGGCCGGATTCGGTTGAAACGCTCTATCTGATGGCGCAGGCATACTCGAACCAGGAGAAGGACCTCAATGCGCTTGACCTCCTCGTGAAAGCGCACAAACTGGCTCCCCGGGATACCAACGTGATCTTCTTAATGGCGCGTCTCAGCATGAAGCAGTCGTTTTACGCGGACGCGATTCCGCTGCTGGAGCAGGGCCTCAAGGTCGCGCCCCGCCAGCCCAAACTCCTGGCGGCGCTCGGTGAGTCTTACTTCATGATGGGGAAGGTCGATAAATCCAAAGCGACATTCGAGACTCTCGTCGAGGTTGATCCTAGCGCCGGCTCGTACGCGTTTATGGGCCTTTGGTACCGCCATCAGGGGCAGTTTGACGAGGCGGCAAAGTTTTTCAAGCTGGGGTTGAAGGCCGATCCGCGCAACGCGGCCTGCCTCTACAATCTGGGCTTCATCGCAAGCCGGCAGGGCCGCTACGACGCCGGCGAAAAATGGCTCAAGCAAGCGCTGGAGATTCAGCCCGACTACGACGACGCCCTGCTCGAATTGGCCAACCTGAAGATGCACCAGAAGAAGTTCGAAGAGGCCTTGCCGCTGCTGCGCAAATGCGCTCAATTGGACCCCAATCCGGCCCCGGTGTACTACAGGCTGGGGGAGACCGAGCGGAGCCTCCACCAGATGGATGCGGCGGAGCGCGATCTGAAGGTCTTCCAGACCCTGTCCAAAGACCCCAAGCCCCTCCCCTATCCCTATCAGCATCTATTCGATTACGTGGGTCAGCGGGCCGGCCTTGCTCCCCAGCAGCAGGCCCAGCTTGACCTTGACCAGTTGAAACAGGAGGCCAAGCTTCATTCCGAAGATCCGCAGAACTTCTATCTTCTGGCCGAAGCCTGTTTGAAGGTGGGGAGTACGGAAGAGGCCAAGCAGGCGCTCGCCCAGGTTGACCGGCTGAGCCAGGGTGATTTTCGCACCAGTGTGGGGGTGGGAGTGCTGCTGGCGCGCTACCGCCTCTACCCGGAGGCGGTGGCGCACTTCCGGCAGGCGCTCCAATCCAATCCGGGTTCGGACGACGCCTGGTACGACCTGGCCGATGCCTATTTCCGGTTGCGCGATTACGCCGACGCACTCGCGGCGGCGCAACACGTCTCTTCGCAGGGCCAAAACGATTCGGGTTTCCTGGCCCTGCTCGCGGATATCGACGCCCACCTCGGCCGGACGGACGAGGCCGTAAAGCTTTTCGGCCGGGAGATCGGCGAAAACCCCGATCGGGACGCCGTCTACCTATCTCTGGCCCTGGTCTACCTCCGCTCCGGCAGCCCGGCTGAGGCGCGCGCGACCTTACAACGGGGCCTGGAGCGCATTCCAGACTCGGGCCAGCTTCTCTGGGGCCTGGGGGTCGTTTCGGCGGCCGAAGGCAATGCCGGGAGCGCCGAGCAGTACTTGAAGCGGTCGGTGGATTTGCTGCCGGAATGGCCGGGAAGCTACTCGGCCCTGGGAGTGCTCTACTACCAGACGGGGCAAATCGCCAAGGCTCGGGAGACGCTGGAACGGTTCACCCAGAACGGTCCCCACGGCGCACTCGACGCCCAGCGCATCGAGCAGGCCCTGTCGGCCGCGGCTGCGCAGAATCCGGCGGGCGAAGGCGCGCATGAGCTTCCTCCCCAAGCCCGCCAACAGTTCCTGCAGTTCGCGCTCACCCTGGCCGATCAATCGCTCTAGCCCGGTCATTCACCAGGTTTCGCTCGGGGCCCGGGAGGGCGGCGTGCCAGCCGTGCGACCGGCAACACGCTTCGGCCAGCGCCGATGCCCCCGGAAAAGAGGCCCTCGAGCCCCGGGCCGGCGGGGAGGGATTTTGCGTTTGCCGGGCTTCAGAGGGGCTTGCAAGGCCAGCCTGCTACCCGGGTGGCAGCTACGAGGTGTACACGGATTCTAGGCAGGGTGACACGCATTTGCGGGGCATCCCTGGAGAGCGTGGGGGGCGCAACCCCTCCAGCGTCCCGGTCAAGGGAATCGCCCGAGGCCCGGCGGAAGGAGAGGATGACCGCCGGGCCTTGGGCTTTAGGGCGGGACTTAGAAATATAACTTCAAAGCAAACTGAATCTGGCGCGGATCCTGGAATGGGAAGCGCGTCGAGCCAATCGCTCCAAAGTGCGGGTCGAAGAAGTTCGTGGAACCCGGAACGGCAACCACGCCGTTGCCGCCAAATCCGGGAGCATTGAACGTGGGATGGTTCAAGATGTTGAAGAATTCGCTCCTGAACTCGAGGTTATAGCGCTCGCTCAATCGGAATTGCTTGAATAAAGAGAAGTCGACCCGGGTGATGCCAGGGCCCGAAATCATGGTGGGCGCTCCGCCCAGCAGCCCAATGCCGGTGCCGACGTTACTGCACCGCGGAGGCTGGGTAAATCCGGGCGCCGGACAGGGTTGGGTAAACGCGGCGGCATTCAGAAAGTTGTCCGGCGCGCCGCTCCCGTAGGGATCCATTCCCGGGAGGAGCATGGAATCGCACCCAAGATTACCGGTGGTCCCGTAGGGGCAACCGATGGTGATGGGCTGGCCGCCTTCGGCGGTAAAGTTCCACACCGTTTGCCACCCACCGACGATCTGATTCGCCGCGCCGGTCGCGTTCGCCAGGAAGCGCTTCTTGCTGCCAAAGGGTAGCTGGTAGCCGCCGCTGAAATGGAAGACGTTCCGAATGTCGTAGTCGCAGTTCTGATAGTCCCCCTGGATTCCGAAGCCCGGAAGACCCGGAGCGCGGTGTCCCTCGCCGATGCCTCCATTAAGCTCGTCACCGCCGTCGCCCCGGCAGTGCGACCACGTATAGGTGGCGAGAAAGTTCAAGCCATTCGAATAGTGCTTCTCGAGAGTCGTCTGAAGACTGTTGTAGTTGCTATTCCCTTGAGTAAGCTGAATGCTGTCATTGCAGCCGAGGTCAGGGAAGGGGGCGATGCCGCCAGGACCGCAATTGATCCCTTGGGGGTTTAGCTGGATGGTGGAATACGAATTCGACGCACCACCTGTAATCAAGTGACGGGAGCCGTCGCCCACGTAAGCTACCGTAAGGGTGGTGCTTGGCGCCAGCGCATATTGGAGGGTCAAATTCCACCCCAGCGTGTAAGGCGTCTTGAAATCGTACTGTAATCCCTGGGGTCCGATGCCATTCACATTAACCAGAGAGGGGTCGAGTGATATGCAGGAGAACGTAGCCTCAAGCGTCGCCGCTGGGCTGCAGTTGCTGCCGTCGGCATGGTTGAGAGGCATCGGCAAGGAGCCGTTCGGAAGCGGGGGGTTGATGGTGAATTGGAACGGGAAGTTTTCGCCGATGTTCGGTCCGTATCCCGCGTTCTCAAAGGAGTTGTAGAACATGCCAAAGCCCGAGCGCACCACGAGTTTCGGGGTGAGTTGATAGGCCAACCCGACTCGCGGGCCGAAATTGGTATTCTGGACGTTCGACAGTCCCGGATTATCGATGAACTTGAGGGCGATGCCGTCCTTGGCCAGTATGGCGGGGAATTGCGAAGCACTCTGCAACAAAGCCTGGTTCTTCCCATTGTTGGGATACAACATCTCCGCGGTACTGAACGGCGTGCCGGGAATGAAGTTCCCCTGGCGGCCGTGATTCTCCTCAATCGCGCCGAAATGTTCCCACCGGAGGCCGAGATTCAACGTCAACTTCGGCGTCGCCTTCCAATCGTCCTGGAAGTACGCCCCCCAATAGTTGTGGCCGTCGTCGGTGGGCGAAAAATTCGAGACAAACACGGTGTCGGCGCCGCCGTCGAAGTTGATCCCATTGGGTACGGTGGCCGCGATCGGTGACAGGAGCACCTGCGCCATTCCCACCCCGGTGTAGTTGCCATCATAATTCAACTGTCCGTGCGACCACGCCGGCTGGAGGGTGGAGAACTTGATGTGCTGGAACTCCATGCCCATCTTGAACGTGTGTTTGCTGTAGACCTTGGTCAGGTTCTCCGTCAATTGCGTGGTCTGCGTAATTTCGTCCGACGGCAGGAAGGCGTTCGACCCCAGCGTGTTCAAGCCGCTGATGCCGATCGCGGGCAGGCCACCGTTCTCCGTGACCTGGGCGATGCCTTGGATGCCGTACTGATCGGGAATCCCAAGCTGGGTGCCCACGGGGCCGAAGCGGCTGGTATGGAGACGGTCTTCTCCCACGCGCAATTCATTGACAGTTGTCGGGTTGAAGGTATGGGTGTAACTCAAGGCGCCGAGAAACGATTTGGCCGCCTGGTCGCCCTGCTGGAACGCGCCGCCATCTGCGATGCCCGAAAAGGGCGCCGGAATGAATTGCG
>Ga0335081_10004721_pt1 | contig 21513 bp, 28 predicted proteins | sample Lox_Sample_35_FD_206713 | JGI IMG/M metagenome (GOLD analysis project Ga0335081, IMG submission 206713) | Soil microbial communities from Loxahatchee National Wildlife Refuge, Florida, United States - Lox_Sample_3.5 | ecosystem: Environmental > Terrestrial > Soil > Wetlands | place: USA... | reverse complement strand
GACCGCTCTTACAGCGGATTTTATAATTGCATCGAACGGAGGAACGTATACCGATGAAGCCACTGGGTTGACAACCACGGCGGGCACCTTTGCGGCCTATGTTCCAGGAGGAACGCTTACGGCCGGATCCGCCGCCGTGAACATCAGCCCTTCCACAACAATCATTAATAGTGAACTCGCAGATCATAGCAACTTGACATTTAACGGGGCGCAGGCGTATTTCAATAGCGCTTTCGGATATACTCCTGATATCTCTGTAACGCCATCAAATACGCCATCGAACGGTTCCAATCAAGCGCAACGCCTCGCTGCCTACAATGCGGGCGTTTTCAGCCAGCTTACCGCGGCTTTGGGATTCAGTCCTGATGAGCAGGGTGCGCTGCTTAATGCCCTCGCTCAAGATCTCGCAGACAATAATGGGATTTTGACAGCGTCTACCGGATCAGTAAACGGAACACCACTTCCCGTGGATATTCAAAACAGATACGAACAGGCTATGATCAGCTATCTCTCAAATACGACTTCAAACCTGACCGGCCTGACTGCAACTGACATGGGAGGAGAGCTACCATTCTCAAAAGTCGCACTCACCAATACGTATGTGGTGCAATACCTTCCCGGCATGATGGCAGCAACAACAGGAAAGACATCCTTCAAAATTCAAATCACCAATATAAGCGATGGTTCTCCCGCAAACGGATTGACTGTATCTTTGATGCCCATGATGAACATGGGGACACAAGGGTTTATGAGCACCCCTGTGGATATCGTCACGGAAGATCCTGCTCCGGGAGTATACGATGGTACAATCTATTACCTCATGGGTAGCGGTTCGGGAATGGGATATTGGGCGCTTACGGTCATGATCGAAAAAGGCTCGGACATGGAAACGGCGACCTTCTACCCGGCCGTAAGCATGGGAATGGGTACCGATACGCCCTACGCGACGTTGTACGGTCCCGACGATATGTCCGGAACCCAAACGAATGACTACATCCTGTTCAGTGACGGTCCGGTGAGCGCTGCCACGCCGACGTTAACTCTGTTCATTGCGTACAGTGAAAACATGTTTATGAATTTCGTGCCCATTTCCATCGGTTCGGTAATTAGCGATTCTACCGGGACAGTGACGGTTAGCCCACCGACGACGCTTCAGGCATCGATGAACAGCAACTTCTCGCCCTACGTGACGGGTGTGGATAATGGAAACGGCCACTGGTCCCTGTCAGGCCTGACCGGATTCTCTCCCAACCAGCAAACGACAATCTACGTAAAATTGAACGTCAACGGCCAGGATAAAACCACAGACGGCAACGCAGTATCTGGAACGAATGCGTATGCCACGTTCCTGGTTACTCCGGGTATGTAATTTTACATATACCATGAATAAATTTACCTTCACTGCTATTTGTGCGGCCCTCTTAACGGGGACCGCATGTTTCCTATCAGTGCCAGCTTTTGGAGGTTCCTGCTGCGGCGGCGGTGGTGGCGCGGCTTTGGTGTTGCCGAAGATGTATCAAGACATAGTCGACGTTTCCTTTGATTCGGAAAAGTATGAAGGTTTTTGGAGCCCACAGGGTGAGTATACATATGCACCGGTAGGATATCAATACCGCCTGAATGCCGGCTATGCGCATCGCCTCGCTGAAAACTGGCAGGCTAGCATAAGCGTTCCTTATGTCTGGAATGACAACCAATATTCGAATGGTTCTGCCCATTATAGCAATATCGGTGACACGATGCTGAATCTTTGGTATGAAGCACTCGAGGACAAATCGGCGTGGAAGATTAGGAGTATGAAGGACCTAATACCCTCGGTTACGATTGGTCCATCGATCCTCATTCCGACCGGGATCTCTCCCTATGACAACAGAACGAGCAGCTATGATATTACCGGTCGCGGTTTCTATCGTTTTGACGGAAATATCCTGATCACGAAGACTATTCACCCCTGGACTGCTTCTCTTACTCTCGCGTATGGGACTTATCTTCAGCGAGCAGTCGATGAAGAGTACGGTAGATACGTTGAGCCATTCGAGGAAAAACTGGGAAACCGCTCATTCGGTGCCGTGTCCCTGGGTTATATTTATTATATCGGTTCGGCAGGAGACACACTGACCGGGACCGCATCGCTATCGACCCTTCGAGAAGAGAATGCGACCATTAACGGCCAGAGAGAGCCTGAAAGCGGCTTCCAGAAGGATGCGTATGGAGGAAGCCTCGCGTATTCCAGCACCGACAGTGATTGGGCCATCCGGGTTTCGTGTAGCAATGCCATACCACGGAACGGCTGGGGCAGTAACTTTCCGGCAACTCAAATATATTCTGTAGGAGTCAGCTATGCGTTCAGGTAAGATGCGCGTGTTCCTGCTGATTGTAGTTCTCTTTGCCGGATGCGGCAACATGAGCGATCTCGATCCATCAGACAGGGATAAAGTTCCCCCTGAACAGCCGGGAACCATCGGGCTTGCCGTTGGCCAGATTGCACCGAATTTTACACTTTCCGACACTCTGGGAAACAATATCACTCTTTTATCCGTGATTCCGACAACTCAAGGCGTTGTCTTATATTTCGCCATGGAGTGGTGCCCGATATGCGAAGGCAATCTTGACAGCTTGCGCTCTTCCGTGATTCCCGCCTTTCCAAATGTCCGCTTTTATGTCGTAGACTATACCTGTGCATCTGTTGCCGAGGCAAGCTCCTGGGAAATAGCGGCCGGGTATGCAGGAGCGGGATTCGACGTGCTGGCGGATACCCAACAATCCGTTCTGAACCTGTACCAAGCCACAATGGGAATTACGGTTGTTATAGATAAGAATGGTGTGGTACAGATGAACGAGGAGTACAATAATGGTACACGGCTTCAGGCCATACTCGCAAGCCTGCCGTAGTACGATTTATTTACTTCCAAAGGAGTGCCGATTAATGAAGCTGAAACATGTTACATCAATCCTTTTTATCATAATCTTGTTCACTATAGCTGGATTGTCCGCCTTGGCCCAGTCCGACATTGACGCTCACCGCAACTGTGCTAACTGCGGCATGGACAGGAAGGCCTATGGATTCAGCAGAATGCTGATCCAGTTCGAGGACGGAACCGAAGTCGGCGTCTGCAGCCTCCACTGCGCTCTCATGGAAATAGATGCGCGTCAGGAAAGCAAGGTAAAAGCTCTTCTTGTTGCCGACCGAAATACGCGGACGCTGATCGACGCTGAAAAGGCAGTCTGGGTCTTGGGCGGCAAAAAAGGAGGCGTGATGACAAAACACGCCAAGTGGGCTTTCGCATCAAAGGATACTGCCGACAAATTCATCGCAGCCTACGGCGGAAAAATCGTTTCCTGGGGCGAAGCCCTTGCGGCTGCCCGGGAAGATCTGGCCAAAGAAGCCCGTTAAGATGCTTTTGCCTAATTTGTGCTAAGCTTAGTCAATCAGGGGTGCTGTCTTAGTCGAAAAGGAGGGTTCATGAGAAACGCTAAAACAGTTGTGATAGCATTAGCAGTGTTGCTCGTCCTTGTTGTAGCCGTAGCAGCGACAGCGCAGGATAAATGCCCGGTCTGCGGGATGTCGGTTTCCGATCATCAGAATACCGCATTTGTTGTTACCATGAAGACGGGAGAAGAGGTTCACTATTGTTGCGCACATTGCGGTCTCTGGGTCTTGGCTACGGATATGGACAAGGTTCAGTCAGCGAAAACGAGGGACTTCATAAGCGGAGAGTGGTTAGGTGCTGAGAAGGCTGTGTATCTCTATAAGAGCAAGGCCGTGCCTTCCTGTGCTCCGAGCTGGATCGCTTTCAGCTCGAAGAAACAGGCCGAGATGTTCAAGAAGGGTTTTGGGGGAACTATCTATGACTATGAAGCCGCTCTGAAGAGAAGGGCAAAGGATCCAGAAAACATGGAACAAAAAATGTAAATGTAGAAATAGGCTGGACTAGAAACGTACGGGGAACCAATTTGAACGTCATCATCTGAAAGACAGTATCCCTTATTATTACAACTCTTCTTGTAACCGGCATCTATGCCGGTGCGCGTGCCACTGAAAGGGAGAGTTGTGCCGTCTGCGGTATGTATCTGGACCTGTATGAAAAAACCCGCCTTGTAATTCTCTTCAATGACGATACGACAAAATCGACCTGCAGCCTTGCCTGCGCGGCCGGGGTTATCAATCAGAACAAGGGAAGGATTAAAAGAGTGAAGGTGGCTGATTTCCTGACCGGAAAATTACTCGACGCGGACAAGGCATACTTTCTCGAAGGGAGCGATATTCCGGGCGTGATGAGCTACACGAGCAGGGTCGCATTTTCCTCCAAAACGCAGGCCTCTACCCTTCAAAAGAAGCATGGCGGTAGGATTATTACCTTTGACCAGGCACTGAAAGATCAGCTGGAAGATGAGGAATAAATCCATCAAGTGTGCATTCTAAGACCATCCAAATGCGTACCAGAACTACTAGGTGAAGCTTGCACACAACGCTTCGCTTAAGCAGCGAGATTTTCGAATCCCTCTTGATGAAAACCAGCGGAAAAGGTAACCACTGAAGATGGTGTTTTTTATCAATTGCTGCGGCCAAGCTTTTTCCATTCACACCGGCATAGGCCAGTGGATTAGCTTTTGTAATTATGCAAAATACTCATCTGAGTCAGAGCGTTCGAATATTGTGACCATACGCGAAGCTAAAAAAGATTTTCAATCAATAAAACCAAACCCAAAGTTATAGGCTTCCGTCGGTAATATTTTATTATTGGGCAAGGGGGAAGTTTCAATTACCCACAACTGTATAGTATTTATGATGTGACTATCAACAAATCAGATTATAATCAACATTTGTGACTGTGCACCAGCCCTCGCATCATTTGTCAGTGCTGATCGTCTCTTTGATAGTCTCGAACATTTTTTCAGGACTGTCATCCTGATGAAACAAAAAACGCACCTTCCCCTGTTCGTCGATGAGATAGACTATATTGGTGTGGTTGATAATGTACCCCAGGGCCGATTTGGTAGGTATCTTTTGATAAGACGCATTATAAGCATGAACCACTTTATCGATTTGCGTTTTGGTCCCTGTCAGACCTACGGTGTTAATTTCGAAATATCCCAAATACTCCTTCAGCTTGGCAGAGGTATCGCGTTGTGGATCGACCGTTATGAAAACGGTCATTACTTTTTGACTAGCCGCGTCGAGGAGTGTCCGAGCCCTGGCCAATTTGGAAAGCGTCAATGGGCAAATACCAGGGCAAGAGGTATAACCAAAAAACAAAAGAACAACTTTGCCCCTGTGATCCCTGAGATGGAAAATCCTTCCGTTATCCTCCGTAAGGGTAAAATCCCCGCTGGGATTAAATGCTTGTTCAAGCCCAGTTGGCACTGGCTTTATGGTGGTATCGAACCAATAGAGACCCAAGATGATCAACAGGGTTGTTCCAGTAGCTAAAACATATAAAGTCAGTTTTTGTTTTGTCCGCATGTTTCCTCCATTCCTCACTTAATCATCTCAGCAGACGATCCATCCTCGTCCCATTTATGGACAACAGCTCTTTTGTGGTTACACGGATCACGCCCTCAAAATAAAAAATGATCAGGATGGTTTCGCCTTTTACCCTCGGTCTCTATTGATCATAAAAGAACATATAAAATCTATGATACAAACAGATTATGTGATAACTAAAGGATATCAGGCTGACGGTTGTTATACGCGGCCTTCATCAAACGCCGATGGATCTATATAATCATTCATCTACGACGATGCTCTCTGCGGTGGAGAGTGGGCGAGATGTACTGAGCATCACTTGATTGTTGTATTATTTTTTCCGACAGACCAACTCTCCGCTGCCGATGGGCACGATTATGGCGTCAACCCTATCATCAGACAATGCTCGGTCAAGCATGGGCTGTAGCGTGGCCTCATGGCTGATCGCGTTGTCCGCGATAAGAAAGCCACCCCGTACCATATTCGTAATGACCATCTCATAACATTTTCCATAGATTTCCTTCTCCGCATCCAGGAAACAGAAGGAAATACCAAAGATGTTCGGAAGATGAAGAAGTGCATCGGCATGAACGAAGTCCACGACGTCTCCAACACTGGCGATGGCAAACGTCTGCTGGGCAAGCTCTGCTTTCTTGTCCAGAATCTCGAAAGTTTTGACTCTTCTTCCAGCCTGCCGACAAGCCAATGCTAGCCAAAGCGTGGAGTAGCCAGCGCTCGTACCGATTTCGATATAATGCCCATCCGGCGCTCCAGCGGCCAAAAGTGCGATGAATCGCCCTACCTCCGACGTGATTTGACGCAGTCGACTCATCCGCGTTGTGCCATCAGAGCGGTCACGAGCATCGATCTCTTCCAGATACTGCATTCTTTTCTTCATCGGTTCAGGTATCTCGTGAAACATTATATTTCCCCATGCTCAATTGTTAAGTAAGTATAACCAAGCAGGTGAAAAACGTGCATAGCTAATCAAGTAAATGTGTAGCTTTCAGCTTTCATAAATATCCACTCGATGTGGAATTATGACAATGATTGGGCTTTTGTACGAATATATGCTTGATTATAAGCTATGTCAATGCTGTCGTAGTGGTCTGTCATAGTGGTCGTAGTGGTATGTCGTAGTTGTAAGAGATGGGTACATATCGATTGAAGAATACTACATCAAAGTTACAGTGTTACAAAAATGACATCGTCAACATCTACAGGAAGAACCACGCATTTTATGATGAATCAAATCTGTGCATGCTTCAACATAATATTTTTTACCCCAGATGCAATAGTACGGACTGAAACTTGCGATCTATTCTACTTACCGTGAAGCACATCCATCCACCGGATCGCCTCGGTATCGGTAACTTTGCCAAGGTATATTTGTGTCGTCTTGAGATCATGGTGTCTTAACAGTACTTTTGAAACGATCTCCAAAGGAACGCCATTCCGACTGGCATAAGTGGCAGAATGTCGTCTGAAATCGTGAGGCGATATCTTCACATGGAACTTTGCGGCCAAAAAACGCCTAATCAGTGCTCGCACTGTTGAATAACAGACGGGGAAGATGCGCTTCTCAAATCCGATATGTTCTGCGACGATGTATTCTGCTAGCCGTTTTGCAATTTGCTCCGGCATAAAAGCAATCTCGCTTTCCTTGCCAGATTTCGGTTCGTGAATCGTCAGTTTCCGGTCAGCGACATCTGCAGCACGAAGTTTGAGCACTTCTCCGATTCTTAACCCGCATCGCGCCTATAGCTCAAGGATGAGGCGATCTCTGTCCGACGTAGTACTATAAATCAATTGATCTACAAGTTCCTTATCTAGTATTTCCCGAGCAGCCGGTTTGGGATTCTTGTATTGCCTTGCAATCAACGGATGTGCACAAGGATTCTTAATATCCATGAGGCACTCATTGATCAGAAAATTGAAGAACGCTTTAACCTGCGCATAGATCAGCCGACGTGTCGACTTACCCTTACTCGCGGTCTGGGACTCGAGAAACTGACTGACCTCACCAGCTGTTATTGACTCTATTTCCCTTCCGCCCGTAAGATGACAGATGTAAATATCTGTCCATACTATCATTGTCTTGAAAAATAGACTCGATCCGTTGACCATAATAAACAGAGAAAATCATCATAGAAAATCATCATATTGAAATGTGCAATAATTTAAATTGATTCTGATTGAAATATTACAATTCTTGCTCCATAATACCAATAAATATGACCTCTTCGAAACAACCTGCTGACCTTAAGGTATTCATATCAAGCCGCGAATCCACATGTGACGAGTGCGGCCAGAACCTCGGTTATAAGGCCTGGATTACTTTGGATAGAGAAATAGGTGCGCTCTGCTTAGCATGTGCAGGTATGGAGCATCTGGCCTATCTCCCGTCCGGGGACCCCGCTTTAACAAGGAGAGCTCACAAGAACTCAACCTTATCGGCAGTAGTACTTAAGTGGAACTCGAATAGAAAACGGTATGAGCGGCAAGGCATCCTGGTCGAGGAGCAGGCGTTAAATAAAGCGGAACAGGAGTGTTTTGCCGATAATGAAGTTCGATCACGAAGAAAAGAGCGCGAAGCAAAGAGCGCGAAGCAAAGCGGCGGGCTGAATATGATCGTGCCTATATAGATTTATTTGCTAAACGCATTCGCGAAATGTTTCTTTTTTGCCCGCGAGGAAGAGAAGTAATCATTGCGGAGCATGCGTGCCTTAAATATAGTGGCCGTATCGGTCGTACAGCATCTGCAAAGGATCTTGAGGAAAAGGCCGTTCTGTTAGCCGTAATTGCTCATATTAGACATATTGAAACACCATACGACAGACTTTTAGCAATGGGGTATGACAGGCGGGATGCGCGGAGTCGTGTCGAAGCTAGAGTAGATGAAATTATATCTTCATGGGGCAGTCGTAGATAAATCAGGGAGTATAAGTGACCATGCTAAACAGATCCGCAGTAATCGTCCGTGTAAAAGAGCCATTTCTGAAATGGGTAAAATCATTACCCAATCCTGTAGATGTATCCAGGGACTCCATCAATAAAGATAACACCGTGTATCTCTTGCCCGATCTAGAATATGATTTTGAGGAGGACGAGCTACTTGAGAGGTTTTTTGATTTGATATTTGAGGAGCAGCTTAATGGTTGGTGGACGGAAAAGAACGACTGGCCGAAAAAACGCGACTTGGAAACATTTAAAAAATGGTTTGAGGTAGATTTTCATTCGGTAGTGCTTGACCTCGTTGACGCGCCGCTCCAAGATGACGAGTGATAAATTGTTCGTAGCGGAGACCCTTGCCACGTGCAATAACTCGGGTTGAATTGTGCCATAGGTGCTAGTAACCGAACTCGTGAGATTCTTCCTGTAGTTCGCGAGAGTTGCATCTTTCTGAAATTGTATGTTTCATCTACTATTCTGTATCGTCAATTTTGTGACAGGAGTAAAGGATACCAGTAGTATCTTGCATAACTGCACGCTGGAAAACTCAGGTCTGGGAGCAGTAGCAAGTCATCCCCACAGCAGCGCCGTGAGTCTCACAGACTGAATGCCGTCATAACGAAACCTATATCTGCGGCCCCGCTTGTGCGCCCCACGAGGAGGGGCAGCAAATGGGGATCAGCCCGGCTGCGGAAAGCCCGAGAAATGCGTACGAAATATACCAACTTTCAATTCACTTCATGCTGCTTCATGATGCCTTTCTTAATTTTGTAGATCCTTCCTCCCTTTTTCCGTTTTCCCTCGATTGATTCCAGATCGCAATCTGATAGGATCTCCACAAATAGGAGATCGGGATGGTAAAGATATGCACCAGCCGCGTAAACGGGAATAGGCCGATGAGGACGAAGGCATTGACCATGTGGAACCGGACTATCCATGGCAGGGGCGTTACGAAGTCGATCCGCGGCGAGAGGCTCGCGAGGGAAACAAGCCACGGTGTAGCGGTATATTCGTACCACAGGGACCCCCATCGCACGAAGAGCGCGATATAAAGACCTGCAGCAACCTGGAGCAGAAGATCGATAAGTAGTATCCAATCCATGACTGTTGTAACAGGCCGTACCTTTGCATGAACGATCCTGCGGATAACGAGGACCTGGATTCCCAGGAGTGTAAACAGGCCGAGGGACCCACCGACCAGTTCGATGACCATCGTCCGGACCGCGTTGCGGTGGAGCGAAACCCAGAAATCCGGGATCACGAGCGCAAGGAAATGGGCGATTAGGATGATCATGATGCCATAGTGCCAAGGGACCGATCCCCAGAAGAGTGCGCGGTTTTCCAGGAACTGGGAAGACATGCTCGAATAGGAGAACCGGTTCGTGAAATAACGGTAGAGCCCAATACCCACGGCCAGGACAACGGCAATATAAGGAAATACGATGTAGTAAATACCTTCTGACATGAATTGCCCTCTCCCTTCTGTAGCAAGTTACATGTCCAGTTCGCGCGTCCACGGCCACTTCCGACGCGCAATTCCGGGGGATTACTTCGTGACGTAATACCCCCCGTCTGCGCAGGGTTTGCACAGCACCTTTCCCCCACGGTAGATCTCGCGTATGTCCTGTACCTGTTCTCCGCAGCTGTCGCAGCCGATGCGCCTGAGCGGCCTGCCGGGCATATCTTCAGGCCTCAGCAAGACCTCGACGTTCGTAACTTCGAACAGCTCTTCATCGGACATGATCTTGTACGCTTGGCACTGGGCGGCATAAACGTCCTCGATGTCCGGCGCGTACTCTTTTGTCCGTTCCCAGGAGTCCTCCCGAGCAAGTATTCTGACGGCCTGCTCTGTTTTAAGGTTCACGAAGGTCGTTGCCATTTTGCCGTAATCCATGAGCCTTAACGTTCTTCCGCCCGGGCTGCAGCCGGTCACGGACTGCACCGCGTCGTGCACGCAACGGTCCACCATTTCAACGATGACCATGAAGTCTTTCCGCTGTCTGCACTTTGGGTCCTGAATGCCGATCTCGCGCAGGCCACGAAGGGACATCTTCACGCCGAGTACCTGTCCGGGACAAAGGTGTCCGTGACTTCGAACGGACTCAGCGAGCAGCTTTTCGAACTCGAGCTTGCCTTCCTCCATCATATACATGCCACTATGACCTGTCTCTTTCCGTTTCGAGTGCTTTGAGCGTCGCCTTCAGCACTCCCTGATAGGGGTTCCTGCTATCTTTGAACAAGGGAATCATCTTTTTCGCTGCAGGAATGAGGCAATAGCTTATCAGATCCCTTGTCTCGTCACTCCGAACCGCGATCGAAAGATACCGCAGCATGATGCTGATATGGTCAGGAAGCTCTCCGTTCACAGGATAATCCTCTTTGAGGTAATGCTCCTTTAACTTGACCATGAACATGCCACGCGCGCGATCATCGCCGAAGAGATGAAAACCCACGTAGGGACAGCAGATGGCCTGAAGATCAAAGGTTTCGGTATAGAGCTCCTCGAGACGGCAGAGTTGGTTTTTCAGGCAGAATTCTCTGAACCCGTTAAAGTGCCCCCGCGCCTGACCGCCCACGATGCCAAGTGCGCTGAGGCACACCTCTGCTTGTACGGCGATCTCGGGACCGGGGTATTCAAGGACATCGGCAAGCAAATCGAATACGTTCCTGTCAGCTTGTATCATGAGTTACCACCCGCGCTTCGGAGGGCGAACAAATCCGAAGCCGGCCTCCTCTTTGTGCGATTGAGGCTTCTGCACGGACTCAACTGCCTGCTCGCGCATGAAAGGCGGTATCGCGAACCGGTCCTCGAATGTCGGTAGGGAAGTCATCCGGTAGATTGCCTCCACCTCCTTAGGCGTTGTCTTAGCCTCATCGAGCATGCTCTTAACTTCGCCTTGTTCCAGGTCTCCTACAGTCTCTGCGCGTTTGTACATGCGCGCAGCCAAGAGCTTCTTGTTCACGAGAACAATTTCTTCCTTGTCTCCGGCAGTGAAGAGCGAGGCAAGGTAATGGGTTGAAACGCGGGAGCTGTTGTATGAGCCGAAGAGGGATTCCTTGAGCTCGTAGAGCCCGTTTGTGACTGAGGCCATGATTGGCGTAAGCGACGGCACGTAAAAAAGCATAGGCAGCGTCCGGAACTCGGGATGGATCGGCAGGGCGAGCTTCCATACTTTCACGTACCAGTAGACAGGCGACTTCCGGGCTGCCTCAATCGTGGCGTCCTGGATGCCGTCCTCTTTTGCTTTCTTGACGACCTCTTCGTCAAAAGGATTGAGGATCAGTTCTCTCTGGCCCTGTACGAGATCTTTGTCAGGCAAATTTGCAATTTCGCTGATCCGATCCGCGTCATACAGCACTACGCCTAGATAACGGATGCGGCCGACGCAGGAATGGAAGCACGCAGGAGCTTGGCCCGTTTCCTGGCGGGGATAGCAGAGGATGCACTTTTCTGCCTTGCCCGTGTTCCAGTTGAAATAGGTCTTCTTGTACGGGCACCCGGATATGCACATGCGCCAAGCCCGACATTTCTCCTGACTCACGAGCACGATGCCGTCCTCCCCCCGCTTGTAGATAGCTCCCGACGGACAGGCTGCAACGCAGCCGGGGTTCAGGCAATGGTTGCAAATGCGCGGCAGATAGAACATGACCATGCGCTCAAGCTCAAAGACCTGCCTCCGCTCCTCAGCCGTCAAGGCCTTGAAGTTGGGATCGTTCGCCGCGTAAATAGACGAGCCCCCAAGGTCGTCGTCCCAGTTCGGGCCGGCCTCAATGTCAATGTGCTTGTTCGTCATCTGTGAAATAGGGGCGGCAACGGGTTGATCTTTGCTCTGAGGCGCATTAAACAGCTCTTCGTAGCGATAGGTCCAGGGCTCGTAATAATCATCCATGGTCGGCAGATGAGGATTAAAAAAAATGTTGCCGAGCGCAGCGGCACGGCCCTGGAGCCGGAGTTTTGGCTTGTCCTTTCCGCGAATCCAGCCGCCGCCGTATTTCTCCTGGTCCTCCCAGAGCGTGGGATAGCCGGTCCCCGGCTTGGTCTCCACATTGTTCCACCACATGTACTCGGCCCCGCGGCGCGACGTCCAGATGTTCTTGCAGGCGATGCTGCAGGTGTGACAACCAATGCATTTATCAAGGTGAAACACCATTGAAACCTGCGCACGAATGTTCATAAGATACTCCCTGTCTGACATTGCTGGTGAAAAAGCTGTTGACTCTTAAAACACCGGCTTCCCTTCCAGTTTGCGCACGATCGTGTACGTGTCCCGGTCCCCTGCCGGAGGCCCCCAGGCATTGAACGCGAAGGACAGCTGCGCGTAACCGCCGACCATGAGTGAGGGTTTAAGCCGGATGCGCGTGATACTGTTCGTTCCACCTCCACGCTTGTTGTTTCTCGCCGGCGATTTGGGGAACGAAACGGTCCGCTCCGGCGCATGGTAAAAGATCCCGACTCCCCTCGGTACGCGGACGCTTACCGCCGCGCGGGTCACGATCACTCCGTTGTCGTTGTACACCTCTATCCAGTCATTGTCCCCGACGCCGATCTGCTTTGCGTCGTCGAGGTTCAGCCAAAAGGGCTCTACCCCGCGCGAGAGCGTGAGCATGATCAGGTTGTCGGAGTAGGTCGAGTGAATGTGCCATTTACCATGGGGCGTGATGCAGTTGATGACAAGGGCCTTGTCCGATGGAGCGCTTTTTATGAGATCGCGCGTATCCTGTAGTCCGATCTTCGATTTAAAAGCCGGGAGGTTTTCACCAAAGTCGATGTATCCCCGATGGTCTACATAGAAATGCTGCCGTCCCGTTAGCGTTCGCCACGGCACGAGACGCTCGACGTTGAGACAGAAGGACGCATAGGCCCTGCCTTCGTTCGTGATGCCCGTCCATACCGGGCTCGTGAGTATCCTCCGGGGCTGGGCCACCAAGTCGTCAAAACTCCACCGGACCGCGCGATTGTTTTCCGCAAGGTCGGCAAGCGGAAGTCCGACCGATTTCTCGAGTGCCTTGAAGCCGCGGTAAGCGATCTCTCCGTTCGTCTCCGGCGCAAAATGAAGAAGCACGTTCGCCGCTTCCCTGGCGCTTGCAAGGGAAAGATATTGTTCTCCGTTCCAAGTGATTGTCGGAGCTGCCTTCGTGAAATCGTCGTAGAGGTCCTTAATGTCCCACCGGATACCCCGTTCAGCCATGCCTTCGTCCCGCTCCAGGCGGCCATACGAAATGAACCGGTTATGGAGATTCACGTAATCGCGCTCGACCACAATAAATTGCGGCATGGTCTTTCCCGGCACTGGACTGCACTCGTTGCAATACCAGTCTTTGACCTCGGGCTGGGATATTTCCTGCGGCGTATCGTGTCCGAGCGGAACTGCTACGATGTCCCGAAAGGGCTCTGGAAAATGAACACGGGCAAGTTCACTTACCTTTTCTGCAACGGTCTTGAAAATGTCCCAGTCGGTTTTCGATTCCCAGCACGGCGGGACCGCTGCGGACAGGGGATGGATGAACGAGTGGAGATCGGTCGTATTGATATCGTCCTTTTCATACCACGTTGCAGTTGGAAGAATAATGTCCGAGTACAGAGCAGAGGAATCCATGCGGAAGTTGATGTCCACAACGAGATCGAGTTTCCCTTTCGGGGCCGGACCGTCTCGCTTGACTTCGCTTGTCGTATTGCTCCCTGCTTCGTCGGCCACGGCATTCGAGTCCGTGCCGAGATAATGGCGGAGAAAATACTCATGCCCTTTCGCACTCGTCAGGAGTGCATTGCCCCTCCAGATGTACCAGACGCGAGGCCAGTTTTCGGGAGCGTCCGGGTCTTCCACAGCGAACCGGATTTTCTTTTCCTTCAGCTGCTTTACGAGCCAGTCGATGACCGCAGCCCCGTCCCTGGCACCTGCCTGTTCAGCCTCGCGCACGAGCTCAATGGGATTTCGGTTGAACTGGGGGAAAAAGGGCAGCCAGCCTCTGCGCACCGCGTTGACCTGCATGTCCATGGGGTGGCGGAACCCCAGGACTTCGCCCTCATGCTGCGGATTATCGTAGCGCCACTGGTCGCAGTGCACATAATGAAAGGACGGTGCATTCACCAGCCGGGGAGCGTGCGTCCAATCAAGGGCAAAGGCGAGGCTCTTCCACGACGCCTCGGGCGCGAGCTTTTCCTGTCCCGTGTAGTGGTTCAAGCCGCCGCCGTTCACACCGGCACAGCCACAGAGCATGAGCGCCGTGATCGCGGTTCGGTAAGTGATGTTTGCGTGGTACCAGTGGTTGATGCCGGAACCGACGATGACCATGCACTTGCCTTTCGTCTTCTCGGCGGTCTGAGCCCATTCACGGGCAAAGCGTACCACCGTGTCCCTGCTGATACCGGTATATTGCTCTTGCCAGGCTGGAGTATAGGGTGCTTCCTGGTCTGCATAGCTCTCCGGATATTCTCCATCCAGCCCGCGGCCTATACCGTGCTGCGCCATCAAAAGATCGAAGACTGTGGTAACGGCTGTCTTTCCCTTGTCCGTCTGCACGTAGCGCACAGGCACTTCCCGGGAGAAACTTTTTTTGCTCGCGAATTCGGTAAAGACCACCGGGAGCGCGCCTTCACGCGTGTCGAGGAGCGTGAGAAGCGGATCGATCGCCCTTCCGTTCGATCCGTCCTTCATCTCGAGGTTCCACTGGCCCTTTTGTTCCTGCCACCGGAACCCGATGCTACCCTGGGGCATGCGAGGCTCGCCTGATGTCCTGTCGAAGACGAGAAATTTCCATTCGCCGTGCTCTGCGTCATCGTAAGGACCGAAGGCATTGGCGCGCAGGAACCTCCCTGCCCGGTACGATCCCTGATGCCCTTTGAGCTCTACCAGAAAGGGTGCGTCGCTGAAGCGCTTGAGATAATCGGTGAAATAAGGAACTTCGCGGTCAACATGAAATTCCTTCAGGATCACGTGATTGACTGCCATCCAGAAAGCGCCGTCCTGGCCTGCGTTAATCGGGAGCCACCAGTCCGCGTATTTCGCGACCTGGCTGAAGTCCGGCGAGCACACGGCGAGCTTAGTACCGTTGTTTCTGGCCTCGGCAACAAAATGCACGTCAGGCGTTCGGGTCATATTAAGGTTGGCGCCCATGGTGACGATGAATTTGCTGTTGTACCAGTCCGCGCTCTCGGCAACGTCCGTCTTCTCGCCCCAGACTTCGGGAGATGCGGGAGGAAAATCGGCATACCAGTCGTAAAAGCTCAAAGCCACGCCGCCGAAGAGCTGGAGGAACCTCGTGCCCGCGGCATAGCTCAGCATGGACATGGCGGGGATGGGAGAAAATCCGATGACCCGGTCGGGTCCGTATTTTTTCGCCGTATAAATCGTGGACGCTGCAATGATCTCGAGGACCTCGTCCCAGGTGCTCCGGCGCAGTCCACCTTTGCCCCGTGCCTGCTGGTAGCTCTTCCTGCTAGCTTCATTCTCCACAAGGGAAGCCCAAGCAGCCACCGGATCTGCATGCGCTGCCCGTGCCTTGCGCCACAGGTCTATGAGGACACCTCTTACATAGGGATACTTCACCCGCAAGGGGCTATAAACATACCAGGAAAAAGTGATTCCGCGCTGACACCCGCGGGGTTCATAAGGCGGGAGACCCGGTTCGAGACGCGGGTAATCGGTGGCCTGCGTTTCCCAGGTCACGATGCCGTCTTTCACATAGACATTCCAGGAGCAGCCACCGGTGCAGTTCACACCGTGGGTGCTGCGAACGCGCTTGTCATACTGCCAACGGTTCCGGTACATCTCTTCCCAGAGCCGTTTCGTCGGGTTCATGATGTCCTGTATCCAGCTCATCAGTTGTCGGCCTCCCGTTGTGCCTTCTCCACCATGGCTTTCCGAACGTTCTTGATCCGGTTCCGCCAGAGGAAGAGGATGATGACCATAAGAATGACAAATGCGAGGCAAGAACCTGCGATAATCCGTGGAGCATTACTTTCAACATGCTGGGAAGATATCCCCTTGAGATATGCCGCTAGATCACGTGCCTCGTTTTCTAACAACGGATGGCTGTCGAAGATCGGCTTCATGGTGGGGAAAGGAACAGTTACAAGCACGGATATTATTCCGTCACCCAGCTGCATATATACACTCGTCAGATCGGGGCCAAGGTTGCCGCCGCCCCAGAATTGCAGACCTGCTGTGGAATGGCAGGCGATGCACGGCGGACCGTTGTTTTTGAACCCGATCTCGCCGGAAAAATATTTTTTCCCTCTTCCGGCATCAGCAACCAACACGTGCCCTTCCGCCTCGGTCTTCGCCGGAGGATTGGCTTCCGACTGCATCGCGGCGCTTGTTTGCGTTTCTAAATAGTTGATAACAGCATTGACATTATCAGATGACAGACCCATATTCGGCATCTTTATCTGATATTCTTTCAATAAACTGGTTGCCGTCGGATCGTTTATGCTGAACATCTTCTCGGGGTCGGATATAAAAGAGAAAAGCCAGCTCTTCGGATGATTGCCGGCTACGCCCCGGAGATCGGGGCCGACCTTCCTCCCTCCACCAATTGTGTGGCAGGGCGTACACTTGGAATTGAAGATTTGTTTTCCCTTATCGGTGGGGTTGCTCTCCGCGAGTGTTGGGGACAATAAAATAAGAATGATGGAAAGAGATAAGAAGAAGGTTGAGGTCTTGCACCCTATGCTTACGGTAATTCTTCTCATGATGGTCACTCACGTCTCGAATCTCCACGTCCCCTGATGGCTGACGCGATACTATCGTCTGTCGGGTCTGAAAAACTCCAAAGTCACCCGAGAAGTGTTATAAACGTGTCATGATGATCTTCCTCGACGGCGAGGATCTCTTCGAACAACAGCCTCGTTGTTTCATCTCCCTCCAAGGCTGCCAGTTTGATGATTCCTATAAATAGCGTGATTGCGTCTTCTTCAGCCTTGATATCGGCCCTGATCATGTGAGCCACGTCACCTCCGACGTCGATGGTGCCGGGCTTCATCGTCGGGATAACGACGAAATAATTCAGCCGTTCGGCAATCTGTTCAGCATGTTTCATCTCCGCCATGGATGCATTCCTTTGACCATCACGTGATGCCACTGGTACTGAAGGATCGCCTGTAGTCCAGCGGCGAGAGCCTCGTTCGTCATCACCGCCAGCTTCGTGCTCGCTTTTTGGACCATGGTGTGTGCCTCCTCTTTCCGGAAGCCTTATTTAGTTTTTGTTGTAAAATAAGCAGTCATGTCTTGGATTCAGGATTCCCGAAAGTATTTCCTGTGATCAATAGCTATTTTTTCGATACTTCCAGTTCCTTGACGACTTCCACGAATAGTTGCTGCGTAAAGTTTCTGTCGAACTCTCTCGATCTTTCCAGCATTGATGCCTGTTCCTGCTCAGTCAGATAGTTCATGGAAGGAATGAAAAAATGTTTGTCCTCTTTCTCAATATGGGCAGGATACCACTTTATGAGAGTTTCCATATGCTTGGTGACTTCCGTTACGGCGAGCTTTTTATCGACCTGATGTCTCCGTGCGCCCTCGAGCCTCTCAATGGCTTTTCGTGTACGACCATGCTCTTCAATCAGCTCATTCAAAATTTTACGATCTGCTGGAGAAAGAGGTTTTTCGGCGAGTTCCTTGAACAGGATATCTTCTTCCTTCCCATGGTGAAATTTGTCTACATAGGTTTTCAAAAAATTAATACTGATGTCCAGGAATTCATACTCAATATTCCCGGTTTCGGCGATCCTGCGATGCTCGTTTACCAGGAGCACGAGCATGCGATCAATAAGCCTGTGCTCTATCATCAAAGGACCTATGGGTTTCATGAAAATCTCCGCGAGGCGGGCAGAAAAAGTCGTATGTTATGAACATACCATCGCGCTTCTAATTGTCAATTAAACCATAGTATCAGGAGCGAGATTTAACTTGTTTTTTGTAAATATACAATACCTTCGGTTCTTCAATCAGACAACCGCGATTCGGCATTATTACTGACATAATATTGGGTCGTCGAGCTGAAACAGGCAGGGAAGGAAACAAGGTGTCGTTCCCTTGGTTCAAAATCACAGTGACCCTTTCACTCGCAGTTTTTGAAGTAAAAAGTGAAAATACACGAAGCCACCGTAAGGTTTCCATCGCCGCGTGATCCTTTTTATGGTTTCGTAATCCGGTTTTCTCTCAAGTGACAAAAACTGCTGAAGATTATTTTGCGCCCCCACGTCGTCTCCGGGAAAGACAGTGAGCCGCCTCAGGCCTCTCAACAGGACGTACTCCGCGGACCATCGTCCGACACCGGTGATTTTCCGGAGCTCATCGACTGCTTCCTGATCATTCATTTGCGCCACTCGTTCAAGGTCCAACTCCTTCTCGAGAACGGACCCCGCAAGGGCCGTAATGGCATGTGCTTTATTACTGCTGAACCCGAGTCTCCTGAGCACTGTCGGCTTTGCATCAACAAGATTTTCCGCCCTAGGGAAAGCGTGGATCGAATCGCCACTATCCTTGATCAATAAGCCGTAGGTTTCGCTCAAACGGTTTAGGAGTGTTATCCCAACAGTCAGAGAAAGCTGCTGGCAGGCAAAGGCATTAATGAGGGCCTCGAACAAGCTGGGATAACACGGAGGTTTGAGGCCGATAAAAGCGTTCGCCAGTGCGTTTAACTTTGCATTCTTTCGTGCAATCGAATAAAACTCCTGAAGCTCTTCGGATGTTCCCAGGACTTTCTTGAGAAGTGCCGCTATCGTACGCTTTGTCCTCTCCTCTGAAACGATTGTGCGTCCGGAAACAAGTACGCTAAGCCTCGGATTTTGTATAAATCCTTCCTGAGTTACCTCGACCAGAAACGGTGCCCCGTCCACCACAAAGACTCGCTTGTACGTCTTCCCGTTCCACCGGTCGATCTGGTTATGCGGCTGGCGCCGAAGCGCCCAGACCGTAAAGTCCAGCCGGAAAGGTGGCCGAGGTCGTATGTGCAGACTAATGCGGGTCATGCCTTGCGGTGGAAACTCTTGTCCTCTTGCTTCCTTTCCGAATCCACTCTTTCGAGATCGGTCACTTTCGATTCGCCGTGGTGCTTGCTTGGTAAGTTACGTCCGTACTCACTCCACAATTGTTTCCTGCAGTCCTCCGGAAGGCGATACTCAGACGATTCCACCCGTTTATAGAGATGATGACAGCAATGGTGAGGTCCACCAACTCCCGTTCGCTGAACCACTTCGCGGCATCTTCGTAGACGTCATCGGGAACGTGATCTTCGGAAATCAGCGTCACCGCCTCGGTCCAAACCAGATCCGCTCTTTTTCGACCTGTATAAAAATCCGTTTCTCACCATGCAGCAAGCTCATAGAGGCGTTGTTCGCTTTCGCCCCCGGCACTGGCATTCTTCGTAAGCATGTCGGTGCAATAGGCATATCCATTGATCTGCGATGCACTATCTTGACAAGTTCGATCAACGACGCTTCGAGGCTGCCGTTTTTCAGACAACTGTCCAGGCTTGACATCGCTCTGGACGCCCCTAGTGTCAGTCGGTTGTATTCCAATCGTTCGTTCGTGGAAGACGATTCTCCCCACATTAGGCTGTTTTTTCCTGTTTGTAGGTCTTGAGGAATCTCCTCACGTGGCCTGCGATGACGTCACAGTCCTCTTCAAGGGCGAAATGCCCGGTATCGAGCAAATGCACTTCGATGTTCTTGAGGTCGCGCTTATACGCTTCGGCGCCTTGGGGACCGAAGATCTCGTCATTCTTGCCCCATACGACAAGCGTTGGCGGCTGGTACTTTCTGAAATAGTTACGCCACTCAGGATAACGTTTAACGTTGGATCCAAAGTCCGACCGCAACTCGAGCTGGATAAGTTTGTTGCCGGGCCTTTCCAGAAAATACTGATCCATATTCCAGGCATCGGGGCTAATCCTTCTCATGTCACGCACTCCGTTGCTGTATATCCACTTGATACTTTCCAGCCTGAAGGTCTTAAGCACAGTCCGTTCGTTAGCTCTCGTCCTCTTCTCCCATAGTGGTCTCCCGCGCTCAACGAGAGGTGTCAACCCCTCCTCGTAGGCATTGGTGTTTTGGATGATGAGCGATTCGATCCACTCTGGATGCTTCTCGGCAATCCTGAAACCTACCGGCCCACCGTAATCCTGCATATAAAGGGAGAATTTTCTGAGACCCAGCTTCTGCAGGAATTTCTCGATTACTTTCGACAAGTGATCAAAGGTGTACGTGAACGCATCCACGGGCGGGCAAGCGCTGTTTCCGAAGCCCGGATAGTCGGGCGCGATGAGATGAAAGTCATTCTCCAGTTCCTTCATCAGATTTCTGTACATGTGTGACGAAGATGGGAAACCATGCAAAAGAACGATTGCTGGAGCATCGGAAGGTCCTGCGTCGCGATAGAAGACGTCTACATTGTCAATTTTGACGGTATTATAGGTTGCCATAAATCCTCCTTATCTGAAGGAAAATAGTCTCTGCTTCCTGCCGCAGATTATTGATCTCAGGAATGAGCACAATAGCGTCATCGTCACTATGGAACTTTCGACTATGGCCCATCGCTTCGCGGTCAGGGCGTTCTTGTTCGGTTCCACCTGCGGAGGATCGAGGCCACTAGCCAACAGCGCCGTCTTTAGGACCGACTCGCCGAACCCCAGGATGGATGAGATGCTGGCCATTTTCAGAAATTGTCTCCTGTTCATGCCCATAACTCATTCTCCCTCGGTAGCTGCTTTGGAGGTACAGGCGGTTAAGCGCCCTCCGGCCATCCTATACCTCATCAGGGTCTATCAGTTCCGCCTTTGCGAAAATCCGGAAAGTCTCCTTCTTCGCTTCATCCGCCTTGACTTCACGTGGACATGAGCAGGTTCAGGATCGCTGATGATTTTAAGAAAACCATCGATGCATGTCACCTGACACACAACGTCCCCGACTTCAGGAACCCTGACGGAGGCGTGGATACCAAGAACACTCTCTCAGCGTCGCACATAGATATCCGTCAGGTGCATTCATGGAGGTTTTGAGACAGATTGTCTTCGCCTGTTCCTACAATAGTATCTGTCTGCTTCGGAATGAATTCAAAAGCTACATAGGCGACGCCTTCCTTTGCTTGTGGTTA
>Ga0335081_10004720_pt1 | contig 21514 bp, 21 predicted proteins | sample Lox_Sample_35_FD_206713 | JGI IMG/M metagenome (GOLD analysis project Ga0335081, IMG submission 206713) | Soil microbial communities from Loxahatchee National Wildlife Refuge, Florida, United States - Lox_Sample_3.5 | ecosystem: Environmental > Terrestrial > Soil > Wetlands | place: USA... | reverse complement strand
CTCACGCCGGAGGAGGTTGGCCGCGCACGTGCAGCGATCGAGGGATCGGCAATCTTCATGACTCAACTGGAACTGCCGATTCCGGTGGTCGAGCACGGCCTGAAGCTCGCACAGAAGCTGGGGGTGCCGACGATACTCAATCCCGCGCCGGCGCACCCGCTGCCGGAGAGTATTTATCAACTTTGCGATTATCTGACGCCCAACGAAACGGAAGCTGCCGGACTGACCGGAAAGCCGGTTGCGAGCACGGCCGACGCCGAAAGAGCGGCTGACGCCTTGCTGGCGCGCGGCGCTCGCAATGTGGTGGTCACGCTCGGCGGACAAGGTGCACTGGTGAAGAACGCGAATCTGGCGGAGCACGTTTCTGCCTTCGATGCCGGCCCGGTGGTCGAGACCACAGGCGCCGGCGATGCTTTCAACGCTGGATTCGCGGTGGGACTCGCCGAAGGCATGGACATTGTCGTCGCTGCCCGCTTCGCTTGCGCCGTCGCGGGAATCTCGGTCACACGTCTGGGCACTGCGCCTTCCATGCCGCGCCGCTCCGAAGTCGACGCCCTGCTGAAGCGGAGCCGATGATATGTACGGTCCGGGGCGGGCCGCAAGCGCTCGGACAGCGCAAGCCGGGACCCTGTAGAAATCTGAGGTGGCCGCCAGAAACTCCGCGCCGGCACGACGGACATCCGTGCTTTGCTCAGCCTTCATGGCCGACTCGATAGATTTTGCAATCGTGAGCAGACGGCCGTTGTGCGGCGGGTCAAGTGCCCTGAGCCGGTCACTCTGCAAACAACCGGGCGCGGCTTGTGTTGCGCGGGGAAGGATCCGTTAACATCATGTCCTTGATACGACTAGTGACGACCTCTATGTAGGAGCTCGCTAAGCTCGCCCTCCCAAAAGGTGACACCGGCTAAGAAACTTTTGATGACGGCCCGGCATCCAAGGTTAAGCGCCGACGTAGTCAACCATCCCATCCACCCCATCCCAGCGGCGGTCCGCGAATCAGCTTAACAAAGAGGCCTTTCATGACAACCTATCATCATGCCAATGTAAGGGGGTCGGTTCGACTGGCTCGCGACTTCTCAGCGATCGTGTTGGCTGCACGAAATGCTGATGCACTTAAAGAGGTGGCGAATACTGTAAAGGGTGCGGGAGCGGAGCCTCTGGTTTGCGACCCCGATTTGAGCAGCGTCGAGTCTGCTGAGACCCTCGTCAAGAACGCGCTTGATCGCTTTGGGAGGATTGATGCTCTTCTCAACATAGCGGGGGTAGTACCACAGATTGATTTGTTCGAGATGACGGACGAACAATGGCGGGCCGGCACGGAGCTGAAACTGCACGGTGCACGACGCTTGACGATGCGGGCATGGGAAGCCCTCAAGCAGAAGGGCTCAGTTGTATTTATGTCCGGCGGTGCGGCCCTCGACCCGAAGCCCGTCTTCGCAGCGGTCGCTGCCATTAATGCCGCCATCCTCGCGCTCGCGAAGGCGTTCGCTGAACAAGGCATTAGAGACGGAGTGCAGGTCAACAGCATTGTCCCGGGGCCGGTGATGACGGGGCGGCGGCGCTCCTTCATGGAGAAGTGGGCGCCTGCGCACCACATGAGCGTCGAAGAGGCGACGAAAGAGTTTCCGAAAGAGGTCGGGATCAGTCGCTACGGAGAGCCGGAAGAGATCGCCGACCTGCTTGCATTCATGGTATCGCCTGCAGCGAGATGGATGACGGGTACATCGGTTCGAATGGACGGAGGCGAAATAAAAGGCATTTGACCGCCGCTCGGCGCGCCTTCGGATTTTCCAGTGTCTCGCAAGCCAGATGCGAACGTCATTTTCGGCCTTTGTTACATCAGATGCGGGGGGCCACTGGTCGGCGGAGGTCGGCGACTATTGCTGCGCCGTTTCCTCTGATCTTACGAAGCAATGGTGGTCAAGAGCGACATCTCCGTTCAAAAAGGAAAAGTCGTCTTAGTCATCGCTGTTGACCTCGGCAAACAAAAACTTTCGTGGGGGGCTCCAGGCCACTCGTAAACCTGTTTCAAGGCGAAAGCAAGTTTAGACATCCGATCGGGAGGAATCATGAGCACCGCAACCATCACCTCTCCCATCCAGCGCGAACCGGAACTCCTCGGGCAGATCGTCGTGGTGATCGGCGGCACCGCCGGCATCGGGCTCGAAACTGCCCGACGAGCACGCACTGAGGGGGCCCGGCTGATTCTCACCGGCCGGAATCCAGAACGCCTCCAGCGGGCCGCGAGCGAGGTCCAGGCGATGAGCACTGCCGCCTTCGATGCCACGGATCCCGCCGCCCTCGAGCGGTTCTTCCGTGACCTGCCGGCCAAGATTGACCACGTGATGGTGACAGCTGGCCGGCCGCACTACGGGCGCCTCGTCGACATGGACTTCGCGCAGGCGCGCCGCGCGCTTGACGAGCACCTCTTGCTGGTCCTGCAGGTCGCCCGCTACGCCGCCGGCAAGGTGAGACCGGGAGGCGCGCTGCTGTTCATGGGCGGCACCGGCGCCCGCCGCCCGGGCATCGGCCTCGGGATCGCATCGACAGTCACGGCTGCGCTCCCCGCCCTCACCGCCAACCTGGCGCTCGAGCTCGCCCCCGTCCGAGTCAACCTTATCGCTGCTGGCTTCGTCGACACACCGCTGTCGGCGTCGCTCCTCGGCGATGAACTCGAAAACCGTCGCAATCAGCTTCGCACCACGCTTCCCATCCGGCGGGTCGTCGGACCGGCCGACGTGGCCGCGCTCGCGGTACACATCATGACCAACACGGCCCTCACGGGCGCGACCTACGACGTCGACGGCGGGCAGCAGTTCGTCGACGCCTAGCTAAAGAAGCCAGCATCAGTCAACAAATCTGACTTTCGATTTAGATGAAAGCATAAGGAGGAAAAAATGGCCAGTCTAACGCATGAAATGGGTGGTAATGGCGCGACCGGGGCCGCGAGCCCCGCCGGAGTTGACATGAAGATCGAGGTGATCGTCATCCCCGTTTCGGATGTTGAGCGCGCGAAGGACTTCTACCAGAAACTCGGTTGGCGGCTGGACCAAACGCCGCCCGGCGTGGTCCAGTTCACGCCGCACGGCTCTGGGTGCTCGGTCCAATTCGGCACGAAGCTGACGTCGGCTGCGCCCGGCTCCGGCAAGGGGTACCTGATCGTCTCCGACATTGAAGCCGCCCGCGACGCGCTGGTCGCCGCCGGCATGAACGTAGGCGAGATCTTCCACCTCGGCCCGGACGGCCCGGTCAGTGGTCCGGATTCTGAGCATCGCACCTACCGCTCGCGCGCCTCGTTCAGTGATCCCGACGGCAACGGCTGGCTGCTACAAGAGGTCACGACCCGGCTTCCTGGTCGCATCGACCCTGGCACGACTTCGTTCGGCTCGGCAAGCGACCTGGCGAGCGCCCTTCGGCGTGCAGCAGCCGCCCACGGCAAGCACGAGAAGCGCATCGGAGAGGCAGATCCGAATTGGCCGGACTGGTACGCCGAGTACATGGTGCGCGAGCAGACCGGGGAAGAGCTGCCGCAATGAAGGACGAGGACGTGATCGTCATCGGGGCGGCGCGCCCGGCGTCCCGAAAGCCTGACTGACGCGAGTCGGAGTCGGGATCGGGATTGCTCACGACCCCCTGCACGGGATCCGGACGAGCGGAGCTACCGCATCCGGCTCTTGCCTTAGATGACGACGCTCATGCGACACAGAGGATAGGGCTGACAGACCGCAGGCAGTGGCAACCAGCGCTTGATGGGGCGCCGCATGCGGTCCCACAGGACGCGGCCGTTCTGGCCGCGCGGCGACAACGTGCGATGCCAGAGTCGCCCCACCTGTACCGAAACGGCCGCAACGCCTGTTTCTGGCCACGACAGATCGACGAGAGCAGGCTGCTGCGTAGCAGGTCTGGCAACCCGCCGGGCAACCAGACCGGAAAAAAACGACAGCCTCGCGAGAGGCGGTTGGGGTTTGGGACTGCAAAAGCAGTGGTCGCATCAAGGGCTGTGACGGCGCATGCCTCCACGCCGCTGACTCCCTCGCAGGAGTTGGCGGCTGGAGCATAACCAATGTCGCAGCCCTTTCTGTTGCTGCTGACACCATCCCTCCGGGCTTCTCTCTCCAGCCCTGTTTCCGAAATTTCTCCCTGCATGTACTTGCGTGCCGCTGGTCCTCCATTCACAATTCGCGCTGCGATCTTTAGTGGAGGCATCCGATGGCCAAAGTGAGACAACTCACCGTGGCATTGGCGCGCTCGGCTGCGTGGTGAAGGCAATCGGATGATATGTCCGACCAGAAGCCCGTTTCCCTTCGCCCTGTGCGTATTGCTGCTGTTGGTCCATAGCGCGGCAGCTCAGGCTACTCCCCCGAAGTCTCCATCCAAGACTCTGCTGGTGACGGTTGTCGACGAAAACGGGCGCGCAGTTTCTGCTGCTCGTGTTTCTTTAGTGACGCCATCGGCCCAGCCGGGCGTGTGCGAGACAGACTTCGCGGGGCGCTGTCGGTTTCAGAATCTCCCGCCTGGTACCTACGGCCTCCGAGTTGAGAAAGTTGGCTTCTACGTCACCGTGCAGTCAGAAATTCATATTGGCGAGGTCGCTAACGTCGACGTGACGCTTTCGCATCTGCAAGAGGTCCATGAGCAGGTGAACGTCGTCGAGTCTGTGCCGGCGATCGACATGACCCAGACTTCAAACCAGGCAAAGCTCACCAATGCCGATGTCATTGACATTCCCTACCCGGCGACCCGCGATTACCGCAACCTGCTGAACTTCATTCCAGGAGTGGTGCAGGGTCAGGATGGCCAGCCACACATAGCCGGCTCTGAAACCTACCAGGCGCTGACCCTTCTGGACGGATTCAACGTGACGCAGCCGGCAAACGGGCAACTGCTGCTGCGGGTGAGCACGGACGCAATCCGCTCCATCAATGTCGAGACCAGCCGCTATTCGCCGGAGTACGGCAAAGGCTCGGGTGGCGTGCTCGATCTCAACACAGGAATCGGCGACGACCGTTTCCGCTTCATTGCCACCGATTTTGTGCCTTCGCTGCAAAATAAGAAGGGCATCACATTCGACAAGATCACTCCGCGATTGACCGTCTCTGGACCGTTGCGCAAGGGCAAGGCGTGGTTCTTCGACGGGTTCGATGGCGAATACGACAACATCGTGTTTCCCGAAATTACCAGTGGGGGCGATCGCGACATTGTTTGGCGTCTTGGCAATGTCGCCAAGATTCAGGCTAACCCCACAGCGCGCAATATCATCACCACCAGCTTCGTGTACAACCACATTCACGACCAGCACTTCGGCTTCTCAATCCTGAATCCACAGGAAGCAACCCCGGTGATGGACGCGCCTATATACGAAGGCAGCATCAAGGATCAGTACAATCTTCCCGGCGGCGAACTGCTGGAAGCCGGCTTGGGTTTCAATCGCTACGATCTGAGCGAAGTCCCACGCGGCCCGGCACCTTATTTCATTACTCCCGAGACCGCGGGCGGCAACTACTACCTCACTTCCGACACCGAGGCGGACCGCCTCCAACTCTTCACTGACCTGTATTTTCCTGCGCAACAGTGGCACGGCGAACACGAATTCAAGGTGGGTATCGATGCGGACCGTCTGCGCTACGACTTCAGTTTTCTCCGGCAGCCGATCTCGTTCCTGCGCGAAAAGCAGACACTGCCACCGGCAGGTGAGAATTGCCTGACCGTCTTTTTGTTGTTGAAACTTCCTTCGCCATGCAGCCGGTATTCGGAGTTCCCCGGTGCGCCTGCCTCGGAGCAGCACAATGTGGAACTGAGCGGATACGCCCAGGACCGCTGGTCGCCCGTGCAACGACTATTGGTGGAATACGGGTTACGTTATGACTGGGACGAGATCGTGCGCCGCTCGCTACTCTCCCCCCGCCTGGCCACGACTTATGGCCTGAACAAACAAGGAACCACCAAGCTCTCAGCAGGAGTCGGCCTGTTCTATGACGCTACTCCGCTGTTCCTGATCGCGCGACCGTTGGCGGGGGAACGGGTGGATTCTTTCTTCGACAACAGCGGGAGCCTCACTAACATGGTGACGTCTGCCTTCAGTCTCGTTCCGGGTACTCTCGAGGCGCCCCGCTTTCTGAACTTGAGCCTGGGATTGGAACACAATTTGCCGAAATCGATCTATCTGAAGGTTGAGCTCGTGGAGAAGCGTGGAACGAACGGCTTCGCGTACAACACCACCGGCGCGCCGGGCAACTTCGTTCTCGAGAACACGCGCCAGGATCATTACGATGCTGTACAGGTCCAGGTCCGCCGCACGTTTCGCAAGGGGCACATGGTCATGGCTTCGTATATGCGCTCGCGGACGCGGTCGAATCAGGTGCTGGATTTCAACGTGGATAATCCCCTGCTCAGCCTCCAGGCGGCTGGGCCTTATCCGTGGGATGCACCGAACCGGTTCCTGTCCTGGGGATTCCTGCCCTTCCTCAAAGGATTCGATCTTGCCTATTCGATGGAAGTGCGCGACGGGTTCCCATTCAACGCAGTGACAGATCAGCAGCAACTGCCGCCGCTTGAAACACCGGATGACCGTCGTTTCCCGACTTACTTCACGCTCAACCTGCACTTGGAAAAGCGCTTCCACTTGTTCCACGCTTTATGGGCGATTCGCGGCGGCTTCGACAACATTACCGGGCGGCTGAACCCGCTCTTCGTGAACAACGATATCAACTCACCTCAATTTCTCACGTTTTCCGGAGCGCCGGGCAGAGCCTTCACTACGCGTATCCGTTTCCTTGGGCGCAAGTGACGGCGACGACGAACAACACAGCTGAAAATCGGCGCTGGAGCTTCCTGTGATCAGCCGGTCGCGCTAGATAAAGCCGCTATCACCAGCGACACAAAAATCCCTGCAACGGCAACCCACAGCAGTAGTGGCAGAAGCCATTCGGCAATCGCACTTGTTTTGTTCATCGAAACCTCACCTCTCTGGACGGTTGCGCACACTCGCCCGTCGAACGTCGCTCGGTCGCCACAGCGATGTTCATCAAACGCGGTCACTACCTCTTCCGCGCCAGCATCCGTAAAAACTAGACTCGGATTTACAGGAAATCGCCAGTCACACTTGTTGCAGGCCCAGCCGGTGAATTCTGTCGAACAAACGAAGGCGAGTCTGTTCGCCATCGAAGGGTCCCCCAGTGGGTCGCGCCCCCGCAGATTCGAGAGAGGTGCCCCGGGCATTTCTCACCTCTGGGAAGGGATCTGATGGCATATACGCCCGTCTCGGACGGGGTGCTGTGACCTCCGTCACGGTATCGCGTGATCATCCGTTTCAAACCTCTGGCGCACAGCCGTGTGCGGATGTTCGTCGCGACATCGCACGCGGCGAAGAGGATTGATGGACGCCGATGCCGTCCTAACGGGGACTCAGGGCAGCGATGAGCCACCCGCCGCCCAAGCCGAATTGCCTGAAACGTATGTTTTCATGTCTGAATCAGAATGATTTGAAGGGAGGGATTCATGTCAACGCTTAGAGAACAACTGGAGCGCCTCACGGCAGCCAGGAAAACGCGTATCCCGCCCGATGCTTTGAGGACCATCGAGCGCACTACAGAGGAACTGAAGCAGTCGGGGATTGCGGACCGGACTCTGCGCGTCGGGCAACCTGCGCCGGAGTTCAGCCTTAGCGATGCCGACGGCAGCACCGTCAACTCTCAGGAGTTGTTGAGAAGCGGCCCCCTTGTCGTCAGCTTTTATCGCGGCAAGTGGTGACCCTACTGCAATGCGGAGCTGGCAGCTCTGCAGCGTGCACTGCCCGACATCCAGGCGGCCGGGGGGGCGCTCGTGGCGGTTTCGCCCCAACTTCCTGAATACACCCGAGAGCTTGTCCGGCTCCAGAAGCTTACGTTCCCGGTGCTCTACGACCGGCACAATGAAGTGGCGCGCAAGTTCGGACTGGTCTTTCATCTGCCTGATGATCTGCAGAAGGTCTATCGCAGCATTGGCGTGGACTTGGAAAAGCAGAATGGAGACGCTTCCTGGGAATTGCCGATACCCGGGTCGTATGTGATCAGGCGCGACGGGGTGGTGAAACATGCCTCAGCTGATCCCGATTACACTATGCGCCCCGAGCCTGAGACTCTCATTGAGGCTATTCGCGGGGGATAGAATAAGCACGAGTGATCCGGGGGGAAACGATGATCTCAGGGGGCAATGCAACTGTGTTCGTGTCCAGCATGGACAACGCCGTGCGTTTCTACACGGAAGTGCTGGGGCTTCGCCTTGCCGAGCGCTATGGCGACCACTGGGCTACGGTGGATGCGGGTCGCGGGTTCACTATCGGACTGCATCCGGCTTCGCCGAAGTATCCGCCACCCGGCACGAAGGGCGGGATCATGCTCGGTCTCGAAACAACCGTGCCGCTCGAATCCTTGGTGCAGCAGTTGAAAGCCAAAGGCGTCCGGTTCACGGGTGACATTGTTCGGGATCAGGGCGGCTCATTTGCCGATTTCGAAGACCCAGACGGGACGCCGGTTTACCTGTGGCAGCAGCCCACTGGATCATATGCCGCAGCGGAGCACGAATAATCGACAAGGCGGCATTTTAATGTCGCCCCGCTTGGGGTCGGCGAATCCTAGCGGCTTCACGACGACGTACTTCGCCGGGATGTCACGCATCGGTGGTTTTATCAGGGAGGTCACGGAATGCCTGAGGTCTCAACATTTCGCTTGTACGTTCTCCGCGCCGCATACCTGCTGATCGCTGTTGGGCTTGCAGTAATGGTTTGGCCGAGGCTAATCAACCATACAGCCGCTTGGGCCCTGAAGCATGGCGACACGTTCGGGTTGCTGGCAGGAATCCAAGTCCTGGCGATGCTGGGCATCCGGTACCCCCTGAAAATGATTCCGCTGCTCCTGTTTGAGCTGGTGTGGAAGGCAATATGGCTGGTCACCATCGCCTTGCCGCTGTGGCGCTCCAGTCAGATCGATCCCGGGACGGCGGAGTCGATCAAGGCCTGCGCCATGGGAGTGATTATCAGCATCATCGCTATTCCTTGGCCGTACTTTATGGCAGCGTATGTGAAGGCGCCCATGGACCGCTGGAAGAGGAGTACCTTAAACACGTGAGTTACGGTCGTCGCAGACTTCCGTCCGGAGTTGTTCGAATTCCTGCGCCAGCTTTGGCGGCACACCATCTACTATTGGCGCACGATGGGGCGCAGCCGGCGTATTCCGCAGCCGGTCTCATCCTGACTGATGCCCGACTGCCCCCATCTGCTGCAGCCGGCAGATGGGGATAGTGGCCTCCCGATTGGCCTGGTTACGCTGGCAGCGGCTTATCTTTGGTCTCGGGCACGAACCAGGGTACGAACAATCCCAGAATATAGATCAATCCCAGAGTCATGGCGGCACGCGAGATGCCACCGAAGCGCTGGATGATGGTTCCGGCGATGATGGGGAACATCCACGCGATCAAGCGGGTGGCGTTGAACACGAAGGCCGAGGCCGTCGAGCGCACCGAACTAGAGAACAATTCCACCGGGTAGATGGCCATCCACGAATAGGCGCAGCCCAGGGTGAAGAAGCCGTTGATGGCGGCGACGATCATCATGCGCTCGACCGAATGCGTCCACAGGTAGGTAACCGGCGTCATCACCAGCGCGCCGGCGTAGGTGAGGAACAGGAACCAACGGCGTCCGATCACATCCGCCACGAATCCCGAGATCACATAAGCGACCACTGCGCCGATCGTGTAGAAGAGGGCGGCGCGCGCGCCCCACATCACCGGATTGGCGTATCCCTGCGCTTTGGCCAGTCCCTGGGTGAACACCGGCAGCCAGGTGGAGATCGCCCACCAGCCGACCATGGTGGAGAGCGATAGGAGGAACGCCAACAGCACGCGTTTGCGGCTCTCGCGCTCGCGGAAGATTTCGGCCAGGCTCAAGGGGCGGCGCGACGGCTTCTTGACCATGTCAGTGGCCAGTTCAGTTGCCGCCCAGCGCTGCTCGCGTACCGCCGTCAGCCAACGCTCCGATTCGTCAATGGCGCGGCGAATATACAGCGTGAAGAACGCGGGAATGGCGCCGACTAGGAACATCAGCCGCCAGGTCTGCGGTCCGAGAAAATGGAAGCGGCCCAGCCCCCACCAGATCAGCGCCGCCAGCAGCGTTCCCCAGCCGAAGCCGGACTGCAGCAGCCCAGCGCCTTTAGGACGCGCGCGGTCAGGCCAGGTTTCCGCCACCATTGAGACCCCGGTGCTCCACTCGCTGCCCAAGGCGAGCCCTGTGAGGAAACGGAAGCCAACCAGCATCCAGAAAGTGGTACTCAGGGCGGTGAGGCCGCTGAGAATTCCATAGAACAGTACTGAGTACACCATCATGCGCTTGCGGCCGATGTAGTCCGCCATGGTGCCGCCGATCACGCCGCCGATACCCCACCCCAGGAGCGTGATGCCGATGGCGGTGCCCGCCCACACCGCGGCCGACTTCAACTCCGCCGGCGGCAGCAGTGCGCGCAAGGCGAACGGAAGCACCACGATGAGGGCATAGGCCTCGTAGCCGTCGAAGACCCATCCCAGGAAGCTGGCGATCAGGACGCGCCAGTGCTTGCCGGTCAATCCTTCATGCCAGGGCCCGGACGAACTCTGCGCGGAAGCGACACTGCTCATGATTGCATCTCCTTGTCGGGGCCCCATTGATCGCGAATCGCGGAAGCTCAGGTTACGCGCGAGGTCGCAAACCGCTTTTCCAGTTCGCGGATCTCCGGCAGCCCGACCACCTGCAAAAAGTCCTCGAAGCTAACCATCTGGCTGGTGGCGCGCTCCGGCGTGCCGTCCTCGCGGATCTGGGACAGCAGTCTGCGCACAGCCTTGGTCACCGTCAGCACCGCTCCCAGCGGAAAGATGATCACGCGAAAGCCGAGTTCCTTCAGGCGCGCCAGCGGAATGGGTGGAGTCTTGCCGCCTTCCAGCCAGTTGAAGAACAAGGGCGTGTCGGGGAAGGCGCCAGCCACGGCCGCGACCTCTTCTTCAGTTTGCGGAGCTTCGACGAACAGCATGTCTGCGCCTGCCTCGCGATAGAGGCGACCGCGACGCAGGGTCGCATCCAGCCCTTCGACGGCGCGGGCATCGGTGCGCGCGATGATCACGAAATCGGGCGAGCTACGGGCCTCGATCGCGGCGCGGATCTTTTCCGCCATCTCGCCGCCGTCGATGACCTGTTTGCCTTCCATGTGACCGCATCTCTTAGGCGCGACCTGGTCTTCGATATGGATGCCGGCCACCCCAGCGCGCTCGTAGTCGCGCACCGTCTGCACTACGTTGATGGCGTTGCCGTAGCCGGTGTCCGCATCGGCGATCACCGGCACGTCCACCGCCTGGGTGATGCGGCGGGCATTGTCCACCATTTGTGACATGGTGACCAGTCCCACATCCGGGCGTCCCAGAAGCGCTGCAGCCGTGCCGAAGCCGGTCATATAAACAGCCGGGAATCCAGCTTGCTCGATGAGCCGAGCGGTAAGCGCATCGTAAGCGCCCGGAGCCAGGACTGGCTCGGATCGCGAGATGAGTTCGCGCAGACGAGCTGCGCCGTTGGCGGCAGGGGCAAGAAAGCCACTCATGACCGGCAAATTCGCGCCTCCCTAAGATGGCGCCAACATACATGCGTGGGTCGTGGGAGTCAATGTGGGAGTCAATCAGGACGTGGACGCCGCTAGCTCTAATGTCTACGACAACGCGCCGATCGCAACCAGCGCACGTGTCACTTCTTCAACTCCTTCCGCCGACAACGGTTCCTGCGGTTCGAGGGGAGGGCCAACCGGGTAACCTTGAAGAACCAGTGCTCCTTTGATGCAAGCCGCAAGGTTGTACTTGGTAAAGGCCTCGTTCAAGCTCCATAGACGGCCCTGCAGTTCCATGGCCGATACCCAATCTCCCCGACGACAGAGTTCATAGAGTTGCACGCTCTGCCGCGGCGCAACGCAGGCCGGGCCCGCCATCCACCCCACCCCGCCAATCAACATCACGGCTACCGGGATGTGCGCCGACGCGGCAAAGACCTGCAGACGTCCTTGCACACGGTTGATAATGGAGAGCAGTCGTCCGGTGTTGGCAGAAGCATCCTTGAGGTAGCGGATGTTGGGAATGCGACTGAGCCGCTCGATCACCGCCAGGCTCAGGTCGGACCGCTGGAAGCTGGGGTTGGTGTAAAGCACTACCGGTATCGAAACTGCCTCCGCAATCGCCTCAAAGTAGGCGAACACACCCTCATCGGTTAGGGGAAAGTAGGCTTCCAGGATGGCGAGAATTCCATCAACCCCTAATCGCTCGTACTCCCGCGCTTGCCCCGTGGCATCGGCAATCGTCGTCGAGGCAACGCCGGCCACAACCGGAACCCGGCCCTGCGCGGCCTGAATAACCACCTCGACCACCCGCCGCTTCTGCGCCCCGGTAAGATAGGCAAACTCGCCTGTAGAGCCCAGCGGCGTAAGTCCGTGCACCCGCGCTTGGATGAGGTCGTCACATAACCGTGTCAGCACATCCGCGCGGATCTCGCCGACCTCATCCACGGGAGAGACCACATACGGAAACACACCATGGAATTCAGTCATCAACAAACACCTCCGTCCCTTCCCGCAATGCTGCCGGCGGATCCTCTCCACCAATTCTACTGTGCAGCCAGCATGGATAGCTGCCGGAGAGAAATCAGTCGCATAAAGCATGTGCCACGGAGGCCAAAGACGAGTCGTTCCACTGCCCCCCGCCATTCGCTGCTGCCCGTCGACTGTCACCCTCGGCCACCTGTTCCTCTTCAGCGTGCGGGGACACACACACGAATTGGTCGGGTATAATCCCGCCTCCGCAATGGTCAAACGAATCCTTGCATCCATAGTTGTTCTGCTAGCGAGCGGGGCTGTCCTCGGCCAAAGCGCTGCCACCAATGTTCGACCTCGTGCCTTGGACTTGGGGCTGAAGGTCGGCATCTTACCGACAGGACCGCTCGACGCGATCACAGATGTTGCTGGCGTTCGGGTTGGCCACGCGACGATCATCCGTGGCGACGACGTGCGCACCGGCGTGACCGCGATCCTGCCGCATCCCGGCAACTTGTTCCGTGAGAAGGTGCCGGGCGCGGTTTTCGTGGGCAACGGCTTCGGCAAGCTGGTCGGCTCGACGCAAGTGAACGAACTGGGCGAGATCGAGACCCCGATCCTGCTCACATCCACCCTGAGCGTGCCGCGCGTGGCCGACGCGCTCATCGACTACATGCTGGCTTTGTCGGGGAACGAGGATGTCGAATCCATCAACCCACTGGTCGGTGAGACAAACGACGGGTACTTGAACGACATCCGGGGACGGCACATCACGCGGGAGGACGTGTTCGCCGCCATCAAAAACGCCAAGGGCGGACCCGTCGAGGAAGGCTCGGTGGGCGCGGGCACTGGGACGGTGGCATTTGGCTTCAAGGGAGGCATTGGAACTTCCTCCCGCCGCTTGCCCCCAAGTCTCGGCGGGTACACGGTCGGCGTTCTCGTCCAGACGAACTTCGGGGGCGTGCTCACAATTGTCGGTGCCCCAGTCGGCCGAGAATTGGGCCGCTATTACCTGCGCGAGGAGTTTCAGCCGGTAGCCAGCGGCGCAGATCGGGGAAACGGGTCGGTGATGGTCGTCATCGCAACGGACGCTCCAGTGGACGCACGGAACTTGAAGCGCATGGCGGCGAGGGCGATGCTTGGGCTGGGGCGCACGGGCGCTGCTGGGTCGAACGGCAGCGGGGACTACGTGATCGCGTTCTCGGTCGCTCCTCAAGTGCGCATAACGCACGAAGACTCGACCTCTACACCCTCGCGCCCCCGCCAGAGGACCGAGGGCAAGCCGTTACTGCGGCACATAGAGGTGCTGGCGAACGATGCGATGTCGCCGCTGTTTCTGGCCGTCATCGAAGCCACCGAGGAAGCGGTCTACAACTCCCTGCTTCGCGCCACGACAATCACCGGACGCGGGCATACGGTCGAGGCGCTGCCGCTCGAGAAGACCACCGAGATATTGAAGAAATACGGGGCGATCAAATGAAGGAAAACGAACTGAGAACCCGCCTTGCCCGCTACCGCCAGCCGATTAATCTCATACACACCAACGCTCCCCTGGTCAGCCTCGGAAATCTGCCTGTGAGATGCCTGGACGGAGAAGCAACTGTTCAGCCGGCGTGAATGCGTGTGTGCGGATGAGCAGTGTGCTGACCAGCGACGTCAACCCGGACGCCGCAAAAATCATTGCTAGAACTACGAATTGGTAAATCGCGGCGTAAACCGGGCGGGAGCCCGACAACAGCATTCCGGCCATTAATCCGGGAATCCAGACAATGCCCAGAGAGCGGAGGGAATCGATCGCGGGAATCAGGCTGGCCTCAAATGATGCCTGGACATAGGGAGCGACGCTTTGCCGCGGATCGGCGCCCAGGGCCAGAGCAGTTTCGATTTCGCCGGCATGTGAGAGCACGTCGGAGCGGAAGCGATTCAGGGCCAGGCTATTAGTGTTCATGGCATTCGCGATCAACATACTGCCGACAGGAATCAGCGCCGTGATGGCCGTGTCAATCACTCCCAGCCAGGTCATAACCGCGATCACCGATCCGGCGCCACATGCAATCGAGTAGGCGGACACCTGGAGTGATCCCGGAACCGATTTGGCCCGCTTGGCAGAGGTTACAGCTGCGGCGACGATCATGACCAGCAGCAGAAACGCGCCCGTCCAGCGCGGTGCCTGAAGCAACAGGACCAGCACCGAACCCACTGCGATGATCTGTACCAGCCCACGCAACAATGCGATTGCGGCTTCGCTCTCCACGTGGATCTTTCGCCGGCGCGCCAACAGCACGACGACATATGCCACGATGGCCGCTGCCAAAGCTTGTCCTAATCCGAGTTGCAATTGATTCGTGAACAGCCGGTTAAGCATGCAGAACCTCATTCACGGTGCCGATTCGCGTCACCCGCCCGTGCTCGAGCAACATCACGCGGCTGGCCATCCGTGCCGCTTGAGCCGTGTCGTGGGTGACCACGATACAGGTAAGGTGCGTCTCCTGGATAATCTCGCGGATCAGCGATTCGACTTCGCCTTTGGCCTCGTCGTCCAGGGCGGAGGTGGGCTCGTCGAGCAGAAGCACCAGCGGGGAATTGGCAAGAGCGCGAGCTAGGGAGACCCGCTGTGCCTCGCCCCCGGAGAGATTGGCCGCGTCGCGCGAACCGTAGCCCGCCAGTCCCACCCTGGCCAGTAGCGCTTCAGCTCGTGCCTGGGGAAACTCTTCGCCGCGCTGCTGCGGCCCAAAGCTGATGTTGTGGTACACGGTCCCCGGAAACAGGAACGGCCGCTGGGTCACCATGCCAACTTTCCGGCGAAGCTCCCGCGGAGGGATGCCTTGGTAATCAAAATTCTCGACAAACACCGTTCCCGAGGTCGGCTCATCCAGGCGGTTCAGGAGCCGTAAGAATGAGCTCTTGCCGGAACCGCTGGGGCCGACCACCGCCAACACTTCGCCGGAGTGGACTTCTACGCTGATGTCGTCCACCAGCATCAGCGCGCCGACGCTGCGGCTCAAATGCTCGGTTCTCAGGACATTCACGATTGAGTACCACCGACGCGAACGTGTCCGGGTATCGGCGAGCGCACCAGGAACCTGAGCTACCAGCCACCACTAGAACACGACTGATCGCTGCTCCTGCTGTATCCAGTTTGCGAAACCGGCTCTGCCCGCCAGTTGCCCGAGCCGGAATACGGGAAAGGGATTGTACCAAGCCGTCAATGAAGATCACGGCAGCGCCTGCTGAAGCAGTGAAAGCAGCCCTTCCGGAAGGGCTGGCCGTCGTCGAAGTCGATGTCGTGAATGGTGCAGATGTTCGACGCTTCAATTTGGAAAGCGCCAGGGTTTCCTTGCGAAAGCGCTTTTCGCCCGTGATGCGGATCATAGACCGTTGCTGTGGCCTCGGGGTGGAACTCGGTTCAAAATAACCTTCGCGGGGACAGGACACGTGTACAATGCATGCCGTTTTGGATCTAAAAAGGAGACTCCGGTTGAAGCCTCCCTGCCCATGCTGAATTCGGCTGTGCGCACAAAGCTCAAGTTTATACTTGGCGTAGCTGTGTTTCTGCCTTGCGTCTCGCTCTGGAGTCCGGCGAGTGAAGGCCCGTGCGCCAACCAGGAAGCCAATCAGCTTTTACAGCGCGGCCGCGACACATTTCCCAAAGGTGGGTATGGAGCACCCCCAATAGTGGCTGCTGCCGGCAGAGCTCTCACCTACTTTGACCTGGCAGTCGAGAAAGACCCCGCGTGTGCTCAGGCCTATGTGGCCCAGGCACAAGCCTATGCCGGATTTCCCAGCTGGCCGGGAGTTCCGCCGACCGAGCGCTTTGCTAAAGTAAAGGCGGCGGCGACAAAGGCAATTGAGCTCCAGGAGAACCTTGCGCCGGCGCACCTCTTGCTGGGCCTGGCGGAATTCAACATCGGGCAGTGGGCGCCGGCGGAGAAGGAATTCAAGCGCGCCATTCAGCTGGCCCCCAGTGATGCTCCGGCCCACGCTTCATATGCCCGATATCTGGCAGCCATGGGACGCTTCGACGAAGCTATCGCTGAGATGGAACAGGCGCGCAAGCTGGCGGGTACACCGCGGTTCAACCTGGCGGCGGGTGAGATCTACTACTGGGCGCGACGTTATGACCGCGCCATCGAGTTAATCCGCCCGGCCGTCGATGCAAGCCCTATTGGCAATTTTCTTCTGGGCTGGGCGTATGTGGGAAAATCAGAGTGGAAGGAAGCCATCCGCGCCTTTGAAAAAGAGTTACCGCTCGCTGACCGCGATGCCGGCGCGTTGATGAGCCTTGCGTATGCCTACGCCGCCGCTGGCAGGCGCAGCGAAGTGCCGAAGCTTCTCGAGGAAGCGAAAGAGAAAAAAAACCGGATGTACGTGCCTGTTTACCGCATAGCGGCCGTCTACGTGGCGCTGGGCGACAAAGACCAGGCAATAGACTGGCTGGAGAAGGCCTATCACGACGACTTCGGCTGGATGGTCTGGCTCAAGGTCGATCCCGTCATGGACCCCCTCCGCTCCGACCCGCGGTTCCAGGACTTGCTGCGCCGCATGAATTTCCCCTCGGAGTAGAAATGAAGAAGAAGATTTTCAAAAGGTCCGGCAGCCCTTCGCCCGGGCAAGCCCGGGCTGGCCGTGATTCCTCGTTTAGGCTTCTGTCCATCCTATTCATTGCGGTTTTGCTTGCCATTTGTGCGCATGCCAAGGATCAAAAACCGCAGAAGGCACCGAATTTCGCATCCGATGCGCAGTGGATTGACACCGGAGCGACCGGCAAGAACGTCCCGCATTCCATCAAGGGCTACCGAGGACACGTTCTGCTGATCGACTTCTGGGAGTATACGTGCATCAATTGCATCCGCGACTTCAGTGTCCTGAAGCGCTGGTACGCCAAGTATCATTCGTACGGCTTTGACATAGTCGGAGTGCATTACGGCGAATTCGCGATCGGATTCGATGCCGACAATGTTCGCGACGCCGCCAAGCGCTTTCATTTGCCCTGGCCGGTGGTCGCGGATCTTCAGGGCTCGATCTGGCGCGCCTACCGTTCCGATGTTTGGCCGAATCGATATCTGATCGACCAGGACGGGGACATCGTGCTGCACATCGAGGGCGAGGGCAACAACCGGCCGATGGAGGACGAAATCCGCGCGTTACTCGCCAAGACGCATCCCGAAGTGAATCAGATTCCTCTTGATCCTCCGGAAGACACATTCGCGCCCTCGTGCGGAATTACCACTGACGAAACCTATGTGGGAGATTGGTTCGGACGTGGCGCCATCGCCAACCCCAAGGGCTACAGCAACGACGGAGAAGCCACAAATTTTCGTGCCGATGGAGCGCCAGCGGACGGCAAGGTCATGCTTTCCGGCCGATGGATCACCCAGCAGGATGGCGTGACATCTGACGGCAAACGCGACCAGGCGCAACTGCGCTATCACGCCCGCTCTGTCTATGCAGTTCTCAGTGTCGCTGACCCGAAGAAGCCCGTGCGCGTTTACCTACTACAGGATGGCAAGCCTATCAATCAAGACGAAGCGGGCGTCGACGTTCATTTCGACTCTCAGGGTTCCTATCTCGAGGTGAGCAGCCCGCGGATGTATTACCTAGTGACAAATGCAGCGTTTGGTTCCCACCTGCTTGCACTCGAACCGCAGCGGGCCGACTTCGTGCTGCATTCGTTTACCTATGGAAACGATTGCCAGCAGAACTTCGAACAGAGGTAGGCTCCAAAGCGGCGGGGTGCACAGCCCTGGCTTAGCTAGGCCGGGCCGCACAACCTCTCGAACTCGGGATCCCCGTGCAGACACGCGAGATCGGGATCGCGAGAGACCCAGTCCAAATTGGCGTAACCTGCCTCTCGCGCTTTTTTGAGCATGGCCAGTGCTTCATTCTTTTTCTCAAAAAGTCCGTAGACACAAGCTGCGTTGTAAAGGATGTTGGAATCCTTCGGCCGGAGCGCCAGCGCGATGCGTAAATGTTCGATCGCTCCACTTTCGTCTCGGAGAGAAGCATACGTGGTCGCAAGCAGGATTCTGGCCCGCACGTCTTCGGGGACCAATTCCAGGTGCTGCTGTAGCACGTGCATCCGCCGCTTGCGAAGGTCCAGCGCGGCCTTCGTCTGCCCTAACCGCTGCAGCGCATTGAACAGGGGGATATATACGTTGTAATCGTCCGCGTTAAATTCCAAAGCGCGATCCACCAGGGCTGCAACTTCCGCCAAGCGGTCCGAAGCGAAGTACGCTCGTGCGAGGACGTTATAGGCGCCTGGGCAATCTGGCTTGCGCTGTATGGCCTCACGGGCATCCTGGATGGCTTCATCGTACTTCTTCTGCACGTAGGAGATCCGCGCTCGCGCAACCAGTGCCTCTGGTACCTGCGGCTCCAGTTCAAAAGCTTGCTGGCAGGCCGCCAATCCTTTGTCGATCCAACGGCGATTCTGCTCGTGCATTTCGTAAATGATGGCGCAGACATTGGCAATTCCAGCATGCGCCAGAGCGAAACCCGGATCCAACATGATGGCAGAATCGAACATCTGCATAGCAAAATCCAGGTCGGATCGAGTCTCCCGCCGGGCGTAGCTGCGACCCCGCAAGAAATAGTCGTAGGACTGCGCGTTGTCAGTGGGCTTTCGCGCAAGGGCCTTTTCTTCCTGGGGAGAGAGAGTAATTCGCAGTGCCTGACTGATGCTACGTGCGATTTCATCCTGTACTTCAAAGATGTCCTGCAGTTCCCGGTCATAACGGTCGGCCCAAGAGGAATGGCCCGTCGCAGCCTGCACGAGTTGCGCTGTGATGCGAAGACGGTTGCCGGCACGGCGTAGAGTACCGGTGAGCACATAAGCGGCACCGAGTTCGCGGCCGACTTGAGGCCCAGTGACCTGCTTGTCGCGATAAGCGAGGACAGCCGCACGCGGAAATAGTTGCAAGTCTTTGATCTTCGAAAGCTCCGTAATGACATCCTCGGTCATGCCGTCACGGAAGTATTCGTCCTCCTTGGCACCACTAAGGTTCTCAAAATACAGAACCGCCACTGACTTTTGGGCCACGGGAGCAGGTGGCACTGCTTTGGCTGCCGTGGGCTGACTACCCGTTTCGCGGTCACGCTTGAGCCGCTTCAAGTCTGTTTCGACATCCGCGGCCGTGTGGTACCGCATGTCGCGGTCCTTTTCCAATGCCTTTGCGATGATCTCTTCGAGCTTGGGTGGAAGGTCGGGATTGATGCGCATCGGCGGCACGGGAGCCCGCTCCAGGATGGCATTGAAGATCACACCGGACGTATCTCCGTGGAACGGCAGCGTGCCAGTCGCCATTTCGTAAAGCACTACTCCGAATGAGAACAGGTCTGTACGTGCGTCCAGTTCCTTGCCACGCACCTGTTCGGGAGACATGTAGGCGATCGTCCCCACGGTGCTGCCCGGACTGGTGAGGTGCTCTTCAGAAACCGTTGGCGACGCGAGTGTGGCCGCCGTAGTTGCCGTTGCAGCGTCCACCCGCGGTTGCACACTCAGCTTGGCCAGCCCGAAATCAAGCACCTTAGCCTGGCCGCGCTTGGTGATGAAGATATTTGCGGGCTTGATGTCACGATGGACGATTCTCTGGGCGTGGGCGGCGTCCAGAGCCTCTGCTATCTGGATCGCGACATCGAGCAGGGTCTCGGTATCAAGCGGACGTCCGCTGATGCGGTGCTTCAGCGTGGCGCCATCGAGGAACTCCATCACAATGAACGGCTGGCCTTGGGATTGTGCGATCTCGTAGATCGTGCAGATGTTGGGGTGGTTCAGGGCGGACGCCGCACGCGCCTCGCGTCGGAAGCGTTCCAAAGCGCTCGGGTCTTGGGCAACGTCAGCGGGGAGGAATTTCAGGGCGACGAATCGTCCAAGTTCCGTATCCTCGGCCTTGTAAACGACACCCATCCCCCCGCCGCCCAGCTTCTCGACAATGCGGTAGTGCGAAATGGTTTGGCCGATCACAGGGACAGGCCCACACGCCCGTGATGCGCGATATTACTTTGCGCGGGCGGGCACGTCAACGTGAGGCGAGCAGCCTGTACCAGCAGCTCTCCAGCGCCTCAGGAGCGCAGTTCGACCAGATCTACATTCAGCACATGCTGTCGGGCCACAAGTTAGCGAGCTTGCCGGCAGCGAAACAGTTTGTTTTTGGCACAGGTTAGGTTATATATACGCATCGGTGTGCTGGTGCGGAGCCCCGGAGGGCTGAAGAATCTGGCTGAAGCCCATTCCCGCGTGGCCCGAACCGTGGGCAGCCATCCCACTGGATTGCCGGAGAGGAGTTTCCCATGGGCGTTACATATAACGTTCGACAGGTCAAAGGGGTCACTGTCGTCGACCTCAGTGGGCGGATCACGCTCGGTGAAACGAGTGCGGCACTCCACGACCTTATTCGCGACCTCCTGAAGCAGGGTCGCAAGCACATACTGTTGAATTTTCGCGATGTACCCTATCTCGACAGTTCGGGCATTGGCGAATTGTTCGGTTGCTTCACCACCGTGCGAAGCCAGGGCGGAGTTTTGAAGCTGAGCAATGCAACCGAACGCATACAAAACCTTCTTCGCCTCACCAAGCTCGACACGGTGATCGACGTGATGGAGGACGAGTCTACGGCTGTTCAGTCGTTCTCAAAGGCGGGCGCTGCTTAGTGAGAGCGTAGTCGAGGGTAGAGGCTAGAGGCCAAGAATTGAGGGTCGTTACTACGCCCCGTCCCCTGCTGCTCGCAGCCGCATGGGGGGGGATTTTGTGCGCCAGCAACGCGGTCGGTTGTGGCTAGAGTTTCTTCCCGGCTGGGCACCCTTTCCTTACGCGCGGAAAATAGCTAGAGCCCATCTCAAAAACCCTTCCGCAGCAGGATGAGGATGCAGGCGAGCTGTAGCATGCCGAGGAAGTTGCTTGCCTTATATTCCCAACGAGTCACCAAGCGGCGGAAGTTGTGAAGCCAGGC
>Ga0335081_10004719_pt1 | contig 21519 bp, 13 predicted proteins | sample Lox_Sample_35_FD_206713 | JGI IMG/M metagenome (GOLD analysis project Ga0335081, IMG submission 206713) | Soil microbial communities from Loxahatchee National Wildlife Refuge, Florida, United States - Lox_Sample_3.5 | ecosystem: Environmental > Terrestrial > Soil > Wetlands | place: USA... | reverse complement strand
AACGCGCCGCGCATCTTCCGCGCTGGCTCCATGACTACAACTGGCACCGTCCTCATGCTAGCCTCGGCGGTGCTCCACCCATCTCCCGTTCCGGTCTGGATCGGAACAACGTGTTGATACATGACACCTAGCCAGGCCGAGCGACGACTAGCTCCGTATGCAGCCAAGCACCCCAGCACGACGTTCGTATGTCCCGTCAGCCGAAGACCTAGCTCACAGGGACATATTTTCGCCCTTTGTACTTGCCGACCGGGCCGCATTCGGGCTCCTAACGGTGTATTTTTTCTTTTGGCCTGTTTGGTACTCGAGCGAGGACAAGGTATCGGCACGGATAATGGATTTACGCGTGGAGCATCTGATTGTGGCGAGTGTGTTCCTCCTCACCCTAGGGACCATCGTTCGACGACGCTGGTCGTCCACTCCGGGCACGACAGCCTTACTGCTTCTGATTTGCGATGGGGCGCTAACGCTCGCGTGGACTATCAATTTGAAGGAGGGCGCGCTGGTCCTCCTTAACCTTGCGTCGGTGATTGTCTTTGTCCAGGTGCTAGCGAGCAATCCTTTGCGTCGGACGATTGCCCGATTCTCCTTCTTGGGCGGTCTGGTGATCATGAGCGCGGTGGGAATAGCCCGCGCCGACTCCCCTACCGTCGACGATTTCCGGTTCTTGTTCCCCGCTGGTATTGATCCAAATCAGTTCGCCGTTCAGGCGGCGATCGCAGTGGTCATACTCGCGTCGATGGCGGCGGCTGACCCCAAAGGCAGGGCGAGCCACAGAATCCGCTCCTCACTCTTACTCGCGTTCATCGTTGCGCTGTCCGGCGCAGTTATCCTGTCGGGCTCAAGAACCGGTGTTCTCGCGGCAGCCGCAGGCTGTTCGGTTGTGCTTCTGCTAGCTAGGAGCGACTCGGGACAGCTTCGCCTCCGACGCCGGCGGCTAGCGTGGCTACCAGCGCTGGCTCTGCTTGTTGTCCTCGTGGCCCCGTCCTTAATGAATTCCAACTCGGCAACTCTGCTCGAACGTTACGAGGCTGGGTTCGTCCGTGGCGATCTGGACGGACGTGACATGGTTTGGAGGGCCGGAGCCCGCTACTTCGCGTCCTCCACTAGAATCATCGTCATTGGAGGAGGTCTCGGGAGCTTCGACGAGTCCGCCGTGAGCTATCTCAGCGCGCCGCTCTACAAAGTGGCCCTTCACATGGCTGCTGTCAATCCCTCGCGTGTTGACCCGTACTTCGCCTCCCACAATGATCTCCTGCGCATCGCATGCGACCTTGGGGTCGTCGGGCTGGCACTCTTTGTTACGTTCTATGCCCAAGCAGCACTTGGCTGCATTGGGATCGCTGCTAAGGGTGACGCGTCGACTCTGCCTTTGGCTCTTCTTGTCACTCTTCTCGTCGGCGGGATGGCGATTGATCTGGTTAGCTTCCCGGTTTACCCGATCGTTCTGGCTCTAGTCCTTGCGCCTTCTGCGAACGTCCGAGAAGGCGTTCCGGAGACTGCCTGACCAAGATGCGCCTACTTGTAGCGACCGAGCAGCGCTTTGCGCGCGGGCCGGGTGAGCACCTGTACGTCGACGGGCCGGCGAAGTACTCCACGTGGGCGAACTACCTCGAAGTTTTCGACGAAGTCGTCGTGCTCGCGCGCGTAGCCGCCCACGCGCCATGCCTGGAAGAGTCGCGCGCCGACGGTCCGGGCGTCTCGTTTGTTGCCTTGCCGGATTATCGCGGCCCCTGGCAATACCTGCGTCACCTCCGCGCGCTCAGAGCGCTCGTGCGCGAAGCCGTCGAGAAGTGCGACGCCTACATTCTTCGCGTGCCGGGACTGGTGGGCCGCGTCGTCTGGCGCGAACTCGGCAAATCGCGAAGGCCCTATGCGCTCGAAGTTGTCGGCGATCCGTGGGACGCGCTTGGCCCCGGAACCGTGCGCACTGCGCTGCGCCCGGTGTTTCGGCGTGTCGCGGCGAACGAACTGCGAGCGATGTGCCGCGGGGCGATTGCAGTCCACTACGTGACGCAAGCGGCGCTCCAGCAGCGCTACCCCGCCGCGAAGAATGCCTATGCCGTCGGGTTTTCCGACGCGCTGATGGATTCCGCCTTCGCCGCGCGCGCGGCCGTAGAACAAAGACACGCACGGATCGAAGAGACCGCCGGGACGGCGACGACCGCCGGCGGCCGGCCATTTCGCATCGGATTCGTCGGCAGCCTCGCGCAACTCTACAAGGGGCCTGAAGTGCTGTTGCACGCCGCCGCGCTGTGCCGTTCACGCGGGCTCAACGTCGAGACGGCGATCGTCGGAGACGGGCGCTACGCGAGCGCTATGAAATCCTTCGCGACGAAACTCGGCATCGCCGATCGGACGCGGTTTCTCGGCCAATTGCCGTTCGGCAAGGCCATTCTCGATTTTCTCGATTCGATCGATCTGTTCGTGATGCCGTCGTACGCGGAAGGATTGCCGCGCGCGCTGCTGGAGGCAATGGCGCGCGGTTGCCCGTCCATCGGCTCGGACGTGGGCGGCATCCCGGAGCTTCTCGCCGCGGATGACCTGGTGCCTGCCCGCAATCCGGAGGCACTCGCCGCGAAAATCCTGGAAGTGGCTCGATCCCCCGAGCGCCTCAAGCAAATGTCTTTGCGTAACCTCGAAAAAGCGAGGGAGTTCAATCCGGAGGCGCTCCGTCAGATTCGCCGCGCGTTCTACAGTTTTGTGAGGCTTCACTCAGGCAAGGGAGCCTAAGCTCGCGCCGTGACGGAAGCCCTCGCCAGCGCCTGGGCCGTTCGTTTGGCGGCGCCGCGCGATTGCTCAGCGTGCAAGGCAGCGGGCGTTTGAGCGTTCACAGGCGCGGGGCCGCGCACTACGTGCGTGCGGGACGGGCGCGCCGCGAAATCCGCCATCAGGCCGGAGCGAATTGCCGCGTATATCTCGGCAATGCCGCCCTCCAGATTCCTCTCGCACTCAAATCCCAACGCGCGCCGAATCTTATCGAATGACACGTGATAGTTTCGCCGGTCGGCGCCGTTTTCGATGTGCTCGATCGCCGTTTCGGGAATCGCCCGCCCGATCGCCTCGCCCACATCGCGAATCCGCAAATTCAGATCGGGCGAGCCGGCGTTGAATATCTTGCCGGCGACGGCGCCCGGCGCAGCTTCGAGGCAAGCGATCACGGCTCGCGCCGCGTCGTGAACGTGCAGAAACGGCCTCCACTGTTCGGCGTTGAAGACCGTGATTCGTCCCTCCGATGCCGCGCGCGCGACGAAAAGGTTCACCACCAGGTCGAAACGCATCCTCGACGAGAGTCCGAACAGCGTGCCCAGCCGCAACACCGTGGGCGCGAAGCCGCGGCTCCGGGCCGCGAGCAGCGCATTTTCGGAGTCGACTTTCGTCCGCGCATACAGCGAAAGCGGATTCAGCGCGGACGTCTCGTCCAGCAGCGAATCGGACGCGCCGTACACGCTGCACGAAGAAGCGAAAACAAAGCGCTTCACGCCGGTGCTGCGCGCGAGGTCCACGAGCATCCGCGTCGAGGTTCGGTTGACCTCCGCCGCGAGCTGCCGGTTTGCGTCGCACGCAGGGTCTCCCACGATGGCCGCCAGGTGAACCACCGCGTCGCACTTCTTCATCGCTCGCGCGGCCACCGCCGCGTCGCGCACATCTCCGGGCACCAGTTCGCAACCTGGATTCGTCCGGACGCTTTCGAGAGACTTATCGCCGAACAGGAAGGAATCGAGAACGCGAACGCTGAATCCCCGAGCGAGCAGTTGCGCAACCAGCACCGATCCCACGTAGCCGGCGCCGCCGGTGACGAGAATCCGCGCCGGCCGAACCGAAGCGGCCTTCATGCGCTCTGCCCCATCGCGGCTTTTTTGCGCCTTGCGAAGTCGGCAGCCCGGCAGATGGCGTCGCACACCTTATCGACGTCGGCATCGCGCAGCGACGAGTAAATCGGAAGGCTCAGCACGCGGTCGGAAATGTGCTCGGTAACAGGAAGCGGGCGGCCGTCCCAAACCTCGCGATACAGCTTCTGGCGATGCACGGGCGGCCAGAAATAGCGGCGCACGCCGATGTTCTCCTTTTCGAGCGCACTGAAGAGCCACTGACGGTCGCGGCCGAAGGCCCTCTCGTCGACGATGACCGAGAAATCCTTGGATGCGCTGTGCGCTCCCGGACTCAATTGCTGGAAACTCAGGCCAGGCACGGATTTGAGCCGCCGCTCGTAATGCAATCGAATCTGGTTTCGGCGCGCGATGCGCGCTTCGACAGCCGCCATGCCGCGCAGCGCAAGCGCAGCCTGAAATTCGGTCATGCGGCCATTGAAGCCGACGACATCGGGATCGTAGTCCCCCGAATCGCCGTAATTGCGGGCCGTGCGAAGGCGGCGCGCCAGCGCGGCATCGCGAGTCGTAATCAATCCGCCTTCACCGGCAACGACCACCTTTGTCGGCGAAAAGCTGAACACTTCCGCGACGCCGAAGCCGCCGACTCGAACCCCGTTGATGCTCGTGCCGAGCGCATGCGCTGCGTCATAGACGAGCGGCACACGTAAATCGCGTGCGATTTCTTCGAGCTGCTCGACGGGCGCGGGATTCCCGAACATGTGTACCACGAGAATCGCGGCCGTGTTCTTCGAAGCGCGCTCGCGAACCGACTGCGGGTCCAGGCAAAAGGTGTTCGGATCGCAGTCCGCGAAGACGGGCCTCAAGCCGTTCCACGCAATCGCGTGCGCGGTGGCATGAAACGTGAAACTCGGGAGAATCACTTCGCCGCGCAGATTCAGGACTCTCAAGAGCAGCATCAGCGCGGCCGTGCAGTTCGACACCGCGACGCAATGCGGAACGTTGAGATATGCCTCTGCGGCCGCTTCGAGCTCGCGAACGAACGGGCCGCTCGTCAGGCGCCCGCTTTCGAGAATTTTCTGCACATCGCGCAGGAAGTCGCCGTTCGGCAATCCCTCCGGAACGGCGATGGGAAGGAGCCGATCGAAGATCGGGTGTCCGCCGGCAATGGCCGGAAGGCTTATGGTTTCGACAGGCATGCTGTCCTTCGCTGCTGGTTCGGGCGTTTCGGCTGCAGGCGAATCTCCGCCGCGGGATTGCCGGCAACCACCACGCCTTCCGGCACATCCTTCAACACCACCGCGCCTGCCCCCACATAGGAATGGCTGTGAATGGTCATGTTGGGAACGACAACCGCGCCCGATCCGATGCACGCGTACTCGCCGACGTGAACGCTACCGGCCAGCGTTGCGTTGGGGAAAACATGGCAACTGTTGCGGAGCCGATTATCGTGGTCCACGGACGCGGACGTGTTCACGCAAGCGTTGTCCTCGATCACTGTTCCCGGATTGATGGTGGCGCCCGCGAGAATCGTCACGCCGCGTCCGAGTTCGACGAAGCGCGAAATGTGCGCCGTGGGATGAATTACATTCACAGCCTCGAAGCCGAGCTCGCGCATCTCCTGAAATTTCTGGCCGCGAATGTAGTTGTCTCCGATTGCGACGGCCACGGCGTCGAAATCGATTCTGCTTGCCAGCTCCGCGAGCCCGCCGGAAGAATCGAGCACGCGCAGGCCGAGAATCGTCGTGCCCGCTTTTCTCTCGTCATCGTCGGCGACGCCCACCACTTCGTATGTATCGCCGGCGAGCAGCGCGTCCACGGTCACTTTTCCGTGGCCTCCTGCTCCCCAAACGATCACTCGACGTCTTCCGCTTCGCATCGTGTCCGCCCGCTCAGGCCAAATCGTGCATTCTCACTCTGCCGTCCGCCCCGTAAACGCCCTCGCCGCGCAGCAGAACGGGAATCGTGCGCATCAGAATCTTCAGATCCAAACCAAACGACCAGCGATCGACGTACGCAACGTCGCAGGCAATTCTTCGCTGCCACGAAATCAGATTGCGCCCTTGTATCTGCGCGAGCCCCGTCATCCCGGGGCGCATCTGAAGCCGCCGCGCTTCGTGCGGCGAATATCGCGCGGCAACTTCTGCGAACGCGGGCCGCGGTCCAACCAGACTCATATCTCCTCGCAGCACATTCCAGAGCTGCGGAAGCTCGTCGACGCTCCATCGCCGCAGGAAGCGGCCCACGCGCGTGATTCTTGGATCGGCGGCGAACGTCTCGAAGGGATGCGCCGCCAGCCGCGCGTCCTTCACCATCGTGCGGAACTTCCATTGATCGAACGCACGACCGTTGCGTCCGGCGACGCGGAGCTTGAAGAACACTCCCCCCGGCGAATCGACCAGTATCGCCGCCGCGACAATCGCGAACACCGGCAGCAGCATCAGCAGACCGATCGCTGCGATCATCAGATCGAACGCTCGCTTGAGAGCAAAATCAACGTCGCGGCTCAACTCGCCAGCTCCACGGAAGCAGCCTTCTGCGTCGACGCCATTGCCAGGCCCAAGATGAGGGCGAACAATAGCGCGTTCGCGGGAATATGCAAGTTGAAATCGGTCGCGCTATGGAGCAGCATCGCGACAATGCTGCCCGCGCACGCGAGTGAGACGGCCCGCCCATACTTTCCCTCGCCGTGCAAGAAATTCCGCACCGCGCGCGCCAGAACGAAGAAGATTGAACCGAACAACAGCGTCGCGGCTGGTATTCCGATGTCGCTCGAAATCTCCAGGTAGTCGTTGTGCGCGTGGTTGACGAATTGCGTCAGGAACGTCGTCTGCACAGTCGTGTACACCACCGGAAACGTGCCCAATCCCGTCCCGATGATCGGATGCTCCCCGATCAATCTCAGCGTCCCCGGCCACATCGAAAGCCGGCTCTCGTCCCCCGAGAATTCGCCTCTCATATTCGCGAACCGGTCCAGAGCCGGGCGAACGCCGATCCACGCGGCGAAGCAAATGCTCAACACCACGAAGGCTGCGCCCAGAACAGCCGCCGCCCTCCGTTTCTCGGTGGCTTTCAGGCCAAATACGACGGCCAGAGACGCGCAAGCGGCGACCATTCCCATTCGCGATCGCGAGAACACAATCGCCGCCATCACCACCATCGCGACGGCAAGCCACAAAACCACTTTCGCAGCGTTCGGGCGCGCGGCCCAGCGTCTCGTCTCTCCGGCGTGTTGCCCCCGCGCCGCGGCCAGCTTTTCGCCTTCGTACAACGCGAAAGCAATTGCGAACGGCAAAATCATCTCGAGAAAGCCCGCAAAATGGTTTCGGTTGATGTACGTCCCAGTAGCTTCCTCAAGATCGTATTTCTTGGCGTACCAGAAAATCCTCTGCCAATTCATCAGGTATTGGATCAGGCCGTAGAACGCCTCGGCCGTTCCGAGCGCCATAAGAGCCAGAATGAGCCGCCGCTTGCGGTCGCGATCCTGACCCACGGCATAGGCAAAGAAGAGAGCGATTAGACACGCGAGAAGAATCAGGAAATCGGAGCGCGAGCTGTAGGGAGCAACACTCAACGTGACGAAACGCGAACCGGAGTAGCTTTGGCCTCGCAGCCATCCTGGTACCAGGCTCGCGGGAAATGGGATGAGTTGCAGCAGCACAACCGCCGTCAGCGCCGCCGGAACAGCAAATTGACGGAGCTGCACAGAAACCGGAATCCGTTTCGGGCGAATCACCGCCCAGGCCGCCACCGCAAAAAAAAGAATTTCGACGACGGCGAATGATACCGGCTCGGTGCCCCCGAAGGCGCCGACAGCGACAATGGTGCCGGCGATCAGCGCGATTTCGATCGCCTTCATTCGCTCGCCCGCTCGTCACTTCGCATCGCCGTTCCTCTTCGCGTGGTAGTCCGAGTAGTAATCGTTCTTCGCGTCGGCAAAGTTGATCGTGGCTCCCAGCACGTGAGAGCCCGCATCGATGGCGGAGGCGTACGCGCGGTGCACCAGCTCGCGCGGCGTGCTCCCTCCGCCGATCACCAGAATCACGCCGTCGACCAGCGTCGCCAGAATTCGGCTGTCGGCGAGGTTCAGCATCGGGGGAGAATCGAGCACCACGAACTTGTATTCCTTGGACGCTTCGCGCACGAGGTTCGGCATGTACTCAGACGAGAGCAGGTCCGCCGGATTCGGCGGAACGGGCCCGCAAAACAGCACGAACAAGCCTTCGGCGGGCGCTTGCCACACCAAGTTCCGCCAGTCCGAGCGCCCCGTGAGAAAGTCGACCAGGCCTGCAGAATTTTCAGCTCCGAAAAAGTCCTGAAGCCGCGGGCGCCGCAGATCGGCGTCAATCAGCAGGACCGACTCGCCCAGTTGCGCTAGCGAAAGCGCCAGGTTCGCCGCCACCGTCGTCTTGCCCTCGCCCGCCTGCGCGCTGGTCACGAGAAGAGACGAAGGTGGACGCTTCGCCGTCGACAGCAAAACAGACGTGCGCAGGCCGTGGAACGCTTCCGCCAGCGGCGCATTCAACCCGTCGCCTTCAATTCGGTTCCAATGCGGGTCTCCGTTCGTGCGAGGTGCGTCCCCCGCAAGCAGCCGCGCCCGGTCGTAAAGCGCGTGCACGCCGTTGTGGTGCGACAGGCCGTTGACGGCGGGCACCGCGCCCAACGCGGGAAGTTGGAGAAACCGTTCGACGTCTTCGGTGGTCTTGAGCGTGTTGTCGAGGTGCTCCTGGAAAAACGCGACGCCGGTTCCCAAGCACAGCCCTAGCAGCGCCGCCAGCGACAGGTTCAGCAGGATTCGCGGCCGGGCCGGCTTCTTCGGCGGATGCGCGGGATCAACCACCCGAATATTCGTCGCCTTCAGGCTCGTCGAAATCCCGGTCTCCTTGAGTTTTTCCAGAAGCCCCACGTACAGCTGCTTATTCGTATCCGCTTCGCGCTTCAAGATGTTGTACTGAACCGACTTCTCCGCGATGTCGTTCGCCTGTTTTTGCTGCTCCTGAAAAGCCGCGCGAAGCATATTCTCGCGGCCCACGGCGGCTTCATAATCATTTGCGATTCGCTTCGCGCCGCGCTCGCGTTCGGCATCCAGTCCGGCCCGGCTTTCGTCGATCTGGCTCTGAATCTCCTTCACGCGTGGATAGTCCGGAGTGAATGTCGAAATCAACCGCGACTTCTCGCGCTCGAGTTCCGCCAGTTGCTCGGACAGGTCCTGCATCAGCTTGTTGTCGAAAACTCCCGGAAGCGACGCGCGATCGCCCTGCTGGAGCAGGTGAAACAAGGATTCTTTCTCGAATCGGTCGGCCTGCGCCTGCGTGAGTTGTTCCTGCAATTCGCGCAACCGCTGCACCACGATATTCTCCGTCGTGCCCTTGTCCGTTTCGAGAAACAGCAGCCCGTTGTCGCGCGCGTACCGCTGCAGGTCGTCCTCCGATTTCTCCAGCTTGGCCTTCATGGTTTCGAGCTGCTGTGCCAGCCAATTCGAAGCTTGCTGCGAGGCGTCCCATCGGGCTTCGAGATTCTCTTCGATGTACGTTGAGGCGAGCGTGTTCACCACCTGCGCCGCCAGCCTTGGGTCGTTCGAGTCGAAGCTGACTTCAATCAAGCGGCTGCGCTTCACCGGCTCAACGCTCAGGCGGTCCTTGAATTTCTTCAGCACCTCGTCGGAAATATCGGACGGGTTCGAAACGTTCGCGGGGACGGCGAAAACCTGGGCTGCCGACGCTTGCTGCGAATCCGTGGCCGGCTCCTTGCCGCGAGCGCCGAATTCCGGCAGCTTGTCCAGTTTCAGTTGCGCGATTACCCGCCGAGCCAGGCTCTCGCTTTTCAGGATCCGGTTCTGCGTTTCGAGGTACGTGTCCGAGATGCTTTCCACTTCGAACAGCTCCTGCAGACTCGGGATGTCCGGATTCTCCTTTTGGATTTCGATCAGCGACTGCGCCTCATAGACGGGCTTCTGTTTCAGCGTCGCAAAAAGCCCCAGCGTGAAAACCACGAAGAGAGTGGTCAGAATCGTTCCGCGCCGTTTCTGGATGACGCGCCAGTACTCGACGATATCAGGAACGTCGCGGATGGGTTCGACGCGATGGTTTTTGAAGTCCAGCGTCTTCAGCGAAGACTGCGGCGGTTCGTACGGCCTGATTTGCGTGTCCCCGTTCATGCAGCCTCACGGACGGAAAATCAGAACTCCGCTTGCGGTCGCTATCGCGGCGTCAGTTCCTCGATACAACGCCGCCTTCCCGCCACTCTTTGGAACGAACACGATATCCGCGGCCTGCAGCGGCACATCGGGGAGCTTTCCGTCCAGAATCTTGCCCAGGTTAATGGGAATTTCAGACCGTTTGCCGCTCACGGGGTCCGTACGAATGATTCGCGTGTGTCCTTTTGCCGCGGTTCCGGTCAGACCCTCGGCCAGAGCCACAGCCTTCAGAACGGACATTTGTTCGTTCGTCGGCATCACAAACCCGCCGGCTTTCTGCACGCTGCCAACGACGTAAACGATCCCCGCCTTGGTCACCTTGATGATGTCGCCGGGATAGATGGGCACGTTGTATCGGGGATCAGCGGACTCAAGGAGCAGCCGGAGGTCGATCTCGACGGTGTTTGTGTCGCTGGGCGCAGTAGCCGTTGCCGCAGCCGATGCAGAGTCAGAGCCTGCGGGCGGATCCTGCGAAACATCCTTGCCGGCCGCGCCCGACGCGTTCGAAGCAGACGCAAGCCCCGCGCCGCGCATCACCAGCACCTTGTCGCCCGCGTCGTCCGCCAAGCCTTGCGCCATCGACAGCATTTCGAGCACTGTCTTTGGCCCGCGGATTTGAAACACGCCCGGCTGCTTCACTGCCCCCACCACCGAGACGGGATGGCTCTCGACCGCCGTCACCAGCACGCCAACATGCGGATCGTTCACGTAGGCGCGGAGCTTGGCTTCGAGCGAACTCTCGATCTCTCTCGCCGTCAGTCCGGAAGCCTGCACGGCGCCGATCAGCGGCATGGCGATCTCGCCGTTCGCCGAAACCCGCAGCGAACGGTTCAGCTCCGGCGCTTCAAACACGTTGACGTCGAGCACGTCTTGCGAGCCCACGCGATATTCCGGGGATAGCGCCGCTTGCGCGGAAGCCGACCGCCGCAGTTGCTCGAGTCTCCGGTTGAAATCCTGGGTTGTCTCCAGGCCATCGTTCGTCCGCGAATTCGCCGGCTTGTATGAACTCTGTGCGTTTCCGGAGGCGGGCGCCAGCAGAATGGCTCCGGCAAAAATGAGCGCCCACACAGATGGCCGTACTGCGAAAGTTTTCCTCACTGGCAGTTCTCTTGCTGCGTGGAGAGACACGGCTAAGCCGCAGCGAAGCTGGGTCGCTGCATTCCCCGCCGGAGGCGCCTGTATAGCAGGGACGAGGGAGTAGGTCAAGGACACCCTGTGGAAAGCGGCTGCGCTCAGCGCCTGAAAAGGATGGACTTATCAGCTCTGCGACGAAGGTTCGGCTTCGAGGGCTATTGCGCGGCGGCGAGTGGAACGAATCCTGCGGCCGCTCCTTCCGACGGCAGCGGAACGCCGTCGCGCATCGCGACGCTTTTCCCGGAGTTCGCGGCGACGCGCTCTCCGGGAACCAGAATACCGACCAGGTTCAGCGGATCGGCGGCGGAAACTGTCACGTTGTCACCAGACGGCTGTTGCTTGCGCATCGCCCGCAGCGATTCCACCGCCGTAGGCAGCGCAAATTGCTCGCCGAGGAAGCCGCTGACAAAGCGTCCTCCCCGAATCTCGCCCCGGTCTTCGAGCCGGCGCAGCGCAATCAGAACCTCGCGCCACTTCGGAACGATACTCTCCCGCTCGAGCACCTCGCGAAACACGGCGCCGTAGCGCCGCAGCAGCATCCAGCACGTCGATTCCACCACCCTCGCCCGGTCCGGGGCTTCTCCGGCATAGAGCAACGACCACCGCCCGCCGCTGTGTCTTGGCCTCGCAATACGCCCAGTGCCTCGCCCCGCGCGCCGTCGCGGATCGATCAGCGCGCGCAGATTGTCGAAATCGTCTGCCGTGATCATCCCCGCGGCAACCAGTTCCCAAAGAGCCGTCTCCACCTCGGACTTCAACTTGCGAGTGCCCCTCACGATGTCCGCGAAGAACGACGCGCCCCGCTGGTGCAGGAAGCTCAACACCTCCCGCGCATTCGCACTCAACCCCGGCGCGCGATCTCCGCTGGCTGCGTTCCGCGGGCTCATCCAGTCCGCGTCCTCGCGAACGAAAAACGTAATCGGAGCCGCGCTGGTGGGAATCACGCGTCGCCTCGAGCCGGAGACTTCCTCCAGTACGGCCGGGTGCGGTGAAAGCCGGCCCCATCCGACAGCGCCCGTCAGGCACAATCGATCCAGCACCTTCGGATCGTAGTCCGCGATCCGATTGCGGAGGATGTGCCGCTCCCACGCGTTGGCCGGAGCTTCGAATCCCTGCAGTTGTCGCACTACTTCGAGTGTCCCGCGCTCGCCAAAACACTTGGTGCCCGTCGCCACGTGCTGCCACCGTAGCAGCCAGCGCATGAACTCCGCTGGGCTCACTGGCTGAATCTCGTTCCGTAGCCGTCCGACCGTGAGCCGATGAATGCGTGCGAGCAACCTCCGCTCGCACCATTCTGTTTGCCCCGCAACCGTGTCCGTAAACTGCCCGCGAAGGATCGTCCCGCTCGCCTCCATCCGCAAAAGCGTTTTCTCGACGTCAGATTCAGGAATTCCCAGCGCGGCCGCGAAATCGCGTCCCGTGCACGGCCCGATGTGCCCGAGCCATCCGGTCATCAGCGCGAGCAACGCATCCTCGCGAGAAATGCTACCGCCAATCTCCGGCAGCGCCGATTCAAACTTCGCGGTCCCAAAGATCGCCGCAAATGCTTTGGCCCTCTCGGCGGCGACCCAATAGATTCGGTCGCCCATGGACGCGCGCACCGCCCGGCGCGCCGCGGCCAACTCCTCGAAGAATTCGCGCCACGCCGAAACGGATTCGGCCAACACCGCGCCGAACGCCGCTGCACTCGCCCCCGCCGACTCCGGCAGCCCGATCACGCTCAAGAGCGTGTCGTGCAGCTCGTCTGCATTTCGCACGTCTGGCCATGCCTCCGCGCGCACCTCCGCAATCGCCGCGGGATCGAGCCGCCCAACCTCCGACAGCACCGCCTCCGGCAACACGCGCCGCATTTCAACAGCACGAGCGCGCCTCTCTTCGAGCGGCGCATCGTCGAGATATGCGTACGGATTCGCGTTCAATATTTCGTGCGAAAACTGCGACGGCACCGGCGTATCCACCGCGATGCAGCGAATGCGCCCATCGGCAATCGCCGCCAGCACTTCGCGCAAGCCCTCGATGTCCATCGCCTCCGTGAGAGCTTCCTTCATCGACTCGCGCACGAGCGGGTGATCCGGAATGAAAATGTCGCCCGATATGTTTTCCTGGCACGCCGCCGCTTCGGGAAAGACGGCCGCGAGCAAGTCGTCCGACCGCATCCGCTGAAGCTGCGGCGGCACTTTCTTTCCCTGGCTGAAGCGCAACAGCGCCAACGACCGCCCCGCCACCCATCGCCACCGCGTCGTGAATATCGGCGACGCCAGCACCGCCTGTTCGAGCACTGGCTTCACCGACTCCGTGTGCAGGAAATGAAACACGTCGGCCAGCGGAAAACTGTGCTGTTCGCTCAACGAAATGTTCAGGCCGTTGTCCGTCGCGGCCGCCTGCAATTCGAAATTGAACGACCGGCAAAATCGCTTCCGCAGCGCCAGCCCCCATGCCTTGTTGATTCGCCCGCCGAACGGCGCATGAATCACCAGCTGCATCCCGCCGCCCTCGTCGAAAAACCGCTCTGCGACGATCGTCTTCTGCGTAGGCACGGCGCGCAGCACCGAGCGTCCCGCTACGACATAGCCGATCGCTTGTTGCGCGCCTGACTCGTCAAGTCCGCACTCGGTCTTCAGCCACTCCACCGCCGCCGCAGCCTCCGCCGTGTTCGCATTTTCGAAATCGGAAGTGGCCTCCGCGATAAACGACCCGATCTTTTCTCGCACTCGCGCCACGCGCTCAGACAATTCCCTTGTGCGGGCCGGTGCTTCGCCTCGCCAGAACGGCACGTTCGGCGCCGCGCCCTTTGCATCCTCCACCTGCACCGCCCCGCCGCGAATGCTTCGAATCCGCCACGAAGTGTTGCCGAGCAGAAAAATGTCGCCGCGCATGCTCTCGACTGCGAAATCTTCATCGACCGTTCCCACCGTCGTGTGCTCCGGCTCCGCCACGACCGTATACAGCGAGTTGTCGGGGATCGCGCCGCCGCTCGTGATCGCCGCCAAACGCGCCCCGCGCCTTCCCCGCAGCCGCCCGTTGACGCGGTCGCGGTGAAGATACGCGCCATAGCGTCCGCGCCGTGCCGCGATTCCCTCCGAAAGCATTTCGACGATCGTCTCGAAATCCTCGCGCGACAGATTTCCGTACGGATATGCGCGTCGCGCGAGCGCGAACAGCTCGTCCTCGCTCCAATCTTCCGCGGCGCACGCCGCCACGATCTGCTGCGCCAGAACGTCGAGCGGCGCTTCCGGGATCTCAATTCGGTCGAGCTCCCCTTCGCGGATCGCCCACACCAGCGCCGCGCACTCCAGTAGCTCGTCACGCGTCGTCGCGAAGATTCGGCCCTTCGGCGTCGCGCCCCGCCAGTGTCCTGCTCGACCGATGCGTTGCACTGCCACGGCAATCGATCGCGGCGAGCCGATCTGGCAAACCAGGTCGATGTTCCCGATATCAATTCCGAGTTCCAGCGATGCCGTCGCCACCAGCGCCCGCAGTTCTCCGGCCTTCAGCTTCGTTTCCACCGCGAGCCGCCGCTGCCGCGACAAGCTCCCGTGATGCGACGTCACCGCGTCCTCGCCCAGCAGCATCGCCAGGTGATGCGCCACGCGCTCGGCCAGCCGCCTCGTGTTGACGAAAATCAGCGTCGATCGGTGCTGCTGCACCAATTCCGCCAGCCGCTTGTAAATCTCATCCCACATCTCGTTCGACGCCACCGGCCCTAGCTCGCTCGCCGGCACCTCCACCGCCAAATCCAATCGCCGCCGGTTCGACACTTCGACGATCACCGGCTCCGGCTGTCCCGCGCCCGACAGAAACTTCGCAATCAACTCGATCGGCTTTTGCGTTGCCGACAAACCGATGCGAACCGGCGCGCGGCCCGTAAGCGCGTCCAGCCGTTCGAGAGAAAGCGCCAGGTGAGCCCCGCGCGCGTCGTCCGCCACCGCGTGGATTTCATCGACGATCACCGTATCGACGCTGCGCAGGATTTCGCGGCTCCGGTTCGCGGTCAGCAGGATGAACGCAGACTCCGGCGTGGTCACCAGGATGTGCGGCGGCCGGTCGAGCATCGCGCGCCGCTCGTGCATCAGCGTGTCGCCCGTGCGCACTGCCGTGCGAATTTCCGGCATCAGCAAGCCCCTCTGGCCGGCAAGCTGCAAAATCTCCCCCAGCGGAACATCGAGGTTCTTGCGAACGTCGTTGCTCAGAGCCTTCAGCGGAGAGATGTACAGAACTTCCGTGCGGTCTTGCAGCTCGCCCGAAAGCGCCTTGCGCACCAACCGGTCGATGCACGCAAGAAATGCCGCCAGCGTTTTGCCTGAACCTGTCGGCGCGCAGATCAGCGTCGTCTTGCCCGCCAGAATCTGCGGCCAGCCCTGCTCCTGCGGCTCAGTCGGCGTTCCGAATCGGCTGTAAAACCATTCCTGAACGAGCGCGTGCGCCCATTCGAGACCAGTCGCATTCGGCGATGGCGATGAATCCGTGCTGCTCATCCCTTACTCCGTACCTAGGGAGATGCCGCGTTGTCCCCTGTTGGTTCCGTCACGCCGACCGCAAGAATGCCGTTCTTGCGCATCAGCTCGTTCAACTGCCCGACATCCTGGCTCAGCACTGCCTTCCACTCCGCATCGATCGTCTCCATCTGCCCGCGGAACACCTCGTACTGCTCCGCCTCCGCCTGCGTCGGCGCCACGTCCGAATCGTCGACGCTGTTCCCCAAATACGCCAGTTGGCTGCTGAGCATGTTTCCGTAATTGAGCTGGTCCTCGTTCGCGGTCGCCTTCGGCTCGATCAGCTTGCCCTCGATCTCCGCGATCTTCTTCTTCACGCTCTCGGCCGCGTCCTTCACGGCCTTCGACCCGTCGTCCTGGCCCAGCCTTTTCTCCACCGCCTCGAGCTGGCCCCTCAAATCGCGAATCTCGAGCACGAGCTTGTGGCCCTCGTCGTTCAGATTGCGAATTTCAGTCACCAGCGTGAACTGCTTTTCAAGGTCGGCTTGTGAAATCGTCGCGCGCGGGTCTTGCACCAGCTCGACCGGCGCCGAATGTGCCTTCCCCTCGACCGTCAGCTTCACCTCATATTTCCCCGGCAGCGCCAGCACGCCTTCCGGCGGCCCATTGTCGTAAACCGCGCCCGGGACCGGGATCGGAGTCTCATACTTCATGTCCCAGACGAACCGGTTGAGCCCCGCCTTCTTCGGAATCGGCGGATTCCCGCGCGCACCGAAAAATCCCTCCTCACCGTCCTCCGGCTTCTGTTCTTTGCTCGAGAACTTCCGCACTGTCTGCCCCTTCGCGTCCAGAATCTCCATCGAGATGTCGTCCTTCGGCGCCGCCTTGAACGAGTAGTCGATAATCACGCCTCCCGGCGGATTCGCGCCGATCGCGCCTCTCGGGTGAAAAAATCCCCCGGCGTTGTGCGAACGCCGCGCCGGCTCCGGCGGAAATAAATGAACCGCCTCTTCCAGCTCGCCGCCCTTCATCTCGCGGAGCGGCGAAATATCATCGAGTATCCAGAACGACCGCCCATGCGTCGCAATCGCCAGATCGTCATTCTTCAAGATCAGGTCGTGTACTGGAACGACCGGCAGATTCAGTTGCAGCGACTGCCAGTGCCCGCCGTCGTCGAACGAAACGAACACGCCCGTCTCGGTCCCCGCGAAGAGAAGACCCTTGCGCTTCGGATCCTCGCGCACCGCGCGCAGGAACGACCCGCTCGGAATTCCCTCCGTGATTTTCGTCCACCTCTTCCCGAAATCCGTCGTCTTGTACGCGTACGGCTGAAAATCGTCGAGCATGTGCCGGTCGGCCGCCACGTACGCCGTCCCTGCATCGAACGGCGACGCTTCGATCAGGCTCACCTTGCCCCATTCCGGGAACCCCTTCGGCGTGACGTCGTCCCAGTTCTTCCCCCCGTCGCGCGTCACGTGCACCAGTCCGTCGTCGCTGCCCGCCCATATCAAATCGCGCTGCACGGGCGATTCCGCCACCGTGAAAATCGTGTCGTAGAATTCGACGCTCGTGCTGTCCTTCGTGATCGGCCCGCCCGCCAGTTGCTGCTTGCTCTTGTCGTTGCGCGTCAGGTCCGGACTGATCACCGTCCAGCTCTGCCCTGCGTCCGTGCTCTTGAACAGCACCTGCGCGGCGATGTACAGCGTGTGCGGATCGAACGGCGAAATCACGATCGGCGCCGTCCACTGGAAGCGGTACTTCTGATCCGCCGCCGCGGATCCGTCCATGATCACGGGCGCGGGCGTAATCAAATGCGCCTCGTCGGTCGTCTTGTTCCACCGCGTGATGATTCCGTAGTTTCCGCCCGCGTAGACGATCCCCGCATTCGTCGGATCGGCCGCGATGTAGCCGCTTTCGCCGCCTCCCACGTCGTACCAATCCTGCCGCCCGATGTACCCGTGGTCGGTGCTGCTCGCGATCGCCACCGTCGAGTTGTCCTGCTGCGCGCCGTACAGGTAGTAATGCAGTTGATTGTCGGCGGACACGTGATAGAACTGCGCGGTCGGCTGATTGTCTTCCGCCGTCCACGTGTTCGCTCCGTCCACGGAGATCGCCGCGCCGCCGTCATCGCCCGCGATGATTCGCTTCGGATTCTCCGGATCGATCCACAGCGCGTGATTGTCTCCGTGCGGCGGATGCAGCGTATCCCAGGTCTTCCCCCCGTCCGTCGACCGGTACGAGCCCACATTCTGGATGTAAATCCGGTCCGCGTCCGTCGGGTCCGCGAAGATGTGGGTGTAGTAGAACGCGCGCTGCAGGAATCGGTGATCGCCCGTCGCCAGTTGCCACGACTCGCCGTCATCATTCGAGACGTAGATTCCGCCCTTGTCCTTTTCTGCTTCCACCAGCGCGTACACGCGCTCGGGGTCCGCCGGCGAAGTCGCTACGCCGATTCGGCCCAGCAAAACATCCGGGAATCCGTGCCCTTTCACCTGCTGCCACGTCGACCCGCCGTCGCTCGATTTGTACAGCCCGCTGCCCGGCCCGCCGCTCACGATGTCCCACGGCTTTCGCACCTCCTCATACATCGCCGCGAACAGAATGTGCGAATTGCCTCCCGCGAACGTCAAATCCACCGCGCCCGTCTTGTCGTCCTTGTAGAGAACCTTCTGCCACGTCTTCCCGCCGTCGGTGCTGCGAAAAACGCCGCGCTCCTCGTTCGGTCCGAACGCGTGCCCGATCGCCGCCACGAAAACAATGTCCGGATTCCGCGGATCGATCAGCACCTTCGCGATGTGGTGCGTGTCCTCGAGCCCGATGTGCGTCCACGTCTTTCCCGCGTCCACGGACTTGTACATCCCGTTGCCGTGCGTGATGTCGCCGCGCAAGCACGGCTCCCCCGTGCCCACATAGACCACGTTATGATCGGAAGGCGCAATCGCGATCGCACCGATCGACGGATTCGACTCCTTGTCGAAGATCGGGGCCCAGCTCAGCCCGCCGTTCGTCGTCTTCCACACGCCGCCTGCCGCCGCGCCGAAGTAGTAGACGTACGGATCGCCCGGTACTCCCACCACTGCCTCCACGCGCCCGCCTCGGAACGGCCCCACCAGCCGCCACTTCATCCCCGCCAGCGAATCTTTCGACAGCGTCTGCCCCGCCGCGTCACGCGCCAATCCCAGCATCGCAACCGCCATCATCGCGAGGGCCGCAAGAATCAGTCCGCCGAATCCCTTCGACCGCATAGACATCCCCATCGAACACCTCCAGGAGCGAAGAATTCTACTCCTGAAGCGCCGACTCGCGAACGCTCAAATGCAGCGCTGCGCTCTCGCCCTGAGCTCGTCGAAGGGTGAGGCAGCATCTTCCCGCCCCAGGTGCGACCGAGGCGGGTGGCACGCCTTTGATTCCGGCTCTGGTTTAGACGTCATGTACTTCAGCTTCTCGATTCTCTTCTTCCGGCTCCAGACATTAAAGTCATAGAACCTGCATTCCAGATAAGGGGAACGGACATGGTGGCGGAGGCGGCTCGGGCTGGGGTTACTATATAAGTTTCGGCGAGAGTTGTGGCGAGAGCGGGTGCTACGTATGGGGAATCCAGTATAACCGCTACTGAGTATCGTTGATATGGAGCGGATTGAATCGCGTGAAGACGGCAGAGGTGGAGGCAAGCAGAGTTGGAGGGGCGAGGCGCTCGATGATTCTGCCAAGGGAGGTAGTGAGCATGGTTAGCGCCGGTTTGCGTAATTCGGTGAGCCGATTTCTCTTGACGCTATTAGCGGGGGGAGCCATTTTCGTCATTGCGTGGGCTCGATCTCCGTCGCCGGTTGTTGCGCAGACTACGCCTGATCTCTGCTTTGCATTCTTGCGTCAAGGGAATATCTGGGTCCACTGTAACGGTAAGAGCGAAACGATAACAAGAGATGAGCGCGTCTACGACTTTGCTATTTCGCCGGACGGGTCCTATTTAGCCATCTACAAGCCGAGCAAGGGCAATCAAGTTGTGCTGGTTGCGCTCAAGAGGGACTTCGCTATGTCCATCTCTCCTGTACATCTTGCGTGGCCCCGCCTGCGCAGTTCATGCGGTACAATCGCGGTTTCGCAAACAGACGGATATGCTCAGGATACGTATGATGCTGTAACCGGAGAACCCATCCGCCCCAAGCAAACCAGCCGTGATTTCCAAAAGCCAAACGGCGATTTCGGCTGTAGTTCTGATCGAACGATCATCGTCGGGTTTTTCAGGGAACAAAACGCTTTTAATAAGTCAATGCTCGTACTCGCTACGGGAGGGGCCGTCCCTAGCATAGCGTACCTTGCCCCGGATGTCGCCGCGTACGCAGTCAGTCCATCCGGGCGGTACACTGCGTACACTCCGCGTTACCGAGTCGAGGGGCCACTGTGCCTGACGCAAATTGATGGCGAGATCGGCCATTCGGACTGCAATTACGGAACCAGCGGCGCGACCAGCGGCGCGGATAGGAGCTTGTCCGTTTCGGATGGTGGTGAGCTTCTTTACGACCTCTACAAGGAGGATCATTGTTTCTATAAGGACGGGCACCACTATTCTCGAACAAAAATTGAGGGTTATAATGACGAGGGCATTTGTCCAGCGATTGCCTACTGGCGCTCCGGCGAAAAGGGTGAAACTATCGTCGAGCATCTCGCCACCAGTCCCCAATGGATCAGCGAGGAACAAGCCGCTTCCCTTCGTGAAATGAGCGCACAGAGCCAAATTAAATCGCGGATCAATCCTTGAAAACACAAATCCCCGCCGAGAGCGGCCCAGCGGGGAAAAAGTTCAAATCAGATTGTGCTGTGCTACACGTCTGCTTTCCGGGCCGGGACCGCGCGACGCGGGGTTACTAGGCGGGCGGGTGACGCACCCTTCGGTGCTTTCCGACTTCGCAAAGTAGATAGAAGGCACACCGTCCATTCCACCACGCACAAAATCACTGGGTGCCGCATCCCTTTGAAGTGTAAGGGTGCGCGTCTCCGCCTTGCGGGTGCCTCATCGCTCGCCCCTTCGAACGGTGGGCTTCTTAGCGGGTCGGAGCTTCAGTTTACCCTGAGCTTCGAAGGGCTCCGACATATCGCGCCGTTCTGTCGGCGCGCTCCTTAGTCGAGCTTCCTCCGCGCGCAGCGCTTCCCCTCTCTTTTCCCGAGCTCTCAACTGCTAACTGTCGACTGTCAATTCTTCGACTGCTCCCTCGTACCCCTAGTACTGGGTCTTGAAATCGTCCCTTAACTGTGATATAAGCGATCTATCCTCAACAATCAGGATAATTAATTGTGTGCGCGTGTGTGCCCGGACGCGTGCCCACGGCGGATTGCGTCCCGGGCTGCGCTCGCTGGACGTGTGTGCGTGCAGAAAGGAGGGCTTGACGGTGCAAGGCAAACGGGGCTTGGTGCGGTGTTGTTCGCGGCCATCTCGCCCCGCAGTTTCTAATCGCAACAGTCCAGGATTAGAATCCGTCGTAAGTCATAGAAAACAAAGAGCCGTGATCGAGTCTAATCGCAACAAATCACGGCTTTGGGGTTTCGAACCTCTCCACTGCGATCTTTCTCCGTGCCTCCGTGTCTCTGTGGCAAATCGTGCCTGGACGTCGCAGCTCCTGCCAATTTCTAATCGCCAAATTCGAATATTAGAATCCCCTCTAAGTTGTTCAAAACAAACGACGGCACCCCGCTCTAATCGCCAAATTTCCCGAAATCGACGATGCGGCGAAGCATCTCGCCCCTCGTCCCAAACTTCTCGCCTTCCGTTCGTTCTGATCGATACACATGTGGAAACAGAATCTGTAGCTGCTAATAGACATCCCGGACAGGTGGGGCATTCTCTCAGCCCACCGCGGGAGGTTGAAGATGACGAATCCAGTCTATGAGCAGATACAGGCAAGGAAGGTGAAGGCCAGGCTGCGCATGC
>Ga0335081_10004718_pt1 | contig 21523 bp, 21 predicted proteins | sample Lox_Sample_35_FD_206713 | JGI IMG/M metagenome (GOLD analysis project Ga0335081, IMG submission 206713) | Soil microbial communities from Loxahatchee National Wildlife Refuge, Florida, United States - Lox_Sample_3.5 | ecosystem: Environmental > Terrestrial > Soil > Wetlands | place: USA... | reverse complement strand
GCGTAGTCCCCCGACTCGAACTGCGCCGAGGCTAGCAGCCACGCGGCGTAATCGGCCAGCTTGGGGAGCCGCCGGGGAAGGTTGGAGAGCGTGGCGATCGCCGCGCTGTAGCGCTTATTGTCGAGATCGACCGATCCCTTCTTCAGCTCCGCGAGCGGGTCCGTCGCCGCGCAGGCCAGCATCGCCGCGGCAAACAGGATCAGCTTAGGCGAGCGGACCCGGATATTCCGGACCCAGCAGTGTCGCATCGTCATTGGCCAGTGCTCGAACGAATTCGCAGTGCAGATAATCGGCAACACGGCTGCCGTTCGACAGGTACCGTTGCCGGAAAGATTCGCGCGCCTCGTCGATGTAGGGCTTGAGCGAGCCGTAGAGGTTGCGCGCGGCGCGGCCGGCTTTGACCGCCGCGGCCTGATAGAGCTGGATTTCTGCGGTCTTCACCTTAGCGAAGCGGCGCGCGCTCGCTTCAAGCGGGGGCTCGGCGGTTGCCGGCGCGGTGAGCCCGGCGAGCGCCGTGATCAGCTCCGTCGCCTCCGGATCGCGTTCGAAAACGCTGCGCGCCTGCGAAATCGCGGCGTTCCACTCGGGTTCATTCGATGCGCCCCGCATGCAGGTGAGCGCGCGCGCGATATCCGCGATCGCATCGCGACGCGCGCGGGCGATTTCGCGATCGACCGAGCGGCGCAGTTCCAGGAATCGCTCGTCGAGAGTTGGTTCAGACACCGCGAATTCTCATTGTCTCACGACGCGCAGCAAAAGGAAACGTTAAAACGTTTTGACGGCCAGTTGTTCATCGATCGGGAAGCGCCGGCGCAGCCGCGCTGGTATAACGAACTTGCTTTCCGCGCGCCGAAAGATCCAGCACCAGGCGGCCGTCCGCCTGGGTCGCGCCGGAGCCGGTATACACATCGGCGCCCTGCGTCACTTCGAGACACGAAATTTTCCAGCGCAGCCCGGGCAGCAGGTTGAAGCACGCGGCGACCGTGCGAAATTCCGCCTCGGGGGAGAACACGACGCCGCGGCCGCGCAGGCTGCCTTCCGCGCGCGCGCCGGCGAGTAGGTCCGCTCCTTCGCCGCCGCTTTCCAGGCTCCCGTCGAAATCGAGCCGGCCGCCCTTGAACGGCACATCATTCATCCTGCCATCGAAGCGATAGTGCGGCGCACGTCCGGAAAGATCGATGGTCGCGCTGCCATTCACCTGGACCTCGTCGAGCGTGAGGTCGATCCCCGCCAGCCGCACCTGGGCCCCGTCCCATAGTAGGCGCGCGCGGTTCAGGCTGCCGCGATAGTCGCCAATATCCAGCTCGTCAATTGCGATGATCCCATCGGCGCGCCGCAGACGCAGCCAGTCGGGAATCTTCGCAGGGCCGAAGCTCAACGTGCGCGCCAGAAATCCGCGCTCGCGCGACAATGCGGGCGACCACAGCCGCTCCAGTTCGGCAGCGTCCGCGCGTGGGATCGCGATGCGGAACTTCGCCGGACGCACAGCCGCCGGGTCCCAGCGATACTCCCCGGTGAAGGTGATCGCCTCGGCCTTTGTGCCGACCTGCCCGCGCATGCGCGTCACTGCGAAACGAGCGCCATTGGCGGCGACCGCAGCCGACTGGATGTGCAGCGGATCAGCCAGACCGTCGATGGCGATGCGCGCGTTTTGCAGCTCGTATTCGCCGGACCACTGGCCCGCCGTGGCCGAGGGAGTCCACTGATAGCGCGCGCTGCCACGCCAGGTGCCCTGCGGAGTCTGCTCCATGAGAGGAATACCCGCCAGTCCAAATGAGTGCAGGTCCGCGACGCTCAACCCGCGCGTCGCGATCTTCAGATCCAGACCCTCCGACGGCGTGAAGCTGCCCTCGATCTCGGCGCTTTCGTTTTCGCCCACGTGCACAGTGGCGGGGTCGAGCGACAAAGTCCCGCCCGCGACGGACACTCTGGCGCTTTCCGCGCGGAGCGGCTGGGCGTCCGGCAAAGCGACCGAGGCGTCCTGGAGCTCGGCTGCGCCAGTGAGGCCGGACTCCTCGCTGTACTGCAAGTCGCCTGACACCGAACCGGCGGCGTCCAGCTTGTCGGAAAGCTGCGCGCCCAAGTGGCGGGCGACCTCGAGGAGCGCCGAAAGCGGAATCTGTTTCAGCCGCGCGCCGGCCTCCCAGTGCGGCGAACCCAGAAAATCCCAGGCGCGAAAGCGCAGCGCGACAGGCACGCCCGCCGGATCGTCCGCACTGGCGAGCTCCAGCCGCTCATCGCGCAGGTCCAGCGTGCCGCGACACGCCACTTTCCATCCACCGCGCTGCGGCAGCAGGTCCCAGCGGTGCACGTCGTCGATCTCCAAACTCCCGTCGATCGCGAGATTCGACGGCGGGCCGGAGAGCCGCGCGTCGAGCGCGATGATCCCGTGCAGCCCGAACCCGTGCTGATCGAGCAGCCGCGCGACCTCCTCGAGCGCGCTGCGCTCCAGCTCCACGCGAAAATCGAGATTCTCGCGGTTCCAGTTTCCGCGCACGAAGAAATGTCCGAAATTCTGCTGCGCCTGGTCGGTGCGCGACGGTGCGCCCGAAAGCCGCACCTCCACCGATCCGTTTTCCGACGGCGATACGTCCAAATCGGCGTCGTTCAGGTAGAACACCGATTTGGTGTCGCCGAACTTGAAATTGATCCGTCCGGTGCGCATGCGGATCGCAGGCATGGACCCGGAAAGCGCGGGAGCGCTGCTCAGCAGGTATTGAAAATTCCACGGGCCCGCCGCGGTTTTCACCAGGTTGATATCGGTGCTCTCGCCCAGCCGCAGGCTCGAAAATGCCAGCTTGCGGGAGAACAGGCTCAGCAGGTTCACGCGCGCCTCGAGCTCCCAGACGTGCGCGAACGGCTCGATCCCGGCGCGCGGATCGTCATAGATGGTTACGTCTTCGACCGTGAAACCGGGGCCGGTGAGCAGATTGAAGTATACTTTCCCGACCTCGACGCGCCTCCCCAGCCCGCGCTGCAAAGCGCGCTCGATTCGCGGTCGCGCAAATTCGGCGTCCACGTATTGCGCGCCCACGCCGATCGCCAGGATCAGCAGCAGCGCGAGCACCACTGCGCGCTTCATGGCGTCAGCGCCCGATACGCTTCGGGATCGTCGACATCCGCCAGCACGCCCGCATCGGCGAGGTCGAGATAACGGATGGCGCTCTCGTGGCGATTCACGACGCCGCGCGTCTCGGCAGTGGGCGGCATAGCCAGAAATTCGACGGCAAGCCCACCCGCGGCGCACACCGGGTGTCCGCGCTTGCCGCCGAATCGCGGAATCACGAAGGGCGCGGCGGCGCTTCGAAACTCCTGCAAGATCGCGGCGAGCGTTGCCTCTTCAACGGTCGGGCAATCGACTGGCGTGAACAGGAAAGCCTCCAACTCAGCCGGCAGGCGCTCCAGCGCGGTTTGCAGCGAGCTCAACTGGCCGCGATCCGGATCGGGATTCACGACAACCGTCGCCGCGATTCGCGCGCGGATCGCCTCGGCGTGGCGTCCGGCCACGACGACCACGGGGTCGCAGTATTTCGAAAAAATCCGAACCAGGCGTTCCGCGAAAGTTTCGCCGCGGAAATCGAGCAGCGCCTTCGGAGATCCCATGCGGCGCGAATCGCCCGCTGCGAGAATAATGCCAGCGATCACTTGAGAAGAGCGCGCAGATTGTCGTGCGCAAAAATCGATTTCGAGAGCGCACGCCAATCCGCGTCCGGAGCGCGCCGCACCGCAATCATCTCGGCCACCACCGAAATCGCAATCTCCTCGGGCGATTCCGCCCCGATCTCCAGCCCCATCGGCGCGAAGATTTTGTCGAACGCCGCGCGCTCGAAGCCTTCCTTTTCAAGCTCGTGGATCACTGAAATCGTCTTGCGCTTGCTACCGATCATGGCGATATACTTCGCCGGTGTGCCCACCGCCCACCGCAGCACCCGCATATCGTCGCGATGCCCGCGCGTGACGATGATCACGTAGCTCGTGGAAGTGACGGGCAGCTTGGGGAAGACAGCCTCATACTCCTCAGCATAGGTTTCGTCGGCTTCCGGAAAGCGGTCCTTGTTGGCGAAGGCCTCGCGATCGTCGACGATCACCGTCGAAAATCCGGCGAGCGTGGCGACTTTCGAAATACTCTTCGAAACGTGCCCGCCGCCGAAAATGTAGGCGCGCGGCTGCGGCACCACCGGTTCGACGAAGATGTTCAATTGTCCTCCGCAGATTAGGCCGTTGTCGTAGGCTGCATCTTGCCCCAGGCTGAAGGCCAGGTGCCGGGGTTTTTCGCTCTCGATCACCTCGCGCGCCGCGTTCCACACCTCGGCTTCGACGCATCCGCCGCCGATGGTCCCCACCATCGACCCGTCTTCGCGCACCAGCAGCTTCGCGCTTTCATAGCTGGGAATCGACCCGTTCACCTGCACGATGGTCGCCAGCGCGCACTTTTGACCGAGCGCGCGAAGCCGCACGATTTCGTCGAAGATGTCCATCCGGTTCAATTATATCCGTAGCAGCCTCAAGCCGCCGGACGGCGCGACGCGTGCGACCGCCGCAGTCTCGCGGCTCGGCGCGCCAGGCGCAGGCGGGCGCTGCGGCGCGCCCGCATCCAGCGAATGCGAACCGCGGTTTCGCTGACGCCCTTCTGGCGCGCGATCTCTTCGGCGCTCATGCCCAGCACCTGCTGTTCGAGCAGCGCGCGATCGCCCGGGCGGCAGATCTTCAGGATCAGATCCAGATCGACCGCGGCGAGGTTCAGAGCCGGCGTCGCGCGAAGCTCGGGCAGTTCTTGAAACACGGGCTGACGCAGAACGCTGCGGTACAGGTTCAGCGCGATGGAATTTACCCAGTTCACCACCAGCCTCTCGTCGCGAAGCTGGCTTACTCGTTCCCATCCCCGTACCCAGGCCGCCTGCGCGGTCTCGCGCGCAGGCTCCGGCTTGACACCGCGGCTGATCAGCAGCCGCACGGTCAGATCGTAGCCTCGCTCGTAGGCGCGGCCGTAATCGTCTCTGGTCATCATGCCGGAATCACTGGCCGATCCGGATGGTGCGCGCCATATCGCCCTTGGCTTCCGGCACGAAGTGGACCTTTACCTGGTCGTTCATTTTGGAGGAAAGGTCCGCGAGTTTCATCGCCTGACCGTTGTCCATGATGTGCGTCTTTTGATTCACAACGAAGTCGAAAGTGGTGCCGGTCGAATCCTTCACCACGACAAGATGCTGCTGAGGAATCACCATGTCGATCTTGCCGGAGAGATTTTCGGCTGCCCAACGGGTTTGATACGGGTGAGTGGGCGCGAGTTTCGTCACGGCCAAGGCCGCGACGGGCGAAAGCAATGCGAACGTGAAGGCGCCGAGCGCCATTCCCATCAGACTTTTTCTCATCACATCACCTCTACTCGATATTTAGCGCCGCCCGGCGCGATTTCCTATCCCGCTTAGATGCGATTTGGAACCTAGTGCCGGGCGCGAGCATCCAAGGTCTCGGGTGGTACGGACCGGGTGCGCCACCGGGGTCGCGCCGCGCTTCCGCGAGTGATACAGTATCTCGAAGCAGGAGCGCGACATGATTTGCCGACATTCGATTCTCGTTTTCGCCGCTGTGGCGGCTTTCGCGGCTGACGTACAGCCTCTCAACGATCTCCCCAATCCCTACCGGACCATCACCGGCTGGTTTCAGTTGCCCGACGGACGCAAGATGGGATCCACCAGCGCCGTCGATATCGATTCGAAGGGGCACATCTGGGTCGCCGAGCGCTGCGGCGCCAATAGCTGCGCCGGCTCGAACCTCGATCCCATCCTCGAGTTCGACAAGAGCGGGAAACTGCTGAAGAGCTTCGGCGCGGGAATGTTTATTTTCCCGCACGGAATCTGCATCGATAAGCAAGACAATGTCTGGATCACCGATGGACAGGGACGTGGCGGCATCGGCCATCAGGCGATCAAATTTTCCCCGGACGGAAAAGTATTGATGCGCCTGGGAGTCGCCGGCAAAGCGGGCGCCGAGCCGGGCGAGTTCGTCGCGCCGAACGATGTCGCGGTCGCGCCCAACGGCGACATTTTCGTTTCCGAGGGCCACGGCAGAGGCCGCGGCAACGCGCCGCAGCCCAACGATCGCATTCAGAAGTTCGACAAGAACGGCAAATTTATCAAGATGTGGGGCAAGACCGGGACCGGGCCGGGCGAATTCGACCAGCCGCACGCGCTCGCCTTCGACTCCAAAGGACGCCTGTTTGTCGGCGATCGCAACAATAATCGCGTCCAGATTTTCGACCAGGAAGGCAATTTTATCGCTGAGTGGCAGCAGTTCAGCCGGCCGAGCGGCTTGTTCATCGACAAACACAATACGTTGTATGTGGCCGATTCCGAATCGGGCTCCGTGTCGCGCAATCATCCGGGATGGAAGCGCGGGATTCGCATCGGAAGCGCCAAGGATGGCAAGGTGGTTGCGTTCATTCCCGATCCGGATGAGAACGCCCGGGGCACCAGCGCGGCCGAGGGCGTCGCGGCGAGCACGGACGGCGTGATTTACGGCGCCGAGGTCGGTCCCAAGGACGTGAAGAAGTACGTCAAAAAGTGAGGACGGCAATGCGAATACTGATTGCGGCGGCAATGATCACGGTGGCGTTCGCGCAGGAGGAGGCCCCCGCGCGGCAAGCGGGGCCATCGGGGCGCGACCAGGCGCGGTCAATGGTGATCACTAAATTCGGGATCGTGGCGGCGAGCCAGACGCTTGCCTCGCAGGCCGGCGCCCGGGTGCTTGAAGACGGCGGCAACGCGATCGACGCCGCGATCGCGGCCAACGCGACCCTCGGAGTGGTCGAGCCGGCGATGAACGGAATGGGCGGCGACCTGTTCGCGATCATCTATGAAGCGAAGACCGGGAAGCTGTGGGCGCTCAATTCGAGTGGATGGGCTCCCGCCGCGCTGACCCCCGAACTGCTGGCGCAGAAAGGTATCACGGATATGAACCGCTCCGGCGCGCAGCGCGTGACCGTGCCGGGCGCAGTCGCGGGATGGCAGGCGCTGCATGACAAGTTCGGCACCGTTCCGTTTTCGCGGTTGCTCGCGCCGGCGATTTATTACGCGGAAAACGGATATCCGGTCACCGAGATCATTTCCGGCGAATGGGCGTCGGCCGCGAAGGGTCGCACCGGCCAGCAGCCCGGATTCAAGGATACCTACATGCCCGGCGGACACGCGCCGGCCACCGGCGAGATGTTCCGTAATCCCGCGCTGGCCGAATCGCTCAAGCGCGTCGCCGAGAAAGGCCGCGACGGATTCTATAAAGGACCGACTGCGGAACGCCTGATCGATTTCCTGCACGAGCAGGGAAACGTGATGACCCTCGCCGACCTCGAGCAGTTTCAGCCGGAGTGGGTCGAGCCGATTTCCACCACGTATCGTGGATGGCGCGTATTCGAGATCCCGCCCAACACGCAGGGCGTGGCCGCGCTCGAGATGTTGAACATCATGGAGCACTATCCCATGAAAGATTACGGCCACAACAGCGTGAAGGCGCTGCACGTCATGATCGAGGCGAAGAAGCTCGCCTACGCGGACATGCTGCGCTACATCGGCGATCCGCGCAGCGGAAAGCTCCCCACCGATATTCTCGATTCCAAAGATTTCGCCGCGGAGCGGGCCAAGTTGATCGACGACAGCAAAGCCAATTGCGACGCGCTGCCCGCCAATCTGAGCGAACGCGCGCGCACCGGTAACGACACCATTTATATGTCCGCGATCGACAAGGACGGCAACATCGTTTCCCTCATCCAGAGCAATTACAGCTCGTTCGGCACGGGGATGGTGGCGCCGGGTACGGGATTCGCGCTGCAAAATCGAGGAGCGCTGTTCACGCTGAAGCCGGGGCAGCCCAACACCGTGGGTCCGCATAAGCGTCCGCTGCACACCCTCATTCCCGCGTTCATGGAGAAGGGCGACACGCGCATCGGCTTCGGGATCATGGGCGGATGGAACCAGGCGCAGGCGCACGCGCAGTTTGTGGCGAACATCGTGGATTACGGGATGAACATTCAGATGGCGCTCGAAGCGGCGCGGTTCACCAAGGGGTCGTTCGGAGGCTGCGATGTGCAGATGGAATCGCGTATTGCGCCCGAGGTCCGCGATGCGCTCACGGCGCTGGGGCACAAGATCCGTGTGCAAGGATCGTTCTCGGCGTCCATGGGACGAGGGCAAGCCGTGGAGCGGGACGCTGCCGGCGTGAATTACGGCGCATCCGACCCGCGCGACGATGGCGAAGCGATTCCGCAGGGGCCGGTGTTCGGCGTCAAGCGTTAGGCGCGATCACTGCCGCGTATTGCGGTAAACCTTGCCGCCTTTCATTACGAAAACCACGCGCCGCACAGCGGTGATATCTTCGAGCGGGTTGCCGTCGGTCGCGACCAGGTCGGCTTCGTGGCCCGGGCCGATGCTGCCGATTTGATCGGCCATCCCCAGAGATTCCGCCGCAATCGAAGTCCCGCTCATCAGCACATCCATCGGCTTTTCATGGGCTTCCTGCACGCGGTAAATGAACTCCTCAGCGTTGCGCCCGTGCGCGCCGGCCACGCCATCGGTGCCGAGCACCATCTTCACGTGCAGCCTGCGTGCCCGCATAATGACGTCGGCGGTCGGCGCAATCGCGTCTTCGAGCGATTTGAAATTCGCCGGCGTGAAATTGAAGCTTGGCCGGTTGTCGAGATAGTTGTGCAGCACCAGCAGGTTCGGATCGAAGTACGTGCCCCGCTTCGCGATCATCTTGAGCGTCTCGTCGGCGGTGAAATTCCCGTGCTCGATCGAGGTGCAGCCCGCGAGCACCGATGCCTTCACGCCCTGGTCGGAAATGGCGTGCACCAGCGTGCGCAGCCCAAGCGATTTCGCCTCGCCGCACACAGCCTGGATCTGCTCGTCGGTCATGGTCTGCTGCCCGCCCGCGCCCATTCCGGACGTGGCGAACAGCTTGATCAGGTCGGCGGTCTCGGCCTTGGTCTTGCGCACGAACTCGCGAAATTCCTCCGGTGTTTTCGCCGTGTTGGAATTGATCTGGCGCACTGAGGTCAGGATGCGCGGCCCGGGAAGCGACCCCTGGTTGATGCGGTTGCGCACGTCCACGTCGATCGGCGCGCCCACGCTCTGCACCGTGGTGAATCCGCCCTGGAGAATCAGCCAGACGTTTTCCGCAGTGTACAGCGCCGCGTCCTTGGGATCTTCGCGCCCCCCGACGTACTTGTGCTCCGCGTTGAAATGCCAGTTTATATGGACATGCGTGTCGATCCATCCGGGCATCACGGTTAAGTTGCGAAGATCGTAAGTCGCGCGGCCCGAGCCCTTCTTTACCGCCGTGATTTTCGAGCCTTCGATCACGATCTGCTGGTTTTTCAGTACGTTGCCCTTACCGTCGATGAGCGTCCCGGTTTGAATGACGATGGATTGCCCCGCGGCGATCGAGATCGCCAGGAAAAAGATGCGCTTCACTCGACGTGCTCAGGCCCGGGATAGTATCCCTGCCGGTTGTGCACTCGCAGCGGCGGCATTCCCGGCGCGTCGACAATTACCTTGACGTGGCGATAGCTGTGATCGTCGGCGTTGGACGGCGCGTAACCGAGCACGTACTGGTTGCGCAGTTCCGTGCCGATCCGTTCGCATACCGTGGGCAGATCCTCCAGCTTGTTGATGGAAAAATTGCGGCCGCCGCTTTCCTCGGCCAGATCCGCCAGCAGCTTGGGACCGTGCTTCTCCTCCGGTGTGCGCTTGGGCTGATCGTCCGGATCGAAAATGCCCATGGCGTAGACCTGCACGTCCGCCTCGCGCATCGCGGACCTGACTTCGGCTTCAGTGTAGCGGCTGCGATTGTCTCCGCCGTCGGAAACGATGACGATCGCCTTGCGCAGGTGCGTCGCGCTTTTCATCTGCGTCAGCGCCATGTGAATCGCGTCCAGCAGCGAAGTGCGGCCTAGCGCCCTGGTTTTGAGGATGTGCTGATAGATCAGTTCGGCGTTCCGCGTGAAGGGAACCGTCAGGTGCGGGCGCTCGTTGAACTCGATCAGAAAAAATTCGTCCTCCGCATTGGCGATGCGGAAAAACGCAGCCGCTGCTTCGGCCGATTTGCGGATCTTGTTGCGCATGCTGCCGCTCGCGTCGAACAGCAGGCCGATGGAGACCGGCGCGTCCTCGCTCGCAAATTGGGTGACGCTCTGCTCCACGCCGTCCTCGAAGACGCGGAAATTCTCCTTCTTCAGATTGGTCACGCTGGTCCCCAGCCCGGTGGTGACGTGGACCGGAATCAGCGCCAGCGGCACGTCCACGCGCAGATCCGGAACGGGATCGGGCGCAGGCGCGGATGCGGCCATCGCCACCGGTCTCGCCTCGCGATGAACGCGCGGCGTGATGGGACCATCGGTGGATTGGAAGGAGAACGTGCAACTGAGGATCAATATAGAGGTCGCAACCATCGGAGCCTCGCTTACGGTGGTTGCCCAGTATACCACCAGACAGGAAAACGCGAGTGGCCAATCGGTACTAGTCCGCGCACCGTTATACCCGGTCCATGGCCAGGAACTCCTGGATGTGCGGGTGCGTCGACTTGTACAGGTCGACGAGCGGCCCGAAGAAAATCGCCCGCCCTTCGTGCAGCACCACCACCCGGTCCGCGACCTTGCGCATCAGGTCCAGGTCGTGCGTCACGACAACTCCCGTCAGCCGCAACTGATTTTTCAGGCGCAGCATCAGGTTCCCGATATGATCCGACATGACCGGGTCCACCATGGTGGTCGGCTCGTCGTACAGGATGCATTCCGGCTGCGCCGCGAGCGCGCGGGCGATCGCCACCGCGCGCTTGTAGCCGGTGGAAAGATCCGAGGGGTAGTGATCCTTGTACTCCGCCAGATCCACCATCTGGAGCAGCCCGTTGACCACGTCCTCTTTGTTTTTCTCGTCGTAGTCCTCGCGCAGCTCCAGCGAAAAAAGAATGTTCTCGCCAACGGTCAGCGAATCGAACAGCGCGCCGGACTGAAAAACCATGGTCACTTTCTTGCGGATGCGGCGCAGTTCGGACTCGTCCATGTTGGTGATGTCCAGGTAGCTGACGAAAACGCGCCCCTGGTCGGGTTTCATGAATCCCATGATGTGCGCCAGCGTCACGGACTTACCGACGCCGCTTCGCCCGATGATCGCCAGCGTCTCGCCGGGGTCGACGTGAAAGCTCACATCGACTAAAACCGGGTGATCGAACGTCTTATATACGTCACGAAACTCGATGTAATGCGAGGTCTCGGCCCGCGGGCCGGCGTGTGCGGCGCCGTTGGTGAGGTTCACCGCATGCTCCATTGCTCGGGCGTATTGATGTTGGCAAAGGGCGAAGGATCTTCAAAATACTCCACTGACATTTTCAATCCGGACACGAAATCATGCATTTTGAGCGATTTGCGATTTATGGCTGCGTGCGCCGCCGCAGCCACCCGGCGATGATAGATGGCGCAAAGGGGTTCGAGCGCGCCGCCGGGTCTTCCGGGCACGACGCAATCGGCGGCGGAGGATTCGGCGGCGCGAAACAGATGTTCGAACAATTCACGAGTGACCTCCGGCATGTCGCAGGCGACAATCAGGTTCCATTCGGCCGAGGAGCGGTGCAAGGCCGTGAATACGCCGCCCAGCGGACCGTTGCCCGGCATCAGGTCGGGAAAACCGGCGAGCGGCTCGTCTTCGCGCGTACCGACGAGCATCACCGATCCGGCCGCCTGACGGATGCGTTCGGCGATATGCTCGGCGAGCGTTCGCCCGCCCAGCGGAAGCCGCGCCTTGTCGCGTCCCATCCGGGTGCTTCGGCCCCCGACCAGCAGGAAGCCGGCGCGCGTGGCGACGTCAGGCATGAGATGATGATATCGTATGTCTCCCGGAGGCATTACCGGCTGGCCGTATTAAACAAAATAGTGTATATTTGTTCTTTAGTAACAGGATTCATGCTGGCCGCCTCCCCCTTACCGGCTGCCGGGCCTGTCCCTGCCCTTGCGGGCGGGAAGACGCTGGTGGTGCGCGCGGACCGGCGAACCGGGCGGCTGGTGCGCTCGGTTTCCGCCCCGCGCGTTCCCAAAAAAGAGATCGCCGACCTGGTGAATGAGACCGCGCGCCGGCACGATGTCGACCCGCTGCTGGTGCACTCGGTGATCCAGGTGGAGAGCGATTACAATCCGAACGCGATTTCGCCCAAGGGCGCGCAAGGCCTGATGCAACTGATGCCCTCGACCGCGAAGATGCTGGGCGCGAGCGACAGCCTGGACGCGGGGCAGAACATCGAGGCGGGCGTGAAGTATCTCAAATATCTTCAGGACCTGTACAAGGACGACCGGCTGGCGCTGGCCGCCTACAACGCGGGTCCCGGCGCGGTGGAAAAATACAAAAATGTTCCGCCGTACCGCGAAACGCAGGATTACGTGAGCCAGGTCGGCAAGCGCTACGCCGCGGCGCGGAAAGCGGTGGCGACCGCCGCGCCGGCGCCCGAGCCGGCTCACGCGCAGATCGAACCGGAGGAGCAACACCCGAAGCTCGAACACTTCGTCGACGAGAATGGGCGGCTTTATCTCAGGACGCAGTAAAGCGCTATGCGGCGCCGTATGGGCCGCGACGATGTGCTTCGGCGCGGGGACCAATCCCGCGCCGGGGAAAGTCACGGCTGTCCGGTTCTGGTCGCTCGGCGAAGTGACCCGCGTGGCGATCGAAGTGAGCTCCGACTTTCATTACAAGTGCGACCGCCTGGAGAATCCCGATCGTCTGTTCTTCGACATTCAGGGCGCCAAGCCCGCGATGGTCAGCAAGGGGATGCACGTGATCCCGGTCGGCGACGCGCTGGTCAAGCAGATTCGCATCGCCGAAACGCAGCCGGGGGTGACGCGCGTGGTGCTGGACCTGGAAGCGCACGCGGAGTATACCGCCTCGCAGCTCGCCAATCCGGACCGGTTGATGATCGAGGTGCGCCTGAAGGACAAGCCCGCGCCTCCGGCGACCACCAGCGTGACGGGCGCCGAGGATTTGAAAGACACGCCCGTGCGCAGCGTTTCGCCTGACTTTGCCGCAGCGGCGCCAGCGCCGGTCGAAACTCACGTCACTCAACTGCACTCCGCCCCCAAGCGCTTCGAGCCGCCGCCGGTTATACCCGATCCGCCGCGTCCTACGGCCGCGCCGGAGTTGCTTTCCCCGCCGCCCGATTCGCTGGTGAGCGAGCCGGCGCATCCGCTTCCTCCATACGTTCCGCCATCGACATTCCTGGCGCGCGCCGACCTGAATCTTCCGGCCGATGCCCGCATCGCGAAAAACGAGTCCGCGAAAATCGACCCGCCACGCGCGGTCACCGACGCGCCCGCGCCGGCCAAGCGCAACTCCAACGGCGAGCGGTCGCTTGCGCGCGTGCTGGGACTGAAGCTGGGCCGCGTGGTGATCGACCCGGGCCACGGCGGTCACGACCACGGCACGCACGGAAGCTCGGGGCTTCTTGAAAAGGACCTGGTGCTGGATGTTTCCCAACGCTTGGGCGCGCTGCTCGCGAAACGCCTCAACACCGAAGTGATCTACACCCGCACCGACGACACCTACATTCCGCTGGAGCAGCGCACCCAGATCGCCAACGACGCCCGCGCCGACCTGTTTCTCTCCATTCACGCCAATTCGTCGCCGTACCGCTCGGTGGCGGGCATCGAGACGTATTATCTGAACTTCACCACCTCGCGATCGGCGCTGGACGTGGCGGCGCGCGAGAACGCCGGATCGCGGCGGACGCTGTTCGATTTGCAGGACGTGCTTCAAAAGATCGCGCTCAAGGACAAGATTGACGAATCGCGCGAGTTCGCCGCGAAGGTCGACTCCGCCCTGTACGGGCTTTCCGCGAAAAACAATCCGGGCGGGAGAAATCGGGGCGTGAAGAAGGCCCCTTTCATAGTGCTGATCGGCGCGCAGATGCCCAGCGTGCTGGCCGAGATCGGATTCCTCACCAACTCAGGCGACGAAGCGCTGCTGCGCAAACCGGAATACCGCCAGAAAGTCGCCGAGGCGCTGTACAAAGGCATCGCTGCCTACGCCAACACGCTGAGCCATTTTTCCGCGGCCGCAAAGACGAATTGATCCCGCGATCAGCGCAAAACCGAAGCGAATGCGCGAGAATGCGGGTATGAACGCGAGGCTGTGTGCCGCGCTGCTGACCGTGACTTGCGCGGCGTCGGCGCAATCCAAACGGCCGGAGGATCTGGCGATCGGCAAGATCCTGGTGACCACGCGCAGCGCCGGGGACCCGCTGTTCGCCAAATCCGTTGTGCTGCTGGTGCGTTATGACCAGTCGGGCGCGCTGGGACTGATGATCAACCACCGGTCGGCGCTTCCGATTTCGCGCGCGCTGAAGGATCTCGACGGAGCGGCGTCGCACTCCGATCCGGTGTTTGTGGGCGGTCCGGTGGAGCTGGATACGGTGTTCGCGCTGGCGCGCGGGCGACGCAAGCCCGAAGGCGGAGACGAAGTCCTCGGCGACATTTATCTGCTCACGGAAAAATCGGCGTTCCAGAAGGCGCTCGGCGCGAGCTCCGACCCGAGCGGGCTTCGCGTGTACCTGGGCTACTGCGGATGGACGCGCGGGCAGCTTGAAAACGAGGCCCGCCTCGGCTTGTGGTACATCTTCACCGGGCGTGAAGACCTCGCCTTCGACGAGCAGCCACCAACGCTGTGGTCGCGCCTGATCGAGGAGGCGGAGGCGCTGAAAGCGGATCTCGTAGATCGGCATAAACCGGGCGAACGATGAAGGCGGGGGCGAGTATATGCCCTTTGCAATTTTACCTTACGACCTATAGCGCAGTACTCGGCCCGTCGAAGTACCGGTTAATTGGTTTGTACCTTTCACCAAGGGGCGGGTAAGGAACCTCCGACTCCCTACCCGCCCATCTTGCGAACAAATCAAACCCCTATTGTTTTTTCGTTCGGCAGCCGCGGCGGAGAACTGTAGGGCGAGAACTTACTGCTTCCAGCTATCCCGGATCGTGCGCAGCGTGTACAGATCGATGCCGAGCGTCTGGCGGTCGCTTTCCTGGATCGGCGCGTGCTTCGCCAGGTCGTCGATCTTGTCGATCGCGTCTTCCAGCCGGTCGCGTTCGTTCTGCCACTTCCCGTTTTCCACGCCATCGCTAAGCTCGTGCAGATCCTTCATGACCGCGTCGAAGCGGTCGCGCTGCTGCGCGTCCAGCTTATCGCGAGGCACCAGGCTTCCCATGTCTTTGTCGGTGCGCTGCACGGCGTCGCGCACGCGCTCGCGAAGGTCCTGTTGCTCGCGGGCGTGAGCCGCGGGAACCAGCAGGGCGGCCGCGGTCAAAAGCACAAGAGTAAAATATCGCATGGGTCACTCCATCGGTCCGCTTCGGTCAGTTCAATTTTATCTTACGCCGGATCGGCGATTCGCTGGCCGGAGGAGTCGAACCAGTGCTCTCTGCCAGCGCGGAAGCGAAACCAGGCGGGGGAATCGAAATCGGCGCGAAAACCGGAGGGCGCGCGCGCGGTGATCTGGCGGTCGCCGGCGGAAAGCACCACCACGGTTTCGTTTCCCATTTCCTCGGTGACCCACACGCGCGCCGGCGTGTAGCCGGGCTGCTCGAAAGAGGCGAGTTCGACGTCCTCGGGGCGCACGCCCAGCGTGCGGTTTCCCTGCTCGATCAGGTTCATCGCCGGACTGCCGACGAATCCCGCGACAAAGGTGTTGGCGGGCCGGTGATACACGTTCGACGGCGTATCGTACTGCTGGATTTTTCCGTCGCGCATCACCGCGATGCGATGGGCGAGCGTCATCGCCTCGGCCTGATCGTGGGTGACGTAAACGGTCACCACGGCGAGCTCGTGTTGCAGATGCTTGAGCTCGGCGCGCATCTCGACGCGCAAGCGGGCGTCGAGATTCGACAGCGGCTCATCCATCAGGAAAGCCCTGGGCCTGCGGACGATTGCACGGGCGAGTGCGACGCGCTGCCGCTCGCCCCCGGAAAGCTGGCGCGGGAAATTTTCGAGCAGCTTCCGTAAGCCCAGCCGCGCCGCGACGTCTTCCACGCGCCGCGCGATTTCGGCGGCATTGTGTTTGCGCACGCGCAGCGGATATCCGATATTCCGCGCCACGGTCATGTGCGGATACAAGGCGTAGCTCTGGAACACCATCGCCAGGTCGCGATCGCGCGCGTCCTTCGCGGTGATGTCGGCGCCGCCCAGCCGGATGGCTCCTTCATCGGGCGCTTCGAGGCCGGCAATCATCCGCAGCAGCGTGGTCTTTCCGCAGCCGGAAGGACCCAGCAGGACGACGAACTCGCCGTCTTCGCCGGTGAGCGAAACGCGGCTCACCACTTCCCGCCCGCCGAAGCGCTTGGTGACGCGATCGAGTTCGAGACCCATCAGCCCTTCACCGCGCCGAGCGACAATCCGCGCACCAGGTATTTCTGCGCGGCGGAGGCGAACACGAGCACCGGCAGCATGGCGACCACTCCAGCGGCGCTCATCGCGCCCCACTGGATTTCATATTGCGTCACACGCGAGGCGATGCCCACCGGCAAAGTCATGGCCGCTTCGGTTTGCGTCAGGATGAGCGCGAACAGGAATTCGTTCCACGCGAACACCAGGCAGAACACCGCGGTCGCGGCGAGGCCGGGTTTCACCAGAGGAAGCACGATGCGCAGCAGGGCGCCCGCGCGCGAGTCGCCGTCCAGCATCGCGGCCTCCTCCATCTCGCGCGGGACCTCGTCGAAAAATCCGCGCATCATCCACACGACGAACGGAAGATTGAATCCGGTATAGACAATCGCCAGGCCGGCGAGCGTGTTGATCAAGCCCACGCCGCGGAGCATCAGGAACAATGGAACGATGGTGACGATCGGCGGCAGCATGCGCGTGGAGAGGATCCAATCGCCCACGCGCTGGTCCCAGCGCCGCGGCCATTCGAAGCGTGCCAGGCCGTACGCGGCCGGAACTCCGATCAGCAGCGCGGCGAGAGTCGACATCCCCGCGAGCGCGACCGAATTCAGAAAATAAATCGCGAACGACCCGCCGCCGAACGCCTCCGCGTAATGCTGGAGTGTGGCGTGGAAAGCGATCCAGCGCGGCGGATAAGCGAACTGATCGACTTCGCGCTTGAGCGAAATCGTGATGAGCCAGTACACCGGCGCGAGCGCGGCGAGGGCCGCGACAATCGAGGCGAAGTAGCGCACCGTCGTTTTCATCGGGTCTTCATCGCCTTCATCAAGCTGCGCGAGAACATGACCGTCGCCACCAGCAGCACGAAGGACATCGCTGCGGCGTAGCCGAAATTCGAGAAGCGGAATGCGGTGCGGTAAATGTACAGGCTCACCGTTTCCGTCGCGGTTCCCGGACCGCCTTGGGTCAGGATGAAAATCTGGTCGAAGATGCGGACCAGGTCCATGGCGCGCAACAGCAGCGCCAGCACGATCGCCGGCTTGAGCAGCGGCAGCGTAATGTCGCGGAAACTCTGCCACCCAGACGCGCCGTCGATGCGCGCGGCTTCGAGCGGCTCCTGCGGAATCGCCTGAAGGCCGGCGGAAAGCAGCAGGAAGATGAACGGCGTCCACTCCCACACGTCCACCAGGATCACCGAAAGCAGCGCGGAACTGTCGCCGTCGGTCCAGGTGAGCGCCGCGGTGTTCAGGCCCATGCGCCGCAGCGTCCCGTTCAAAACTCCGAACTGCGGATTGTAGATGAGCCGCCAGGCGACCGCGGCGACCACCGGCGGCAGCAGCATCGGCACCAGGATCGCGGCGCGAAACAGGGATCGCGCGCGCGCGAGCGAATCGACCAGCAGCGCCAGCGCGAGACCCAGCGCGAATTCGACAGCCAGCGCGGCCGCAGTGAACAGGACGGTCTGCACGGCCGCAGTGGCGAACACTCGATCGTGCGCGAGGCGCGCGAAGTTGGCGAAGGTCGCAGCGCCGGACGCGTCCGTCAGCGCGACCTTTACCGCGAAAATCAGGGGGTAAATGGAAAGCGCGAGCAACACCGCGATCGACGGCGCGACCCAGGCGAATCCGGCCGGAACACGCGTCTTCATGGTGTCCGCTTCAGGATCTCGTCGATCGCCTGCGCGGCGCGCCGCATGGCCTCGGCCGGGTCCATCGCGCCGGCATTGGCCTTCGAGAGATAAATGCCGAATGCGTTTTCGATCTCATTCCACTTCGCCGTCCGCGGCCGCGGCCGCGAGGAATCGAGCGAGCGAAGCTGCGTGGGAAACGCGCGGAACTTCGCCACCAGGTCGGGCGATTCAAACACGCTCCGGCGCGTGGGTGGATTTCCGCGCAGCGCGGCTTGTTTCATCTGGGCGGCGTCGGTCGCCCAGAAAACAAAATCGAACGCGTCGCTCGTGTGTTTCGAAGCCGAAGGCACGGCGACCAGCCACGCGCCCAGCTCTCCCACGCCCTTTTCGCGCTCGGCCGGCATGGTGGTGAACTCGATTTTTCCCACCACCTTCGATTTCGCCGGATCGTCCATCGCGGCGATCCAGGCGGGCCAGTTGATGCTCATCGCCGCGGTGGATTCGAGCAGGTGCGCGGAAACCTCGTCGGCGTTGAATCCGGCATATCCCGGCGGCGAATATTTTCCGAGCTCGAGCATGAAGCGCAGCGCTTCGACACCGGCCGCCGAATCGCAAGCCGCGGCGGCGCCGTCGGTTGAAACCACGTCGCCGCCGAAGGCCCACAGCAGCGGCATGAAATCGGCGACCACAGCGTTGCCGGGCGCGGCGCGCATCACGTAGCCGAACATTTTTTCTTTTGCGCCGATGGTTTTCGCCGCGTGCAGCACGTCGTCCCAGGCCTGCGGCGGCGCCAGGCCGTATTTCGAAAAAAGATCGCCGCGGTAAAAGAACAACTGCGCGTTTCCAACGTAGGGCAGCGCGAAATACGTCGCGCCATTTTTGCAAACCTGAAGGCAGTTGGCGATGAAATCGGAATCCGGCTCGCGCGGAAGCGGTGCAAGATTGCCGTTGGCGGCCATCAGCGGAAACCACGGGTCGTCCATCATGATGACGTCGTAGGCGCCGGTGCGGCTGGTGAGATCGAGCTGGACTTTTTCGAACAGATTCGCGTAGGGCAGTTCGACCACTTCGATGCGGACACCATGCGAGGAGCCCCATTCCTGCGCGGCTGTCTTGAGCGCTGTCCCTTCAACGCCCGCGTTCACCGCGATGGTCAGCGATCGCACGCCGGAATGCGAACAGGAAGCGGTGAGAAATGCCGCGGCAGCCAATACAGCCAAGCTGAAACCTGTTTTTTCCACGCTTGAGTTTATCGCAGCCGATACAGGATGGAAAAGTCCGTGCGCGCGACTTCCACGTATTGATGCATCCACTCCTCGAGGTACGGCTGCTTCACGATCGCCGCCGCGGGGTTCAGCAACCCGAGCCCGTCGACAACCCAAGCGGGTCGCGACGCGAGCAGCTCGCGCCGGTTCGCGGAGATGAAATCCGCGCTGACGGGCGTGTTCGAAAACAGGTGCCGGTCGGCGAGCAGGCCGGAGATGGCCTGGCTTTCGAGAAACCGGGTGGCCGCCGGCAGATGCGAGTCGACGAAAATATCGGGGCGGAATCCCCAGACGAACAGCGTGTCGCCGCGACGCGCGAGCACGAGCAGCTTGGCCGACGCTGCGCGGCTGTCGCGATCCATCGCGGTATCGCGCCACGCTTCGCCGCGCGCGACCCTAATATACTGAGGCGCGAATCGCACCGCCGGAATCGCCAGAAACACGGCCAACCCTGCTACGGCCGCCGGTCGCGCGCTCAGCATCAGCGACCATCCACGCGACGCCGCGACAATCATCGGCGGGAGCAGCAGGAAATAATAGCGCGGAAAAAATCGCAGGCCCAATACGACGCCCACGCAGCAGATGGCGATCCACGCGGCGACACGCCAGCTTCGTTCGCGCAGGATCGCGATGGCGGCGCCGAGAACGAGCGCCGCCTGAAATCCGATCCAGTCGGCAGTGCGCTTCAGCCCCTCGACAAGCGGGTTCGTAACAAACGTGTGGGACGCGTAAATCGAACCCCAACGCCACGCCTGCTCGTAATAATCGAGCGCCGATCCGTGCGCCCACATCCAGGCGAGCGCGAGCGCGTTGGGCGCGGCGAATCCCAGAATCAGCAGCGGCGCCGAGCGCCACGACCACAGCGCGCAGGCGGCCAGCACGAAAATCGCCTTGGAACTCCCTAGCAGGCCGACTCCCGCCGCGACGCCGCTCCAGAACGCCCGTCCGCGCCACGCCAGGTAGATCGCCGCGACGTGCGGCAAAATCAGCAGCATGTCGGAGGCGAGCGGAATCACGGCGGAGGCGAGTCCGAAGGTCAGGAAGAACGCGGCGAACGCGGCCGCCAGGAGTCCTCCGCGCGCCCCCCATTTCGACGCGGCGAATTTCCGGCACATCCACGCGACCGCGATGACGTATGCGGCGCCTGCCAGCCGCAGCATAACTCCGGCGCGCGCGCCCCAGGCGAGCGCAAACCAGGCGACCAGCGGCGGTTTGTCGAACCACACATCGCGATACAGCGTTTTTCCGCGCGCGACTTCCATCGCCGCGGCGAGCGGCAGATTGTCGTCGGCCCACAGCACGCCGGAATGACACAGCCGCGCCAACACGACGACTGCGGCGATTGCGACGAACCACAGTTGCATGCCGGCGTGAACGCGCGAAGATCGCGCTTCGACGGTTTCGAGCATCCTTACCGAATATACTTGACGCGCGCGTCGTCTACGGGTCTCCGGCGCCGAGTGGCTGAGGACGGTCGCTCGTTACACCGCAGCCAACGACGTCATCGGCGCATTCTGCGGCGGAGGGTCGAATTTGACGCTCACCAGTTTCGAAACGCCCGGCTCCTGCATCGTCACGCCATAGAGCGCCTGAGCGGCTTCCATGGTCCGCTTGGCGTGAGTAATGACGATGAATTGCGTCTCTTCCGACATCTCTTTGAGCAGTCGCGTGAGGCGCAGGATGTTGGGCTCGTCGAGCGGCGCGTCCACCTCGTCGAGAATGCAGAACGGGCTCGGCGTAAATCGGAAGATCGCCATCAGAAGGGCCATCGCGGTGAGCGATTTTTCGCCGCCCGAAAGCAGCAGGACATTTTGCAGCCGCTTGCCTGGAGGCGAGGCGACGATGTCGATGCCGCTCTCGGCCAGGTTCGATTCGTCGGTCAGGCGCATCTCTCCCTGGCCGCCGCCGAACAGCGTGCGGAACATCTCGCGGAAGTGAACGTTGATCCCCTCGAACGCTTCTTTGAAGCGCCGGCGCGATTCCTGGTCGAGCTCCTGGATCGCCTTCTCCGTATCGCGGATGGAATCGATCAGGTCCTGGCGCTGGGTGTTCAGAAAATCGTAGCGCTGCTGCGCTTCCTGGTATTCTTCGAGCGCCTGCGGGTTCACCGGGCCGAGAGCTTCGATTTTCGCGCGCACTTCCTGATACTTCGCTTCGGCCTCGGTCACGGCGGATTCGTCGAGCGTGGATTCCTCGCCGCCCGCCACCTCCGCCGCGGCGACGTT
>Ga0335081_10004717_pt1 | contig 21526 bp, 27 predicted proteins | sample Lox_Sample_35_FD_206713 | JGI IMG/M metagenome (GOLD analysis project Ga0335081, IMG submission 206713) | Soil microbial communities from Loxahatchee National Wildlife Refuge, Florida, United States - Lox_Sample_3.5 | ecosystem: Environmental > Terrestrial > Soil > Wetlands | place: USA... | reverse complement strand
CCGGCAAGGCTTCCGCGAGCCGGCCGGTGCCGCCAGGGACCTTGGTCACCTTCCGGCTCCGGGCCCCAGCAGCATCATGGCCGATCCGGTGCCGGTGATGGCAGCAGCTAACTGCGGCATGCCCGGGGACGGACCGCCGGGACCTGCCGGCCTGGGCCTGGTGACAAAAGCCCCTGTCCGGCCCCGGCGCAGGCCGGCATGCTGCACGCATGAACGCATCAGCGGAACCATCATCAGCCGCCATGGGCACCACGGAGCTTACCGAGCGTATCCGCCGGCTTGAGGAACAGCTGACGGCACTGTCCGAGGCAGTCGAGGTGCTCACACGGGGCCTCGAGGGCAGCCCCATGGCCGAGCCTCCGGGCCATCACATCGAGGAGGCAGCCCGGCGAGCGCATGAGCTGCTGTTTCTCGCGAAGCCGGCGCCTCCGGATGCCGGACCTGGCGAGATCGATGGGAGCATCTGACCAGCCGCCGGACAGCGCTGGCGCTGCTGCCGGGCGGGGCAATCGGGCCCAGGCCATGGTCCCGGGGCGGCGGGGACCTCGGACCCTGGTCATCTCCGGGCACTGGCCGCACGCTGGCGTGACATGGCAAGCCGGCAACCCGGCAACAACCAAGGAGGTGATTCTCATGATCGAGGTCACCGCTGCGGCGCTGGCCGCCCATCCGTTCCTGCACGGCATGTCCCATGACCACCTGGCCGTGCTCGCCGACGCCGCCTCGGACGTCACCTTCCCGGCTAGGCACCGGCTCATCGAGGACGGTCACAGCGCCACCCGGTTCTGGCTGATCCAATCCGGCCACGTGACCCTGGACCTGCATGTTCCCGGGCAGGGCCAGATGAAAATCGAAACCATCGGGATGGGCGAGCTGCTCGGCTGGTCGTGGTTGTTCCCGCCGTACAAGTGGGCATTCGGCGCCGTGGCCGCCAGCCCCGTGGAGGCCTTCGAATTCGACGCACGCGCGGTACGGGCATGCTGCGCCGCCGACCCCATGCTCGGGTACGAAGTCACGCACCGGGTCGCACGCGTCCTCTCCAAGCGGCTGCAGTCCACCCGGGGCAGGCTGATCACCGCCTCCATCCAGCCTGCGGGGGTGCGCTGACCGGGAATAGGCAGTGCCGTACGGCTCCTCCATAGCAGTCAGCGGCGGCAGCGATGGCACGGTCCGGCTGTGGAATCTTAGGCCCGGGTCGGCTCGCGGCGCGCCGCGCGGCATCCCTCATTGACGTCGCCGCGCTCACGGTGGCGGATGTGAACGGTACCCCGGGTGGCTGCCAGCGCCAGCCGGGCTCCGTTGTCACCCTCCGTGACCTCCGCACAGAACACTCCAGACCGCCGCTCGCAACGCGGGCGCCTAGGTGATCAGGAGGTGGCCGCGGCGGGACGCTGGAGACGTGCGGGCCTTCGGCAGTCAGCCTCGGCTGTCCTGTGGTTTCGGCGTGCTGCGGGTGTTCTCGCCGTCGGCGGCGAGCAGGGTGAGGAACGGGCCGACCCGGTGCCCGTCCTGGGCGGAGTGCCGGAAGAGGCTGTCGTGGTGGACGGTGTACTGGCTGCGCCGCCCGGTGCGGGTCCGGGTGAGGTAACCGGCGGCCTCCAGGTCGGCCACGATGGCCTGGACGGTGCGTTCGGTCAGCCCGACGGCGACGCTGATGTCCCGGATTCGGGCGTCGGGGTTACGGGCAATCTCCACCAGCACATGCCCGTGCCCGGTCAGCAGCGTCCAGGAGCCGCCGCTCTCGTCGTGGTCGCTCATGTCTCCCGAGTATAGAACTCGCGAGTGATTTCCCGCGAGAGAAATCACATGACATTTTTCTCGTGTTTCTATTGACAGGTCTCCGGCTCTGAACCGATCCTGGTACTGCGCTGGTCGGCGGCGTTCGGCGCAGACGCCGGTAACGCCCACGGTCACGGCCACCGGAGGTGACGCAGATGCAGGACGGCAGGTTCCCCGTTGAGCTGGTCGGCGGCGTGCCGGTTGTGGCGGCGCCGGAGGAGATCGACATCACCAACGCCCCGGAGCTGCGCTCGGTCCTGCTGGCGGCCTCCGCGGACAGGCCCGGGTGGCTCGTGGCCGACATGACCCGGACCCGGTTCTGCGACTCGTCCGGGCTCCACGCCCTGCTAGCGGCGCACAAGCGCGCCCAGGCCGAGGGCGGCGAGCTGCTGCTGGTCATACCTTGCACTGCCGTCCTCCGCGTCTTCGCGGTCACCGGCATCGACTGCATGATCCCCAACTTCACCAGCCTGGACGATGCCCTCGCGCACACCTCACCCAGCGGATCAAACGGCCGTCGGCGACCTGATCACGGGCCTGAGGGCAGTGCAGCCAAGACAGCCGGCACAGCGGCGCAGCATGGCACCCGCGGCCCAGACGCCGAAGCGCGCTGATCGTCATGCCACGTGTTTGCCTTCGCCTTCGCTGGGTAGCCGCGCAGGCACTACCGAACCACCACAGTCGAGCTAACGGCCTGATGAGCGCCCCGGCGAGGGGACCCGGCGGCCGCGGCCACAGCGGATGAGGGGGGCCTCGTGATAGGCAGCAGGCGGACTGTGCAAGCTGTGCTGGCACTTGGCGTCGGCTACCTGCTCGGCAGCCAGCGCACGAGACGCATGGCGACGGTGCTGGCCGCTGCGTCGGCTGCCGGTTGCCTGGGCGGCGCGGTCTTGCGCCGCGGCATGAAGATGCCCGGGTCGGCACAAGCGGTCAGCCAACCCGCCGCGCAGCCGGGCGATCTGCCGGGCGCCGGGAAGACCGCCGCTACAGCGGTGGCCAGCAACCGGATCGGCTCCCCGACGGGCCCACCGCATCAACGCGCCGGACCGGTGCGCGATTCCGGCCCAGCGTCGGCACGCCGCAGGACCGGCAGGGCGGCTGACTAGCTGCGCCTGCCGCGGCCCGTGGCCGCATCCGACGTCGTCCCCAACAACCCAGCCGGAGAGCTGATATGAACCCGTTCACCCTGCTTTTCCGTCTCCCGCTCATGGCGCTCCGCGGCGTCGTCCAGCTCGGTGAGGTGCTGCACGATCACGCCGAACAACAGCTGCATGACCCGGCCTCGGTCAGGCGCCAGCTGGAGCAGGCCGAACAAGCGCACGCCGCCGGCCAGATCGCCGAGGAGGAGCTCGCCCGCATCCAGGCCCAGGCGGTCGACCGTCTGCTGCCTTCACCGGCGAACAGGGTGACCCGGCCACCGGCACGCAGTAGCGGGAGCTGATGTACATGGCTGAACGGCCCCGCGCCCGCACCACCCGCCACGATGACGAACTCGCCGCCGACGAGCTTGCCGGCAGCGCGGGTGACGACTTCGCCGATCCCGAAGCGGGCCTGACGGCCGCCCAGGCGGCTCAGGCAGCAGTGCGCCAGATCGCCGAGCTGACCGGCAAACAGCCTGAGGGTGTCACCGGGGTCGGGCCGGCCGAAGACGGCTGGTTGGTCGGTACCGAGGTCGTCGAGGACCAGCGGATCCCCTCCTCGTCCGACATCCTTGCCGCCTACGAGACCGCATTGGACACCGGCGGGGAACTACTGTCCTACCGCCGCGTCCGGCGGTACCCGCGCGGACGGACGCACCAGGGGATCTGATCAGATGACCGCGCCGGACCTGGCGTAGCCCGGCCAGGGACCGCCCGATATGCGGAGGGCCCGGCGGAGCTGAGGGAAACGCAGATCGAGGAGGGACTCATGGTCGGTGCCATGCAGCCGGGAGGCAGAGGTGGCGGGCCGTCGCCGACGGGGCTGGCCGACGTCATCGAGACCATACTGGATAAGGGGCTGGTCATTGACGCCTACATCCGGGTGTCGCTGGTTGGCATCGAGGTGCTGACGATCGACGCGCGCATTGTCGTGGCGAGCGTGGACACCTACCTGCGCTTCGCCGAAGCAGTCAGTCGGCTTGACATCTCTCAGGAGAAAGAGGGACTGCCAGGCCTGCTCGGCGGCAGCCAGCAAAGCAGCGCTACGCGCATTACCAAGGGAGTGCTGCAGGGAGTGGGAGACAAGATCCATGAGTACGCCGAATCCGAGAGCAAGCGCGCTTCGGGGCGGCGGCAATCCGGGAAGGGGTACTGAGATGGCAGCGTCGGCGGGACCAGAGCACGCCCGCGAGCCGGGACCGCCCGGGTGCTACGTGTACGGTATCGTGCCAGCCGACGTCGAACCGGCAGGCGATGTCCGCGGCGTGGGGGACCCGCCCGGACAGGTCCAGCTAGTCCGGCACGGGGGCCTGGCGGCCCTGGTCAGTGAGGTGGACCTGACCAGAGGGCTGGGAACACCAGATGATCTGCTGGCGCACGTGCGGATCCTGGATGCGGCCGCGGTCGAGGTGCCGGTGCTGCCGCTACGGTTCGGCACGGTCATGGCGACTAAGGATGCTGTGGCCGGGGACCTGCTCGCGGTCTACCAGGAGGCGTTCGCGGCCGCGCTGAAGCAAGCCGAAGGCCGCGCCCAGTACGTGGTGAAAGGCCGGTACGTCGAGCAGGCGGTGCTGGCAGAGGCACTGGCGGAGATACCGGAAGCGGCCAGGCTGGGGGAGCAGATCCGGGGTAAAGACCCCGACGCCACCCGGCAGGCGCGGATCCGGCTCGGTGAGATCATCAGCAAGGCGATCATCGCCAAGCGGGCCGCTGACACGCGGGCCCTGGGAGAGGTCGTGGCCTCGCACTGCGTGGCCAGCGTGGTCCGGGAGCCGACTCATGAGCTGGACGCCGTTCATCTGGCGCTGCTGGTCGAGATCAGCCGCCAGGACGATCTGGGACGGGCCCTGTCCGGCCTGGCCTCGGACTGGGAAGGACGGATTGAGATACGCCTGCTCGGCCCGCAGGCCCCCTACGACTTCGCCCCAACCCTGGTGCCCCCACGCGGCTAGACTCTGGCAGGCAACGATGACCAGTTTGCGTTTTGCACAGGTAAATGGCCTCATGGCGACCGCTGCAGGAACCGCTCGAAGCGTGGCGGGTTCTCAGGCGAGCCCGTGGTGGTAGGCGTAGGTGACCGCTTGGGCCCGGTCGCGTACGCCGGTCTTGGCGAACAGGTGGTTGATGTGGCTCTTGATGGTGGTTTCGCTGACCATCAGGCGGCTGGCGATCTCGCTGTTGGACAACCCTTGGGCGATGAGTGAGAGAACTTCGGCTTCGCGAGCTGTCAGTCCGGCGGGGAACTGCGGCGTGGTCTCGGCGTCATGGCGGGGCTCGTTCGCGGTGATTGCGTCCAGGAGGTGTTGCTGGACGGCTGGGTCAATGGCAGGCTGGCCGCGTGTGACCCGTTCGAGGGCGTCGCGGATTTCCGCGGCGCCGGCATCTTTGGTCAGGTAGCCGCGGGCACCGGCCCGCAGCGCATCGATGACGGACCGGTCATCGGCGTAGGTGGTGAGCACGAGGACGTTGATTCCCGCATCGTGCTCCCGCAGGCGGCGGGTGGCCTCGATGCCGTCGCAGCGAGGCATGCGCAAGTCCATCAGCACGACATCAGGCCGTAGCTGGATCGCCAGGGCCAGGGCCTCGTTGCCGTCGGCCGCGGTTCCGATGACCTCGATGCCGGTGATCAGCCTGAGGAGGGTGCCGAGTCCCTCGCGGACCACGCGCTGGTCATCGGCTACCAGGACGCGGATCGGGCCGGTCACGCGGGCACCTGCAGTTCGACCCGGAACCCGCTGTCGGTGGGTCCGGCGGTGAGCGTTCCGCCGAGCAGCTCGGCTCGTTCCCTCATGCCGGTGAGACCATAACCGGTCCCTCCGTCCGGAGTGGGGGGTTGGCTGCATCCGTCGAAGTCCTCGATGATCAGCCGGGTCTCGCGTGGCTCATAGGCGAGGTGGAGCTCGACCCGGCTGGCCCGGGCGTGCTTGCGTATATTGGTGAGGGCTTCTTGCGCTACCCGGTACAGGGTCAGCCGCGCGTCGGTGCCCAGCTCTGCCTCGGCACCGGTGACTGTGACCTGGCACGCCACGCCGGTGTCGGCCTCGAACTCGGCCGCCAGGTCGGCCAGCCGCCGTGGACCGGGCAACGCATCGTCCCTGAGCATGCCGATCGCGCGCCTGGCCTCCTGCAGCCCGGTCTTGGCGAGCCGGTGAGCACCGTAGATCGCGTCGCGGACCTGCGGGTCCGCGCGCCCCTGGTCGGCGAGTAGCATGGCTCCCTCCAGGTTCAGCACCAGGCCGGATAGCGAGTGGGCCAGTACGTCGTGCATCTCGCGGGCCAGGCGCTGGCGCTCGGCCAGCGTGGCGGCTTGGGCCTGCGCGGCCCGGGTCTGCTCCAGCTCCCGCAGCAGAAGTTCCGCCCGCTGGTTGCTCTCGCTGAGCCGGCGGGCAAACAGCGACAGGAAGTAAAAGGCCAGGATCGCGAAGTCATTCAGGACAATGCCCGCGATGGACGCGCGCCCGTTCGACACCCATGCCGCGGAAACCGCCCCGATCGCGGCGCCCGCCACGACGGCGCTGAGGTTAACCGGCAGGACAAAGGCGGCCAGGCACAGCGCGGGAAATACTCCCAGGAACGCAGCGCCGTTGGCCTGCAGGCCGATCAGAGCGGCCGCGCCGGCCACGGCCAGGAGCAGCACTGCCATCTGGATGGCGGGCCGGGGCAAGGTCAGCCACATCGCGGCGCCCGTCGCGCCGCAGAACACGATGAGCGCGAACGCCACTCCAAGCGCCTGGCCACCACCGCCCGGAGCTGGCCGGGCCTGAAACGAGGTGGTCACCACGAACGCGACCGCGGCCACTCCGAGCACCCGGATCCACAGGTAGGTCGCCTTCTCGCGCCCCCGCACCCGTTGCAGTTCCGACACGCCGCCCGCGGCGGCGGCCTCGGAGTTCACTCCTAAACGGTACGGCGGGCTTCCCCGTTCGTCTCCCACCTGGCAGGTGGATTCGGGGCCGCCGGGGATCCACCTGCGGGTGGAGGCCATCCACCTACGGTGCAGGCCCGGCTCGCCCTAAATTCCACCGCCGCGCCGAAGACGTTGAGCTCGCGTCCCGGCAAGCTTGCCGGCAAGACCGGCCTGAGGAGCGAGATGGACAGTATCAGCGACGAACGCACCGCAGGCCGGGCAGGTATCACATCGGCCCGAACGGAGCCGGTGATCAGCGTCCGCGGCCTGGTCAAGTGCTATGACAGCCACCAGGCCGTCGCCGGCATCGATTTCCAGGTGCGGCGCGGGGAGATCTTCGCCTTCCTCGGCCCGAACGGCGCGGGCAAGACCACGACGGTGGAAATCCTGGAAGGATTCCGGTCGCGTACCGCCGGCGAGGTCTCGGTCCTCGGACAGGATCCGGCCACGGCAGGCGGGCTCTGGCGCGACCGGGTGGGCGTGGTCTTGCAGGAATCAGAGCCAGAGCCCGGCCTGTCCGTACGCGAGTGCCTGGCCCTGTACGCCGGGTACTACCGCAAGCCGCGGGCCATCGACGAGACCATCGACCTAGTGGGTCTCAAGGGGAGGGCAGGCACCTTGGCGACGCGGCTGTCCGGCGGCCAGCGGCGGCGGCTGGATTTCGCGCTGGCGCTAATCGGTGACCCGGAGCTCATCTTCCTTGATGAGCCGACTACCGGTTTCGACCCGTCCGCCCGCCGGGCCGCCTGGGAGGTGGTCGCCGGGCTGAGGAAGCTCGGCAAGACGATCTTCCTGACCACGCATTACATGGATGAGGCAGAGCACCTGGCCGACCGGATCACCGTCCTGTCCGCCGGGCACATCGTGGCCGAAGGCACGCCACGGACGCTGGGCGGACGTGACCACATGACCACCGCCATCAGCTTCACCCTCCCGGACGGCCTTGCCGCGCGTGACCTCCCGGCCGGGCTGAGCCCGCTCGCCGAACCCGGGTCGGCCGGACTGACCGTCCTGTACAGCGAGAGCCCGCTCGTCCACTTGCAGATGCTCGGCAACTGGGCCCTCGGCCGCGGCTTCGACCTACCCGACCTCGACGTCCACCGCCCGACCCTGGAAGAGGTGTACTTGTCCCTGACCGGCTCAACGTCCACAAAGGACCGGCCATGATCCGCATGACCTTGCACCAGTCCAGCTACGAGCTGCGCGCCTTTCTCCGCAACCGCCAGTCGCAGTTCTTCACCCTGGCGCTGCCGATCCTGTTCCTGGTGATCTTCGCATCGCTGTTCGGCGGCCGGGGCAACACCACTCAGGTCGCAGGCGGCCCGATCCCCGTCTCGGTGTACTACGTGCCCGGCATCATCGCGCTCGGGGTGATCGCGGCGTGCTTCGGCAACCTGGTGGCCTCGGTGACCGCGCAGCGCGAACGCGGCGTGCTGAAGCGGCGTCGCGCGACGCCGGTCCCGGCCGCTGCCATCATCGCCGGCCGGGTGCTGACCGCCGTCCAAATCGCGGTGGTCATGACTGCTGTACTGCTGGGCATCGGCTGGGCTGCCTATGGGGCCCACGTCCCCGGCCGCACCGCCCTGGCCCTTGTGGTCACGATAGTGATCGGTGCCGCCTCGTTCTGCTGCCTTGGTTACGCACTCACCTCGCTCATCCGCAATGAGGACACCGCGCAGCCGGTCACCCAGGCGCTGCTGCTGCCGCTGTACTTCATCTCCGGGGTGTTCGTCGCGGTATCCATACTGCCGCACTGGCTGGCGGACGTGGGAGAGATCTTCCCGGTCCGGCACCTGGCCGATGCGCTGCTCATCGCCTACAACCCGCACACCACCGGGCTTGGCTTCGCCGGCCTGGACCTGCTGATCGTGGCCGCATGGGGCGCCGCAGGCTTGCTCGTCGCCCTGCGGACGTTCAGCTGGCAGCCGCTCGGCCGCTAGAACCCGGCGAGTCGCGCCAATCACACAGGAGGAAGCTCATGGCCACAGAAACCCAAATCCAGACCGGGCGATGCGCGACCCACGGACCAGTCCAGGCCACCCGAGACATCCCCAAGATGGGATTCCCGTTCGTCGTCTACGCCTACTTGCGATCCAGGGCCAAGCGCAAGCCGTTCCTCTGCCCGGAATGCGGAGAGGCCGTGCAGGCGGACTGAACGACGCGCGGCGGAGAGCCGACCGACCTAGATCGTTCGGCCATCCGTGCCCTGTACCGGGATCTCGGCTTCGGCTTACGCGTCGGGTGTTGTCCCGTCCGGGACGGGTATGCGGCCCGCTTCCATCTCGAACTGGTTACGGTCGGCGGGGTCGACGGTCTCCGCGAACCGGATCGGCTTGCCATCTTCGCCGTAACTGGTGCGCTGAAACTCGAAGATAGCCACCAGCGCCTTGTCCGACAGTCCGAAGAAGCCCCTCTCATGCCCGCGGGGCGGCCGCGCGATGATCATGTCACGCCACCCCGCCTGCCTGACGCCAAGAGTGGATTCGAGGTACTTGAGCATCCCTTCTCTGGGCCCGGCGCTGATGTCCTCGGGTACGAGCAGGGCGGTCGCGCCGCCCTGGGTCGCGAACTCCATCGGGTAGAAGATGGTCTGCAGGGACCACGGGGTCCCGTCGATCGACCGCTCCTGGTGGCGGCTGATGACCGGTGTTCCTTCTTCGACGGCCAGCCGCGAGGCGACCAGTGCAGAGGCGGGCTGAACCTCGACGCGCGGAGTAGTCTCCACCGGCTCCCGTCCCTGCCGCTGAACCTCTGATCGGTAAACCTCGTCTTCGAAACCGCCTGACTCTGGGTCCAGGGTCAGCTTCGTAAGGAACGGCTGCATCTTCTCCACGACGAACGTGCCCTGGCCGGCCCGGGTCTCGACCAGCCCGCGGCTGACTAGGAACTTGATCGCGTCGCGGACGGTGTTCCGTGACGCCTTCCCGTCCCGGCCGTATGCCTCCATCAACTCGGCCTCGCTCTTCAACCGGTCACCCGGGGCAAGCTCGCCGGTGTTGATCTGGCGGCGCAGGTCCTCAGCGATCTTCCGGTACAGCGGCATGGGGAGGTACCGGTCGGATCAACCCGGAGGGGGCGAGAGTCATGATCGGAAGCACCGTGATCGCCCTGGTGGAGACACCAGTGACCACCCATCTCGGTCCGGAGCCGTCTTACTGCGTCGGCAGGACCCTGCTGAGCAAGCCGCTGACCCCGTCCCAATGGGCAACCTGCTGGAACTACGGCATGCATCAGCCGGCGCCTGGCTGGCTGACGCGAGCCGGCTACGACTTCGGGCACAACGGCCTCCCGCTGCTAGCCGTCCTGGCAGTCATCGTCGTCGCAGGCATCCTCCTCGCGAGGAGGTGACAGCCATGCATGACCCGCAGGTGCTTACACTCCTGGCGGCGATCCTGGTTGCGCTCTGCTGGCGCGCAGCCCTCAGGCTCCTGATCCCGGTTATTGCGGTTGGCTTGACTGCCGTACTGGCCTTCGCCGCGCTCGGGCTTGAGCACTACCTGCCGTACGTGCTCAGGTAAACGACCCTGGCCGTTGCGGCCAGATCCCTAGCGTAGGCCAGTCAGGTCATGACTCCAGCTCGGATAGACCCAAGGCGACAGGGGCCCGGGTTCGGCACGAGAATCTTCTCGGCTCACCGAGGCCTTTGCGCTGACCGGTTGAATCCGCCGGCATAGGCAGCTAGCCATAATTGACAGCCCGGCCGCAGTGGCTTAGTGTCTTAGCTAGTTAAGACACTAAGGAACGTACGCGCCGTGATCAGCTTCAGGGTTGACAGCCGCTCGGTGGTACCGCCATACCTGCAGATCGTCCAGCAGGTCCGGCAGGCACTGCGGATGGGCCTGCTGGACGCGGGCGACAAGCTCCCCGCAGTGCGGGAGGTCGTCGCGGCGACGGCCGTCAACCCGAACACCGTGCTCAAGGCCTACCGCGACCTGGAGCGCGAGGGCCTGGTCGAAGCCCGGCCCGGCCTTGGCACGTTCGTGCTCAAACGCCCGCCCGGGCCACCGCCCGGCACCATCTCGCGGCTCGGCCGCAGCCTGGCCCGGTGGGTACGGCAAGCCCGCGAGGCCGGGCTCGACGATGAGTCGATCGAGTCGCTGCTGCGCGTCACGCTGCGCGCGGCCGCCGAGGAGGAGGAGATCGCATGACTCCGGTGATCCAGACCCGCGGGCTGGCCAAGCGGTACCGCCGCGTCACTGCCCTCAGCGACTGCGCGATCACCGTCCCGGAAGGGCGGATCTCGGCGCTGATCGGGCCGAACGGCGCGGGCAAGACCACGCTGCTGCGCCTGCTGGCCGGGCTGGCCCGGCCGACCGCCGGGGACATGACGGTACTGGGCGGCACACCCCGCCAGGACCCGGCGTTCCTGGCCGGGATCGGCTTCCTGGCCCAGGAGATCCCGCTGTACCGGCGGCTCACCGCGGAAGACCACATCGGCATCGGCGCGCACCTGAACCGGCGCTGGGACGCCGCATCGGCGCGGGACCGGCTTAGAGCCCTGAACATCCCGCTGGACCGGGCCGTCGGCAAGCTGTCCGGCGGCCAGCGGGCCCAGGTCGCGCTGGCGCTGACACTAGCCAAGGAACCCAGGCTGCTGCTCCTCGACGAGCCGGTGGCCGCGCTGGACCCGCTCGCGCGGCGGAACTTCCTCGCCATCCTGGCCGCGGCGGTCGCCGACGGCGGCCTGACCGTCGTGCTGTCCTCGCACCTGGTCGCCGACCTGGAACGGGTCGCCGACCACCTCATCTTGCTAGCCTCCTCCCGGGTCCAGCTGTGCGGCGACATCGACGCGCTGCTGGCCGAGCATCACGTCCTGGTCGGCCCGCGCAAGGCCACCACGGCGATCGAGAAGAGCCGCACCATCGTGCAGGCCGTGCGCACCGCCCGCCAGACTACCGTGCTCGTCCGCGGGAACGCCGCGGTGCCCGACCCGGACTGGGAGAGCGCCGACATCGGGCTCGAGGAGATGGTGCTCGGCTACATGGGCCAAGACGCCGCGCCGGGTCTGGCCCGCCTGACCACGGTTGGAGATGACCAATGACCTGGCTTACCTGGCGCCAGCATCGCGCCCAGTTCTACGTGGGCGCCGCCCTGCTGGCCGCGCTCGCCGTCCTGCTGCTGATCAGCGGACTGGAGGTGGCATCCCAGTGGCACTCTGCGCTCGTCGCCTGCACGGCGACCCACAGCTGTAGCAACCAGGGCGGGCTGTTCCTCGGCAACCGCGCGGTGGGGTTCCTGGTCATCATGACCCTGGGCGCGCCGGTCCTGGCCGGGCTGTTCTGGGGTGCCCCGCTGGTGGCCGCCGACCTCGAGACGGGCACCACCCCGTTCGCTTGGACGCAGAGCGTCACCCGCAGCCGCTGGTTCGCGGTCAAGACCGGCTGGATGCTGCTGGCCGCGGCGGTCTGGGGCGGCGTCATCTCCGCCCTGGTGACCTGGTGGTCCGGGCCGAACAACGCCCTGTACCGCGACGCGTTCAACCCCGGCCGGTTCGACATCATGAACATCACCCCGGTGGCCTACGCGCTGTTCGCTATGGCGCTGGGCATCGCCGCCGGCGCGCTGCTGCGCAGGACGCTGCCGGCGATGGCCGTCACGCTCGCCGGGTTCATCGCGGTGCGCGCCGCGATCGCGCTGTGGCTGCGGCCGCATTACATGAGCGCGGTCACCGTGTTCTATAACCTGCTCCACGGCTACACGCCGCCCGGATCCTACTGGCAGCTCGCGCAAGGTGTCCTCGGCCCGGACGGGCATCCGGTCCCGCAACCGGACGGGCCCGCGGCCTTCGGCATCCCCCTCGGCTACCTCCCGGCCTCCTGCGCGCCGCTGAACGGGGGTGCCACTCGCATCGCGTCGTCCTGCGCGCAGGCCCTCACCCACTTCCGCGGGTTCATCGCCTACCAGCCCGCCGGCCGCTACTGGGCCTTCCAGGGCATCGAGACCGGCATCTTCATCGCCCTCGCTGCCATCCTGCTCACGGTGGCCGCGGTCGTGCTACTCCGCCGCGACGCCTAGCACACCGCGCCAGAGCGGCACTACGCTCGCGCGAACCCGGCGAAGTTCCGGAATGGTCCCCTCATTTAGATTGATTAATTATCCAGAGGCTTCACCGGCGAGGACGCCCGGGATGCCGGGTGGCGTCACGCATACCAGCCGTTCAGCCCGCCGCAAGCGCAGAACCTCCACGAGGTGTGGTCCCGCATCCGGGACGAGGAGCCGGTCTTCTACAGCGAGGCGATGGGCGCCTGGGTCGTGAGCCGGTACCACGACGCCCGGGCGGTCCTGACCGACCCGCGACGGTTCAGCAGCGAAGGCACGAAGGCCGCGATCGGGGTACCGCCTCCGGCTGCGCAGGCGATCCTTGACGAGGGCGATCCGATTGCCCGCGCGCGGTCGCTTCTCGACAGCGACCCGCCGCATCACACCGAGGTCCGCCGTATCATCAACGAGGCATTCAAAGGCCGGGAGGTCCGCAAGATCGAGCCGGGTATCCGGGCGCTTGCCAACGAGATCATCGACGACATCGAGCCGCTGGAGTCCGCTGACTTCATTAGACAGTTGAGCCGAATCTGGGGTTCGGCTGGGGGCCGCATTTGTGCGTCGGGGCAACTCTGGCCCGCGTCGACGTGGAGGTCGCGCTGCAGGTACTGGCAGAGCGGCTGCCGGGCCTCCGCCTTGCGCCAGGTGCCAGGATCACGTTCCGGCCCGGCATCACGGTTCGCATGCCCGCTGGCGATTTCCGCGTCGAGTGGGGGAGCGGGAATGACGCTCGGAGCTGATAAGGGACACCGCCGGGGATACCGCGCCATGCGGCCCCGGTGATGTCTTCAGTGGGGCCGCGCGGCAGCATGAGGTCAAGACTGGAACCTCGCTGTCAAAGATCTTGATCCCCGGGTGTTGACAATTAATCGGGCACGCGAGAGCCTCGCGCCGTTAGCGAATCGCTACCTGTGAGGAGATCCGGATGAGATCCGCCAACCGTTGCATCCCTCTTGCCGGTGTCCTATGCTCCCGCACCGCGCGCGGCCTCGCCGCGGCGGGGCTGGCGCTGGCTGCCCTGGCCGTGACCGCATCGCCGTCCCAGGCATTGGTGGGTGGCCAGTACACCGGGTCCTTGTCGGTGTCGGCCACCACGGTCAAGCTAGGCACCACGTTCACCGCGACACAACAGGCGATCAGCCTGGGCGGCACGCAGACCCCCGGGATCACCGTCGGAATCCGCCGCCTGGGATTCACAGTCGTTGCATCCCAGCCGCCCCGGACCGGGATCTGCCGGATCGCAGGATCGGCCACCTGCAGTTCCCTGCTGCTGGCTCCGCACGAGACCCAGGCCTACACGCTGACCCTTGCCCCGACGGCCGCCGGAACCTACCAGCTGACGGGATGGACCACCCAGCCGATCGCTGGCGGCAGCGGGGGCACCGTCCAGACCGTCACGATCACGGTCACCCCCTGACCTGGCGTGGTCCGCGACCCGGGTGAGCTTCGGCATCTTCCTCCAGCGGTCCCATAGCGGGAACGGGTGATCAGTCCTGGTCAGTGGGCGGAGATGCCGGGCCTTGTCCAGCCACGGGCGGCCTGTGGAGGCGAGAGATGCAAGCAGCGGGGATTCGCCGGATCGGTGACCGGGTTGAGATGATCGAGGTGGGTGAGCTTCGGCCGCTGGCAGGCGATGAGGTGCTGCTCGAGGTGAGGGCGGCCGGCGTGGGCAACTGGGATGAGTTCGTCCGCACCGGGGGCTGGGACGTGGGGGCCAGGCCGCCGATGGCGCTGGGCGTGGAGGCAGCCGGTACGGTGATAGCAGCTGGCCAGGCGGCCGGTGACTGGGCGCCCGGCGATGCGGTCATGACCCATCCGGTGCCGCTGCGAGACCAGGGGACCTGGGCGCCCCGCTTGATCGCCCCGGCCGGGCTGCTCGCCCGCAAACCACGGGGTGCCAGCTGGGAGGCCGCGGCCGCCTTCCCGGTGCCCGCGCTCACCGCCGAGCAGGTTCTCAGCGACACGCTCCGCGTTCGCGCCGGTGAGCATCTGCTGGTCCACGGAGCCGGCGGGGTCACCGGCGGACTGCTGGTCGCCCTGGCCACGCTGCACGGCGCCCAGGTCATCGCGACGGCTGGCCCGTCCAGCCAGCGGCGGGTAACCGCGTTCGGAGCGCGCCACGTGATCGACTACCACGACCGCGATTGGCCCGGACAGGTCCGCGCGCTCACAGCGAACCGCGGGGTGGACGTCGCGGCCAACGCGGTACCCGGCGGCGCCGCCAGCGCGATCGAGGTGGTCGCCGACGGCGGGCGGCTGGCGACCATCACCTCCGACCCGCCCGGCCAGCGGCGCGGCATCACGGTGTCCAGCATCTACGTCCGCCCGGACGGAACCAGGCTGCGCGAGCTCGCGACACGCCTCACCGACGGCCAGCTGCCGATTCCGGTCGCCGCCAGCTACCGTCTCGCCGATGCCGCCCAGGCACTCGCCCAGGTAACCGGCGGCCACGCTGCCGGAGCCATCGTCCTCACGCCCTGACCAACCCCCGGGAACAACCCGCAGACGCTCGCATGCGGCTGACGACGCCTCATCGAAGACGCGGAGTAGAGCAGCCGGTAGCTGCCGAGGCCGACCGCGGGCAGCGCGGTCCCGTCGGCGAGCCTGAGCTCTGGTATCGCGCGCACTGGAAAAGAATAAGAAAACATGATCCCGAACGGACGTTGGCGTCTCTGGTCGCCAGCGAAATTCCGCGGTCCCTGATCGCGGTCGGGGTTAGCCTGGCACTATGCCGGAACACGCGCCCGACCATCAGGCCCGCGAGTTCGCGGCGGCCTTCCGCGAATTTCTTGACTGGATCCACTCGTCCGGCACCGAAGAGAGCAATGAGGTTTCGGTGCTTGTCCGCGATTTTCTCGGACCCGGCATGCACCATTCCGTGGTGACACGTGAGCTGCCCCCGTTCGAGCACGTCAACCTGCAGACCGCCTTCGACGCCTGGTCAGCGCGCGCGGGACGGTCGGTGGAGGTCCGCGGCATCGCCCTGCCGCCGCACTACGGCGGCCTGTCACTGCAGCAGCTGGTAGCGGGCGAGGCACTGCCGCCGCTGCGGCTGACCGCGCCCGCACTTACCGACCTGCCGAACGGCCCAGGGTCGACCCTGGGGTGTCTGCGGCTGGCCCTGCTGCTGGTCACCGACTCACACGGCCGCTATGTCGTGATGATCCAGGCCCCGAACGAACATCAGCCTGGACTCGAGGTTGAGGTCGCGGGCCTGCCGGTGAGCCTGGCCCAGGAGCTGCTCGCCGAACTGGACCAGCTGCGCGCCGAGCTCAATGTCTACCGCGGCCACCTACTCGACGTGTCGCTGAATCCGTTTGGCGGCGTCGTGCTGAACTTCGCCGCCCCGCCCGGAATCAGCCGGGAGGACGTCGTCCTGCCCGGCACCGTGCTGGCGCGGATAGAGCGGCATGCCCTCGGAGTAGCCAGTCACCGGGACGCGCTGCTTGCTGTCGGCCAGCACCTGAAGCGCGGTCTGCTGCTGTACGGCCCGCCCGGCACCGGGAAAACGCACACCACCCGCTATCTGCTCGGCCAGATGAACGGCTATACGCGGCTGGTGCTTACCGGCCGGTCACTGGTCGCCATCGGGGCGGTAACGGATCTGGCGCGTGCCCTGCTGCCCGCGGTCGTGGTGCTCGAGGATGTCGACCTGGTCGCGGAGGAACGCTCGCTCGGCCCGGCGTCCAGCCCGGTCCTGTTCGACCTGCTCGACGCGATGGACGGCGCGGCGCCCGACGCCGATCTGCTGTTCTTGCTGACCACCAACCGGGCTGACCTGCTGGAACCCGCTCTGGCTGCACGGCCGGGCCGGGTGGACGTCGCGGTCGAGATCGCCCTGCCCGATGCCCCCGCCCGGGAACGCCTGATGTCCCTCTACGGCCATAACGTGCCGTTGGCCCTGACCCCGGAGGACGTGAACGTCGCCATCGAGCGCACTGACGGTACCACGGCGTCCTTTCTCAAGGAGCTGATCCGGCGCAGCGTCCTGGAGTCACTGCACGAGGACCCGGCGCTGACCGCGGTCACCGGAACGCACCTCACCCGGGCGCTCGATGACCTGCTCGACGCCGCGCAGGCGGTGACCCGCACCCTGCTGGGCGTGGGCGTCGACCCGGCTGACCTGCCAGCCGGCGGCGTACTGCAGGCTGGCCCGGTGCCCGGCGCCATGATGGCCTACCGCCGTCAGGTGATGGCGCGGCGCATGGGCCACTTCCGCGGCTGAACTCCGGGAAAAGACAAACTAAATAAGCTAAACAGCAAGCAATGGGCGTCGAACTGGAACGTGCCCAAAACCAAGCCGTGAAAGAAGCAGGGTTGGGAAGTGGCCACCGGAATCACCTAAATCCAGGAGGGCACCAGCAGATCCGGCGCCTCGTCATGGCCCGGCGTCGACCTGGCATCAAGGGGATGGAGTCATTATGGCCTCGCGCAACTCGTCAGCGGCCGGCTGGCAGGAGTGCGAACGAATCCTGGACCGTGTGGCCGGCGCTGTGCGGGGCGTGCTCGGCAGCGGACGTGTGCCGGATCAGATACCCGCGCTCGCCAGCGCCGATCCGCACGCGTTCGGCCTGGCTGTCGCGACTGTGGAGGGCGAAGTGCACGGGGTCGGGGAGTGGCGCCGGCGGTTCTCGATCCAGAGCATCTCGAAGGTGTTCACGCTCGCTCTGGTGATCGAGAAAGACGGCGAGGCGCTATGGACCCGGGTTGGGCGCGAGCCATCGGGTACCTCGTTCAATTCACTTGTCCAGCTTGAGTACGAGCGCGGAATCCCGCGCAATCCATTCATCAATGCCGGCGCTCTGGTTGTCACCGACCGTCTCCTGACGCTCACCGGAGACGCATGCGGCGCCGTCGAGCAATTCCTGCGAACCGAGTGTGCCTGCCCGCAGATCGCTAGCGATCAGGCAGTTGCATCCTCCGAAGCTGAGCATGGTGACCGGAACGCCGCGCTCGCTCATTTCGTGGCGAGCTACGGCAACCTTGAAACCCGGTCGGTCGTGTGCTTGATCACTACTTCCGCCACTGCGCCATCGCAATGAGCTGCGCCGAACTTGCTCTGGCCGGCGGCTTCCTCGCCCGTCACGGCGTGCGCCGGGACGGCTCGCGGTTGATGTCGCGAAGTGACGCCAAGCGCATCAACGCGGTCATGCTGACCTGCGGCACTTACGACGCGGCTGGCGAGTTTGCCTATCGAGTCGGCGTGCCGGCCAAGAGCGGCGTTGCCGGAGGCATCCTCGCGGTTATTCCGGGGCGTTGCAGCCTGTGCGTATGGAGCCCGGGTCTGGATAACAAGGGTAACTCGATCGCGGGAATCGCGGCTCTCGATGCGTTCACGACCCTGACTGGCTGGTCGGTGTTCTAGCCGTAGCAGGCCGCACGTTACAGGCCGTGATAACAACTGGAGCAGTAATAGCACCAGCCCGGTTGAACGCTGTAGGGACCCCAAGCCCGCTTGAGCTACGTCGAGCGCAGGAGCCCCGGGCCGCGTACGCGCAACGAAGCACCCCCGCGCCCGACTGCACCAGCCAAGGCGCCCGCCAGCATGCCCGCAACTCGGCCCCGTACCAGCCCCGCCACCTGGGTAAACACCGAAAGGTCGCAGCGAAGACCCTCTGGTCGAACCGCGCCTCGCTGAAACCTGCCAAGGTACGCGGGCGCGTAATTCACCGGCCGGAGGTGACTGTACCGGCAGCAGCGGTCACGAAGATGCCGCACCACCATTCGGCCATTCTTGATGCCGGCTGCTATTTCGTCGCCGTCACCGCCTGGATGATGACGGCGTACAGGCGGTGCCAGCGGGGTGAGTGCAGTCCCGCTGCCGTCAGCAGATGGGTTGCCCGCGATCTGGTGCGGGCCTTGCCCCGCCGTCCGGCCAGCAGGGTCGGCAGCAGCAGCGCCGAGAACAGGTCGGCCAGGACCAGGCAGCCACCAGGCGCCAGCACCCGGGCGCACTGGGCCAGCCCGGCCCGCTGGTCCGCCCAGTGATCGAACGAGGTCGTGCTGACCACCAGGTCGAAAGCCGCCGCGGGCCAGGGCAGCCGCTCGGCCGTGCCCGCCACGAAAGACAGCCGGTCATCAGCAGCGGCGGCCCGGGCCACTTCGATCATGGCGGGCGCCGCGTCGATCCCGGCCAGGACCTGCGCCTGCGGGGCACGGGCGGCAAGCCGGCCCAGCAGGTAGCCGGTCCCGCACCCGACGTCGAGTATCCGCTTCGGGGCTGGCACGCAGGTCAGGGCCAGGTCCGCGGTGCGGTCGGCGATCTGGTGGTGCATCTGGCCGCGCCAGCCCTCGTCGTAGCCTTGCGCGCGCTCGCCGAACGCCGCGACATCACGATCACGGGCCATACCTGATCCTGACATCCGCACTGCCGCAGGCGCGGCACCCTGTACACAAAGCCCAGGCACCCGCCCAGCGGCATGAGAGTGAGCTCGGGACCGAAAGACACCTTGCGAAGGCACGAGAATTACGTTTACCCGTCAAGGGGTAATTCGCTTTGACCTGAACCTTGGCGTTCGGCACCTTCGCATGCCGGCTGGATGATGACGGTGGTGACTGCCGTTTACGGTCGGCTTGCCTGTTCCGCTTAGTTTTGACGGTGCTTTTCGATGTCGGCGCGCAGCACGTGCTTGAGAACCTTCCCGGACGGGGTCCGCGGAAGGGGGCGCACGATGAGTTCCCGCGGCAGCTTGTAGCCGGAGAGCCGGTCAGCGCCGAACTCGCGGAGTTCGTCCAGGCTGATGGTCTTCCCGGGCATCGGGTTGACGACGGCGACCACCGTTTCGCCGTATTCCTCGTGCTTGCGGGAGACGATGGCGATCTCGGCGACGGCGGGGTGAGCGGCGAGGGCGTTCTCGACCTCGACCGAGTAGATGTTGCGGCCTCCGGAGATGATCATGTCTTTCATCCGGTCGACCAGGGTGATGTAGCCGTCCTCGTCGATTGTGGCCAGGTCGCCGGTGTGCAGCCAGCCGGCGCGGAGGGTTTCGGCGGTCGCTTCGGGGTTGCGCCAGTACTCTTTCATGACTGTCTCGCCGCGGAGGATCAGCTCGCCGGTGCCGCCGGCCGGCACCTCTTTACCGTCGGGGTCTACCACCTTGGCCTGGGTGTTGAACAGGGCGCTACGGCCGCTGGCGTCGGGCCGGGCGCGTACCTCCTCGGCGCTGCAGTAGATGCCGCCCGGTCCGCCCTCGGTCTGGCCGCAGGCCTGGATCAGCTCGACGTGCGGGAGCGCCGCGCTCGTGGCCCTGACCGCCGACGCCGGCATCGGTGCGGCGCCGAACAGGCCGACCCGCCAGGCCGCCAGATCCCGGTGCGGCAGGCTGGGGTCGCGGAGCATCAGCTGGTACATCGTGGGGACGCCGAAGAACACGTTGATGCGGTGCCGCTCGAGGGCGTCCAGCACGGTCTGCGGCGCGAAACAGGGCAGTACCACGTGGGTGGCCCCGACCAGGGTGCCGCCGTTAATCAGCATCGCCAGCTCGGCCGCGTGGTACATCGGGGCCACGTGCAGGATCCGGTCGCCGTCCCGCAGCCCCAGCATCAGGGCGGTGTTGATGCCGACCCACAGGATGCGGTGGTGGTCGAATAGTGCCCCCTTGGGTCGTCCGGTCGTGCCCGAGGTGTACAAGATCAGCGCGTCGTCGGACTCGGCGACATCCACCCGGGGCGGGGTGGCGGAGCGATCAGCGGCGAGGTCAGCCAGGCTCTGATACCCCTCGACCGGGTCCAGGGCGACCGGCGGGTATGCCAGGGCACCGGCCAGGAGACCGTCGGACGCGCGGACGACACTCTGCGCCGCGTCGCCGAACGCTAGCAGCGATGCTCCGGAGTCATCGAGGATATGCAGCAGTTCGGGGGCCGCCGAGGAAGGGTTCACGGGTACCACTAGCGCCCCGAGCCGCAGTGCCGAATACAGCGCGATGATGAACCGGTCGCTGTTGCCGGACATCAGCAGCATCCGGTCGCCGTTGCGCAGTCCGGCTGCGCTCAGGGCATGCGCTGCCCGGTTCACGGCGCCGTCGAGTCCGGCATAGCTGTGACTGCGTTCCCCGAAGACGACAGCGGTACGTTCAGGGTGCCGGAGGGCGCCGGCCGCCAGAGTGCCAGGGATGGTGGGGATCGAGTAGGCCCCAGATTCGGGTAATTCCCTCGTACTGCCTGCCGCGTTCGGGCGGAAGAGCCGATCGCAGAAATCGCAATCCATGTACTCGGCCCGCTCCAAGCCGGGCGGACAGAAGCTATCGTTCTCCGCGTCATAGGTCCAGCCGTGATCCCGCAGGAAGCCGGCGCCCGGGTTCCGCGAGCGCGTCGACCGTGGCTGTGTCAGTCATTCCCTCCGCAGGGACAGCTCGCAGCGCCGGCTTGACCGGTATCTCGCAGAACTGCCATCCGGGTGGGTATAGCTCGTAGCCCAGGGTCTCGTTGACCGTGATCATGTGCTGGTTGGATTCGGCGTTCCCTGTTACGACCCGCTCCACCTGCGGTTCGGCGGTGGTGAGCCACTCCATCATGGTGGCCTTGGCCAGCAGGCCGAGCCGGTGCCCGCGGTGCGGGCGGGTCACCGCCGTGAGCCCCTGGTACCCCCAGTCCGGCCGCTCGGGATCGACCTCCACCTGGGTAAGCGCCGCCAGCTCGCCGGTCGCGTCGTGCAGCGCCGCCA
>Ga0335081_10004716_pt1 | contig 21527 bp, 21 predicted proteins | sample Lox_Sample_35_FD_206713 | JGI IMG/M metagenome (GOLD analysis project Ga0335081, IMG submission 206713) | Soil microbial communities from Loxahatchee National Wildlife Refuge, Florida, United States - Lox_Sample_3.5 | ecosystem: Environmental > Terrestrial > Soil > Wetlands | place: USA... | reverse complement strand
AATCCTCGAAGTAGCGGTCGGTCATCTCGATCCCTCAGGCGAGCGCCGCCGCGATGGCGTCGCCAAGCTCCTTCGTCTTGGCCTTGCCGCCGAGATCGGGCGTCTTCGGAGCCTTGGGATCGGCCAGCACCGTCGCGATCGCGGCCTCGATTGCGGCGGCGGCCGCACTCTCACCCAGGTGCTCGAGCATCATCGCGCCCGACCAGATCTGGCCGATGGGATTGGCGATCTCCTTGCCGTAGATGTCGGGCGCGGAGCCGTGCACGGGCTCGAACATCGAGGGGAGCTCGCGCTCGGGATTGATGTTGGCGGAAGGCGCGATCCCGATCGAGCCGACCACCGCGGGCCCGAGATCACTGAGGATGTCGCCGAAGAGGTTCGAGCCCACGACCACGTCGAACCAATCGGGATGCCGCACGAAATGCGCCGTGAGAATGTCGATGTGATACTGGTCGGTCTTGATGCCGGGATATTCCTTGGCGATCGCGGCGAAGCGCTCGTCCCAATAGGGCATCGTATGGATGATGCCGTTCGACTTCGTGGCGGAAGTCACGTGCTTTCTTCGCTTCATCGCGAGCTCGAAGGCGAAGCGCATGATGCGGTCGCAGCCGCGACGCGTGAACACCGTCTGTTGCATCGCCATCTCGAGATCGGTTCCCGCATAGAGCCTACCGCCGATCTCCGAATATTCACCCTCGTTGTTCTCGCGCACGACGTAGAAATCGATCTCGCCGGGCTTGCGGTCCTTGAGCGGACTGTCGACGCCCGCCAGAAGCCGAATCGGCCGCAGGTTCACATACTGCTTGAAGCCACGGCGGATCGGAATCAGGAGGCCCCAGAGCGAGACGTGGTCGGGCACGCCAGGAAATCCGACCGCGCCCAGGAAGACGGCGTCGCTCTCGCGGAGCTGCGCCAGTCCGTCCGCGGGCATCATGCTGCCGGTCTTGCTGTAGCGCTCGCAGCTCCAGTCGTACTGGCGCCATTGGAGTGCGAAGCCGAAGCGCCGGCCTGCTGCTTCCAGCACCCGCATCCCCTCCGGCACCACCTCGTGGCCGATGCCGTCGCCGGGAATCGCGGATATCCTATAAGTCTTCGCCACGGCGAATCCTCCCGCTGCTCGGAGCGAGTCACCTTATCCGAGCGCGGCTCTGGCGCAAGGGGCCCCACGAGTTTTCGATTGGCGCCGGGTCCAATACCTCGCTTAATGAGAGAGCGACGAGAGGGAAAGCTACCATGAGCTACATTGACCAGGTGCTGCAGCCTGGAGAGCAGATCGTTCATCGGGCCAAGCTGCACTGGTTCATCTATCTGCATGCGCTCGCGACCAGCGCGCTCGCGGTGGCGCTCCTCATCGCCGGATCCTATCTCCCCGACCGAATCGCTTATATCCCCGGCCTGCTGGTGGGCGCCGTCGCGATCTATGCCTGGCTCGGAGCCTGGATACGCCGCAGTACGACCGAGCTTGCGGTCACCAACCGGCGCATCATCATCAAGCGCGGCTGGATCAGCCGGCGCACTATCGAGATGAACATGGACAAGGTCGAGAGCGTCGACGTCTTGCAGTCGCTGATGGGCCGCATCTTCGACTACGGCGACATCGTCGTGCGCGGCACCGGCGCCGGGCTCGAGCCCCTCCGCACGGTCGGATCCCCGCTCAAGCTCCGGAGCTTCGTGACCGCGCGCTGATCCCCGCGCGTCAGACCTCGATCGTTCCCTGCATGTAGTAAGCGCACTTCCCCGCGATGGTCACGCGCTCGCCGCGGTGCTCGCAATAGAGGTCGCCGACGCGCCTGGAGATTTGCCGCGCTCGAAGCTTCGTCTTGCCGAGCCGGCCGGCCCAATAGGGGACGAGAGTGCAATGCGCGGAGCCGGTCACGGGATCCTCGTTGATGCCGCTCGCGGGCGCGAAGCAGCGCGAAACGAAATCGATACCATCCTCTCCCGGCGCCGTCGTGATGACGAGGAATCGGTCTAGCTTTGCAAGTGCATTGAAGTCCGGCGTGAGCGCCGCCACATCCGCGGCCCGAGCGAAGACCGCGAGATAGTCGCGCGACGCCATCACCTCGATCGGCGCCCTGCCAAGCGCCGCGGCGAAACCCGATGGTGTCGGACAAGGCTTCGGCGGACGCGCTGGGAAATCCATGGAAAGGAGATCGCGCTCCCGCGTCACCACCAGCGTGCCGGCTTTGACCGTGCGAAACTCGAGCCGATCGCGGCTCGGCGCGAGGAACCGGAAGATCGTATAGGCCGTGGCAAGCGTCGGATGCCCCGCGAGATCGATCTCATGCGTCGGCGTGAACCAGCGGATGAAGTATCCATCGCCATCGCGAACGAAGAAGGAGGTCTCCGAGAGGTTGTTCTCTGTGGCGATCGCCTGCATCGTCGCGTCCGGCAGCCACTCCTCGAGCGGGCAGATGGCCGCGGGATTGCCGCCGAAGACATGGTCGGTGAAGGCATCGACCTGATATAGCGAAATGCGCATGTGCGACCCTCCCGGTGCTCAGCGCTTGCGCGGGATCATGAAGGCGTTCTCCGCCTTTTCCATCCCGACACGCGGGTAATAGCTCATGGCCTCGGGCGCGGAGAGCAGGATGAGCTTCGCGCCGAGTCCCGCGCGCTCATGCGTCTTGCGGAGGAGCGCGGCACCGATGCCGCGTCCCTGCCACGCCTCGTCGACCGCGAGCTCCGAGAGATAGCAGCAATAGGAGAAATCGGTGATCGCGCGCGAGATGCCCACGAGCTTCCCCTGCGGCTCGCGCGCGCAGAGCGTGATGTCCGCGTGCGCGAGCATTCGGCGGATGCGCTCGGGCTCGTCGATCGGCCGGCGCTTCGCCAGTGTCGAACGCCGCAGTACGTCGATGAATTCCTCGACCGAAAGGTCCGGCTCCTCGCGATAGTCGATGTCGAACGTCGCGGTGGCAGTCAGTGACGCGTGCCGCATCTTGTCCCTATCCATCCAAGCCATGCTTGGCTACAATGCCCAGCACAATAAGTCTTCTGGACGCGAGACCCGGGGTCAATTTCAAACTTGTCACCATGACAAATTGGCAACCTGAACTCAATCGCCAGCGCGGCCCGATCTACCGCGCGATCGCTGACGCGCTCGCATTGGACATCCGCGCAGGCCGCCTTCCCGTGGGAACGCGGCTCCCGACCCATCGCGACCTCGCCTGGAATCTCAAGGTGACCGTGGGGACGGTGACGCGCGCCTATGCCGAGGCCGAGCGCCGAGGACTCATCTCCGGCGAGGTCGGCCGCGGCACCTATGTGCGCCCGCTCGGTACCGCGCCGGACCTCGCGTTGCGCAAGGAGCCGCTCGGCCCCGACTTCGTCGATCTCAGCCTCAATCGCCCGCAGACCGGCGAGGAGCCGAAGCTCGTGGCGAAGGGACTGCGTGAGATCGCCGAGAGCCCCGAGCTCGAGGAGCTGATCCAGTATCAGCCCCATGCGGGGCGCGCGATCGACCGAGCGGCGGGCGCGCGCTGGATCGCGCGCGGCGGCATCCCCGCAGATCCCGCGCGCGTGCTGGTGACCCAGAGCGGACAGAATGCCGTCGCCTCCGTGCTCTCCGCGCTGACCCAGCCGGGCGACACTGTGGCGGTCGAGAGCCTCACCTATCCCGGCGTGCGCTCGGCCGCGAGCCTCTTGAATCTTCGCCTCGCGCCCGTCGCCATGGACGATGAGGGCCTGCTTCCCGAGAGCTTTGCGGCCCTCTGCCGCGGCGGCACCGTCAAGGCGCTCTATACGCTTCCGAACTTGCATAACCCGACCGCAACGGTGCTCTCGGAGGAGCGGCGCCGCGCGGTCGCGGAGATCGCGGAGAGCCACGGCGTCGCACTCGTCGAGGACGACGTCTACGGCTTTTTGCTGGAGAAGCCGCCGACGCCGCTCGCGGCCCTGGCACCGCAGCGTGGCTACTACATCACCTCGACCTCGAAGAGCCTCGCGCCCGGCCTGCGCATAGGCTACGTCCAGGTTCCCGCGGAAGCCATGGAACGCGTATCGGCGGCGTTGCGCGCGACGATCTACATGGCGACGCCCTTGATGGCGGCGCTCGCGACCCGTTGGATCGAGGACGGCACCGCCGATCGACTCGTCGCGGAAAAGCGCGCAGAGGCGGGCGAGCGCCAGCGCCTCGCGCGGACGATCCTCAGAGGTGCCCGAGTGACCGGCCATCCCACCGCCACGCATGTTCTGCTCTGGCTCCCCGAGGGCTGGCGTGCGGAGGCCTTCGAGGCGGCAGCGCGGCGCGCCGGTGTGGGCGTCACCGCTGCGACCGCCTTTTGGCTCGGCCGCACCAGCCCGCCAAACGCCGTGCGCCTCTGTCTCGGGACGCCGCAGCGCCGCGCCGACGTCGCGCGCGCCCTCGAGCGAATCGCGGCGCTGCTGGCGCGGCCGGCGGAGAGTTATCTTTCCGTCATTTGAAGAGTGCGCTCGCTCCTTGAGGGGGAGGGCAGCGGGGCCCGCCCCCTCTACTCATCCGCATTGCACGTATGAGCGTGGTTGAGAGGCCCGTGGCCCTTGCCGTAGCCGGGGGCGGTGGCGAGCGCGGCAATCAAGTATCGACGGGCGCGCTCGATCGCGGGACGCATTTCCATCCCTTGAGCGAGCCCGGTCGCGATGGCCGAGGCGAGCGTGCAGCCGGTGCCGTGCGTGTGGCGCGTGTCGATCCGCGAGCTGCTGAGGACATAGCTGCCGGTCACGTCGGCGACGAGATCGGAGACGGTGCGGCCGCCTATGTGCCCGCCCTTCAACACCACGTATTTCGCGCCGAGCGTCACCAGCATCTCGGCGGCGCGGCGCATGTTGTCGATGTCGCGGATCTCCATCCCGGTGAGCGCCTCCGCTTCCGGGACATTGGGCGTCACCACCGTTGTGCGCACGAGAAGGCTGCGCTTCAGCGCATCGACGGCGTTGCGGTCGAGGAGCCGTTGGCCGCTCGTTGAGACCATGACGGGATCGACGACCACCGGCACATCCGGAGCGCGCGCCTCAATCGCCTGCACGACCGCGTCGATCACGTCGGCGCTGCGGAGCATGCCGGTCTTGATGGCGTCAGCCCCGATGTCCGAGAGGACCACATCGATCTGCTGTCCGACGAAGTCCGCCTCGATCGGGACTACCCCGAAGATGCCGACCGTATTCTGCGCCGTGAGTGCGGTGATCGCCGTCGCAGCAAAGCCGCCGAGCGCGGTCACCGTCTTGATGTCGGCCTCGATGCCGGCGCCACCGCCGGAGTCGGAGCCCCCAACGACGAGGACTCTACCCTTCATCCCACGGCTCGCCGCCCGGCGCCTGCGATTCGCACCGCCGATGCGACCTCGTCGATCACTGTTGCCACGAGGCTCTCATCCTCGCATTCCGCCATGATACGGATCAGCGGCTCGGTGCCGGATTTGCGAACGAGCAGCCTGCCGCGCTCGCCGAGCCGGCGCTCGCCCGCGGCGATCGCCTCCCGCACCGCCTTGTTCTCGAGCGCCGCCGCGTTGTCGACGCGGAGATTGAGGAGACGCTGCGGCACGGGCGAGAAGACGCCGCAGACTTCGCTTGCGGGCGCCCCGGTCTCGACGATCGCAGCCAGCACCTGCAAGGCCGCAATCAAGCCGTCGCCGGTCGTGGAATGGTCGCCGAGGATGATGTGCCCGGATTGCTCGCCGCCGAGATTTGCCCCGCGCCGGCGCATTTCCTCGACGACGTAGCGGTCGCCGACGGTGGCGCGCACGAGCGCGAGGCCCAGCCCGCGCAGATAGCGCTCGAGGCCGAGGTTCGACATTACGGTCGCCACGACGACGCCGCCGCGCAGCGCCTGGGCGCGCTGCCAGCGTGCCGCGATCAGGGCCATGAGCTGGTCGCCGTCGAGGAGCTCGCCGCGCTCGTCGGCGACAAGGAGCCGGTCGGCGTCGCCGTCGAGTGCGATTCCGAGATGAGCGCCGCGTGCGGTCACCGCGTGGCGCATCGCCACCGTGGAGGTCGTCCCGCAGTCCCGATTGATGTTGAAGCCGTCAGGCGCCACGCCCAACGGGATCACCTCGGCGCCGAGCTCCCAGAGCACGGTAGGGGCGACTTTGTAGGCAGCGCCATTGGCGCAATCCACGACGATCTTGAGACCATCGAGGCGGAGGCCCTTGGGGAAGGTTCCCTTCACGAACTCGATGTAGCGGCCGCCGGCGTCGTCGAGGCGCTTGGCGCGGCCCAGCTCGTTTGGTGGAACCCGGTCGATCGCGTTCGAATGCACGACGGCCTCGATCGCCCGCTCGATTTCGTCGGAGAGCTTGTAGCCGTCGGCGCCGAATAGCTTGATGCCGTTGTCCTCGAAGGGATTGTGCGAGGCTGAGACCACGACGCCGAGATCGGCGCGCAGCGATCGCGTCAGCATCGCGATCGCCGGTGTCGGCAGCGGCCCCACGAGCACCACATCCATGCCACGCGCGATGAAGCCCGCGGTGAGCGCGGGCTCGACCATGTAGCCGGAAAGCCTCGTGTCCTTGCCGATCACGACCACATGGCGATGCTCGCCCCGGCGGAGCACTTGGCCGGCAGCCATCGCGACCTTGAGCGCGGTCTCCGGCGTCATCGGCTCGCTGTTCGCTTGGCCGCGGATGCCGTCGGTTCCGAAGAGCTTTCGGGTCATCGCTCCCTCAGGGACATTTCCGCCTAGCGGGATTTATACCGCAGGCTATCAGAGGCAAGGTCAACAAACCGCTAACCCGCGGATTCGATGCGTTCTTTGAGGGCGAGCGCCTGGCGCGTTTCCGCCACGTCGTGGACACGGTAAAGCTGCACCCCCTGCCCCGCCGCCGCAAGTGCCGCCGCGAGCGAGCCCGGGAGCCGCGCCTCCGCCGGCTCGCCGCGGCTCGCCTTGGCAATGAAGGATTTTCGCGAGGCGCCCAAAAGCACGGCCGTGCCGAGTCCGTGGAACGCCGCCAGACGCGCCAATAGGGCGAGATTGTGCGCGAGCGTCTTGCCGAAGCCGATGCCGGGATCGACGGCGATCCGGTCGCGCGCGATCCCCGCCGCCTCGCAAGCGGCGATCCGCGCCTCGAGGTAGTCGAGCACGTCGAGCGTCACGTCGTCGTAGCGGGGATCGCGCTGCATCGTCCGGGGATCGCCGCCCATGTGCATGAGCACGACCGCGGCGCCGCTCTTGCGCAGGACATCGAGGCTCCGGGGATCGCCGGTGAGCGCGGTCACGTCGTTGACGATGCGCGCGCCCGCAGCGAGCGCCGTCTCCATCACCGCGGCGTGGCGCGTGTCGATCGAGACGAGCGCGCCTGCTTCGGCGAGCGCGCGCACCGCCGGAAGGACGCGACGCAGCTCTTCTTCCGGCGCCACCGGCTCGGCACCGGGTCGCGTGGACTCCCCGCCGATGTCGACGATATCGGCGCCCGCCTCGAGCAGCGCGCGCCCCTGCGCGATCGCGCGCACGGGATCGAGGAAGGCGCCGCCATCGGAGAAGCTGTCGGGCGTCACGTTGAGGACGCCCACGATCCGCGTGCGATCGAGCGAGAGGCCGGCCCAGGGCGGCCGCGGCGCCGATAGGTTTTCCAGCGTTGGCACCGCGATCTCGCGCCAATCGGGAAAGCGCTCGAACGACGCCGGAAGATGCGCGAGTGCCATCGTCACTGCGTGTTGCTCGCGCTGCAGTATCTGGAACTGCGTGAAGGCGACGGGGCCGCCGGCAATCCAGTGCGCTGTTCCCGTGGCGACGGCGGACGATGCAATCGAGCCCCAGAGGAGCCCGAGTGGGCGAAGCCGCGGCGGCGGCACCGGCGGTTCAGCCGCCGGGCTGCGGCTCCGGCTCGAAGCCGCCGGCGGCCTTGCCGGTGGGCGGGACCGAGGAGCGACGGCCGGGCGCGGTGCGCTGCGGATCCTCGGCGGGACCACCGGTATCGCGCACGATCTTCTCGCCGCGGATCACGCGGCGGATCTCGTCTGCGCTCAGCGTCTCGAACTCGAGCAAGCCCTTCGCGAGCAGATGCAGCTCCTCGACATGCTCCGTTAGGATCTGCCGCGCGCTCTGCTCGCCTTCCTCGACGATGCGGCGAATTTCCTGATCGATCACCGCGGCCGTCGCGTCGGAGACGTTCTTGCGCTGCGTCACGGAGTGGCCGAGGAAGACCTCCTCCTCGTTCTCGCTGTAGCGCAGCGGCCCGAGCTTCTCGCTGAAGCCCCATTCCGTCACCATGCGGCGCGCGATGTTGGTCGCCTGTTTGATGTCCATCGCTGCGCCGGTCGTGACCTTCTCGTCGCCGAAAATGAGCTGCTCAGCGACGCGCCCGCCGAAAAGGCTCGCGACCACCGCGCGCAGCTCCTGCTTCGACTGGCTGTACTTGTCGCGCTCCGGCAGGAACATGGTGAGGCCGAGCGCGCGCCCGCGCGGGATGATCGTGACTTTGTGCAACGGCTCATGGCCCTCGGCGTAGAGCATGACGAGAGCGTGCCCGCCCTCGTGATAGGCCGTGAGTTTCTTCTCGTCCTCGGTCATGACCATGGAGCGCCGCTCGGCGCCCATCATGACCTTGTCCTTCGCCTGCTCGAACTCCTGCATCGAGACCGAGCGCTTGCCTTTGCGCGCGGCCATGAGCGCGGCTTCGTTGACGAGGTTCGCGAGATCGGCGCCGGAGAAGCCGGGCGTGCCGCGCGCGATGATGCGGGGATCGACGTCGGAGGCTAAGGGCACCTTGCGCATGTGCACCTTGAGGATCTTCTCGCGTCCCACCACATCGGGATTCGGCACCACCACCTGACGGTCGAACCGGCCCGGGCGCAGTAGCGCCGGGTCGAGCACGTCGGGCCGGTTGGTCGCGGCGATGAGGATCACGCCCTCATTCGCCTCGAAGCCGTCCATCTCCACTAGCAACTGATTGAGCGTCTGCTCGCGCTCGTCGTTGCCGCCGCCGAGACCGGCACCACGGTGGCGGCCCACCGCGTCGATCTCGTCGATGAAGATGATGCACGGCGCATTCTTCTTGCCCTGCTCGAACATGTCGCGGACGCGGCTCGCACCAACGCCCACGAACATCTCCACGAAGTCGGAGCCGGAGATCGTGAAGAACGGCACATTCGCCTCGCCGGCGATCGCACGTGCGAGCAGCGTCTTGCCGGTGCCGGGCGGACCGACAAGCAATACGCCCTTCGGAATCTTGCCACCGAGGCGCTGGAATTTCTGCGGGTCCTTCAGGTACTCGACGATCTCCTCGAGTTCCTGCTTCGCCTCGTCGATCCCTGCGACGTCGTCGAAGGTGACGCGGCCGACTTTCTCCGTGAGCAGTCGCGCGCGGCTCTTGCCGAATCCCATCGCGCGTCCGCCGCCGCCTTGCATCTGGCGCATGACGAAGAACCAGAGGCCTATCATCAATAGGCCGGGGAACCAGGAGATCACCATGCCGAGCACGGACGGCACGTTCTCTTCCGACTGGCCCACGCGAATCTGGACCTTGTTGTCCTTGAGCGTCTTCCAGAGATCGGGATCGTTGGTGGGAGCGCTGGTGGTGAAGGTGCTGCCGCCGTCGCGCACGCCGGTAATCGTGTTGCCCTGCACCGTGACGCTGCGCACCTGCTTGTTCGAGACGTCGGTCAAAAAGTCGCTGTAGCTGATCTGCGTCTGCGCACTGCTGCGGTTCGAATTCTGGAATAGGTTGAAGAGCAGCATCACCAGCAGAATGATGATGATCCAAAGCGCGAGATTTTTGCCGAAGCTATTCACGGATAAGGGCCTTTCCCGGGTACCGCTAGCCGCCGCTGCCCCGCTCCCGGCCAAGCCCGGGGAACGGGCGCCGGGCGCCGTCGATACCTCCCACTGAACATAAGATGCCGTCGGAATTAAACAACTGTTAACTCCGCGAGGCAACGCCGACGGACGGTGATGAGCTATTCGCGTCGCGCGGAACTGAGGTCCGGCTGTTGATTGATTGCGAAAGGTTCCGCGGCGCTGGGGCTTTGCAATGCAACCGAAGGTTTTCAGCCCTCATTGGTCCGGGCTCGCAGCAAATCCCGCGGGCACCAGTGGCCGAGCAGGCCGGAAGCGCAATACGTCGCTCGCGAGAAGCGAGCGATATGCCGAGCTTGCCCAGCCGACTACCGGAAGAGCCACGACTTGCCCGCGGGAATCGCGGAAGGCCGGCAGGCTCGCTCGCGCTGCTTCCGGTACCCGGCGCAACAGCTCGCGCGCCGTCGGAGGGAGTCCCTCGCGCCCCCGCCCAAGCGGTCCCAGCTCGATCGTCCCTCGCAGCAGCTTCCGGGGCATCGCCGCAGTTGTCCAACCCTTCGCGACGGCGCCCTGGTTCTCGGCGAATTCTCGGCAAATCAGCACGAAATTGTTGCGCGGCAGAATCCGGCATGTGCCGAGCGTGCGCCCTCCGCCGAGGCCATCGCACAGGAGCTCATCATAGAGGCGCTCGAGTCGCGCAAGGCGCGGGGGATAGTCGGTGCCGCCGACGGTGGCGAGGACGGCCGCCAGGACGCGGAGGCCGATCTCGCGCGGCGCGCGCTTGAGGAGTGCGTGCTCGAGCCAAACCCATCCGCCGGGGTCGATGCCGACGGCGCGCACCGTCAGATCGACGGCCGCCGCCTCGAGCGCAGCGCGCGCGCGGCCGAGATGGCGGATCGTCTCGTCGAGCCGCTCGGCGCCAAGACCTTCGGCCGCGAGGACTGCGCGGGCATTGCGCACACGCACGCGCGTGAAGCTCGGATTCTCATTGCTGGGGTCCTCGATCCACACCTGCCGCCGCGCGCGCAGCAGCGCGCGCAACCGTTCCGGCGCCACCGGGAGCAAGGGCCTCAAGATGCGGCAAGATGCCCGCTCGTTCACCGCAGCCATGCCGGCGAGACCGTCGAGGCCGCTGCCGCGTGCGAGCCGCAGCCAGAACGTCTCCGCCTGGTCCTCGCGGTGATGCGCGGTGAGGAGGTGGAGGCAGCCGTTCCTCCGGCACCATTCCTCGAGCAGACGGTAGCGCGCGGCACGCGCAGCGGCCTGGAGATCCGCCTTGGGCCGCTCCCCGCTCCACACGAGCGTCCGATGCGCGATGCCCCGCGCGCGGAGCCAGCGCCCGACCCGCCCCGCCTCGGTAGCGGACTCCGGCCGCAGGCGGTGATCGACGGTGAGCGCCACGCTGCGGCCGCCGCGTGAGCGAGCCCAGCGCTCGGCCAGGAGTGCCAACGCCATGCTGTCGGCGCCCCCGGAGACCGCGACCGCGAGGAGAGGCCGCGGCTCGAATGGTCCGAGCGGCGTCATGAGTCGCGCAAACTGGCGGTCGCTCAGTGAATTTGAATCGCTATCCCCAAGCCTGCCTCCATCGAAGGCCGATCAACCGCAACCAACGCGCCGCTTCTCCGCGAGCTCGCGCTCGCGGATATAGCTTTGTGCCTGCGGGAAGTCGCGGTCGAGGCGCTGGAAGGTGCGGCAGGCGTTTTCCTTCTGGCCGAGATTGGCGAGCGACATCCCGAGCTTCAACAGGCTGTCCGGCGCTTTCGTTCCCTTGGGATATTTCTCGTAGCACTCCGCAAAGGCACTTGCGGCCTGGGTGTAGTCCTTGCGCGCGTAGAAGCTTTCGCCGAGCCAGTACTGCGCGCTCGCGGCGAGGGGGTCGCTAGGGTTGCGCTGGATGAAGGCGCGGAGCGCCTGCTCCGCCTCCTCGTACCGCGCCTGGCGCAAGAGGCCGAAAGCGTAATTGTACTGATCGACCGCCGAGCCCGGCGGCAGGCTCGCGGTCTCCGAGCCCGGCGGCGGCGGTGGGAGGGGCGTGGAAGCGGGAGCGCCCGCCGGATCCTGCCCCGGGGGTCCGCGAAGATTGCCGAGGACGCCGGGGTCGTTGCCCGTGCGCGGCGCGCCGGCATCGCTGGTCGGCGGCGGGCGGAGCTGCGGCGCACCGGCGCGCGCAGCCGGCGGCGTCTGCGGCGCCGCCGGAGCGTTGGCGCGCTGTTGCTGCGGCGCAGCGGGCTGGCCGCCACCGCCCTGCTCGAGCTGCGTCAGACGGAACTCGAGATCGCTCTGGAGCTGTTCGAGACGGTGCGTGAGCTGGTCGATCTTGTGGTTGGTCTCCTCGATCTGACCGGTCAATCCGCGCATCTGATCCTCGATGCGTCCCACGCGAATCTCCAGATTGAGCGCATTGTTTCCAGGCTGGATGTTGGCGCTGCCGGTCACAGGCGCGCCGCCGCCGCGGTAGACCTGCCGCTGCAGCATGTTGACATCGCGCTCGATGCGCTCGAGCCGATCGAGCAACGGTTGCAGATCGCGGTCATCCTGCTGCGCGCGGCCGATCGCGACCATCGCCACGAACGCCAGCATCGAGACCCCCGCGCAGATTGCCAGGCGTTGCATCGTCATCCCGTCCGATTGCCGTGCTGGAAGCGGCCCCCTTGCTCCGCAACCACTCTCATACCCCAGCGCAGCCTAGCCCCGCTTTTGGGCAAAAAAAGGGCGCCTGCCCCCTCACCCCTCTTGGCATCGGGTAAGGAGGCCGGCGCGTTTAGCATCACGACGCTCGGTCAGAGCGCCTGTAACCGGTCAGTTGATGACCGTAACAGCGCGACGATTCTGCGCCCAGGCCTGCTCGTTGTGCCCGGCGACGGCCGGACGCTCCTTGCCGTAGCTGATGATCTGGACGCGATTGGCCGCGACGCCGAGAGCGATCAGAGCCTGCCGAGCTGCGTTGGCGCGCCGCTCGCCGAGGCCCAGGTTGTACTCGACGGTCCCGCGCTCGTCGCAATTGCCCTGGATCGTCACGGTCCAGGAAGGATTCTGCTGCAGGAGCTGCGCCTGGCGCTGCAAGGTAGCGCGCCCTTCCGACGTGATGTCGCTGCGGTCAAAGGCGAAGTAGACCGTGTTGCCGACCTTCGTGATCTGCTCCTGCGGCGAACCGCCGCTCGTGGTCTGCGTAGTGGTCTGTCCGCCGCCCTTCGTGTTGTCGGTATCCGTGCTGCTCTGGCTGCAGCCGGCGACGAGCAACATTGCCGCGACCAGGCTTAAGATTTTCAGATTCATGTTATGCTCCCTTCGATCATCCTGGGATTGGAGTGGTTTCGGATTGTGAGGACGGCGTCGCCCAAAGGCTTCACCATGGATGGCGGGCGCCGGTCGCAGAAACTCCCATCGCGGCCGGCGACACGGGCGCGACTATAGTTCTGTTTAACCACTGGTTCAAGGACTTCCAAGCGGCGACCACGCTGGATCGGACGCGTCTTGCGGCGTCACGATCTCGCGCTCGTTGGCTCCCGTGAGGTCGATGCTGTAGAGGCGTTTCGCGTCGCCCCGCGGCCCTCCCGGCGACTGCCGCGTATACATAAGGACGCGCCCATTCGGCGCCCAGGTCGGCCCCTCAACGAGGAATCCGTTCGCGAGCAGCCGCTCGCCGCTGCCATCCGGTTTCATCACGCCGATATAGAAGCTGCCGCCGTCGATCTTCGTGAAGGCGATCAAGTCGCCACGCGGCGACCAAACCGGCGTTCCGTAGCGTCCATTGGCGCCGAAGCTGATGCGGTGCACGTTGCTGCCGTCGGCGTTCATGACGTAGAGCTGCTGCGAGCCCGCGCGGTCGGAGTTGAAGACGATCTGGCTCGCATCCGGCGAGTAGGACGGCGAGGTGTCGATCGCACTTCCCTCGGTGACGCGCGTTGCGCGGCGCGTGCGCAGGTCCATCGAGTAGATCGCGCTGTTGCCGCCGCTTGCATAGCTCATGACGACCTTGTTGCCGTCGGGCGAGAAGCGCGGCGCGTAGGTCATGCCGGGAAAGTCGCCGAGCACCTCCTGCTGCCCCGTGTCGATGTTGAAGAGATAGACCCGGGGCTTGTTGCCGGCATAGGAGAGGAAAGTGATCTCCTGCCGCGTCGGCGAGAAGCGCGGCGTCAGCACGAGATCGCGCCCGTCCGTGAGATAGCGGTGGTTGGCGCCGTCCTGATCCATGATCGCGAGGCGCTTCACGCGGTGCAGCACGGGGCCGCTCTCGGCGATGTAGACGATACGGGTGTCGAAATAGCCGTCCTCGCCGGTGATGCGCTTATAGACTTCGTCTGCGATCTTGTGCGCGACGCGGCGCCAGCCCTGCGCATCCGTGGTGTAGGCGAGGCCCGCGAGCTGCTGCTCCTGCAGCACGTCCCAGAGGCGGAAGCTCACGCGAATCCTGCCGTCGCCTTGCGTCTCGACGCCGCCGGTGATGAGTCCCTGGGCGTTGATGATGCGCCAGTCACCGAAGCGCGGCGGCGTGTCCGCGCCCGTGATTTGCTGCACGAAGGCTCGCGGATCGAGCGCCCGGAAAAGACCGGAGCGCTCGAGATCGGCCGACAACACCTGCGTGATGTCGCGGCCCATCTGCTGGTCGTTGGGCTGCGCGCCGCCAAAAGCCGGTATAGCGATCGGCAGTGGCTGCGGGTTGGGCTTGTCGAGCGTGATGTTGAGCGCGGCGATGGCCTGCGACGCCTGCGCGGCGAGCAGGAGCAACCCTAGACACAAGGCGCGGCCGAGCCGGCGCGAGCGAGTATTTGGCGTCATAGCAAATCCTTCGGGTTGAATGTCAATGTCAGGTCCTTCCACTGCTCATACTTCTCCGGCGGCAGCTTCAGCGGGGAGCAGCTCGGATTCAGCACGGCACGGCGCGCGCTTTCGGCGGCAGCGCGATAGAACGGGTCGCCCATACGCTCGGTGCTCACGATCTGCGCGGAAATGACGCGCCCATCGGGCCCAACCGTCGCGCTGATGACGACGATGAGATCGTGCGACTGCTTGGCGCCGGATGGCGGGTTCCAGCACTGCTCGATCTGCTGCTTCACCACGTCGATCTCGCTGGTGGTGAGCTTCGGGCCGAGCGGCGCCGCAGGTTGGGCCGAGGGCCGAGCCGCCTGCTGCTGGGGCGCCGCTTTCGTCGGCGTCTGCGTCGGCTGCGCTTCCGGCCGCTTCGCGAGGTTCTTCAGGAACGCATCGAAGCTCTTGTCGTCGGGCTTCTTTTTGTCGTCGGGCGGCGCGGGCTTCCGCGGCGGAGGCTCCGGTTTCGGAGGCTCGACCTTCGGCGGCTCGGGCTTCGGGCTCGGAGCGGGAGGCGGCGGCGGCGGTGGCGGCGTAGGCGGCTCGGGCTTCGGCTGCGGCGTAGGCGGCTCGGGCTTCGGCTGCGGCGCGGGCGGCGTCGGGGTCGGCTCGCTCTGAGCGACCGTAGGAGCGGGAGCCGGTGCGGGCGGCGGCGAAGGTGGCGGATCCTCCTTCTGCACGGGCTTCTTCGGCGGCTCCTTCGGCGCCTCGACGGGCTTCTCCTCCGGCTTCTCGGCAGGCTTCGGATTTGGATTGGGTTGGGTCGCGCGCGTCTCGGGGGCGATGTTCACGAGCTGCACGGCAATCGGCGTTTCCTCGACGGGCGGCGGCGGAAACAGGATGTCCCAGAGATGCATATAGGCGAGCAGCACCACGCCGATATGCAGCACTCCGGAGAAGAGGAAGCCGCGCCGCATGTTCGGTCACCGGCGCGGCGCTTGCCGCTTCTGATCCCCCGCCCCTGCCCCTGCCTGCTCGCTTACCAGTGCGACCTTGGTGAAGCCGGCACCGTTGATCAGCCCCATCACCTCGAGCACACGCCCGTAATTGACGGAGCGGTCGCCGCGCACGTAGATCGTTGTATCGGGATTGCTGCCGGAGATCGCCTGCAGCCGCGGCACGAGCTGGTCGAGCTCGACCTCGGTGTTCTGCAGGAAGATCTTCCCCTCGGCATTGATGCTGACCGCCAGCGGCTCTTTGGGCTCATTGATCGGCGCGGCTTTGGTCTGCGGGAGATCGACGGGAACGCCGACGGTGAGGAGCGGTGCCGTCACCATGAAGACCACCAGCAGCACCAACATCACGTCGACGAGCGGCGTCACGTTGATCTCCGACATCGGCCGATAGGTCGCGCGCCGGCTGCTGTGCCCGCTGCCGTTGCGTCCCGGGCCTCCTACGAGAAATGCCGCCATCGCTCAGGCCTTCTCGTCGAGCTGGCGGGAAAGGATCGCTGAGAACTCGTTCGCGAAGGCGTCGAGTTTTCCGGCGTAGCGTCCGAAATCCGTCGAGAGCTTGTTGTAGGCGACGACCGCGGGAATCGCCGCGACCAGGCCGAGCGCGGTCGCGAAGAGCGATTCCGCGATGCCCGGCGCCACCACCGCAAGGCTAGTGTTCTTGGCGGCCGCGATCGACTGGAACGAATTCATGATGCCCCAGACGGTGCCGAAGAGGCCCACGAAGGGAGAGGTCGATCCCACCGTCGCGAGGAAGGGCATGAAGCGCTCGAGCCGCTCCATCTCACGCCCGACCGCCACCAGCATCACACGCTCGATCCGCTGCTGCAGGCTCGTGCGCATGTTGGTGCTGGTGATCAGGCCCTTGGCCGCGCTGCGGCGCCACTCGCGCATGCCCGCAGCGAATACCGCCGACATGGGGTCGACGGGCCGTGTCCCGATGCGGTCATAGAGATCGTCGAGCGAGCCGCCGGACCAGAAGCTCTCCTCGAAGCTCTCGGCGTCGCGGCCGAGCCGCCGCAGCCGGAAGAGCTTGTCGAAGATCACCGCCCAGGACCAAAAGGAGGCCGCGATCAACAGGAAGAGGACGATCTTGACGATCGTGTCAGCCTGCAGGAACAGGCTCACGATCGAGAGGTCGTGAGATACGGCCGCCCCCCCGAGGGCGGATTGATCGATGCTAGTGTCCATGCTGTGCGTTCACCGCTGAGTGTTGGATCCGAATGTGCCGACGCGGCTCTCGAGCCGCGGGGAGCGAGGCAAGCGCCGCGCGGAGCGCTGGCGGCAGACGCTGGGGCCGCCCGTTCTTGCCGAGCGCCGCGATGCGGAACTCGAGCGCAACCAGGACGCTCTCGCCGCGCCGGATCTCCTGCGCGAGGTCGAGCGAGGCGCCGCCGGCAGCAACGAGCCGCGTCGCCACCACGAGATCGTCGTCGAGGCGCGCCGCCATCCGGTAGTCAGCGGTGCAGTGTCGTACCACGAAGACGAGTCCGGTCTCGTGCCGCATGCGCTCCTGCTCGAAGCCCATGACGCGCAGCATCTCTGTCCGCGCGCGCTCCGCGAATTTGAGGTGGTTTGCGTAATAGACGAGCCCCGCCGCATCGGTATCCTCGTAGTAGACGCGAAGGGGATACAGATGAACTCCGTCGCGAATGAGTCCGGAACGCGGCAATTCCGTGGTCACGACGCCGCCTCCTCGTCCCCGGGGCCGAGAAGGTCGAGCTGGGCCGGGGGCGGGCGGAGCGGTGTGAGACCGAGATAGCGGTATCCGTGATCGCTGAGCATGCGTCCCCGGGGCGTACGCTGGACCAGCCCCTGCTGGATGAGATAGGGCTCGATCACCTCCTCGACGACGTCGCGCTGGTCCGCGAGCGCTGCCGCGAGTGTCTCGGCGCCCACGGGCCCGCCGCCGTAGCTCTCCGCGATCAGCAGCAAGTAGCGCCGGTCCATCGCATCGAGGCCGCGCGCATCGACCTCGAGCCGGGCGAGCGCGGCATCGGCGGCCTTGGCGTCGATGCGAGCGAGGCCCGCCACCGCCGCGAAATCGCGCACACGACGCAGAAGGCGTGAGGCGACCCTTGGAGTTCCGCGAGAACGCCGCGCGATCTCCGCGGCACCACCGGGCTCGAGCGCCATGCCGAGGATGCGTGCGCCGCGCGCCACGATGAGCTCGAGATCCTCGGGTTCGTAAAAATTCAGCCGCAGCGGGATGCCGAAGCGCTCGCGCAAGGGCCGCGTGATGAGGCCCGAGCGCGTGGTGGCGCCCACGAGCGTGAAAGGCGGCAGGTCGATCCGTACCGAGCGCGCCGCCGGGCCCTCGCCGATGATGAGATCGAGCTGGAAGTCCTCCATCGCGGGGTAGAGGATCTCCTCGACGGCGGGCGTCAGGCGGTGGATCTCGTCGATGAAGAGTACGTCGCGCGGTTGCAGGTTGGTAAGCAGCGCCGCGAGGTCGCCCGCGCGCTGGATCACCGGACCCGAGGTCGCTCGGAAGCCCACCGCCATCTCGCGCGCGATGATCTGCGCAAGCGTGGTCTTGCCCAGACCGGGCGGCCCGAAGAGCAGCACGTGATCGAGTGGCTCCGAGCGTGCGCGGGCAGCTTGGACGAAGACGCGGAGGTTCTCCCGCGTCTGCTGCTGGCCCACGAACTCGTCGAGGCTCAGCGGGCGGAACGAGGCCTCGCCCGCATCCTCGGTGCGGGGATCGGGCGCGACGATGCGGGGCTGCTCCTTCACCGCGCAAGCTCCTTGAGGCTCGCCTTAAAGAGCGCATCGAAGGCGGACTCGCCACCGAGATTCCGCGCGGCACCCGCGACCGCCGCGAAGGCGTCGCTCCGCGGATAGCCGAGGTTAACGAGCGCGGAAACCGCATCTTGGGCGGCGCCCGCATGCGCCTCGGCGCTGGCGCTCTGCAATGCCGCCGGTCCGAGCGCTATTCCGCCGACCTTGTCGCGGAGTTCGTTCAGGATGCGCTGCGCGAGCTTCGGACCGACCCCGTCGGCGCGCGTGAGGGCCGCTTTATCCTGCGCCATGACCGCCGTCGCGAGCGCCTCCGGCGGCAGCGTCCCCAGAATCGCGAGCGCGGTCTTGGCGCCGACGCCTTGCACAGTCGTCAAGAGCCGGAACCAATCGCGCTCGCCCTCCTCGGCGAAGCCGTAGAGATGGATGTGGTCCTCGCGCACATGGGTCTCGATGTGGAGCCGCACGGGCTCGCCCCGCGCCGGCAATCGCCCGAGCGTCCGCGCCGACGCGAAGACGAGGTAACCAACACCATTCACGTCAATCACCGCGCTATCCGCAGCGACGCGCTCGACGATGCCGGCGAGCAGCGCGATCATCGTGCCTTCCCCTCACCCCAACCCTCCCCCCGAGGGGGAGAGGCGACGGGGCGGGGCGCCCTCCATACCGCCGCGGTCTGCGCGTGATGGGCATGGCAAATGGCGACGGCGAGCGCGTCGGCGGCATCGGGGCTTTCGACGAGACAGCCCGGCAGCAGACGACGCACCATCATCTGCACCTGCTCCTTCTCTGCATGGCCCACGCCGACCACCGATTTCTTGACGAGGTTCGTCGGGTACTCCGTGACGGGAAGGCCGCGCTCGGCGGGTGCCAAAAGTACGACGCCGCGGGCGACACCGAGCTTCAGGGTCGAGGCCGGGTTCTTGTTGACGAAGCTCTCCTCGACGGCGGCGGCCTCGGGTGCGAAGCGCTCGAGCACCTCGCCGACCGCACGGAAGAGATCGACGAGCCGCTCCGCGAGCGGCCGCCCGCCGCGCGAGTGCACGACGCCGTCAGCGACGTAGCTGAGCCGATTGCCTGCCACTTCGATCACGCCCCAGCCCGTGTGGAGGAGGCCAGGATCGAGGCCGATGAGGCGTAGGCGAGCCGCCGGCATCGCTGCCACCTCAAGCCGAGAGCCGCTGCAGCACGTCGTCCGCCACCTCGAAATTGGCGTAGACATTCTGCACGTCGTCGCTGTCCTCGAGGCTCTCGAGGAGCTTCAGCAGGGAGTCCGCGTCCTCGCCCGTAACCGGCGTGTTCATCTTAGGCCGCCAGACCAGCTTTGCCGATTGCGGATGCCCGAAGCGCTTCTCGAGCACATCGCGGACGGCATTGAGATCCTCGGCGGCGCAGGTGATCGCGTGCTGCTCGGCGCCGCTCTCGACGTTGTCGGCGCCCGCCTCGGCTGCCGCCTCGAACATCTGATCCGCGGTCGCGGCACTTGCGGGATAGAGCACCTCGCCAAGGCGATCGAAGAGAAAGCTCACACTGTTGCTCTCGCCGAGATTACCGCCGGCCTTGGTGAAGGCCGCGCGGATCTCGCTCGCGGTGCGGTTCCGGTTGTCGGTGAGCGCCTCGACGATGATCGCGATGCCGCCGGGCCCGTAGCCTTCGTAGCGGACTTCATCGTAATTCTCCCCACCCTCCTCGCCCGAGCCCCGGCGGATCGCGCGCTCCACCGTGTCCTTGGGCATGTTCGCTTCCTTGGCCGCGTTGACGGCCGCGCGAAGGCGCGGATTTGCGTTAACGTCCGCAAGGCCCGAGCGCGCTGCGGTAGTGAGCTCGCGAATTATCTTCGTGAAGATCTTGGCGCGCTTCTTATCCTGCGCGCCCTTCCGATACATGATGTTCTTGAACTGGGAATGACCAGCCATGGCAGATCGCTAATTCCTGAGGCTTAGACGGCGGAACATACCATATCTGGTAGGGCCGTCGCACCCCTGACGATGCCGTGGGAAGACACCGGGCCCCCTTCCGCAGCCTCCGCTCTTTAGCCCCTTAATATGGCAGTAATACGGCGAGTCCCGTTGGTGCGCTGCAGCGAGACCGCTATGATGCTCGCTGGGGAAGCTGGGGAGGCTGGGATCGGCATGCTCGGGCGCGGGTCGAGCTACGAGGCTGTCGCGCGCGCATTTCGCTGGCAGGTGCCGGAGCGCTACAACATCGGCACGGACGTGGCGGACCGCCAGGCGGCGGAGCGCCGCGATGGGCTCGCGCTCCTCTTCCTCGACGAGCACCATCGCGAGCGACGTTTCACCTTCGGCGAGATCGCCGCGCTCTCGAACCGCTTTGCCAATGCGCTCGTCGCACGCGGGCTCCAGCGCGGCGACCGGCTCGGCGTGCTGCTGCCGCAGGCGCCGGAGACGGCGATCGCGCATGTCGCAGCTTTCAAAGCCGGGCTCGTCTCCGTGCCGCTCTTCACGCTCTTCGGCGAGGAAGCGTTGGAATTCCGCCTCCGCGACAGCGGCGCCCGGGCGCTCGTGACGGATGCGGCCGGGCTCGCGAAGCTCCTCGCGATCCGCGACCGGCTCGCCACGCTCGAGAGCATCTTCGTGACGGGCGGCGTCGGGATTGCGGGCACGCTCGACTTCGAGGCCGAATGCGAGGACGCAAGCGATGCGTTCACAGCAGCGGAAACCTCCGCCGACGATCCCGCGATCATCATCTACACCTCCGGCACCACTGGAAATCCCAAGGGCGCGCTTCATGCGCACCGCGTGCTGCTCGGGCACCTCCCGGGCGTCGAGATGCCGCACGAGTTCTTTCCGCAGCCCGGTGACTTCTTCTGGACGCCCGCCGATTGGGCCTGGATCGGCGGGCTCTTCGACGTGCTGCTGCCGGCCTGGCATCACGGTGTGCCCGTCCTCGCCTATCGCGCGCGCAAGTTCGATCCCGAAGAGGCCTTCGCCTTCATGGAGAAGCACGGCGTGCGCAATGCCTTCATGCCGCCGACGGCACTGAAGCTCATGCGCCAGCTCGGGGGGAAGCCGCGGCCGGGCCTCCGCCCACGCACCATCGCGAGCGGTGGGGAGACGCTCGGGGACGAGCTCCTGGAATGGGGGCGCGAGACTTTCGGCGTCGTGATCAACGAGTTCTACGGCCAGACCGAATGCAATCTCGTCGTCGGAAACAACGCGACGCTCTTCCCGGTCCGCCCGGGCTCGATGGGTCGTCCCATCCCGGGCCACACTGTGCGCGTCGTCGACGAGACCGGCCGCCCACTCCCCGCGGGCGAGCACGGACAGATCGGCGTCTCGAGGCCCGACCCCGTGATG
>Ga0335081_10004715_pt1 | contig 21533 bp, 22 predicted proteins | sample Lox_Sample_35_FD_206713 | JGI IMG/M metagenome (GOLD analysis project Ga0335081, IMG submission 206713) | Soil microbial communities from Loxahatchee National Wildlife Refuge, Florida, United States - Lox_Sample_3.5 | ecosystem: Environmental > Terrestrial > Soil > Wetlands | place: USA... | reverse complement strand
GTCATCGACCGCGCCGCGGGCATAAATGTTGTTGTTGCGTTCCGACGGCTGAGTCCAACCCTTGTCGGCATCGCCTTCGAAGGCATAAGCCTCTTTCTTCAAAAACGGTGGCGAACTCCACTCATCCAGCGGATCAGGTGGCTGAACGTCATAGTGCGCATACATCAGCACAGTCGGCTTGCCTGAGGCATGCAGCCAGTCAGCGTAAATCAGCGGATGTCCCTTGGTCGGAACGATCTCCACGTTTTCCATTCCAATGCGGCGCAACTCGTCCGCGACGAAACTAGCGGCCTTCTGAATATCAGGTTTGTGCTCTTCGAGAGTGCTGATGCTGGGAATAGCGAGAAGGTCTTTCAATTCATTTAAGAAACGCTGCTGATTACTGCGTGCAAAATCCACTGCGGGAGAGGCCATGATGAAGTCCTTTCGTTGAAGTCGACGATCTGAATCTCGGCGGACATGCAGAATTGCGGGGTCCAGACATCCGGGGAAACGAATCAGTATAGCTCTACCGCCTGATTCGTTGCTGGATTCGTCCGAGCCTAACAATCTACGCCGATTCCTCACCACGGAGGCACGGAGTCGCGAAGATTAAAAAAAACGCCTTCCTCCGTGGTGAAAACGACCGCCTAGGCGACCGCACCCGGCCGACTGAACCTTTCCACGCCAAACGCATGCAAGTCGAACTCCGATTTCTTGCCTTCGATCACTGTCGCCATGACCTTCGCCGTGATGGGCGCGAGCAGAATTCCATCACGGAAGTGTCCGGTTGCCACAAAATATCCCGGATGCTCGGTCGCCCCCAGAATGGGCAGCCCATCTGGAGTTCCCGGCCGCAGCCCGGCCCAGTCTTCCAGGATCTTTGCCTCCCGCAGCTTCGGAACCAGCTCGAGCGCGGCATGATGCAGTCGCTGAATCGTCTCGGGAACAGTTCGCTTATCGAATCCCGCCTCCTCCACTGTCGCGCCAACCAGCAATCGCCCATCGCTGCGAGGGATGAGATAAGCCTTAGGCGAACGCACGACATGCATCAACAGTGTGCGCGATGGCATGGCCAGACAAAGCATCTGTCCCTTGACCGGGCGTGTCGGCAGCGCGTACGGACCGATCATTCCTGACCAAGCTCCCGCGCAGTTCACGACTTTATCGGCCAGAAATGAAGTCTTCGTCGTGGTAATTCCCGACGTGCGCCCATCCGAAAAATTAACACTCGTCACCGGATCGCCCGACGAAAAATCCGCTCCACGGTTCTTCGCCGTCTTGATGGCCGCCACAATCAGCGCCCGCGGGTCGACGCTTCTCTCCTTCAGGTGGACTGCTTCATCCTGTATCCCGCTTTCGGCCAGCGCCGGTTCTAGCTCACCCAGCTTCGCTCTCGGCAAGTCACCGGCGGCAGCGCGGTCTTTCTCCGACACAAACAAGATCGTCCCTTGATCCCGCAAGTCCACCTTCATCCCCGACTCAACTTCCAATTCGTGCGCAAACTCCGGATAAATCCCTGCGCTCGCGCTCGCCAACGGCTGCAGCGCCACCCGAGTCTCCCACGGACAGTCCACCAGCATCCCGCCTGCCGCCTGCGAAGCTTCCCTTCCCGGCTCGCCTCGGTCTACGACCAGCACCGCAGCTCCGTGCTTGCGCAACTCAATCGCGAGCGAAACCCCGATGATTCCGCCGCCAATCACGATCACGTCCCAGTTCTTCACGTCAGCCATTCTAAAAGAGTTGCGACCGCGCGCGTCGTTTCATCGCCGCGGCAGGTCATTTAAAGATGACAATGCTCCGGCTCCTGCATAAAATTACAGCCATGAATAAGTGGATGGTTCTGGGGATCGCGCTGCTGACTCTTCTCAGCACAAGCACTCTCTTAGCGCAGAAGGACAAGGACGACGGGGGGCCGTTTTCCTGGCTCTATTTCTCGGTGATCAAGGACGACAACGGAAAGCCCGTGCGCAATGCAGCGGTCATCCTGCATCCAGTTGACAAGAAGGGCAAACAGGAACGCGGTGACCTTGAATTGAAAACCGATCCCGACGGCAAAACCAATCTCGACGGCATCCCATACGGTCCGCTGCGGGTGCAAGTGTTGGCGCACGGTTTTCAGACCTACGGCGAAGATTTCGATATCGAAAAACCGAAGACCGAGATCACCATCAAGCTGAAGCGCCCGCAGGGACAGTTCTCGATTTACGACGAACACCCGGCGGAATCCGATCCCAAGCCTAAGCAAGATCCTCCACCGCCGGACTCGAAGAAGCCGAACTAGAAAAGATCATGGACTACCTGCTCAAAACCGAACCCTCCACCTACTCCTTCGCCGACCTGCAACGCGAAAAGACCACCACCTGGGACGGAGTCTCCAATCCTGTAGCCCTCAAATATCTTCGCGGGATGAAGCCTGGCGAGCGCCTGGTGATTTATCACACCGGCGACGAGAAACAAGCCGTCGGCACGGCCACTGTCGTCTCAGTCGATGCCTCGGAAGCCAGGAATCCACAAGTGAAGATCAAGGTGGGAAGTCCGGTCTCCAAGCCGGTAACGCTGGCCGAAGTGAAATCGAGCACAGTCTTTGCGGATTCGCCTCTGGTGCGCCAGGGTCGCCTCAGCGTGGTGCCGCTGAACGAACGGCAGTATAAATTCTTGACGGGCGAGTGAGATTCGCCGTTGGTCTTTAGTCGTTGGTCGTTCGGATTCCGCATTCGGCCCTTTACCGGCTCAGACAAAAAATACCCCACTCTAAAACGTCGCCAACTATGCGACGTTTAGAATGGGGCACTTCTCTTGAACTTGTCCTCAACGTCTGCAGCCGTCCTACGACGAAGCCTTCGCGTCCCGCCGGATCAAAGCCGCATCCAGGAAATATCCCAATCCCAGCATGAACGGGATCGCGCCAAAGGCCGCGGCGATCTGCGCGTCCGGCTCAAAGCGCGCCACGATCGTGAACGCCAGCATATAGCCCACGGCGAAGGCGAGCAGCAAAATGCCCGTACGCCGCGAACTGGCTGCTTCCGAAAGATCCGGCTCCATCGGGATGGTGACTCCCCGCTGGATCGCCGCCAGCCGCTCCTCCGAGCGCAGCTTGCGTACTCGGTAATAGGTGTACATCCAGACCATTGCTGTTGGCATGCCCAATGCCATGATCACTGCCGCAAATCCAGTGAGTCCGTCCATCGTAGTCTCCTTCCGTTTGCCTTCCGGGTTGATTTCCCGCTCCGATGGAAGGTACGCTGATCCCCGAGCGAAAGTTCCCGCAAATCAGCCAACTTCTTTGCGCTAAGACGCTTCCAAGGCAAGAGAAACACCTGCTTGGCGGGCTTCCCGGGTCGAGGAGATCAGATGAAATCGATAGTTATGAATAGTCGGCGCGTGGCAGTTTGCCTGGCCGCGTCGCTGACACTACTTCTCGCGGCCCAAACTCTGCGCGCGCAGGAAACGAAGGAGAAGGTCACCGTCGATGACGTCGATCGCACCTTCCTGTTGCGCCTGCCCGCGGGATACGACGCCCAGCATCATTACCCCGTCGTCATCATGCTCCACGGCATGAACCAGGATCCGGACGATATCGAGCGCCTCACGCAGTTCAATCAACTGGCCGACAAAGACGGCGTTATCGTCGTCTATCCCGCGGCGCTGCATGGCCGCTGGAACATCGGCGTCCGCCCGCAGGAGCATCGGTCGTCCTTTGGACCTGGGCCCGGTCGCCGGCGTTACGGTGGTGGAGGCTACCCGGGCGGAGGCGGAGGCTATCCGGGAGGCGGGGGTGGTTATCCCGGCGGCCAGCGCCCGAACCAGCAACCGGAGGAAGAGCACCATGCCGCTACAGCCGACGATATTGCCTTCTTCAACCAGATGCTCGACCAGATAAGCACCAAAGCGTCGGTGGATTCTTCTCGCATTTACGCCATCGGCCTCTCTGACGGCGGCTTCATGAGCATGCGCACTGGATGCGCTCTGAGTGATCGCATCGCTGCCGTGGGCGTGGTCGGCGCAACCATGCCGAAGAATATGATCTGCGTCCCCGGTCGGGCCGTTCCGGTCGTGATGATCAACGGAACGTCCGACCCCGTCGTTCCTTATAACGGCGGCACGGAGCACAGTCTCGACATCTCGGTTCTCTCCGCCGAAGACAGCGCCAAGGCTTGGGCAAAGATTGATCACTGTGCAGACAAGCCCGACCGCACCAAGATGGCAGCCCACGAGAAGGGCGGCATGGAAACCAGGATCGACACCTACAACGGCTGCCAGGAGAATGCGCAGGTTGTTCTCTACAGCATCAAGGGCGCCGGAAATACATGGCCCGGTGGCGAGCAGTACGAGGCCGAAAACGCGGTCGGCAAAACCAGCTCAGACCTTAACGCCAACGAAACTCTCTGGAGTTTTCTGGTCACCAGAAAACTTCAGTCGAAGACCGCGAGTTCGCAATAGCTGAAGTCCAACTCGCCCTGCTCGAAGGCATCGCGGAGGACCGAACGACCCTCCGCGGTGTCTCGAGTTTTCTCCCTCTCCGACTGCCTCTACAGCGAGCGCAAGAAGTTCAGCAGATCCTGCTTCTGCGAAACTGTGAGTTTGTTGTACGCCTTGATGACGCTGTTCGCTTCGGAGCCTGTGCTCTGGTGCGACAGGATCACCTGGATCAGATCGCTCGTCCGCCCATCATGGAGGAAGAACAATCTCTGCCCGAGCCCCCACAGCGGCGCTGTGCGGAAGAACTCCGGCCCGGCGCCCCCCTGGTTCACGCCGTCTGACAGTCCTTTACCCATTTTGTGAACCGCGAAATCGGAGTAAGGACTGTAGGTGACGTTCGACATTCCCGTGTAAGGCGAAGGCCCGGTCGTTTGCGTCGGAGTGTGGCACAGCGAACATCCGATCGAAACGAACAGGCTCGATCCATTTTGCGTTGACGTGGTCGAAGGAGCAGGCGTCGGCGGGGCCGACAACTCGCTAAAGATCGCGAAGTTCACCAGGTCCGACGACATTTCCGAAGCCGTGCCAACCATCGTGCCGAAATTTTGGCTCGACGAGTTCGGATTCAGGATGTTCGTCGCATCCTCCGGCGTTCCGTTGAACACGCAGCCCGTCACGGCATTGCGCTCGTTCGGAAACAGTTCGTTCGTCACACCCTGCTCCACGTTGTAGGCCTCTCCTGCAAACATGAGGAGAGACTTGTTCTGGGCCTTCCAGCCGAAACGCGTGATCGTGCCGTCGTTCGCGCTGGTGTTGAAGAATCCGCCGATGCCCAACGCCGCCCTCGCTCTCGCCGTTGCGTTGAAACTGGCTTGCAGATTGGCATCTGGCGTGGCTTCGACCAGACCGAGACCAAACAGAGACGTCGGAGTCCGGTAGCTGATGTTGTTGGTAGTGATAGCCGTGGCGAAATCCGGCTGCGCCAGCGTGCATCCCGACGCATCCACTCGTCCGGTAATCGTATACAGATCGTGTACGCCACCATCGAGCCTGCCGGTGGAAGTCTCGACAAAACGGGCTTCGCGGACCGGACCGTTTGCCGTGATGAACGCCGGAACCGTATTGATCGCGCCATCCAGCGTCGAGAGTCCCACTTGTGGATTCGACATCGGTTTCTGCGGACTCGTCTGTCCCGGGCTTGCGCCGCCGATAGCAGGCTGCACATGGCACATCGCGCAACTGTTCCCGTTGAATCCTGGGCCGAGTCCCGAGCCTGTCTCGCCGGCAAGTGTGCCCGAGACGGAATCGATCTCCTGGAATCGTGCCAGGGCTTGGTTGAAGAGCGCTTGCTCGTTCGTGTTGAGCGTCGGATAGAAACTGCCGGCGGCCGCGGGGCCAGTGCGCGGACCCGGATCATTTTGCGCGGTTACGTTCAGGCTGGTGAAGAACACTGTCACAAAACACACTACGAGCGGAGACAGCCTGCAACACTTCATGGATTACACCTCCGTTGGGGGATGGACACACAAGTGCGTCGTTCCGTGTGTCTTTTTTCGAAGGTGGCGCGAGGATCGGTCCGCTGTTCGATTCAAGCTTCGGGCCGGCCAATGGCCAGTCCCGTGCCCCACCGCGAACAGAACAGCCCTGTGGGGAGTGATGGGAACCCCAATGGGACTTTCTTTGCCTCGGACGAGGAAAGAGCGCTACAACATTGCTGTGCACTCTAGCCCGGTTCTTCCGGCAGGGTCAAGGCACATAAGTTCATTGTCCAATCTCTTGCAACGGACGTTGTACTTCTCATTTCCACGCGGGATCGCACACAAAAAATCGCCCGGACTCCAGTTTCGAAGCCCGGACGATTCTTTGTTGCAACCCGTTGCCGGCGTTGACTGCGCTCGCCGAATCAGAACGGCGAGGTGATCCCCGTGTAGTCCCCAATAACCTTCGCATCGTAGGGACCGTTCAGCATGTCAAAGCCGGTTCCTGGCACAGCGACCTGGCCCTGACTCCACACAATATTGAACTTCGAATCGATCTCGATCACTTGCATATTGTTCTGATCGCTGATCAGCACATTCCCATTCTTCAGCATCAGGGCGCGGCTCGGACTCGGATTCGAAACGCTGCCCGCCCGCATATTCGTATAGTAAGTCCACACGACATTACCTTTGGAGTCGACATCGAGAATGCGGTTGTTCCCACCATCGGTGATGAGCGTCGATCCATCCGGCAGACGGCTAGCGAATGCCGCGCCATTCAACTCGCTGCACGTCGCGCATCCGTAGCTCCAGACAATTTGCTTGTTGTGCTTCACTTCGATCACGCGATTGTTGCTCTCATCCGCGATCAGGACGTGGCCGTTCGTCAGCAACTCGGCGCTGTTCGGATTATTCAACTGGTTGAACCCGTCGCCCGCCACTCCCGTCTGCCCGTACTGCCAGACGATCTGCTTCGCCATGTTCACTTCGATGACGCGCATGTTGCCCTGGTCGGTGATCAACACATTCCCGCTCGGAAGCCATGTGTTCTGTACCGGAGCATTCAGTTCGTCCGGACCGGCGCCCGTCACGCCCGCCTTCCCGTACTGCCACTGAATCACCCCGTTCTTTCCGATCAGCATCACGCGATTATCCGCACACCCATTCGGGCAGGTCGGCTCCGCGCCCGCCGGAACGCCGGTTCCAGCTACCAATGTCAGATCGCCCACGCGCTGCACATCATTCACGCCAACCACAGAATGCGGTCCCGCCACACTCGATCCACTTCCAAATCGCCAAAACACTTTGTTGTTGTCGGGATTCACTTCGATCAGCCGGTTGTTGTACTGATCGGAGATCACAACGTTGCCCGGCGTGTTGAAAACATTCCCCTGGGCCTGGGCCGAGATCGCGCCAGCGGCGACGAGCGACGCTGTGCATGCCCAGGTTTTCCATCGTGACAAATTCATGACAATCCTCCTGTCCCATTCCGCGTCGCCATCCCGCAGAAACAAGTGCTGAGCTGGGCTTTTGCAGCGCACGCGGCGCTTTTACCATCACGTCTCGCGTGCAGAAGGAAGTTTGAAATGTCAGGGAAAAGAAATTGTTAGCCCGATGTCAAAAGCGTGTCACTTTCGCGCCTCAGGCCATTTGCTTGCGCAACTCACGTCGCAGAATTTTTCCTGATGCTGTCTTAGGAACTGCATCCACAAAATGAACTTCGCGCGGTTGTTTGTAGTGTGTCAAACGGTCGGCCACAAAACCGCACAATTCATCTTTAAGGTTGCCGCTCTCGCTGAAACCTTCGCGCAGTGCAACAAACGCCACAGGAATCTCTCCCGCCTCGGCATTCGACCTGCCCACCACACCGCACTCCTTCACCGCCGGATGTTCCAGCAGCACTGCTTCAACTTCCGCGGGAGCCACCGGAAATCCCTTGTACTTGATCATCTCCTTGCGCCGGTCGACGACGCGATAAAACCCTTCACGGTCGCGCGTGACAATGTCTCCCGACCAATACCATCCGTCGCGCAACACGGCTGCCGTGGCCTGCGGCTCTTTCCAATATCCGAGCATGAACTGCGGTCCGCGCATCACCAGCTCTCCCGGCAATCCCGAAGGCGCTTCGGTCAGATCGTCGGGCGTGTCCCGTGGATCGATATCTCCCTGCGTCAAAACGCGGCAATCCGTCAGCGCCAGCGGATGCCCGATCGAATCGGGCCGGTAAAGCTCCGGCTCCAGAAATCCCACGTGCGTCACGGGAGAAGCTTCCGTCATCCCATATCCCTGGCAAACGAGAATGTCGGTGAGGGCCGTGAATCTTCGTGGCAGATCGGGTGCGAGCGGCGCGGCCCCGGACTTCACCCACGTCACTTTGTGTTCCCGCGGAAACTGCCCGGCCTCAGCCGCCTGGCACAGCGCATTCATCGCCGGAGGCACCAGCGGCATCATCGTCACACCTTCGCTGACCATCAGGCTCGTAACCTGCGGCACGTTGAAGCGCGGCATGATGACCAGAGTCGATCCGAGGATGAACGACGGATTCAGCATCACATTCAATCCGTAAATGTGATACAGCGGCAGGAAACACAGAATCACATCGGCGGGCTTGAGCGGAGTTCCATTCGGTCCGAGGAATTGATAAACATTCGCGACCAGATTCGAATGCGAGAGCATCACGCCCTTCGGCAGGCCGGTCGTTCCGCTGGAGTAAGGGAGCGCCGCCAACGTTTGCTCCGACGCCTCACTCGGCTCGGGAAACGGGACGCGCGCGGAACTCAGCAGGGTCGAAAAACTCTCGGTCCCGGCCGCGACCTGCCGTGTCGTATACACTTTCCGCAGGTTCGGCAACCCTCCAAGATTGATGCCCTCAATGTTGCCCCCGTCCGTGATCAAAACGACCGCGCCGGAATTCTCCAGCTGATACCGAACCTCACGTTCGCGGTATGTGGGATTTAATAAGGTAGGAATCGCGCCCACCAGCGTTGTCGCATGATAGGCGGCGCAGAACTCGCACGAGTTCGCGAGAAAAATGGCAACGACCTCGCCCGGCTTCACGCCCGCGGCGATGAGCCCTCGCCCGACGGATTCGACAATCTCTCCATACTCGGCGTAGGTAAGGCGCCGCCCGCATGATGCATCGATCAGCGCCGTTTTATCAGGATGCGCTCGGCACGAAGCCAGTACTAAATCGTGCAGGAACTGGCCTTTCGGGTCCGCGAAGAGTTTGGTGCGCAACATGCCGGGTCAGATTGTACTGGGAAATGCGAATGCTTTTCCACGACTGCTTTTAGGAGGCGGAGAATGCCAGGCATTGTCATCCTGAGCGGAGCGATTGTTCAAGCGAAGCACGAACAACCGCGTAGTCGAAGGATCTCTACCCTCGCAAAAAGTCCGAGGTCAACCGAGGCAGATTACTTCTCGCTACAATACTCCCATGATCCACGAAATTCTTCCTGTCGGCCCACTGCAGTGCAACTGCTCGATCATTGGCGACGAAACCACGCGCGAAGCCATGGTGATCGATCCGGGCGACGACATCGACGATGTTCTGGCAATCGTCAGCAAGCACAACCTGCAAGTCAAGCAGATCGTCATCACCCACGCGCACATCGACCACGTCGGCGGAGCGATGAAGCTCCGCGCCATCACCGGCGCGCCCATCGTTCTCAACCAGAACGACTACGCGCTGCTCAAGATGCTCGACGCGCAGGCCGCGTGGATTGGCGTCGCAGACCCGGGCAAAGTGGAAATCGATCGCAGCGTGACCACCGGAGAAACCGTCTCCGCCGGATCTCACACCGCGCAAATTCTGCACACGCCCGGACACACCGAAGGCAGCATCTGTCTTTATTTTGAACCCGAGAAGAAACTGATCGCTGGCGACACGCTGTTCGCCGGATCCATTGGCCGCACCGACCTGCCCGGCGGCTCGATGCAAAAGATCCTGCGCTCTCTGCATGACACAGTCCTCGCGCTGCCCAATGAAACGGTCGTAATCCCCGGCCACGGCGAGTTGACGACAATCGGCGAAGAACGCGAGACGAATCCATTCCTGATTCGAAGATAAGTCTGTTCTTAACAAAAAAAAGGCGGAGCTCAAAGCCCCGCCGTTCAGTAGCGCCGGCGTCCCGCCGGCTGTCGCGTGGGCTACCAGCCCGCGCACTGCGCTCTAGTGTTGCTCATGCTCCTCATGCTCTTGGTGCTCGTGACGCCACTTCCAATACTCCCGCTGCCTTTTCCGGTCTAGCCGGTTGTAGTCGACATAGGCTTCATGCTTCATTTCCAGCCAGTGCCGGTACGCGTCATCTTCCGCCCGGTCCCACGCGTGATAATCCTTGTGATACGGATCGTACACGCGGTGTTCGCGCTCTTCCTGTTCGTGCCGCTCGTGATCGTCCTGCGGCATGGTTTTCGCGAGCGCCCCAATCGGCACCAGCAGGGCGCCTGATAGCAACAATGAAGCAAATACTTGCTTCTTGTGGTTCATACGTTTCTCCTCCTGAAACGGCCGAAGTTGGATGCGTCTTCGGCCCCATCGGTTGGAGCCGACTGGAAGTCCAATACCCACTTGAATTGACGCCACGCGAAATCGCAGCCTACAGTAAATAAAAAAGGAGACTACGTGATCGGCCAGGTTCTGGGCCACTGCCGCATTACCGCGAAAATCGGAGAGGGCGGAATGGGCGTTGTCTATCGTGCCTACGACGAACTCCTGCACCGAGACGTCGCCGTTAAGGTCGTCAAGAAGGGTGCGGGTCTCGACGCCTCCTCCAGCCAGAATTTGCTGCAGGAAGCCCGCGCCTCTTCATCGCTGTCGCACCCTAACATCTGCGCGATTCACGAGGTTGGCGAGACCGAGGGCGATCTCTACATCGTGATGGAACTCGTGGAGGGCAAATCTCTCTACACCATGAGCGCGGGAACCGGCCTGCCGCCCGAATCCGTTCTGCGCTACGGAGTTCAGATCGCGAGTGCGCTCTCGCGCGCGCACGATCGCGGCATCATTCACCGCGATCTGAAAACGGCCAACATCGTTGCGACTCCCGAGGGACTGGTCAAAGTTCTCGACTTCGGCCTTGCCCGGCGCATGGGAGGCGGCGTTCTGGAAGCGCTCACAATGTCTTTTTCCGCCGTGCAGGGTGCCTCGAGTGTAAGCGGCACGCTGCCCTACATGGCGCCGGAAATCCTCCGTGGAGAATCCGTCGATGCCCGCGGCGATCTCTGGGCGCTCGGCGTTGTCCTCTACGAAATGGCTTCCGGACGCCTTCCCTTTGAAGGCCGCACCGGGTTCGAGATCAGCACCGCCATCATGCGGGAGATGCCCAAGCCGCTCGGACCTCCGGTGCCGCCGGGGTTGTGGGCAATCATCCAGCGCTGCCTCGCGAAAGAACCGCTGCAGCGTTACCAGCGTGCCAGCGAAGTGCAGGCTGCGCTCGAAGCCGTGCAATCCGGAGCGATCGTGTCGCCGAATGTTGCGCCCGATCAGGATCAGCCCGGTCCGCCCAAGATGACGACCATGCACAGCGTGCGCCACGCGCAGGTGAAAAAGGGCGACCTCCTGTTGCTGATCGGAACCACGAAGGGCGCGTTCATTCTTCGCTCGAACGCCCAGCGCGCGCGCTGGGAGATCGGGGGTCCATACTTCCACGGCCACGCCGTCTACGCGCTCGCCTACGACGATCGCGCCGGCCAACACCGCATCTGGGCTTCGACGTCCAGTTATTGGGGGACGCTGCTACGTTCCAGCCCCGACTTTGGCAAGAGTTGGACCAATCCCCAGGAGGCGCCGATCCGCTTCCCAGCGGATACCGGCACGTCTCTGAAGAATATCTGGCAGATCACTCTCGGCCCGGCCGACGAGCCTAACCTCCTTTATTGTGGCGTCGAACCGGCCGCGTTGTTCGAAACGCGCGATGCAGGCGAAACATGGACTCTCGTCCGCGGATTATTCGATCATCCGCATCGTCCGCGCTGGCTGCCCGGCAATGGCGGACTCGCCCTGCATTCGATCGTTCTCGATCCTGCGAACAAACAGCGCATGTACATTGCAATCTCATCCGGCGGCGTTTACCGCACCGAGGATGGCGGTTCAACGTGGACCGCGCAGAACCGCGGCATTCGCGCCGTTTTCATGCCCGATCATTATCCCGAATTCGGACAGTGCGTCCACAAAATCGCGATGCATCCCAGCCGTCCCGGTCGCCTCTTTCTGCAAAACCATTGGGGACTTTATCGTTCAGACGATGCGGCCGAAAACTGGACTGATATAGCCAACGGCGTTCCCTCCGACTTCGGATTTCCCATCGTGATGCACCCGCACAATCCAGATTGCGTGTATATCATTCCGGTCGACTCCGACGAATTCCGCTGTTCCTGCGAAGGCCGCCTGCGCGTGTATCGCACGCGGAATGCCGGAGCTACCTGGGATCCGCTCGCTCGCGGCCTGCCGCAGAAACAGGCCTACGAAACCATCCTGCGCGACGCGATGACGACGGATTCGCTCGATCCCGCCGGAATTTATTTCGGCACGCGCAGCGGGCAACTCTTCGGCTCGCGCGACGAAGGAAAAACCTGGCAGAGAATCCTGGAAGGCTTGCCCTCGATCGTCTGCGTGCGCACCGCGGTAGTCGATGGCGGATCGGCTTCCACGGTTCGGTCTTCCACCACAACGCGCTCGGATGTGACGAAGTCAGCCCCGTCCCATAAAACGCACCGCTCGTCGTCAAGAACGAAGACGAAAAAGAAATAACAAGATGTCGCTTACATTCCACATCCCTGGAGCGTTGCGCGAATTTGCCGCAGGACAAAGCACGGTCAAAATCGATTCTCCGTGCAAGACCGTCGCCGACGCGCTCTCCGCGCTCTGGACCGCTTACCCGGCACTGCGCGACCGCATCCTCAATGAGCAGGGACAACTGCGCCAGCACATCAACATTTTCATCGGCAACGAGAACATACGGTATACGGGCGGGCTGAGCAGCCCGATTCAGGATTCCTCGGAGATTTCCATCGTCCCCGCCGTCAGCGGCGGCTGATCACGAATTCAAAGTATCCAGCACGCGGACAATTCCCTCGCGAAATTCTTCCTCTTCCGCGATCAAACTCAACACCAGATATCCATCGCTCGGAAAATCATAAAAATGTCCTGGATGCACTAGTACTGATCTTTCACGCACTAATTCGATCGCCAGTTCTTCATCCGACCGCGTCACCGGAACCCGTAGCACGGCATACCACCCACCCTCTACGCACAACCGCTCGCACGCCTTCTGCTGCGCGAGTCGATGATCGAGTTCCACCAGATTTTTCTTAACGCGCTCTTGCAACTGTTGCTGAACGCTTGTGCGCTGCTCGAGGAGCGTTGGAATCGCCCACTGCATCGGCGCATTCATCGAGAGATACGTGTCTGCGATGACCTCCAGCCGCTCCATCGCTTCGCGCACTTCGCTGTCCGGCCCGCTCGTCACGACCCAGGCGACTTTCATCTGCGGCAGCGCAGAAATTTTCGACAGCCCGCTCAGCGTAAACGTCAAGACTTCATCATTCGAAGCAAAGCTCGCGTGCTCGCGGCCGTCGAGCGCGTAATCCAGGAACACTTCGTCCACAATCAGCGCCAGTCCGTGCGCTCGGCAAAAATCATTCAGTGCCGCAAACTCTCCCGGCTGCACATACGATCCTGTCGGATTATTCGGATGCACCACCACCACGCCCCGCGTACGCCCGGTGAACGCCTTTTCGAGCGAATGAAAATCCATCTGCCATCCATGGTCATAGATCAGCGGATAAGGCACCAGCTTCACATCCTGCAAATCCGCCAGAAACTCAAACAGCGGATAGCTCGGCTTCGGCACCAGCAACTCATCCCCGGCATTGCACAGCAACCGGAACACAAACGAATATCCCTCGCTGGTACTGGTAGTAAGCACCACGCGCTCCGGATCGACAATCGTAGAGACAGTGCTAGCAACATCTCCCCGCCCACGAGCAAGACGGTCGCGATAATACGCACCCACCGCCTCCCGGGCCGAGAGTAATCCCTTGGCCTGCGGATCGTAATCCATCGCCCGCTCCGACCCAAGCGCCCCAAGAATCGCCCCCGAAGCGTAGCGCAGCCCAACCCGTGTGGGATTCGACGCCGTCAGATCGAGCAACCGAATTCCCCGAGCGCGAGCCGCTTCCAGCGCCTCGCTGTACCGGTTCCGCGCCAGCTTCCAATCAGTCCGCGACGAAAACATGTCCAGAATTCTACGTGATGAATCTCAGAGGATCGAAACGGAATCGCCCCAAAAAGCAAAAGGCGTCCCAAACGGGACGCCAAAAAAGTTACCCAATTACAAAATTACCAAATTACGAAATTCTTCTTCACTCTCCCCGCGGCACAGCTCCCTTGGCAATCACCGGCGCACTTTCGCCATTGCCGTCCGCCGCACTGCCGCGCTCCAGGCTCGGCCAATCCCGAATCTCCACCGCCGGGCAGATCAATCCCTTGGCCGCCGGACGCAGCAACTGCCGCAACGTCTGCACGCCGTAGAACAATCCCTCGCCGCTATTGGCCGCGACAATCAAATGTGACTTATCCGAAAAGAGCAAATAGCCATCCTCACCGATTTCCTGATCTGCTCTCAGACCATTGCGCGCCAGGAACCGGCGCACCCGCGCATCCTGCAACCGCGCCAGCACAATCGCCCCGTCGGCGGCTTTGCCCGCAGCCTTCATCCCGAGGATATCCAACTTCAATCCCGACTGATCTTCCACTTGCTCGGCCAGCGTTTCCGCCGCGATCCGATCCTCCGACTGATGCCCGAGCTGCACAAAAATCTTCGTCCCAGGACGCACATGAAATCCACCATTGCGAAGCTGAACTTCCTTCGGCGCAGGCTCCAACGACAACGGAGGACGCGCACCCGTATCGATCCCCATCAAAACCGGAGTGCAAAACAGCGCCGTTGCCAAAATCCCCAATATTCGATTTTTCATTAATAACCCTAAGGTGAAAAAACTGGTTTTTATTGTACGCGTGATCCCTTCTACGCGTTAGCGGAAACGTACTTCTGCTTTTTCTAACCCGGTACCGCCCCGGATTCCTCTCTATTTTGTCAAAAACAAGCCAAACAATATCAACAACATGTCGCAAGAATGTAAAGATTTGTTCCCGGCCGGAACGTGGTCCTCTTTGTGGTCTTTTTTTGTATTACGGTTGCGAAAACGCTTCCTTATTTACGACATAGGGCATCTTCGTGATGTCGCCCCCATAGTTCCCTTCCAGAACGTCAATTAACCCCTGCGCGCACCTCCCGGCCATTCCCTTCTCCGGATCGGTCGAGAGTCGCGTGATTCTCGCCGCGCTCGCAAAATGCGGCATCAGCCGGCAGCGGTCTTCGATCGCCGGATCGCGCAGCGGAGAATCCGCCGGCAGCGGCTCTTTCTCGTATACATCGAGCGCGGCTCCAGCAATCCAGTTCTCGCGCAGCGCCTTCGCCAGCGCCACTTCCTCCACCACCGGACCTCGCGACGTATTCACCAGGTACGCGGTCGGCTTCATCAACTTCAGCGTCTTCTCATTGAAAAGATGATACGTCGGCGTCGAACTCTCGCCCGCGCGCAGCAGCGGCACGTGCACGCTGACAAAGTCCGCATCCTGTAGCGCATCTTCGAGTGGGACATACTTAATCCACGCGCGCTCCTTCGTCATCCCACGCGCGTGCCGCAGATCGTTCACTTCCTGGATCGCCTTCACGAACGCGTGATTCTGATATGCCGGGTCATAGCACAGAATATTCATATCGAACCCGGTGCACTTCTTGATGAACGCGAGGCCAATTCTTCCCGTGCCAATCACCGCAACCGTCTTCCCGGTGACTTCGTCTCCCAGAAACGGCAGGTAGGGATGCCAGAATCCCCACCCGTTCTCGCGTGTCAGGTGCTCGGCCGTCCACATCTTGCGCGCCAGCGCTCCCATCATGAAGAAGGCAAATTCGGCCGTCGCCTCAGTCAGCACATCCGCCGTATGAGTAAATGGAATCTTGTAACGATTCGCGTCGGCGCGGTTAATATTGTCAAACCCCACCGCAATCTGCGCCACGACCTTCAACGATCCGTTTCCCGCTTCGAAAATCTCCGCGTCGATCGGGTCGCGCAGCGTCGTAATCAATCCATCCACGCCCGTCTTCACCTTTTCGATGATCAGGCTCTTTGGCGGAGCCTCCGGTTTCGGATACACCTCCACGTCGTATCCGCGCTTTCGCAACACGTCAATGGCTTCTCCAATGTCGCAGGTCGCAAACACACGAAATTTCTTGTTCATAATTTTTTCGGAAGATTTTTAGGACGGTCGTCCGAGACGCGGACGCCTGCGCCCACAGCGCGCATCGCTGGAATTATCGCACGCCGGAAGCCGAGCGCTGGGCACGAACGCACCCCGTGGTCGTTAATTCTTGCTGGGAACCTGCGGAATGTCCCGCCGCTTCCGGCGTTCCTGCTCTTCGGCAATCAACTGATCGAGTTCCATGGCGAGATCACCGAGTTTGTCCGAATCCTTTTCGCGTGCGATTCTCTCGCACAGCTTCTTGATGCGGTCACTCCATGTGTCGCTCATTGAAGTATCGGTCAGTAAGGTCGGGGAATCGCAGATCTCCTACGCGGCTTTTCGATTATTTTCTTGCGCGCTGCAATCGCACGTGGGGAGCCCTATTGTCCAATTCAAATCTGTTCCGCTCAGCGAGAATGTCGCTGCCAGGCCTTTCGTCCGGTACCCACATTCCGGGCACACTTTCGTTTCTGAACTTTGTTTTGCGGCAGCATCAAAAAACTCGCGAATCGATTGACGAACCTCTCGCCGCCTCTGGGAAAAAACACTCATGACTTCCCCCCCTCATCTGGCTCTGGATCACATCCTGCTTCGCAGCAGGTTCTGGAACCTTGGAATCGATGGATCATCCAAGCCTATCCCCCGCAGTTCAGGCTGTCTGCACTCAACGGCGCATACATATGTTCTCAATGCAACACTTCATCGCTGGGACCGTAACCGAATTCCCGTACCATGCCGGGCCAGCAGTTTGCCACAATCGCCGCGATTTTCAAGCCAAATCGAGAAGAATCTTGACTAGCTTACGAAGCAACCCGTGGCCGCGCTCTTGCAACGGTAGGTTACCTTACGAATATCCGATTGCGCGCTGAAACGCGCGGTCCAGCGTATAACAATTGAGTTATAATCCTACATATAGCAGCTACACATCCGGCCGGTTCTGCCTCGGTCTCTTGTGCGGTACATCTTTCTTCAAGGGGCCTGTTTATGAACACTATCTCACCTTCCATGTGCTGGATCTGCGGCAGGCCTGTTGCGCCTTCAACCGCAACAATCGACGCCCACGGAGTTCCCGTGCATCCGAACTGCGACGCGTTGAGGACTGCCCTCGCTCAAAGCACGCGTGCGATTCCGCCTCGCGCCACCCCCGATTTGCGGCCTTGAGACTCGGGCCTTTCCCGAAACTCCCGCAAAGGCGGACGAATCGCGCATGAATAGCACCTTGCCTAATCCCATTTCGTGCGTTCGCGATCGCGAAAACGGCCGCGAACATAAAATCGCTGCAATCGCCTGCACGGAATTGAAGAGCGTCTCGCCCGCTGGCTCCTCATGAGTCACGACCGCATCGGGGATACCACCATGCCGCTCACGCAGGAATTCCTCGCGCAAATGCTGGGAGCGCGGCGCACCACCGTGAGTCTCGCTGCCAGCATCCTGCAAAAGGCGGGCATGATCACCTACACCCGCGGCAACGTCACCATTTCCGATCTCGCCAGGCTCAAGCAGACTGCCTGCGACTGCTACGACGCCATCCAGTCGCAAACGCAAACCTGGCAGCAAGAAGCCAGCTAATCTCGTCTGCGAAAGCACTAACTCTCACTCGCCCGTCATCAGAACCGCGACCGAAGCTACGCACCTCCACGTGCCATTGATGTCGACCCACGTGTCCAGAAAGCGCTCGCGGCGCGTCGAAATCTTTCCTTTGCTTTTGCTCTGCGTTCGAAAAACTCCAACCACGACGGCTGAATGTCCATACACCTCAACTTTGCTCTGTTCGGTCACGGCCTGCGCGGGAGCCTGATAGCCGGGCGCTTTCAGGCTGACCAGAAATTCGCGTTTCGTCTGGATGCTCCCATCGATGTCAATCGAAACGAAGCTGTCAGCCAGCAACAGGTCGAGAGCCTTCGTATCGTTGGTCTCTAGCGCGCGATTCCATGAATTGTCCAACGCCAGCACGCGCGCGCCCTCCTCGGACTGCGACCCCGACTGCGCTGAAGCAACACCCACCCCAAGGCCCATCGCACAAACAAGAATGACGATTCGCTTCAGCAAGTCGCCCCCCCAAGCAGATGATCTCTCTTCGTGGCCCACAAGACCGATTCACTCATTCTAAACGCCGCACTCGAATCACATGTACGGAGAAAGCACGCTGCTCCATTACGTCGTCACCATCTTCTCCGCCCAACTCTTCACAAATATTCCAAATCTCTCGAGTGCTCTCGAGAACCCCTCCCCCGCCGCTGCAAAGCCCAGACGGAAATGCGCCGGAGCATCGAAGCAGTCGCCGGGGGCCAGCAGGATCCCCCGTTCCGCCGCCGCCCGGCAGAACGGACGCGCATCCTCCCCGCTCACCAGCCACGGAAACGCCGTCATCCCGCCCTGCGGCGGAATCCATCCGAGCACCTCGCGATGCTCCGCCATGAATCCCTCAAGCAGCTTGAGATTCCCGCTCGCAACTTCCTGCGTCCTGCCAAGCACCACGTCCCGCCGCCGAATCGCAATCTCCGACAGAATCTCTCCCGTCGTCGTGTTCGTAATCGTGAAGTACGCCCGCGCAGTCCAGTATTGTTTCCGCCGCTCCGCATCGTGCTCGACGATCCATCCCGTGCGCACGCCCGGCAGCGAGAACGCCTTCGACAAATCTCCAATCACCGTCGCATGCGGCAGCCGCGCGGCCGACTTCCCTTCCCTTCCGTGATAGATCGGATGGTAGACCTCGTCGCACACCAGCTGAATCCCGCGCCCGGCCGCAAAGTCGTTCAGCGCTTCCATCTCCTCATCGCCAATCGTCGCGCCCGTCGGATGATGCGGGCTGTTCACCAGGATCATCTTCGTCTTCGCGTCGACCAGCCGCTTGATCTCGTCGACGTCAATGCGGTATCCGTTCTCGCGCCGCACGCCATAGAAGCGCGTCTCGATCCCCAGCGATTCCGGGATCGCCGAGAACGTCGCAAATCCGGGCTTCGGCAGGATCACGTTCGCGCCCGCCTCGGCCGCCGTCCACATCACGACCAGCAGCGCCTCGGCCGCACCCGTCACTATCTGCACATCTTCGACCCGGACGCGCTGCATTTCGGCGATCGCCTCCCGCAGCCCATCCGCGCCCGCGACGCGGCTGTAGACCAGCGTGTGGTCGACGAAGCGCGCACGCGTCTCCTCGTCAGCCAGCGCGAGGACGTCCTTCACCCTCCACGTTGGCCCAGTGCTCGCCGCCAGACCGAATTCCACATTGTGTTCGTACTGATCGAGCCAGTCATCCAGCAGAAACGGCTTCAGCCGCATGCACGCACCTCGAGTGAAGGGATGGTTTCATTATGGATTCGCAGGACGAGAGTGCGGATGATGTTTTAGTGATGTGCTCTGAGGCCGAAGACCCACACAACGAAAATCGCATTGTGTGGGCCACCTGAAATTTTTCTTTGGGGGTTATACCCCCCTCCCCCCGGATCTCTGGAATCATCGAGTTAGCGGAAAATTGAAAATAAAATATCTCGAATCAACAGCTTAGGGGCAAAATCTTGAGGCCATAGGAGTTAGCTGCTGTTTTCGGGGAATTCGCCCGTTTTTTGCGGGAAGGGATTGCCGTGCAGCGGTGGAACTTGGGCGCTTTTCCCGGGGAGATTGTCAAAGAGCTGTTTCGTCGGACGGTTCGACTCCTAGGAAGACGCCCTCAGCGGCTAAAGCCGCCGTTTCGCGGGAACCTTATCGGCCCGGCTCGAAGCCGGGCCCTTCCCAGGACCTCCAAAACGAAGCCTCCTCGGAACCGACGGTCCGCGGAGGCCCTGCCACACACGAGTGGCTGCTCTAAATTTCCACAGAATTGGGACGACCGTCGATGTGGGGGATCACAGTCTCTGGTGACGCGAAACACGGTTCCCCACACAACGAAAACCGCGTTGTGTGGGCCACCCACACAGTGGCCCATTCAAGCCCGATTTTGGCTTGAGTGGGCTCGCGCGATACGCTCAATCCCACTTTGAAACGCAGCGTGCACGGAACACCGCTTTTGCCTTGAGTGCAGAATTTGCGCAAGCTACGCTGACGTCATGCCGTGGGGCCTGAAGCGCTATCAACACACCGGACAAAGCCACTTCGTGACATTTTGTTGCTATCACCGCCGTCCGCTGTTCGCGACCGACGGCACCCGCCGACTTTTCGAGAATGCCCTTGAGCGTGTGCGCCGCAGCTTTCGTCTTCGCGTCTATGCCTATGTCGCAATGCCGGAGCACGTTCACCTTCTCGTCAGCGAGCCCGAACTGGACACATTAGCGGACGCTCTCAAGTCGCTGAAGCAAGGCGTGGCGCGGCGTCTCGTCGGAGACGCCGCGCATTTCTGGCAAAAGCGCTATTACGACTTCAACATCCGCAATCACGAACAGTTTGTCGAGAAGCTTCACTACATCCATTCGAATCCCGTCAAGCGGGGATTATGCGAGCGCCCCGAAGACTGGCCGTGGAGCAGCTTCCTCCATCACGCCACCGGCTGCAACGGGAGAGTCGAGATCGAGTCCGAATGGACCGCACGCAAACGCCAGCGAGCAGCGGGAATACTTCCTCCAGCCATTGTTCTGCCCACTCAAGCCAAAACCGGGCTTGAGTAGGCCACCCCGTCTCCGGGCCACGCGCCGAAATTGCTATTAAGTGGTTGCGAGTGTGGCTGGCACAACCGGTTTGAGCTCGGTGTCTATAATCGTTCAGAGTACAACCTTTCGAGGATGAGGTCCCCAGGATGCGTATCAGGGTTCTCCTTGCGCTCACATCGTTATTCCTACTTCCCACAGCGTTTTCCCAAACGTCAGACGAGAAATCACCTGCTCCACCGACCTTCGATTATCAAGTTGCGCATGCGCACGAACTCAAGCCGCATCGCCGCTCCATTCCAATGAAAGGGGTGCAAGCTGGGTTCAATCAAATTCACCTCGCAGTCATTGTTTCCCCCAGCGGGGATGTTCTAGATGTCCATCCGACCGAGGAGGTTGATCCTCCGCCGCCTGATGGGGGCGCCCTAAAATTCTGGCCGCAGTTGCAAAACGAAGTCCGTCAATGGAAGTTCACTCCCTTCGAGCAGAACGGAAATCCTGTTACAGCACAAGTCGAAGAATACATAGATCTCGTTCCCCCAGAACGCTTGCCAAAAGCTCACGTTGCCCCTCCAAGTTTGCGACCGAATTCAAAGATTTCCGTTTCTCTGCAGCGCTCCGGATGTTTCGGAAGCTGTCCCTCTTACACCGTTACTGTAAGTACCGATGGAATCGTGTTCGAAGGTGGCGCCTACGTCGTAGCGAGAGGGAGGCACACAGCCGGAGTAGATGCGAAAGCGGTTCGAAAACTTGCGAGCCGATTTGTCG
>Ga0335081_10004714_pt1 | contig 21537 bp, 17 predicted proteins | sample Lox_Sample_35_FD_206713 | JGI IMG/M metagenome (GOLD analysis project Ga0335081, IMG submission 206713) | Soil microbial communities from Loxahatchee National Wildlife Refuge, Florida, United States - Lox_Sample_3.5 | ecosystem: Environmental > Terrestrial > Soil > Wetlands | place: USA... | reverse complement strand
CGAGAGCCGAGCACATGGTAGGCCCGGTCAAAACACACTCTGCTCATTCAGCGGAGCTGGAAAGCAAGAAACTTTCCAACCGTGGGAAAAATTTGTTTCTTGACTTCTCCCTTAATAGAACCGGCCAGAAATGGGGCACCCGATTTTATTTTTCTTTAGACCTTTCTGGTAACCTTCTTCGACATTCTCACGATTGGTAACGATGCTCCGTTGCTGAGCGGGACTTGCTGATTCTCGAGGGCTTCGTATCCTTTGGCGCGGTAGAAGGCTACGCCGCTTAGGGTTGCTCCCATTTCGAGGCGGGTGAAACCCGCGTCCAGAGCCGCTTTTTCGCAGGTCTCGAGGATCAGGCTGCCGATTCCCTGCCGCGCCCAGTTCGGATGGACGAAGAAGGCGCGAATCTTGGCGGCATCGCGCGCGGGATCGAGCAGGGAATCTTCGCGGCCGGAGAATTGATCTCCGCCATAGAGTGTTTTGCGGCGGCTCCATCCGCCGCAGGCGACGATCTCTTTCGCGCTATCGTCTTGCGCGGCTTCTACGGCGAAATATGTTTCGTCGGCAATCAGCTGGCTATCGACGCCATAGACGCTCCGGAGCGCGCCTTCGATCTGCGCGGGAGAATAATCCTGCGCTTGCAGTCCGCGGACCGAGGCTTCGATCACTTCGCGCAATCGCGGAATGTCGGCGGGTGTCGCTTTTCTGATTTGAATGTTCATAGATCGCGCCATTTCGCAAGCAAGAACACAGGTTCCTCCACTCCGGTCGGAATGACAATGTGTGGATGCGCAATGACAATTATGAAAGTTCCCTAGCCGCTCCGTTATTTTACGGGCTCGCGCTCGGTGGTTTGGCGCGGCGTTCCTTATAATGTCTTTTCCCATGGCAAACTTCGCTCCGGTAGAGGAACAGCTTACTTATCTGAAAAAGGGCGCGGCGGAGATCATCCGCGAAAGCGATCTGCGCACCAAGCTGGAAAAGTCGCGCGTGACGGGCAAGCCGCTGCGCGTGAAGCTGGGCATGGACCCGACCGCTCCCGACCTGCATCTGGGCCACACCGTCGTGCTGCGCAAGCTGAAACATTTTCAGGACCTCGGGCACACCGCGATTTTTCTGATTGGCGATTTCACGGGGATGATCGGCGATCCGAGCGGACGCTCGGCAACGCGGCCTCCGTTGAGCCGTGAGCAGGTCGAGCAGAATGCCGAGACGTACAAGGCGCAGGTGTTCAAGATTCTCGATCCGAAGAAAACTGTGATCGACTTCAACCGGCGTTGGTTTGGCGCGATGAATTCGGACGACTTCGTGAAGCTGACGGCAAAGTACACGGTTTCGCAATTGCTGGAGCGCGAGGACTTTCACAAGCGCTTCACCGAGGAGAAGCCGATCTCGGTGCATGAGCTGCTGTATCCGCTGGTGCAGGGATACGACTCGGTCGCGCTTGAGGCCGACGTCGAGTTGGGCGGTACGGATCAGAAATTCAATCTGCTGGTTGGACGCGAATTGCAGCGGGCGTACGGACAGGAGTCGCAGGTCGTGCTGACCACGCCGATTCTCGAGGGACTCGACGGTGTGCAGAAGATGTCGAAGTCGCTGGGGAACGCGATCGGAATTCATGAGGCACCGCTCGAGATGTATGGCAAGGTGATGAGCATCTCGGACGAGATGATGTGGCGCTACTACGAACTTCTGACGGACGTGCAGGTGTCGGAGATCGAGAAGATGAAGCGGGAAGCCCATCCGATGCAGGCGAAGAAAGACCTGGCGCGGCGGATCGTGGCGGACTTTCATTCGGCGGACGCGGCGGCGAAGGCGGCGGAGGATTGGGCGAAGCAGTTTCAGAAGGACGAGGTGCCGGAAGTTCTCGAGCTTGTCACAATCCCGATTTCGAAAATATATGTGGGGATGGGCGAAGCAGTTGGAACACAGTATCCTCCGGCCGACGTTCACGTTCTTGCGGAGGACCGTCTGCGAACGACAGCAATCCTCGTGCGAGTCGATAAGCTGCTTGCGGAGTCGGGACTAGCCGAATCTGCTTCTGACGGTGCCCGGAAGGTGAAGCAGCGAGCAGTTGAAATCAACCGAGAACGTATCGAGAAACCGAAACTCGCTGTGCCGAGTCCGGCGCATCCGCTTTTGGTGCGGGTGGGTAGAGCGATGAAACAGGTCATGATCGTCTAGCGAATGTGGGGACAGCCGCCCTCGGCTGTCCGCACATGGTCTGTCGCTACAATAATCTTTCTGCTAACCTCATCCCCGCGCATGAGGGCGGCGGCTATTCTCGGGTTGGGATGTTCCTCGAAAGACCTGAAACCATTTCAGTCAGATGCAACGGTTGAATGGCAACTCGGAATGCCTTCGTCCGGCAATGAGGTTGATGCCATTCTGCTCGTCGGCGGGGATGGAACGGTTCACCGGCATCTTGGACAGTTGGTCAAGCTGGGACTGCCGGTGCTGGTGGTACCGGCGGGCAGCGGAAATGATTTTGCGCGCTCGCTGGGATTGGGCTCCGTGCGGGATTCTTTGGCGGCCTGGAAAAAGTTCTGCAGCGGCGCAGGTGCGGCTCGCGCGATTGATCTCGGAACGATCTCCGATGTTCACACGACACAGAAGCATTCCTTCTGCTGCGTAGCGGGAGTCGGGCTCGACTCTGAGGTCGCGCGCAAGGCCAACAAACTGCCGCGGTGGTTGCGCGGACACGGCGGATACGCGCTCAGCCTGGCTCCAACGATCTTCAGCTTCGCACCTTTTCCCCTGAAGGTGTTGGGTGCTGGCGAGAACGGTGACTGGGTCGTCCGAAGCAATCAGCCGACCATGCTGGCCGCGTTCGCCAACGGTCCTCTTTATGGTGGAGGAATGAAGATTGCTCCGCGGGCGAAGATGGATGACGGGCTGCTCGATGTCTGCATCGTGGGACGAGTCGATCCGTTCAAGCTGTTCTGCCTGTTCCCGACCGTCTACAGCGGGCGGCATCTGAAGATTCGCGAGGTGCAGTACTTCCAGTCCGCGGGGGTGCGGGTCGAAACGGAACATCCTCTGGATGTTTATGCTGATGGGGAACATGTGTGCCGGACGCCGGTTGATATTTCGGTGCAGAGCGCGGCGCTGAAGGTCATTGCTCCGTAGAACTAGTTGATCCGATCTTCCAGGCCGTTACGAAAGCAAAACACAAGGTCCCTCCACTGCGCTTTCCGTTCCTTCGGAACGGCAAGCTCCGGTCGGGATGACAATGGAGGAAACTGCTGCGCGCGGGTGCTACACTTTCTTCATGTCAGAAGGACGCTCGCGTACTTTGCTCTGGATTCTGGTTGGCGGAGGAGCGTTTTTCCTCTTCGTCCTCGCTGTTTTCACGCTGGTGTATCTGACGCTGCATGCGACCGGCACGGAATCTGGGCTGTCGGGATTCGGCGGAGGGCGCATTGGCGTGGTCGATCTCGATGGAGTCATTCTCTCGCCCGAGCCTGTCGTGGACGAGCTGAAGAAATTTGGCGACGACTCGTCGATCAAGGCGATCATTCTGCACGTGAATTCGCCGGGCGGCGGCGTTGCCGCCTCGGAAGAGATTTATCGCGAAGTCAAGCGCGTCCGCCAGGAGAAAAAAAAGAAGATTGTGGTCTCGATCGAGACCGTGGGCGCGAGCGGCGCGTTTTATGTTTCGGCGGGGGCTGACAAGATCTATGCGGACAACGGCAGCATTGTCGGGTCGATCGGCGTGATCGCGCAGTGGGTGAATTACGGCGACCTGCTCAAGTGGGCCAAGCTCAAAGACGTTGTGATCAAGACGGGCGAGTTCAAGGACACGGGCAATCCGGCGCGAGAACTGACTCCGGCCGAGCAGGCCTACATGCAGTCGCTGATCGATAACATGTTCGGGCAATTCATTAAGGCAGTGGCCGATGGTCGCGGGATGAAATACGACGATGTGAAGGCGATTGCCAACGGCAAAGTCTGGACGGGCGAAGAAGCGGCGTCGATGAAACTCATCGACAAGATCGGAGATTTTCAGACGGCGGTGGCCGATACGGCAAAGTCCGTGGGGATCAGCGGCGAGCCGACGCTCGTGCATCCGGAGACGGAGCGCCGGACTCTGCTGGACTTGCTGCTCGGCGATGTCTCGCAATATCTGCCGAGCCGGGAAAAGCTAATGGAGCAGCAGGTAGGCTTCTATTATCTCTGGAAATAGGCCGGATTCCGGGATCAGCGTGGATTCGGGGCCGGGTTCCTAAATCGTTAACTTGCATCCAACCCCTGAAATTTGAGAAGGTTATGAGTACTGCCATGGCTTGCCGTGGCTTGGCGGTCGTACTGCACCAGAGAGTTTAGGGTTTCGAATTCCAAAAAGCTTGGGCTGAGAGGGGCGTTATGACCAAAGCCGATCTGATTGACGAAGTGTCGCGTTTGGCGGAACTTACGCGCAAAGACAGTGAAGTCATCGTGGAGACCATTTTCGACAGCGTGGTGCGCTCTCTGCGGGCGGGCGATAAGATCGAGATCCGCGGCTTTGGCAGCTTCCGGACGCGGCAGCGCAAGCCTCGCGTGGGACGCAATCCGAAGACCGGCGAGCGCGTCGAAGTGCCCGCGAAAAAGATTCCTTTCTTCAAGCCCAGCAAGGAGTTGAAAGATCTGGTGAACGAGACGACGCCGACGGCGGCTCCGGCTGCGGCGGCGCCCCCCGCGACACCACCGAGCGCGTAGGTCGAAATTTGAGTTCGAATGCAGAGACGTTGCTAGCAACGTCTCTCTTTTTCTTTGCAGCAGATTTGTAGCCCCCCAGGCAGGATGTCCTCTGCAACGATGGCGAGAAATGACCGTCGCGCAGATTCAACTTTCTCGGGTTCGTCCTCCGGCCATTGTCATCCTGAGCGCCTTGTTCCTGGCGCGAAGGATCCATGCATTTTGCTCGCAGCATCGGCACCGCAGGCGAATGCATAGATCCCTTCGGCTGCTCCCTCAGGGCAGGCTCTTCCCCGCTAAAGCTGCGGCTCACGATGACATACGGCCGATGATCCACGCAGACCTTTGCCTACTTTTTCAGATAGAGATCAGCGACTTTCAGCGCCAGGGCCTCCGGGCTGATGTCGGTGCGGTTCGCCAGAACGATCACCGTGAGCTTGTCGTCGGGGAAGCGCTGGATTGTGGTGAGGAACCCTACGGTCTCGCCGTCGTGATACATGCGGCGGTGGCCCATGTAGGGGTCGAGGAACCATCCGAAACCGTAGCGCACGGGCTTACCTTCAGGCTGTGTGGCGTTAGCTCCGGTCGGCTGAACGGGAGTGATCGCAGGCTGCATTTCAGCAGCGGTCAGGAGAATGTGCTCGCGGAGAGCACGGTCCCATTTTGCGAGGTCGTCGATCGAAGTGTAGATACCGCCATCGCCTAGGACGGCCGACGTCGAACTCTGATCGGTCTCATGCCAGCCGTCTTTTTCTTTGGTGTGCCCATAGGCGCGGTGCGGGACTTCGTTCTTGCCTTTTTCGTAGGCGAGCGTGTGGTCCATTTTGAGCGGAACGAAGATGCGGTCGTGGAGAAATTGGCCGAAGGGCTCGCCGGAAACTTTCTCGACGATCATCGCGAGCGTGGCGTAGCCGGAATTGCTGTACTCCCACTTCGAGCCGGGCGGAAACTTTCCTGACGACTGCTGTTCGAGCAGTTTGAGCACGCCTGCGTCGTGAATCTGCGGAATCTTGTCGTCGGGCGTGTTCGGGTACTGTTTCGTCAGAATGTCTTCGTAGTCCGGCAGGCCGGAGGTGTGGTTGAGCAGGTTGCGAATCGTGATCTGGCGGCCATAGGCGGGAAATTCGGGGAAGATGTCAGTCAGAGGCTCGTCGTAACGGAGTTTGCCGTCCCGTACGAGCAGCATGATGCAGGTGGCCGTGAACTGCTTGGTGAACGACGCGAGGCGGAAGTCAGTTTCGGGGGTGATCGGGTGCAGGGTGCGCAGATCGGTGACGCCGTACCCGTGGCGAAAGACGATCTGCCCGTCATGTACAACCAGGACTGCTACGCCGGGAGCATTGCTGTATTTGAGCGGGGCGAAGATGGAATCGATCTGGGCGGAGGAGGCTTGGGCGGAGGCGCAGTGCACAAGAAGCAAGACCGAGAACAGACAGCCAAGCAGTAGAACTCGATTCACGACCGAGGCCCGGCTTTGTTTCTCACCGCGAAACATATTCACCGATCCGAAGAAACGCCGATCCATGCTGCTCGGCCTCCAATTGTTTTAACTCGGCGACAAAATTGTCGACAGCCGCGGCTTCTACAGGTCCAAAGAGCGTCGCCGTCTGAACTTTTGTGTCATTGCGCTGATCTGATTCGAGGCTCGCCTCGATCAAGGCGTGGCCTGCGGAATCGTTGCAATAAAACCGAATACGAGCAGCGCCGCCAGCCCATTCGGGGCCAAAATTGCCGAACAATATCTCGCGAACATCGGACGAACTCTTCGGAAAACCAGCAAGTTCTGAGGCTGCCTCTCCAAGGCCTCCGATCGGCACGTAGGCATTCACTGAGCCACCAAAGGCACCATTCCACGCTGAGACACGAATTTCAAAGACATCAGCGTCATACCACAGCACTTGGATGTTGATTCCAGGCTTCATGCTCACAACGATCGCCTAAGAGCTGGAGCGAATTCCCACCACTCCCATCAGACGTCCGGTCTTTCCTTTCTCGGCACGGTACGAAAACAGCAGCTCAGGGTGGCAATTTGTGCAGAACGGCGATGCTTCAATGTTCTTCTTCGCCACTCCTGCCGCGAGCAACTGCTGGCGATTGGCCTCGACCAGGTCGAGAAAAATTGTCTTCGGCAATTCGCTGTGGCCGGGAGCGCGGGCCGTCAGGAATAGTAGCGGATACTTCTCGCGCACAGGGTCGGAGTCCTTCACTTCTCGAAACAGGCTCGCGGCGTAGGCGAATTGCGATTCAAACTTGGCGCGAACCTCTTCGCCGACAGCGTAGCAACATCCCTGAATGCCGGGGCCGATGGCGGCTTTTAGATCACGCGCGCTGGTCCCGAAGTGACGGTACATCTCCCCGACGCCCTTCTCGACGATGCGCGCCAACGTGCCGCGCCATCCGGCGTGAAAGACGCCAACGGCGCGATGCTTCGTATCGACCAGAATCACCGGGAGGCAGTCGGCGGTTTGAATGGCAAGCAGAAGCCCGGGAGTGGATGTGATGAGGCCGTCGCCAGCCATTTGCTCTGCTGCTGGTCTATCGACGGTATGAATGCGGTCGGAATGAATCTGGCGGAGGGTGATCAGGGGCCAGGAGTTGCGGCTTCGTGCGCCGTTTCGCGCGCCGAGTGCTTTCAGAAATGCCTGGCGATTCCGCTCCACCACTGCGCGCGAGTCATCTTTCGTGAACCCGAGATTCAGGTCGGCTTTGCCGTAGGCGCGGGAGGATCCGCCGCCGCGCATGGAAAATCCGTGAACAAGCCACGGAAGCGCGTTTAAGTGGCTGGCGCGCAGAATCTGGAGTTTGGACTGCTTGCTGGTTTGCTTTCGAAGAGCCCCGGTCACCACCGTCTTATGTTACAGGAAGGCGGCTTAGCGGATTGCCGATCCGGATCGCTTTCCTTCGGGGCTAAAGCCCGTACCTTTTTGCACCTATTTATGGCACGGCTTGAAGTCGTGCCCTTCCCAAACCCATATATCCGATAGCGTGTCAGTACTTCCAGCTCTTCAGGTCTGCGCCTGGAGGGGCCGTTTCTTCCATGTGCTTCACCATCTGGGGCCAGTAGTATTGATTCAATCCAAGCGCCTGATCGTAGTCTCCGGCATAGCAGTGCGGCTTGCGCACGCCGAAATCGAAGCTGCCGCGATAGTAGGGATCGGTTGTAGTGTCCATGTAGTCCTTCAACAGGTGCACGGCGCGATCGAGATAGAAAGTGTCGGCCTCGCCCACCCAGAAATGCAGCTTGCCCGCGAGTTTCGGACCGAGCGTCTTCCAATCGCGCTGCATGATGGCGCTGAGATCGTAGTGCTCTTTCCAATATTTGGCGACATCGTGATCGATCTCTCCGGTGCGCTTGTTGAAGACAGGTTTGGGATATCCATCATCTCCGATGGAACTGAAGACGGCCTGCCAGGTGTCGAGTTGCTCACCGGAACGGCTGTGCGTGCCTTGCACGAGTTCGTAGCGGTTCATCTGCTCCATCGTCGAAAGAACAAGGCCGTCGGGCTGGCGGACAGAGGGCCGCGGGACGTGAGCGTACGGACTCTCGATCCAGAAAGCGTTCGGATCTTCGTATAGATTCATCGTCATATAGGCGCGGAAATCGACTACGTCGGGGCAGAACACCCACGCGCCGTTGTAGAAATCCGGATAGAAGACCTGCGAGGCGAGACTCTCCCACCCACCGGTTGAGCCTCCATAGACCGAGCGCGCCCATCCCTGGCCGATTCCGCGATACTGCTTTTCGATGTAAGGAATCAATTCCTGCGTGATGGCGTCGCCGTAGGGACCGACATTGGCGGAATTCACGGCGTAGGAATCGTCGAAATAGGGTGTGGCGTGCTGGATCGAGATGACGATTACGCGCGGAAGGCGTCCAGCGGTCCAGTCCTGGAAAAGCTTGTAACCATTTTTCGCGGCGCGCAGATCGCTGCCCTTGAGATCGAGAGTGGGAGGAGTCGTGCGAAACGCGATGATGCTCGGCAGATCACGATGAAAGTGATCCTGCTCGACGATGATGGGATAGTGTGCGTCGGGATGCTCGGCCCAGCCGTCCGGTAGCAGGACAACGGCTCCGAGATAAGTCGGGCGGCCCCAGAACTTCGTGAGCCGATCGCTCTGAATGTGGATGTGCTTGACCCACTTGTTGTCTTCGATCTTGTGCTCGTCGTTTGCTCCGCTCCAGCCATCGATGGAGTCGACGACTTTGGGATCGTCGTCGACGGGCGGAATTTTTTCGGTCAGCGAGATGCGAACGGTCTCTCCGGCCTTGGGATCGAGATGCATCTTTGCAGGCTTGCTGTAAAGATTGCCGGGCTTTACCTGCCAGTGCTGGCCTTCCCCTTTGTCCGGAGGCAGCTTCAGCGTGCGACCGTCGCCGAGATGAAAGGTGTCGTAGATGTTGAGGACAGCCTGCACCCAATAATCGCCAGGAGGAAGGTCGTTCAGACTGTTGGCGGGATATCCGAGCGTGGAGGGATCGATCACCGCCGGGCTACCGGGAGCGAGCGCGTCGACATCGACTCCGAAGACCTGCTGCGAGTGAGGCGTCATAAAGCTGATTTGAAAACGCGGCTCTTTCTCATCGTTGTTCGCGATGAGCAAGAGCATGTGGCCGTCAAGCGGAGTCGCGCTCATCTCTTTCGGGAAAGAGATCTCGAAACGTTCGGTAGCAGGCTGGGTAGCGGATTTCTTTTTTGCCGCGGTAGCGGCGGACACTAGCAGAAGAATGGCAGCGCAATAGAGCAGCACTCGATTCGGCATCAAGGCGATCCTCCGGAAGGAGGCCATGTATACAGCCACACGGAAAGCGAGTCAAGGAACGCGGCGTTGGCTGGCGAATGCGGTTTAAGAGGTTTGCCCGCGAGGGTTCGCGTCCGCTATAGTTTTATGCATGTTTGAGAACTTCAAGGCGACGGACCGCTGGACGAAAAAGCAGGTGCACTGCGTGTATCAGGCGCAGATCGTGGCGATTGCCACTCGCCACGCCGACGCGGTCGACTACAAATTTCTCGTCGATGGACGCAGGGTCTGGGTGGCGCTTCCGCATCCGGCTTGGGTGGAATATCACAAGCGCACCGGAAAGATGATCACCGATTCCCTGGGCGTCGAAATTTCCGGGCATTATCTGAAGTCAGCTCTGGAAGCTGGCGAAGGGCTCGGGCGAGAGATGTATTCGCTGACGGTCGAAGAGACGCTGAAACATCTGGATGCCGCGGTGGCCGAGATGGAAGCGGCGCAGCCAGCTTAGGAGTGTTGAATTTTGATTGTTGATTGTTGAATGAAAGACTCCGCTGCTGGCTTTTGGTCTTTATTCAACAATCAAGAAATCAACAATTCTTGTTAGATCACTACCGCTTCTTTGTACTCCCCGAAAACTTTTCGCATCGCGTCGGAAATTTCTCCGACCGTAGCCTGAGCTTCCACGGCAGTAAGAATTCTTGGCATCAGATTCGTGCCGGACCGTGCGGCTTCTTCGACTCCCGCCAGTGCCGCTATCCATGGCGCCGCGTCGCGCTTCGCGCGGAGCGCTCGAACACGTTCGACCTGTCTCGGCTCCAGCGCGGGATCAATGCGCTGGATCGGGATTGGGCGTTCCCGCTCCAGTTCAAAGCGATTCACGCCGACAACAATCTGCTCCTGATTGTCGACTTTCTGCTGGTATTCGTAAGCGGCGTTCTGAATTTCCTGCTGGACGAATCCACGCTCGATGGCCCGTAGCATCCCGCCGAGCACTTCGATCTTTCCGAGATATTCGGCGGCCCGGGTTTCGATTTCATTTGTGAGCGTCTCGACGTAGTACGAGCCCGCAAGGGGATCGACGCTCTGCGGAGCGCCCGATTCATAGGCAATAATTTGTTGCGTGCGAAGGGCGATTCGAGCGGCTTGTTCTGTGGGCAGGGCGAGGGCTTCATCGTAGGAATTCGTATGCAGCGACTGCGTGCCGCCAAGCACAGCCGACAGAGCTTGAATCGCGGTGCGGACGATATTGTTTTCCGGCTGCTGCGCGGTGAGCGTGGACCCGGCGGTCTGCGTATGGAAGCGCAGCATCCAGGAGCGCGGGTTTTTGGCCTTGAAATGCTCGCGCATGATGCGGGCCCACATACGCCGTGCGGCCCGGAACTTTGCGACCTCTTCGAGAAAGTTATTGTGCGCGTTGAAAAAGAATGAGAGCCGCGGGGCGAACTTGTCGACATCGAGTCCGGCTTTGATCGCCGCCTCGACATAGGCCATGCCATTACCCAGCGTGAACGCGACTTCCTGCACGGCGGTCGATCCCGCCTCACGCATGTGATAGCCGGAGATCGAAATCGTATTCCAGTCGGGAACATTGTCGTTGGCCCAGGCGAACATGTCCGTGATGAGGCGCATCGCCTGCTGCGGCGGATAGATGTACGTCCCGCGCGCGATGTATTCCTTCAGCACATCGTTCTGCACCGTACCGGAAAGCTTGCGGATGTCCGCGCCCTGCCGCCTCGCAACCGCGACGTACAAGGCAAGCAGAATAGACGCGGTCGCGTTGATCGTCATCGAGGTGGAGATCTTCGTCAGATCGATGCCGTCAAACAGCCGTTGCATGTCTTCGATCGAATCGATCGCGACGCCGACCTTGCCGACTTCTCCCATCGCCAGCTGATGATCGGAGTCCATGCCGATCTGCGTGGGAAGATCGAACGCTACGGACAGGCCGGTCGTGCCGTTGGCGAGGAGATATTTGTAGCGCTTGTTGGATTCTTCGGCGTCGCCCATGCCGGCGTACTGCCGCATCGTCCATAGGCGGCCACGGTACATGGTGGCTTGCACGCCGCGCGTGAAGGGATATTCGCCAGGGTATCCGACTTCCGATTCGTAATCGGTACTTTTGAGGTCGGAGGGGGTGTAAAGAGGCTTGACCGGAATGTGCGAGGAAGTTTCGACTTCGGCGTGAGCGCTCGGATCGGTCTTCAACTTTTGCATATGCCACCGGCCCCTAAAGCGCGCTTAGGTTTGCGACGCTCACGACACGCACAAATGGGTGCCCTCATACGAATCGCGCCTGCCCGCCCTGATACGTTTCGCATTTGCTGCGCCCGATATGATCCGGAGTTGCGCCACAATCGTCTACGAGCGGTTGGTCTTCCTGTGCACTCTCCAGAAGGAACTCAGTCCGAACCAGGCAAACAGCACGGCGCAGGTGATGGCGATTTCCATGCGGCCAGGACCGATTTGTCCGGCGTGATATTTTCCGTACTCTTTGAAACCGGCGCCGGCGAAGCTCAACGCCATGACAAGGAAGATCACTCCCGTAATTTCAAGCCACAGCATGTGCATAACGTGGCCGAAGGATTTCGCCGTTGCCCGCACCGCGCCCATCAAGGCGTTCAAGGTGCGGCTGCGTCCGGCCTGCCGACCGGCGACGCGGGCGACGATCCCGGCCTTTCGCCATGCGGAAACTTTGCTCACGCCTCGATTTTATCAGCCTGCGGGGCTAGAATAGCGGCACTCCGCGCAGTAGCGAACCGATCCGAATTCTAGGGCATCTAAGGGTGGTCGGGTTTTTCCATGGCATTTTTCGATGAGTTTCGCGGAGCGACTCGAACGCCTTTGGGCGGAGCATAATACCGCTGAACACGGAACGACTGCTGTTAAGGGCGAATATCTGGACGTGCGCGCGGTTCGCGCATAGTCTGGGAAAGTGATAATTTGGTCTTATACGAGGGGGCTCAGGTGGATCCACAACTCAAACAACTGATGAAAGAGCTCGGCGACGCCATTAACGAGTCGCTTTCGGATTCCGAGCAGATCTCTGAGGTTGTGTCTCGAATCAAAGAGGGAGGATACGATATCTTTCTGGTCCTCGAAGCCACCATCGGCGTGAGCAAGCAGGGCGAAAAGACGCCGGACAAGACTTCGCTCGTTTCGACGCTGACGACCAATCCGGAGTTCAAGATCAGCGATCAGGATCTGAAGTTCCTCAAATCTCTGCGAATCAAGATCGATGAAGAGAAGAAGGACAAGTAGCTCATTCCAGCCCTGAGCCTGAGCTGGATGGGATCCTTCGCTCCGCCGGAAAAACGGCTCCGCGCAGGATGACCTCTTCCAGTTTTCTCTTGATGCCTCAGCCCGACTGCTGCAATCCCTACGTTAATACCTGCGCTAGCAACTGCTCCACGGCTCGATTTGCCTCGATGATGGAAGACTTGTGATCGGGCATCCCCGATAGATCCACGTTCGCGAAAGCAATCCTTCCGAACGGCGCTGATCTCAGCAGCTCTCCGGGTGCTGGCTTGCCGTCTTTGCCGAAATAAAATCCCGGAGCCGGGCTGGCATAGGCGTGTCCCCAGCGGTTCAGGATGATTCCGGCAATGTCGCGGCGGGCGTCAAAGCCGGTGCGAGCAAACATGCCCGTGAGCTGCTGACGAATCTGGCGCTCGTATTCGGCGAACGGTGTCGAGATCATCTCGGCGCGTCCCATGTTGCCCTGCTGCTCGGTTGTCTTTCCCGGATACGAGTAGAGAACTTTGATCGTGAGTACGACCGGCGAGTCGGGACCGATCGTAGGCGGGTTCGGCCCGCAAAGCGCCAGCTTGCGAACTTGAATATAGCTGCCGATGCCTTCGAACCACTGGCATCCGGAAATTCCCATTTTGTAAAGGAAGCGCCAGTTTCGCACTGCAACATTGGCGAGCAAGCACGCCGAACGATGGAACTGCGCGTAAGCGTCTTTGCGGTCGCTGGGAAGATCGCGCACGATATGCTTCGTCGTCCAGCTGCCGCCGGCCATGATCACCGAGCGCGCTTTTACGCGGTATGTTTTTCCTGCTTGCGTGTAGGCGACCGTTACCGATTCTGATTTCTCCGGATCGCCATCATGCCTGACCCAGACAGCCGTCGAGGCGAGGCGAATTCGACTCGGGGATCCTGGGCGGTCGAGGGCTGCGAAATTCACGTTGTTGCGGCAGATATCTTCCAGAGTTCGTTCTCCCGCGATCGCGTCCGGAATCATCGTTTTGACGATCAGGCGAGCGATGCCGCTGTTGCCGTCGGGGAACATCTGTGCCTCGTCATCGGCTAATCCACCAAAGCCGTCGAATGCGTAGGCGGTGTAGCCCGAGAGCGCATCGGCGCCCAGCCCGAAACCGCTGCCTTCATCCAGCCCTATAAAACTGCGGACGGTTTCCCGGCTGATGTCATACTTCTCCATGATGTGATCTTCGAGCGTGATCGTGTCGAGCCGACGTGAGATGGCGTCGCCGCGATACTCGGGCTTTTGCGCGGTTCCGGGACCTTGCGCCTTCAACAACTCTTCGCGAGTCTGGGCGGAAATCGGCGCACCCTGTAATTCTGTGCCCCAGGGATCGGTGAGCCACAAACCTTTCGGCTGACCGAACTTCGCTCCGAAGAACATTCCAGCCGGCGCGCCCCCAAGATAGGGCGTCGTAGTCAACGGAGTCTCGGGATCGGGGCCGGCCCACTTCTGATATGCAAGGCGCGGCGTCTTCAGACCGATCGAGTCGTAGAAGCGCTCAATGAAACTGTGCGAATAGTTGACCTGGAATAATGCCGAGCCCTGATGCGCGAGAAGGCGGTGTCCGTCGACCAGAAATTCATTGCGCTTGGCTTCGCCGCCGAAGATCGGATGGTTGTCGAGAACGAGGCAGGTCTTGCCTGATCCCGCCTTACGTTGAAAGATTAGCGCGGCGGCGAGTCCGCTGATTCCGCCGCCGACAACCACGCAGTCGTAGGCTTCGCCGGTATCGATGACGCTGGCAGGAAGGTTTTCGAAATCGCCGTTGCGAATCTGGTGACCGGCGTTCATTACAGCAAAGGTATTGCCGTTCGAATGGGCATAGTCGCCGACACCGCCGTAGCCGGTAAAGTCGTCGACGCCGGAATCTGATGACTCTGATTTCGATTGCGCCAGCAAGTGGGCAGGTGAGACTGGCGAGAGAAGTAATCCGCCTGAGGCGAGCAGTGTGGAATTCAGAAAATCGCGGCGGGTGATGTCGTGATCGAGGCCAAAGGTTTTATCGGAGCAGGTGCTTGATACTGACTTCGTCTTGCAACCTGGATTTGTGAAATCGTTGTTCCCCTTTTTCCCCAATTCTCCTCCAGCATTTGATTGGGGCCAAGTCGATCGGCGCAGCGGAGCGTCGCTCCGCCGGACAGCCGAGGGCGGCTGTCCCCACATGAGCTATCGGCAGAATTATATTCGCTGCCTCGATTGCTTGTGCGCCCGGCAACCTTGCCCGCCTGTGCTAACATCTACTGTTTTCTTTTGTACTTGGCGGATATCAGCGAGATTCCGTTGGGGAATAGCATGCGGGATCTAAGGATCGGCATGAAAGATACTCTCGGGGTTCTGTTGGCGGGAGGCGCCGGCGAACGACTCTATCCTCTCACTCGAGACCGCGCCAAGCCCGCCGTGACCTTCGGCGGCATCTACCGCATCATCGACATCACACTCTCAAACTGCCTGAACTCCGGCCTTCGAAAAACCTACATCCTGACGCAGTACAAGGCGCTATCGCTGAACCGCCATATCCGCGAGGGCTGGAACATTCTGGGGCGCGAGGTCGGTGAGTTCATCGAAGTGCTGCCGCCGATGAAGCGCGTGAGCGACCAGTGGTATCAGGGGACGGCCGATGCCGTCTACCAGAACATCTATTCCATCGGATCTGAGGAACCGAAGCGCGTTCTGATTCTGGGCGGCGATCACATCTACAAGATGGATTACGGCAAGATGCTCAAGCAGCACGAGGACTCGGCTGCCGACATCACGCTGGCCACGATCCAGATCGATCCCAAGGAAACGTATCAATTCGGCGTGGTCGATGTGGACCGCGAAGGAAGAATTCACGGCTTCGAGGAGAAGCCGAAGGTCACGACGCTGCGCTCGCCGCTGAATCCGGAAAAAGTCGCCGGATCGATGGGCGTGTACTTGTTCAACGCCGACGTGCTCATCCCTGTGTTGCTGAAGGACGCGGAGAATCCGCAATCGAGCCACGACTTCGGCAAAGACATTCTGCCGAAGATGGTCGACGACTACCGCGTCTTCGCCTACGACTTCGTCGACGAAAACAAAAAAGAGGCGCTGTACTGGCGCGACGTGGGCACTCTCGAGGCGTATTACGAAGCGAACATGGATATCGTCTCGGTCTCGCCGATCTTCAATCTCTACGACGAACACTGGCCGATCCGTACGCACCAGCGGCAGTATCCGCCGGCGAAGTTTGTGTTTGCGGAATCGGGACGCACCGGGACCGCACTCGACTCGATCGTTTCCAACGGATGCATTGTTTCCGGCGGCGTAGTGAAGAATTCCGTGCTCTCGCCCGACGTGCGCGTCAATTCTTATTCGGAGGTCGAGAACTGCATTCTGTTCTCGCACGTGAGCGTGGGACGCCGCTGCCGAATCCGGCGCGCGATTCTCGATCGAGACGTACACATCCCGGAAGGCACGACCATCGGCTACGACGCGGAAGCGGACCGGCAAAGATATTTCGTCACCGAGAGCGGCATCACGGTGGTAACGCGCGATTATTCCCTATTCGAGAATCCGGTGACGGTGGACTACTTCACGAGCGAGTAGCGCATCAATTCGAGGAAAAACAACGCGTAAAGCATGGTGTTAAAACTCTCTGCTAGAGTCCTTCATCTGTATTTCTTTGATAACAGGATTCTCCGGCGCTCTTGCTAATCTCCTCTTAACAAAGTAGTTACCGCCTTCACTAGGCTTGGATGTGTCACGAATCAAAAAGTGAACTGCGCGATGGCCCCTTTTTCCTATTGACTGTGCGGATGCACCGCTCATAATCCCAAAGGGGGTTCGCGTTAGGCCGTGAGGATTCCGCTGGCTCTGTGGGGCCGTCTCACGCAGCACCTCTTCCCCTGCCGGAACGTGAAACTTACTACATCTCCATCGTTCCAAGGAGCGATCCATGAGAAGTACATGCAAGCGAAATCTTGCGCTCGCAGGGCTGCTGCCCGGAGTGCTCATGGCGTGTTTGGCAATTCCTGCTGGTGCGCAGAGCGCCGCGGAAACCCATCCCGCCCACGGATTTATGCAGTCGTATGATGCCGCCCACGAACTTACCGTGACTGGCACCGTGCAGGAAGTCGTCACGAAGCACACAGTGGGGAGTCCAGTAGGAATGCACCTGCTGGTCAGCGGATCTGAGGGCATGATCGATGCTCACGTCGGGCCGTACCTGTCGAAGGATGTGAAAGAGGCCCTGCACACCGGGCTCCCGATTCAGATTGTCGGAGCGATGGAAACTCTGCATGGCCAGCAGTTCCTGCTGGCGCGCCAGTTGATTTTCGGCGGCCGCATGGTTACGGTGCGCAGCCAGAACGGATTCCTGGTGCGGGGAGTCTCGATCAATGAGAACTCGATGAGAACGCAGAGGGCAAACGGAGGTGCGCAATGAAATTCTGCCGGCTAATTTCAACTATCCTTGCGTTCTTTGTGTCCGCAATGCTCGTCGCATGCGGCGGCGGTTCGAATAACAACAATAATGGTGGTGGTGGCAATCCGATTTCGGTTGCGTTAAGCGGAACCGTGCCAACGTCACTGGCAGAAAATGCGACGGCGTCTCTAACAGCCACCGTCACAAATGATTCAGCGGCGAAAGGTGTGACCTGGAGCTGCGCACCGAGCGGAGCTTGCGGATTGTTCAATCCGACGGGTACTGCGAGCGGAGCAGCCACTACCTACACGGCACCCGCAGCCGCCGGAACAGTAACGGTGACCGCGACATCGGTCACCGACACGACGAAATCGGCATCGGCAATGATTACGATCACGGCGCCTTCGGGCCCCGGCCTCTCCGCCGGCAATTACGTCTTCTCGGTATCAGGAAGTGATGCAACCCCGGCGCCTTACTCAGTGGCAGGAGTGTTCACGGTAAATAGCAGCGGCCAAATCACTGGGGGCGAACAGGATTTCGCAGCCTGTTGCAACCACGCGACAGACTTGATCAACCCAACGGGGAGCACGCTTTCGACGACTGCAAGCGGCAATCTCCAGATAACGCTCACGACCTGCAACGGGATGGTCTGCACAAGTCCTGACACCACCGTTGGAGTGGCAGGCGTTGAAACCTTTGCCGCTTCCATGACGTCCTCGGGGACATCGGGACGCATCATCGAGTTCGACGCATCGGCGTCGTCCAGCGGCACCCTCGACAAGCAAACAAGTACGAGTGCTCCGACGGGGGGGTATGCGTTCGCCGTGCAGGGTGCAAATTCGTCGTTTGTGCCACTGGCCATTGGTGGCGTGATCAACATCTCCGGCACGTCAATCTCGACAACTACCAGCGCGTTCGATCTGAATTTCGCTGGAACCGTGTTCGCAGATCAAACCTTCAGCGCTGGCACGGTAGGCGCACCCGATGCTTCGGGGCGAGTTGTGTTTTCGCTAACGCCTTCGAATACCGGAATTCCGGCGGGAATCGCTTTCGCCGGTTACATCGTCGATGCGACCCATATCCGTCTGGTCGAACTAACCGATCCCTTGGATAGCGCCACGGGAGGAACAGCTTTCGGCCAGAATTCCGCAAACCTTTCCGTCTCGGGCAACAGTTACGTGCTAGGCCTGACGGGCTCTGATGGCCACGGAATTTTGCAGGCAGCTGGCGTTCTCACGCCTGCTTCCGGCGCCACTGGGATCAGCGGCAACATCAGCTACAGCGACCTTGCCGGCGGTGCCGTCGCGTCGACCGTAACGGCAGGCACATACGTCGCCGATCCGAACATACCTGGACGTGTGACGATTACAGGCCTGACAGACGGAAAGCTCGCCAACCCGCTTAACCTCGAACTGTACGTGGATGGGAACGGAAACGCGCTCATGGTAAGTCTCGACAGCGGTGACGTTCTCGAGGGCGTCGGATATCAGCAAAGTAGCGGTTCTCTCACAGGCTCGTTCAGTGGCGCGTATGTGATGGACGCCACGGGCGCCGACTCCGTGAATGAACTGGAACTCGACGCAGTCGGCCCGATCAGCGCTAGCGGGACAAACTCGACGCTCGCGTCGCCTACATCTACCGGGTTTGACCTCAACTCGTTGACCGCAGGTGGAGCCTCAAACGTAACCGTCTCGGGAACCTTCACGGCTGCTTCGACTGGCATCTTCAGTCCGGGCACGCTTATGGGGCTAGACGTCACCACGTCAACGAACGCGGACACCTTCGTCTATTACGTCGTGGATACGACCAAGGTGATCGCGATTGAAGCCGACCAGAACCAACTGACCCTGGCGTATCTACAGCAGTAGGCTGTCCCTTCGCTTTTTACTACACGTGGCGCACTTCGGTGCGCCACTTTTTTCAGAAATAATTGGGGGCAATCCGATGAAATAGCTCGCCGTGAAATCGTGAGCCCCTTCCACGATCACCTGTCAGTCTGCTGCTTTTTTCGTTCCCAGTAGCTCGTGAGCTTCTTTGGCTACGAGCAGCGCGCCGTGGGCAGCCGCGTCCTTTTCGAGGGCATTCAGATCATCTCGTCCAGAGCCGGAACCGTAAATCATCTCAATCTCAGCAAGCGCGAGGCGAGCCTGATATTCGTACAAGCGGTATTCAAGCTTGTGGGCAGAAGAAAGGACAGTCTCCAATTCTTTGCGCGCCTCCGCAACTTTCCCGGTCTTCACTCTGACGCGGGCATCGGCCAAAGCGGCTTCGTACCGCGGAGTCTGAGCTCCGCTTTGCTGTGAGAGTTGGATCGCTTTCGCCGCGGCGCTTTGAGCTTCTGCTGTCTTGCCCGCACCGAGCAGGTTCCGTGCCAGCATGGCCTCACCCCATGCGCCGCTGCCCCAGGAGCCGGCTTTTTCGTATCCAGCGGCACCCTGCTGGGCCAAGGCTGCTCCGTCCATGAATCTTTTTTCGGCGAGGGCGACGGCGGCAAGCGAAACATTTACCTGCGCCGTGACATCTTCGTCACCTAATTCTTTCGCCAATGCCAGAGCCTGCTCGTATTGCTTGCGCGCGCCGGCCAGGTCGCCCTGCGCGAAGAGCGAGTCACCGATACCGGCCATCGGCGGCGGCTGGCCGCGCCGGTAGGACATCTCCTGCGTCATGGACAGGGCTTGCTGGAACGACTTCTTGGCGCCCTCCAGGTCGCCCGTTTCCACCAGAACATTCCCGAGATTGTTCAGAGTATCCGCGACACCTCGGCGATTGCCAACCTGGTTGAAGGCCGTGAGCGCCTGTTGCTGCATTTTCAGCGCGCCGGCAAGATCGCCCAAACTGTCGAGGGCGTTGGCGAGATTTCCGTAATCACTGGCCAGGCCAAATGGATCATTCACTTCCTGATCGAAGCCGAGGATCTGTTCATAATATTTTTTCGACTCGCGCAGCTGTCCCTGCGAATAAAAGACATTTCCAATACGCTCGAGGGTGGCGCGAATACTCTTGCGCGCGCCAGTTTCTTTAAAGTCGGCGAGCGCGGCGTCAAATTGCTTTTTTGCCCCGGCGTAATCGCCCTGGTCGTAGAGCATGTCGCCCACCATCAGGACGCATCTCGCGGCACCCCGATGATCTCCGGCAGCAACGTATAGATCGCGCGCCTGCTTCGACATGCTAGCCGCGTTCTGAGATTGCCCCATTCGCTCGAATGCAAACGCTTCCATCTGCAATGCCTGAGCCACCAGTAAATTCGCGCCGACCGCGCGGCCGGCCGTGGCTGCAGCATCGCCTAGAGCCTGGGCGCGTTTGAAATCACCTTGGGTCGCGGCAATGTTGCCGTCGGCGAGGTTGATGCGCGCCGAGTCGGCTTCGGAAACACTTAGCTTGCGCAGATCGGAAAGAGTTGCCTCTGCCTCGTTGGCTCGTCCCGCGGCGAGTTGCGCTCGCACAAGGAACAAGCCGTAATCGACGTTGTCTGGAAACGATCGAAATAGCGAGCGGTAACTTTCCACGGCCTGTGGCATTTCAGACGACAACTCGTGCGCGCGTCCTTCGATCAGCAACTGCTCCTCCGGCGAAAATTTCGCCGAGAGAGCAACCGCCTGTTTCGCCTGCTCTTTGGCCTTCGCATCGTAGCCCAACACGGACCAAGCTTCCGCGAGAGCCGAGTGGGTGGGCGCGTGATCGGGAGCAAGCACCGCCGCTTTTTCCAGATCATCCCGGGCGGCGAGCGCGTCGAACAAGCGGAGCTTCTGGAGTCCCTGGGAGTAGAGCCGCGCAGCCTCCGGATTTGAGGGCAGAGATGCGCGCACCAGTTCTGACTGCGCATTAGACAATACGCCGACACCTAGTGTAGCGCGCAGTTCCGCGCCCGCCTCGGTAACGAGGCCGTCGATCTCAGACTCGCTGCCTTTTTCTGAAACTGTAGCGAGCGTCACCCCTGCAGCGGCATCCTGCAGGCGAACGTCCAGTCGCAGCATCCCATTGCCGAGCGGGATATAGGAACCTAGCACGACGTCATCGCTGCCTAGGTTCTGACGAATCCTTCTCAGCGTTTGCTGGCTGAAGCTGTCGGCATCGGGCAACGCCAGACTTGCCTTCATCCGGGCCACGCTTTCGCCGGGGATCGTACGCAACTGGTTACCCTCGCCGAGTTCGGTGGTTAACATCTCCGACAAAGCAGTCGAGAGCCACGACTTCTCTGGATTGCCGGAGAGATTCTTAAAGCCGAGGACCGCAACGGATCTCCGGCGGCTGACGCCTGAGGAGGAGGCGATCCGCCGGGCGCGGTAGAGTACGAAATATCCTGCCGCCAGCAGAATTAATAGAAATATGACGGATGCCAAGAGAATTCGCACGCGTCGTCCGCTGTGACTTGCAACCACGCGCGATGCATTCGCCAACTCGGCAGGCCGCTCCAGGTCGGCACCCAACTCGGCTGCAGACTGATATCGCTGTAGCCGCTCGCGCGCGAGCGCTCTGAGAA
>Ga0335081_10004713_pt1 | contig 21537 bp, 15 predicted proteins | sample Lox_Sample_35_FD_206713 | JGI IMG/M metagenome (GOLD analysis project Ga0335081, IMG submission 206713) | Soil microbial communities from Loxahatchee National Wildlife Refuge, Florida, United States - Lox_Sample_3.5 | ecosystem: Environmental > Terrestrial > Soil > Wetlands | place: USA... | reverse complement strand
CCGGCCGGGCGGAGCGGCGAATACGAACGAGTCGCCGTCGCGCAAACGGTCAAGGCGCGTGGCCGTCGCGGGCAGAGTCAACGTCTGGATCGATCCGGTTGCCAGTTCCACTCTCCACGCGCTTGTGCCTCCGGACGTCACGACGAAAGCCGACGCGCCGTCACGGGATGCCTCCACCATCATCTCTGCGCTGGATGCACTCAAGCTGCCGGTTACCGTCTGGACAGCCGGCACGCCGTTGACTATCCTCGCGAGGTTGATCGTCCCGCTGCCGCCGTCCGCAATAACAATCGCGGACTGACTCGGCAAGAAGGCCATACCCAGCGCAGGCGAACCGGCGTACGCCAGCATCGGGGCCATGGAGTTCGAAAGCATGTAGACCTGGCCCGCTCCCGTCACAACGGCCAGCAACTGGCCGTCATCGCTCAACGCGACCTTTTGCACACCAGAGGGATCGCGGAAACTCACCTGGAATGCCACTTGGGGAGCCGCATCCAGGCCCGTCAGAACCTGAATGGCGTCATTGGAAAGGAGCGCGGCGGACCTGCCCAAGGGGCTGAAGCTTACCCTGCTCGGATTGGTGGCCGCGTTTGCTATCGCCTGGACTCCACCCGGCACGGTGCCCTTGAACGTAATCAGGCCCGGTTCCTTGCCGCGCCGCAGCAGCAGGGCCCAGCCCCCGATGGGGGCGAGGTAGACACGGGAAAGCTCGGTCGACAGGTAGATGGGCGCCTGGATGGAAGACGCACCTAAAACGCCGAGCACAGGGCGGATCTCAGTTCGCCCGGGACCTTCAGCACTGGCGATCAGGCCGACGACGGGAGCCGACATCTGGGCGTTTGCCTCCGCCGCCGCGCCAAGAAAGAGAAGCACGCTGATCAAGGTAAGTGAGCATCTTTTGACCATAAAGCCTCCTCTGACTACGGCCGTTACTTCGGTGCACCGAAGGTAATCGTTGAGGGCGAACTCACCGTCGGGGTGGCGGGCGGGGGTGGCGTGGTGGTTCCGCCTTTGCCCTTCAACGCAACCGCCGCGCCGACACCGCCGGCTACTACGGCCGCCGCAATGCCCACGATCACACCCGTGGAAATGCCGCCTCCTGCACCCGCGCCGGCCGCCGTTCCTCCCGCCGCGCCGGCCGCGCCGGCTCCGGCCGCCGCTGCCGTCGTGACCGGGACCGTGCCGGTGATGACGCCGCCCGGCACCGAAGCCGAAACACCCACGCTGAACGAACTGCCGGCGGCCGCCGTGATAGACCCGCTGGATGCCACACCGGCGGCGTTGGTCGTCACGATCGAAGTCAGCGCACCGTTGGTGAACGCGGCCCCCGTGCCGGTCAGCTGGGGAAGAGTGAAAGTCACCGCAATGCCGGGAACCGGAACGTTATTCGAATCGGTTACCTTCACTACCGCCTGGGAACTGACGCGCCCCTTCTTGGTTCGTTTGGAAGTACTGGCGCCCTCCATAACGGTCAATTTGTATTTTTGCGGCGTTACCGCCGGTTGAGCGGGCTGCTGCCTGGCATCCTGGGCGCAAACCATTCCGGGACTGAGCAAAGTGCAACACAGCAGGATTGACACAGCCGACCCGAGCGAATTTGAAAGCATGGGTTCTTTCTCCTTCTCCGCAGATCCTGAAGTAGCATTCTGGAAGCGCGGGAGCTAAACGCCTATCGATCGTGGTCTCATCTTCGCGAACATTTCTCGCTTAAGTCACGAGCGTACTAGGATTCAAGCAACCAATTCACTTCACATTTCTTAGCTGAATCGAAAGAGCTTGGGCTGCTGGCGCTGAAGTGACGGGAAGATCATACAGCACCGCCAAATGACAAGTCAACGTTTAAATATTCAACGCTGACGATTGCTGCAACACACGGTGGAAATATCGCTGCGCACCTGCGTGAACCGGCGTTTCCCACCACGTTGCATCAAGCCCACCGGCTGGAGAGGGGCGCGAGCGGGACCGCGATCGACTGCAGCCTCACCAACAGCGCCGAATCCTGGTCCTTGATGGATGCCAGCGGCATGAAGCCCCGCTCCAGAAGGAAATCGGCGTCCGCTTCGGTGAGCAGCACCTCCGCGCAGGGTTTGGCAATAGATTCTCCATCCGCTCGGTAAATATGCTGCGGCAGAGTCTCGATCTGGCCGTGCTGCCCGGCTCTCAGTTGCCAGCCATCGCTACGGAACGCGCGGCCGATCACCAGGCCGCAGCAAAAAGCCGGGTTGCCCCACAGATACGCTGCGTGGATGCTCTCGGGCATTTCCTCGAACGCGAACCCTTCCACAGGCGACGTAGCCTTCCCGTAGGGCAGCCGCAGCAGGAACCGCGGGACGGCCAGGCCGATCCACTTTGCCTCGGGAGATCCGGCCAGTTCCTGCCAATGGGGCGCCGGTGCGGTCTCGGTCGGAGGCAGCGCCTCGCCCAGGAACGGCGCGCCCAGCGCAGCGGCGAGGCGGCCCAACCAATGCAGCTTGGCCGCGTCCTCCGCGGTTTGTCCGAAAGCGAAGGCTCCGATGATCAAAGCCCAGGGGTCCTTGCCCTCGCCCAGGCATTTGCCGATCGCACCCGCGTCCGACATCAACTCTTCGAGCGTGGCGTCGAACAGGTAAAGCTTCAGCTCGAGGTCTGGCTGCAGCCGGTCGACCAGGAACTGCACGCCCCGCCAGGCCGCTTCCAGCGCCTGAAACTGCGGATGGTGAAGCACGGCGCGCATCTGATCGCCGGCCGCGGCGTCAACGCGCACCGCCCACTGCTGTTTGTGCGGGTCCTCGCGCGCTTCGAGGTGCGGCGCCATCGCTTTCTTGATGAAGTCTGCCAGGTCGTCGCGCTGTTCCGCCACACGCTCCGCACGGCTGGCTTCCTCCTCCTCTTCGTCCACCATGCTGTCCAGCAGGCTCTTGCCCGGCGGCAACACGATCGGCGGCGCTTTTTGCGGAGCGGCCGCCGCTATGGGCGCAGGGCGGCTGCGCAATTCCGCGAATTTCCGGAAAATGTCGATGCTCTGGTAGATCTGGTCGGGATGGAAATCGTCGAGCTTGCGAAATCGCAGCGTCGCCTGCGGTAGCTGCAACGCCGGTCCCATCCCCGCCAGAATCTCGTCGAGATTGTCGCAGTCCACCGATCTCGGACGGCGTCCCGCCAGAGGCGCAAGGACGCCGCGATTGGCGCGGCCGCTAAAATCTCCAAGGACCAGGATCCGAAACGGCGTATCGGATTCGGGCACGCCGTAGACCGGCTGCGCACCCGCGGTGACGTCGAGGTTAACGGAAGTTCTCGAGTTGCGGTCGGGCATCCTGGATGCACCTCCTATCGCGCTACGTCTGAAACGCAGGCGAAGCGGGAAAAATAGCCGCGCTGGAAAACCGGCGGGGCGCCGTTCATATCGAGCGTGAAATGGACCGTGACCGGCTTGCCGTTCGGCAGCGTCGCCGGCTTCTGGTCCTTCCCCACTCGAATCATCCATTCCAGGGATTGCGCATTCCCCACCGGATTCCAGCGTTCCGCATCGCCGAAGAAATGGAACACGGCCCACATCCCGCTGAAGTCCGCCCACGTAATATCCGGGCCCCCGCCGAAATTCGCCGAACCTCTGGCTTCGTGCGTGCCGCCGCCCTGCCAGGTGAACGGCTTGGGCGCGCCCGCACCAGCCGTCGAAGTCAGAATCTGCCCATCCAGCCGTGCGCTCACTGTCTGGATTCCTTCCGACGGTTCCGGCTTGAGGGTGTAAGTGAAGTGCGGATCCTGCGAGCCGGCATAAATCGCATCGGAGAATGCCGTGGCCGCGTTGAAGAAACTCACGAACGCCGGGTTCACGCCGCCCGAAGGACCGATGGCGAATTGCGATCCTTGTTTAACCAGGAGTTTTTGCAGATTCTGATCGTAGAAGGCCCACAGCGCCCCGCTTGGTTTGGCGAAGAGGCCGTTCACGTCCTGGAGCGTGGCTTCCACGGTGGCCGTGGGTTTGAACGGGTACTTCGCCATCACTGCATTGAACTGGCTGCACAGCGCTTTGCCCTTGGCATTCAGCTCCTGGGGGCCGAGCGCGCGCAGCATCCCTTCCACATTGATGATGGGGTCCTCCAGCAGTTTCTGCACCTGGGTTTCGATGTGATCCTCTGAGTCGATGCGGAAGGCCTGGGCCATCTGGCGGGTGGTGACTCTGGCCTGGGAAGCGTTGGCAAGCGTCGGCGCCGCCGCCGCGTCGCTGGGCATGCCGCCCTGGTCCGCTATGGATTGCAGCGACGACTGCAATGTCACCAGCGCATTGATGTAGTTCTGATTCGGCGGCAGGATGAACCGGTCCGTTGCGCCCGGCGTTACCACGGTCTGCACCGGTTGAAATATGTTTGCCGCGGCGGGATCATCCACCGCGGTGTTAGTAGAACCCAGCGCGAACAACTCCAGCAGCGCAGACTGGTTGCCGGAAAGTTGCAACAACTTCTGTGACGCGTCCGCCAGGCCGGCATAGCGGACCACGGACGCCCCCTTTACATACAGGCGCCACTCCTTGATGAAGTCGGAATTGTATCGGGCACGCAAATCCTGTTCCAGCTTGGCGCGGTCGATGGTAGCCGCCGATTGCGGGCCGAGCACCCATTCCTCGCCGTTGAAATACCGGTCCGAGTGCTGGATGGCGTCCTTCATGAAATTCCAGCCGCCCTTGGAAAACGCTCCCCGTACTTCATGGGTTTCCAGCACATACTGCGCGGACCCGGGGTACTGGCGATTGAAATTGACAGGCGGATTGTTCTTGTCGGCTTCCCCCAGCATGAAGGCGTAGACGCGTTCGGCACCGGCAAACTGGGTCAGGTACGTGCGCGCCCGCCGGATCGCGGCGGCGTCGTTCAGCGTGGAGAACGGATTCTCTTCTTTCAGCTCGTCGGAATAGAAATCGAACTGCTTCTGCGCCAGTTGCGTGCGCTCCGGATCGACCGTGCGGTTGTTCTTCCACCACGTCATGAGCACCGGCGAGAGGAACTGGCGGGTGCTGTACTGATGGTGCGAAGTCGTGATCAGATACCCTTTCAACGCCTCGTAGGTAGGTTGATACTCGGGGCCGGGAGTGGCCGGCAACGTCTGCAGAAACGCCAGCATGGCGGTTTGGGTCTGCCCCATGAGCAACTGGTGAAAGCGCTGGAAGTAGATGGACCGCGCTTCCGGCTCGAGATCGTTGCCCGTGTAGAGACCCATGCGATAGAAAAGCGGCGCGCCGTTGCGCTTATACTCGATCAGCGTCTGTAGCTCCTGGCGCAGGCCCTCGAGTTTGCGGAGGCCGTCGACCGGCGCGACGATGTTGGGCGCGATCTCGCCCGTACCAAGGTCCTGCGCTGCCGCGCGAACCCGCGATTCCAGGCCGTGGTTCTTGATAAATGAAACCGTGAAAAAGATGGAGAGAATCAGGCACAGCGCGGCCGCGGCCAGAAACAGCACGCGGCGCGCGAAGCTGGTCTTGGTGCTGGCCCCGCTGGCAGCCATTGCCGAGCGGTCGGCCAGCAGAATATCCGTGAACAGATGGCTGAGGAACACCCACTGGGGCACCTTGCGCGTGCCGACCACCTGCGGCGCGGCCTGCTGCTGCATTTGCGGCCGCCCCCCTGCGCCGAAGATCCCCGTGGCGCCGGAGGCAGCGCCGTAGCCGGCCTGCTGCTGCGGCGCGGCAGCCGCAACCGGCGCGGTCTCATTGATAATCACCGGACGAACGCCGGTAAAGTAAAACCCGCGCAGCAGCGGCCCCACCGTCAGCTGGCTCGGGCGGCAAAGATCCACCAGGAACTGCACGACGGCGGGGCGTATCTTGCGGAACTCGCGCGGAAACTCGTAAGTCGCGGGCAGCGTGGCGGGATCGGTTTCGCGCGACAGGAATTCCGGACGCGCATCGGCCAGCGAGCGGAAGAGCCGCTCGAAAGTGCCGGTTAACCGGGCCGTCTCTTCCTCCGCGTAGACACCCTCGCTCCGGCGGGTGAGCAGCGGCACGGTCACACCGAGCACCTGGGTGGCCTCGTCGTTGCTCATGTTGCGCACGTACTCGGTGAAGAACGGCACCCGGTCCATTTTGGTGAACAGCACATAGACCGGCAGATTGATCCCCAACGCCTGGGAAATCTCGCCCAGGCGCGCCCTGAGGTTGCGCGCGGCGTTGACCACGGCCTCCTGCGCGCCGGGCCTGGTAAAGGTCTCGCAGTCGAAGCAGACCACTGCCGCGCGAGGCGCTTGCGTCCCCTTGCCGACCACCGAAGACTTGGGGTGCAGCTTGCGGACGAAGCGGCTCCACTGCGCCGGGTCGGCCAGCATGGCGCCCCCGGCTTCGGCGAAGATCGACCGGCGTGAGAACCAGAAGTTGGCCACGCGGGTTGGCACCACATTGCCGTCCTGATAGACCTGCCCGGCCACCAGTTCGGCGTCGAGCCCGCTGTGCAGCATGACGCTGGTCTTAGTGCTCCCGGAATCTCCCATCAACACATAGACCGGCATGCTGCCGAGGCGTCCCCCTTGTTCCAGCTTGGCAGCCGACAGCTTGGCCTCGGCGGCCTGCACCAGAACCGAGATCTCGTCTCCGCCCGGCGCCGCCGCCGGTTGGCCCGCCTGCGCCGCGGCCTTGGCTTTCTTCTTCTGCAGGTAAAAGAACAGGATAATCAGGACAATCAGGACAACCAGCGCGACACCGATCAGTATGTAAAGCGTGGTCATGCGCGTCTCCTAGCTCCGCGCCTGGGCTGCTATGGTGCGGACATCCGACACTCCCGACCCCAAACCGATGCTGTAGCCGGCGAAAAGCAACACCATCAAAATGGCGCACGCCAGGGCGAAGAAGCCCAGCTTTCGCACCAGCGGATCCGGCCTTACGACCGCGGTTTCCTGGGGGAGCATCCACCCCGGTGAAAGCGGCCCGAGCTGGCCGCGAATGCGCCGGATCTTCTCCGCCGTGAGGTTCATGACCTGCACCAGTTCGCCGCGATTGCCGACGCTGTAGCGCCCGCCAAAACCGAGCAACAGGCACAGGTAGTGGACTTCGAGCAGGTCGGCCAGGTCGGGCGAATCGCTGCGGCCGAGAAACTGCTGCAGGTTTTGGAAAAACGTTTCCCCCGCGATGTGCGTGCCGAACAGCTCTTCCTGCAGGGGCTTCCGCAGCCAGTCCGCGAAAATATTGTTCCGTGAGTTGAGCACGGATTCATCCAGGAATGCAACCGTCGCGAAAGTGGCGAACTTGACGTCCTCAGCCGGGTAGCCGGCGGCCAGAGCCTGGTTGGCGGCCGCCTTTAAAGCTTCGCGGGTATGATGACGAAATGCCTGCGAGTCCGTCACCCCCTGGCGATTCGAACGCAGCCTCTCTATGGCTGTGAACACTTCTTGAAAGATCAGCGGCAGGTTTTCGGGCCGCCGCACATTGGCTGATGGAGACATGACTAGCTTTCCAGAACCACTAAGATCTCGACTTCCGGATTCGGAAACTCGCCGGGCACGTAGACTCCTACCCGGCGCGTTTGCATAATATGGTCCCAGCACGGGCCGGCTTTGCTGAGACCGAAGTATTGCGTCTCCACCTGCGCGGAGACGGCGGGAGGCGGCACTGGCAGATGTGTGAGCGTCAGACCGGGCAACGCGCGCTTCACCAGCTCGCGCACAAACGGCGGCGTGCACACCTTGACGAGTTGCGGCGCCCGAGCCATGAGTTCGGCCTCGCCCATGCTCGCGCGAATGGCGAACAACCACCGCGAACGGCCCAGACACCGCTGGTCGGTGACCTCACCCTCGTAGTAGTAGTTACCCCCGGCGTTGAGCTTGATGGAAACGCAATTGGTGGGAACAATGATTTCCAGGTGGGCGCGAATGTGGCGATCGAGCTTGTCGAAGCACTCGCCCAGGTTGTCATGGTCGTACAGGGGCAGGTCGTGCGGGTGAGAATCGAGCGCGAATGTGCACAAGGCCCCGGCAAGGCGTGAGAGTTCGCAGAACAGCTCCTCGGGATGGCCACGCTTGGCGATGAGCAGATGCCGCAGCGGCGCCAGTGAAGAATTCACGGCGTGCAGCAGCCAGAAACTGGCGATCTGGCGAGTGGAGAATTCGGCTGGCCCTCCGGATGTGTTGCGCGCGCCCCGGGTGATGGTGGTGCTCTTCTCATCGAGTATTTCGATGAGCCGTTGGGTCAGCAGCAGGAGTCGCACCGAAGCCGAAATTTGCACCACCGGAGGCACAAAATTGGGATCGTAGGCGAAATGGCCGGCGCCGTCGCGAATCACGCGCGCGATCGGCAGAGTCATCAGGTCGCCCGCCGGCTCCGTATCCACGAGCAGCCGCAGATTCTTGCGGCCGAGATACACCGGCCGTTCGTCCCCGCCGGTGTTCTCGTCGTGCAATGCGCGCGACTCCGCCACAAACCGCGCTTCGGCGCCATTGGCATCGGGAAGCGAGCAGTTGAAGCCGTTCGGCTTGCGCGGTGGAATCGCCAGCATAATAATGATCCCGTCGCGAGTGGGAGGAAACAGATCGGGAATCACGCGCGGCTGGGGCAGCGAATCGCTTTCCGGCATGTTGAACGGGAGACCGTCGCGGAAAATTCCGCGCGCATGCAGCAGCGAAACCGTGCCGTTCTGCAAAGCTTCGGCGTCGAGTTCCACGCCGGCCAGTCCATAAGATGCAAACCACAGCGACGAAGTGGCGAACTGGATGGAATCTTCGAAGTAGCGGCTCTGCACCTGGAAATGGTGCGGTCCCAGGTACATGCCTTCCGACCAAACCACCCTGGATAGCAGCTTCATATACCCGTTGCGGATTATTACTGTAGCATACGTGGCAAGACGTGGCGCTCAAATTGCACCGGGCGCGGTACGATGTGAGTTGGAAACGGGACAGCCGATGGACTTCTACAAAAAGTACGAGCTGATTGAACCGCTCCCAGGGGAAGGGCCAAAGAGTTTTCGGGCGCGGCAGATCACCATGGGACGCGACGTGACCGTGCACCTTCTGACCGGTGGCCAGACTCCCGAGAACCAGGCCCTGCTGGCCCGGTTGCGGGCCCTTCCGCCGGAATCCTTGGCGAGAATGCTGGAGGTAGGCAGTTTTCAGGACACGCAGTTCGTGGTGACCATGGCGCCTCCCTTCGAGCACTTGCTGGACTGGCTGAAAACGCAGGAACGTTCTGCGGCCGCCGATGCGCAGAAACTGACCCGGGCCGCGTCGTGGACGGTCCCGCCCGCGCGTCAGCCCGCCGCTCCGCCGCCCGCGCCTGCCCCGCCCTCGCCCGCCGCGCAGCCCGTGGCGTCAGAACCCGGCGAATTCACACGCATGTTCCAGTCGCCGCAGCCCTCCCCGCCCATGAGCGTGCCCCCTGCGCCCGCGGCAGCCGCGCCGCCACCCCGCGCCCCTCAACCAGCAGCGTCGGAACCCGGCGAATTCACTCGGATGTTCCAGTCGCCGCAGTCCTCCCCGCCCATGAGCGCGCCCCCTGCGCCCGCGGCGACCGCGCCGCCACCCCGCGCCCCTCAACCAGCAGCGCCGGAACCCGGCGAATTTACTCGGATGTTTCAGTCCGGGGCTGGCCCGCAAGCACCCGCCGCCGCTCCGCCGCCTCCGGCAGCAGCGCCGCCGGCATTTTCCACCGCGGATTTCACGCAGCCCTACCTGTCGCCCACAGAGCCAACGCTCCAACAGCCGCCAGCTCCGCCGCCTCCGGGTTCCCAACAAGCTCCGAAAGCGGCTGATCACTTGCCCGGTGAGTTTACCCAGCTCTTTCAAACACCGGCAGCCGCTCAGCCTGCCCCTGGCCCGGCCCCGTCAATCTCGGCCCGGGAGACTCCAAAACCGGCAGCGCAGGAACCGCCAGCCCCGCCGCCACCGCCACCCCGCCCGCAGTCCGCCCCGCCTCCGGCTGCCTCGCAACCCGGGGAATTCACTCGATTGTTTCAGGCGCCCGCCGTACCAGGGGCTGAACCGGTTCAAACGCAGCCGGCTGCTTCCGGTGAGCCGGGCGAGTTCACCCGGATGTTTAATGCCCCGCTCCCTGCCTCGCAGCCCCAGGGAGACTGGCCCGCACCGCCGCCAAGTCAACCCAAAGAGAGCGGGTTCACCGACATCTTTCAATCCGCGGCGCCAGTACCGCCCGAGGAGCACCCCCCGCAGGGTGGCGAATTCACCCGATTCTTCCACGCGCCGCCGCCCGGCGGTCCCGGGCCCGAATTGCCGCCTGCATCGGGATTCCCCTCGTCGCGTTCATCTGCCGCACCATCCGCGCCGCTGCAATTCACCACGCCTCAGGCATCGCCACAGGCGCCCGCCGGTGGCGGGAGTGCGACCCAGGCCTTTTCGGTCCCGCAGGCTCCCCAACCCCAAGGCTTTGCTGCGAGCGTACCCGCGGGACCCAGCGAATACACCATTATGATGAAAGGGCCCGCAGCCGCCGCCGGTGGGGCTGCGGGCTCGCCGCCTGCTCCCGGTTCTCCACCCATGGCGCTCATGCCGCAGGCTGGCTTTCCACCAATGCCAGGCATGGCGCCGCCGCCATTCCCGGGTATGGCGCCACCGCCAGTCCCAGGCATGTCGCCACCACCGATTCCTGGAATGCAGGCGCCACACATGCCAGCGCCACCGTCTCCGCCGCACTTCGCGGTTCCCCCGCCGCCCGCACCGCCGCAGTTAGCCGTGCCCGCACCCCCGGCGCCTGCGCTGCCGGCCAAGGCGCCCTCCACCAATACTCTGCTCATTGCGATTGTCTGCGTACTGGCATTTCTGGTGGTGGCGCTCTTGGTGGTGCTGCTTTTGAAGCACTGAGCCTGAAGCGGCGCGGCGGCCAAGTCCTGGCCTAAGCGGCCTGTGGCAACAGAATGATCAACTCCAACTGTGGATTCGGGAATTCTCCGGGCACGTACGCTGCCAGGTTGCGCGCGCGCTGTACGGCCTCCCACGCCACGCCCGACTGGCTCAGGCTGAAGTACTGATAGTTCAACTTGACCGGAATCGCGCTTGGCGGCGCGGCGACGTACGTCAACGGCACGCCGGGCAGCGCCTGCCGCACCAGGTGCTCGATGTGGCTGGCGGAGCAGATTTTCACCAGTTGCGGCGTCTTCCCGACAATCTCCGCGGGCTTGATTTCCGCGCTGACCGCCAGGTACATCTTGGTGTTCACCAGGTACTTGTCGTTGTCAATGGAAGTGGCGTAGATGGAGGGTTGGACCAGCTTGAGCGGCAGCGACACAACGTTGCTGGGCACCACTGTCTCCAGCAGTGTCCTTAGCTTCTCGTCCAGGTCGCTGAAACAAGCGCCCAGATTGTCATGATCGTACGCGGGCAGGTCGCGCGGGTGGATGGTCATCGAAAACGTCGATAGGGCCCCTGCGAGTGAGAGCATCGCGGAGTAGAGAGCTTCCGGATGCCCGCGCCGGGTCTCGAACAGGTGGCGGAAGATCGGAAACGCGGCGTTGACCGTGTACAACAGCCAGAAGCTGGCGATGTCTGCAGCCGTGAAGTCCGCAAGCGTCTGGTTCTTCTGCCGCCGCGTGCCGGAAATAGCGCTGGAACGAGAGGTGAGCAGTTCCACCAGGCGGCGGGCGATCGACACCAAGTGGTCGCTGGCGCTGAAATCCACCAGCGGCGGCACGAAACGCTGGTCCAGTTGAAAGGTGTTCGCCTCGGTCTTCAGGATCCGTGCCACCCGCAACGTGGAGTAGCCATCGCGATTCTCGCCCTCCGCCAGCAAGCGCAGGTTCTTGCGGGCCACCTGCACGGGCTTCTCCGTGAGACCGGTGTTCTCATCGCGGAACATTTCGATTTCCGCGCGATACCGGGCGCCGCCCTCGCGGCCTGCCGAGGCCACGTTCAGGCCCCGGTCGCGGTACTGAGGCACGGCCAGGTACAGATCGAGCGAGGTCTGATCCGGATCGAAGCACTCGTTCAGTTGTTTGGGGGGCGGGGTGTTGTCAGAACCGGGAATATCGAAAATCAGCCCGTCCGGGAGCAAACCGGAAGCGCTGGTGATGCCGAAGGCTCCGCCGGTGAGGGCTTCCTGGCTGATCTGCATTGTCGCGAAACCCCACGGCCGAAAAACCAGACTCTCCAGGTTGAACTGAAGAAGGTTCTCGAGGAAGCGGTCCTGGAGCTGCAGGTGTTGCGGGCTCAGGAACGTGCCCTTGGTCCAGATGACCGGTTGCAGTCGCCTCATTCGCATACACAGTACCAGAACTCGCCCCACAAGCCAACTGGTTTCGGATGCGCTAGAGTGGCGTGAGGACAAATCGTAATGCTCACTCCTCTGGCAGCAAGCCCCCGGGAGCTTCGCGACTTCTTCCGCGAGGCCGGCTTCACTCACGAACAATTCAAGTGCAATCCCACCTTGCGGGATCTTCCCTCGCGCCGTTTCGGGAACCTGCCCGTCCTGGTCGAACAGACCAGCCAGCCAACTCCGCTCAACGTCCTGCTGCGCTCGTTCTTCCTGGGCTTGCCTCTCGAAAGCAAGGCCTTCAACGGTTTGGTTCCACCGCAGCTGATCTCGCAAATGCTCGACTGCGGGATGCTGGTCCGCGAGGGGGACCAGCTGGCGGCCACTGTCATGCTCACCCCCTGCGAAGATTACCTCTTCGCCGCCGATGTTGCCCGCACGCTGGAATCGCCGGATGCGAACGATATGGTTCTTTGGCCCAACCCCTCTACCCGGCTGCTGCAGATGTTCTCGATCCGCCGGCCGTCTCAGGCGACCCTGGATCTGGGCGCAGGCTGCGGGATCCTCGCGATCTTGGCGTCCGCTCACAGCCAGCGCGTCGTGGCCACGGATCTGAACCCCCGCGCGGTCAGTTTCGTGGAATTCAACGCGTGGCTCAATGCGGTTCCGAATGTCGAATGCCTCACCGGGGATACCTTCGAACCGGTCAAGGGCCGCACCTTTGACCTGATCATGTGCAATCCTCCGTTTTTCGTGACGCCGTATTCCGGCCAGATTTATTGCGAGAACAGCATGGAATTGGACGGTTACTGCCGGCGGCTGGTGCGCGAGGCCCCCGGCTATCTCAACGAGAATGGATACCTGCAAATGACCTGCGAGTGGGTCCAAATGCGCGGGCAAGCCTGGCAGGAGCGGTTGGCGGAGTGGTTCGACGAAATCGGATGCGACGCCTGGGTATTGCGCAGCTACGTCCGCGATGCTGCGGCCTACGCCGCCGAACGCATCGGCAGGATGATGCCATGGTCCCCCCAGACCGCGGACGACCGATTCGCGGAGTGGATGGCGTACTATACCAGCCGTGGCGTACAGGAAGTCCACGGTGGCATTCTCGCCATGCGGAAGCGGACAGGATCGAACTGGTTGCGGATCGAGGAAGTGGCCAGTTTGGACTTGACGGAGCCCTTTGGCGAGTCGATTCTGGAGTTGTTCGCCAACCAGGATGCCCTGGAGACACATCGCTCGATCGAGCAGATGCTGGCATGGAAGCCCAGGTTGGCGCCGGATTCCCGGATCGAACAGCACCTGCAACTGGTCGGGGGAGACTGGGTGCCATCCTCCATGCAACTGAGACGCCCCGGTGGGCTGCCGGCTTCGCTGGCAGTGCAACCCCAGGTGGCAGATTTCCTGAAACGGTGCGATGGCAGCCTGCCGCTGTCGGAATTGGCTAAAGATCTGGCCGCCACCGTCAAAGTGGACCCGGCACAAGTGCAGGAACAATGCTGTTCCGTGGTGCGGAAACTCGTCGAGCGCCGCCTGGTGCTGGTGTGAACGCCCTCGGGTGCGGTTCCGGCGCCAAGGCGCTGCGAAAAAGACCTGGTGCAGCAGCTGGCTCGGACCGCCAATGCCGGCGCCGGGCAGGTGTGCGAGCAATGCGGCTCCGTAATCCGGACCCCTCGCGGAGAGCCGCCTGGTCCTGCCCCGAGGTTTCGTTTCGGCCGTAATCCTTGATTTTGCGGATCTGGTACTCTCATCTCGGGCAAAACTTGACGGAACGCTTTCGCGGGCATATAGTGTCTTCACTGGATGAATAAATCCATGGAGGTTTAATGGCCAGAGAAAGCACACAGCACAAGTTGGATCGGGTTCGATCCCCACGAGTGCAGATTACCTATGACGTAGAGGTCGGCGGCGCGATTGAGTTGAAGGAGCTTCCTTTCGTGGTCGGGGTGTTGGGTGATTTCACCGGCCAACCCGAACAGCCCCTGCCCAAGCTGAAGGACCGCAAGTTCGTGGAAGTCAATCCCGACAACTTCGACACGGTCCTCGAGGGTATGAAACCACACCTTAATTACTCGGTGGAGAACAAGCTCAGCGACGAGCCGGAAGCCGCCAACCTGAAAGTGGACCTCAAGTTCTCCAAGCTCGAAGACTTCGAGCCCCAGAACGTGGCGCGCCAGGTCAAGCCCTTAAAGGAACTGCTGGATCTCCGCACCCGCCTTTCCGATCTGCGGGGCAGCCTGCAGGGCAACGACAAGTTGGAGGAATTGCTGCTCGAGAGTGTCGGCAACACAGAAAAGCTCGAGAAGCTGAAGGGTGAAATTGGGAAGGGAGGCGAATAATGGCTGATCCCAAGAGTGCACAGGCCGCAATGGCGGCTGGCGAACAGGTTCAGGAGAAGACCCTGCTCGACCAGATCGTCGAGCAAGGCCGTTTTGGCGTTGAGCCGGCGTCGCGGGAACGCGGCCGGAACCTGGTCAAAGAATTCGTCGCGCAGGTCTTGGAAGGGTCCATGACCATCGCGCGCGACGCGGAGATGATGATCAACGCCCGCATCGCGCAAATCGACCACCTGGTTTCGATCCAGTTGAACGAGGTAATGCACCACCCCTCGTTCCAGAAGCTGGAGGCCTCCTGGCGCGGCGTGAAGTACCTGATGGACCAGAGCGAAACCGGAGTCATGTTGAAGATCCGGGTTCTCAACTGCAGCAAGAAGGAGCTGCTGAAGGATTTGCAGCGCGCGCCGGAATTCGACCAGAGCGCGCTCTTCAAGAAGGTCTACGAGGAAGAGTACGGTATCTTCGGCGGTGCTCCATTTGGAGCGCTCGTCGGCGACTACGATTTCGGCAAGCACCCGGAAGACATCGAGTTGCTGGACCAGGTTTCCCACGTGGCGGCGGCGGCGCACGCGCCGTTCGTCACCGCGGCCAGTTCCGATATGCTGAACCTGCCCACATGGACCAGCCTGGATGCGCCCCGCGACTTGGCGAAGATCCTGGACACCACCGAGTATGCCAAGTGGAAGGGCTTCCGCCAATCGGAAGATTCGCGGTACGTGGCCCTCACGCTGCCCCACGTTCTCGGCCGGTTGCCGTATGGCAGGGACACCAAGCCCGTCGAAGACTTCAACTACGAAGAACACGTCGACGGCAGCGACCATTCCAAGTATTTGTGGATGAATGCCGCTTATGCCCTGGCCACGCGGATGACCAACTCGTTCTCGCAATACGGCATGTGCGTCGCCATGCGCGGCGTGGAAGGCGGCGGCCTGGTGACCGGCCTGCCGGTGCACAACTTCTACACCGACGAAGGCGACGTCGCCATGAAATGCCCCACCGAAGTGCCTATTACCGACCGGCGCGAGAAGGAGCTGGCGGATCTCGGTTTCGTACCGCTGGTGCACTGCAAGGATACGGACTACGCGGCCTTCTTCAGCGTCCAATCCTGCCAGAAGCCCAAACTGTACGACACCGACGCCGCCAACGCCAACGCGCGCCTGTCCACCCAGATTCCTTACATTATGGCCGTTTCCCGGTTTGCCCATTATCTCAAGGCCATGATGCGGGACAAGATAGGCAGCTTCATGTCGCGCGCCGATGCGGAGATCTTCCTGAATCGCTGGATCACCCGGTATGTGGTTCCCGACGACACCGCATCGCCGCAGATGAAAGCGCGGTGCCCGCTGCGGGAAGCTCGCGTGGATGTGACGGAAATCCCGGGGAAGCCGGGCTGCTACCGGGCCGTGGCTTTCCTGAGGCCGCACTTCCAGCTTGAGGAACTGACGGTTTCGCTGCGCCTGGTGGCCGATTTGCCGGCACCGGCCAAATAGGCCCGCGCGGCGGTTCAATTGGCAAGCAAGTTAACTAGGAGACGGAGGAAAGGAGAACTCTATGGCTGTAAACGCATATTTGTATGTTGACGGTATTCAAGGGCCCAGCACGAGCAAGACGGGCCACATCGACGTGCTCTCGTTCAGTTGGGGCGTGAGCCAGCATTCGACGTATGGCGTGGGGGCGTCCGGCAAGGAGGCCAAGGCGGGCCGGGCCGACTTCTCGAACCTGACCATCATGAAGGTTCTGGACAAGACCTCCCCGTTGCTGTGCGATCACTGCGCCAGCGGTGACATTCTGAAGAAGGTGTACATTCTCTATGACAAACCGGTGGGCGACAAGCAGGCCGACTACTTCCGCATCTGGCTGAAAGATGCGCTGATCACATCGGTCCAGCTGTCCGGAAGCAACGAGAACCCCACCGAATCCGTAAGCTTTGCCTTCCAGGCAGTGGAGGTTGCCTATAAGCCGGAGAAGGACGACGGCTCACTGGATGCCGCGATCAGCAAGGGCTACGATCTGGAGCAGCTGAAGGCGGACTACGCGGCCGAAAAGCCGATGGACTAGCCTGAGCCCGACATGAAAGCCAAGGAACTTCTCGACGCCGGGAAGGTCCGGGAAGCGGAGAGAGTCCTGAGCGCCTCTCTCCGCGACAACCCTGCCGATGTCGCGCAGCGGACGTTTCTTTTCGAGCTCCTCTGCTTCTCCGGGCAGTACGATCGCGCGGAGAAGCAGTTGAGCGTTTTGGCCCAGGGCAGCCATGAAGCCGAAATGGGTGCAGTATTGTATTACTCCGCCCTCCATGGCGAAAAGACTCGTCATTCGATGTTTCAAAAGCAGGAGTTTCCCCAAACACCCGCCGCCAAATCCCCGCCCGGCACGCTCAACGGCAAGCCCTTTGAATCGATCAGCGACGCCGATCCGGCAATCGGTCCGCGCCTGGAAATGTACGCGGCCGGAGCCTACCTCTGGATCCCGTTTGAGCACATTGCCTCCGTTCAAATCACGCCTCCCCGCATTTTGCGTGATACTCTTTGGACACCCGCGTTTGTCTTAACCGGCCCGAGCTTCAAAGGAACCGACATCGGGCAAGTAATCATCCCCGCAATCTACCCCTTCTCCTGGAAATCCGACGACGAGTCCCTGTGGCTGGGACGCACCACCGAGTGGGTTGCCGACGACGAGGGCCACGAGTTCCCCGTAGGGCAAAAAACGTTTATCGTGGATGGCGAGGAAGTGCCGCTGCTGGAAATCCGGTCGCTGGAGTTCGCTTCCAATGCCACTGCGTGAAGATATCCTGAATCCCATTGCTGGCGACAACCCCTGCGGCCAGAACCTCCGCTACGCCCCCATTTACGACAAGATCAAGGAAGCCCGCCGCGAAGACGACGAGCTGGCCCAGGGAGCCTGGCAACTCGAGCGCAAAGCGGCCGACTGGGGCCAGGTCTCGAAGTTATGCCAGGAGGCTATCGCCACCCAAAGCAAGGATCTTCAACTGGCGGTTTGGCTCGCCGAAGCTCTGCTCCGGCAGGGCGGCATCCGAGGTTTCAGCGAGGGCTTGGGATTATGCCGGGACCTCCTGGAGAAGTTCTGGGACACCCTCTATCCCGAGCTGGACGAAGGCGACGCCGAGCAACGCGCGGCCCCGCTGGAGTGGCTTGCCAGTGAGGCCCAGGTCGGCGGCGGCTCCCGGCCGATTCCAGCCATCAAGAAGGTTGCGTTGTGCCGCGAAGGATACGGTTTCGTCCAGTATAAGGATTCGAGAACCGTCGGCTACGACGATCAGGCCGCCAGTAAGGACGCCAAAACGGCTCGCGAGAAGGCGCTCAAAGAGGGCAAATTGGCGCCCGAGATCTTCGACAAGTCGTTCGTCGAAACGCCCAAGGCATTTTACGCCGACCTGGAGAAGCAGTTCGACGGCGCACTGGGTTCGCTGAAAACTCTCAACGAGACTTGCCAGGCAAAATTCGCGGACGCCACGCCCGGTTTCGGCAGGTTGACCGAGGCGCTGACTGACGTTCGGCAGGTAGTTCACAGCTTGCTGCAGAAAAAGCGAGAAACCGAGCCCGATCCCGTTGAGGAAGCGCCCCCGGCGGAGGGGGCCGAAGCGGCAGCCGAAGGGGGTGAAGGTGCCGGAGGTGCCCCCGCTGAGGCTGGCGTGGAAATTGGCCTCGGGGGGCGGGTCTCCACCGAACCCGCCGAAAAGCGCGAGGCGGTCGAGAGTGCGGTCAAAGCGGCAGCGGTCCTTCGCAAACGCGATCCCCTCAGCCCCGCATCTTACCTGATGCTGCGCGGCCTCCGTTGGGGCGAGCTGCGCGGTTCTTCCGACCCCGTCATCCTCGAAGCTCCTCCTAGCGACCTGCGCTACCAGGTCAAGGCCCTTGCCTCGCGCAACCGCTGGGCTGAAGTCCTGGAATTGGCCGAGCAGATCATGGCGCTGCCTTGCAGTCGCGCCTGGCTGGACCTGCAGCGCTTCGTCGTCGAGGCCTGCACCGCCTTGGGCGATACCTACAATCCCATCGCCATCGCCATCCGCTCGGAACTGCGCACGCTGCTCCGCGATTTGCCGAATCTGCTGGACGCCAAGCTGACCGACGACACTCCGGCAGCCAATTCCGAGACCCAGACCTGGCTGCGCGAACTGCTGGCCGAACCCTCGGATTCTCCGCCGCTTCCCAGTGCTCCACATGGACCCGCGGCCGGAAATGCCCAGGCTCCGGGTTGGCAGAAAAGATTTGTCGATCCGCAGGCTCTCGCTCAAGAGGCCATGCGCGCCAGCCAGCCGGCGAAAGCCGTGGAAATCCTGCAACGCGAATTGGAGCGGCAGACCAGCGGCCGCGGGCGCTTCCTCCGCAAGCTCCAGCTGGCGCAGATCTGCATCACAGCCGGCAAGGACCCAATCGCCCAACTTCTCATGGACGAGTGTGCGGCGGCTATTGAAGCTCATAAGCTGGACGAATGGGAGGACCGCGAGATGATCGCGCGTGCCTTGGTCTTCCTGGTTCAGAACAGCAAGAAGATCCAGGGGGATGCCAAGGTCAAGCAGGCAATGTTCGAGCGCATTTGCCGCTTGGATCCCGTTCAGGCGCTCACGGTATAAGAAATGGCGCGCCCCGCTACCGATGCGACCGTCACGTTGTCGGTGCTCGATCGGCTGATCGACGAGGACCCGCGAAACTCGAAGGAAGTCCCGCTCACCCGCGCCCAGTCCGTGCGCATGCTGCGGGACGGTGTGCGCCGTGACCTGGAATGGCTGCTTAATACGCGCCAGGTTGCTATTCCACCCGACGAAGGCTTGCGCGAGGTGAATCGTTCCCTCTACATCTTCGGCCTTCCGGATTTTACCGGCTACAGCTTGGCCTCCCCGGCGGACGAGAACAAGCTCATCCGGCAATTGCACTCCGCTCTGAAGTTCTTTGAACCGCGTTTGAGCAAAGTTCGCCTGGTTCCCTTGGAACCGATCGTCGCCAAGACCCGCACGTTCCGGTTTCGCATCGAAGCCCTGCTGCTCATGGATCCCGCCCCCGAGCACATCTCTTTTGATACGGTTCTGCAACTGACCACCAATCAATACGAGGTCCAGGATGCGGGATGACCTCCTGCTTTTTTACGAACGGGAGTTGACCTACCTGCGCGAGATGGGCGCGCAGTTTGCCGAAAAATACCCGAAAATCGCCGCGCGGTTGACTCTTGAAGAGTCTAAGGAATCCGAAGATCCGCACGTCGAGCGCTTGCTGGAGGCCTTTGCCTTTCTCGCCGCCCGCGTTCATCTGAAGCTGGACGACGATTTTCCCGAAATCACAGAAGCCTTTCTGAGCATCGTCTATCCCCATTTCATTCGGCCCATCCCATCCATGTCCATCGCCGAGTTCCGTCTGGACATGGAGCGCGGAAAACTGACCACCGGGCTGAAAATCGACCGTGATACCACGCTGTATTCCCGTCCGGTGGGGGGCGTGCCGTGCAAGTTCCGCACCTGCTATGACACCACGGTCTGGCCCGTGACCGTGACCGGTGCGGAGTGGAAGAGTCCCGATCAATTGCGCCCTCCCTTGCGGGCGCCGGACGCAGCTTACGCGCTGCGGCTGGAGGTAACGGCCGCGCCGGACGTCTTGCTGCCCAAGTTGGAACTCGATCACCTGCGTTTCCACCTGTCCGGCGAGAACAACCTGGTGCACGCGCTCTACGAACTACTCTGCGCTCGGCTGACCCGCATCGTGGTTCGCGATCCCACGCCCCGCTCCAAAGTCTCTCCGGTGACCCTTCCGGCCTCGTCCGTGCGCCCCGTAGGGTTTGACGAGGACCAGGGGATGGTGCCCTACCCCCGGCGCTCGCATATCGGCTACCGCATCTTGCAGGAATATTTTGCTCTGCCCAGCAAGTTCCTGTTCGTCGACGTGGCCGGCCTGGACACCGTCTGGAACGCCGGTTTCAAGAACGTCGCGGAGATCGTCTTCCTGTTCTCCAGCGCCGGGGACGCGCAGAACGTGCAGCGACTGGAGATCGGAGTTACACCCAAAGCGTTTCGGCTTGGCTGCGTTCCTATCGTGAATCTCTTCCCTCAGACAGCCGAGCCCCTGCTGCTGGACCAGCACAAGTACGAATACCAGATCAAGCCGGACATCCGCCGCCCCGCCGCAGTGGAGGTGTTCTCCGTCGATGAGGTCAGCACCATCGACGCCGACACCCGGCAGGTCGTGTACTACCGGCCGTTTTACTCTTACCGCCAGGAAACTGCCGGTACCAGGAATGAGTGCTTCTGGATCGCCAACCGCCGCGCATCCAACCGCCTGAATGACGACGCCTCGGACATGTTTGTCTCCCTGGTTGACCGGTCCGGGCGGATCGTCTTCCCCGACGTCGACACCTTGACGGTCCGCACCACTTGCACCAACCGGAACCTGCCGGCGCGCCTCCCCTTCGGCAATGAGGAAGGTGACTTTGAGCTCGAGGGCAGCACTCCCATCAAGCGCATCGTGGCTCTGACCAAGCCCACCCTGCCGCTTCGCCCTCCCACGTCCAAGCTGGCCTTGTGGCACTTGATTTCGCACCTGTCCCTCAATCACCTGTCACTGGTCGCGGACGGCCGCGACGCCCTGCAGCAAATCCTCCGGCTCTATGACTTCACCGGTTCCCCCTTCGCCCAGAAGATGATCGAGGGCATTTCCGATTTGAAAAGCCGCGCCCATTTCGCTCCCGTGGTGGCGGAGAACGGCGTCACTTTTGCCCGCGGCACGCGCGTCGAAATGGAACTGGACGAGGAACAGTTTGTTGGCGGCGGCGTGTACCTGTTTGCCAGCGTCATCGAGCAGTTCCTGGCGCTCTACGCCACCCTGAACAGCTTCACGCAACTCGTCGCCAGGACCCGGCAGAGAAGGGAGGTAATCCGCGAATGGCCACCCAGGGCGGGACAGAAAATCCTGCTTTGACCGCTTCCGAGCCTCCGCGTGCCGCTCCCTTCGTCGAGGTGGAACGCGACCTGCGCGAGCATCCCGGCCGGTTCGAGTTCTTCCAGGCGGTGCGCCTCCTGCTCCGAATTCTGAGCCATCGCGAAATCGTCGG
>Ga0335081_10004712_pt1 | contig 21540 bp, 13 predicted proteins | sample Lox_Sample_35_FD_206713 | JGI IMG/M metagenome (GOLD analysis project Ga0335081, IMG submission 206713) | Soil microbial communities from Loxahatchee National Wildlife Refuge, Florida, United States - Lox_Sample_3.5 | ecosystem: Environmental > Terrestrial > Soil > Wetlands | place: USA... | reverse complement strand
AATGGGAACCAAACTCTCATCATACCTTCGAACGTTTCGACCATGAACGTAGCGGTTGCTTGCACGTGCTATCAGGGCGGTATCATGAAGATCAGCGGGATGTATCTCCGAAAGAAGCTTCCCGTTCAATTGAAAATAGTTTCCTCGCCGGACACGATGGTTGCAAATAATGCAAACTACTCCAGCCAAATACAGACCGCGAGTGTCTATCCCGGTGATATCATTTCCTATAATCTGTCCGTCGCTCCATCATGGCTGCAGATTAGCAACACCGGAGTTCTTTCAGGCATCGCCCCATCTTCCGTCAGTGTCTTCCCGGTAACGATCGTTGCGAGCGACCAGCACGGCGACAAAGATTCAATTTCGTTTAATCTCCATGTCGTAGATCCTATCGGTGCAATCGAGATCAGTTCACCGCCCGACACGGTAGTCGCTCCTAATGCAACATATTACTATTCTGTCTATGCTACAGGATCATACCTTACCGATACGCTGCAATATATTAAGCTCAGTGGGCCGGACTGGTTATCCATGTCTCCGGACGGCATTCTCATCGGCACTGCCCCTGCAACGGATTCGATAACGCATATGGTTTCAATTCTAGTTAGAGACCAGCATGCCGATGCAGATACTCAGTCGTTCTCGCTTGCCGTTCATCCGTTGGTTTTAGATGATTTTAGTTACAGTGATTCCCCACTCAACCATGGCTGGATTTCAACGTTAGGAAATGGAACCACCTCGGTGGGTTTTGATTCCACAATTAATGCACGAACCATGAATCTATCCACATCCGGCGGTCTAGACTTTGGCGTTGACAAGTACGGCCGCTGGCTCGCCAATACAATCACTGCACAAGTTAAGTCGAGTTCCGATTTTATGTTGAAAGTGTGGGTAACTGACTCAAACGGGACTTCCGTCTACCTGCAATATTTCTCGAGCGATGGGGAGACGACGACTGGTTCCGGCAATACAATTTCTTTTTATCTTGGAAGCCAGATCAAAAACGGAAGCTGGCAGTCATTTGCCAGGAATCTTAGCTTCGACTTGAACAACGCAAAATGGGGAGCTACTGTTCGAAGGGTGCTGGGATTTTCTATCAGAGGCACCATCCAGATTGGGGACCTGGAATTGGGCGGGAATCCAAACGGCTTGGATGCCTCGCTTGTTGTCCAAGCAAATGACTTCCTTGCGAAGCCGGACTTCGGGTCGGTCACGCTTTCGTGGAAGACGCAATCTGAGGTGAACAATGCAGGTTTCAATATCCTTCGCCAGGATCCGGGGATAGCTTCATTCATGCCGATTGCAAATTATCGAAGCAACAATGCACTGAAAGGGATGGGAACGAATTCTGTCGGCAGGAGTTACGCGTTCATGGATACGAAAGTCAAATCTGGTTCAACTTACCAGTACAAAATCCAAAGCGTGACAACCGGTGGAATTACGAAAGATCTCACAACACTAAAGGCGACTGTAGGTGTTCCGGAGGAGTACGCTCTTTACCAAAATTATCCCAATCCTTTTAACCCATCGACAACCATACGATTCGATTTGAAGCAGGCATCGCGGGTCACGCTCGAGATTTACAACATGCTCGGGCAGAAAGTACAGTGTTGGAGTTACGGGCTAATGGATGCCGGAAGATATAACGAAACCGTGAACATGGATAGATTAGCCAGCGGAGCATACTATTACAGGATCAGTGCATTCGGAAACGACGGAAAGAGATTTGTTTCGGTGAGGAAATTACTCCTGATGAAGTAGATAAACACCATTACCTAAGCACAGGCACGTGCGTCAAAGAAATCCTTTACCGGTTAGGAATACTTCAACTGCGTGAGTGTATTTTCCCCCGGCGCGGGGTCGCCTCTCATTTCTTACCATGCTCAGCTTCCACTGTAATTGAAATCCCACCGCGTACCGCAAACTCCGCCGTCACTTTACACCATCGCGGTGCTAATGCCTCGATCAAATCATCGAGGATTACATTCGCAACATGTTCATGGAACACACCTTCGTTGCGGTATGACCAGAGGTATAGTTTCATAGACTTTGACTCAACGATCTTCTTATTCGGGATGTACTGGATGGTCAGTTTGCCAAAGTCCGGCTGTCCAGTCGCCGGACACACGCAAGTAAATTCACCGGTTCGGAGAGTCACTACATAATCACGACGGGGATGATGATTCGGAAAAGTCTCAAGTTTCTTCTGCGGCTTCGTCCCCTTGCCCAGAAGTGTCAATTGAGAAAGATCGGATTCCATTGTCGCGCGAACATTATTCTTATTCTTCATGGTACAGATCAAGATTTGTTATGATTGATCCCGACCTCAAGGTCGGGACAACGACAACCACAAAAGCGAGAGAGCTTTAGCCCTCTTCTATATCGTGGTCAACTCAAACAACTTAGTTCCAAGAAACGACGGAATCAACGGAAGGAAAAACCAACCTTGTCGATGTGAACAGGTACTTTGACAAGGCTGGCATAACTCAATACAGCAACCACTATCTCGGTCGATCTTTCTTCTGATCCTGTGCTTTTTTATCCGATGGAGGCGGAGACTTCGGCGAAGAATCATGATTTGGCGTCGTATTATTCTGAGACGGCTGAACAGTCCGAGGCCGCTCAGTAGGAGCATGGTTCTGCGGTGGAGGTGATTGGTTTCCCCGTGTTGGATTCTGTGTCGGCCGTTCCGGCGGGCTTTGCGGTGGTGGCGGCTCGTGTGGCGGCGGTGAGGTAGGCGCTCGACGTTCAGGCGAATTCGGATTTTGAGGAGTGACCGGATTATGCTCCGGCGGATTGATCGGTCTCGGGCGCACCACTGGGTTTGTCGGCGGATTGGGATTCGTCGGAGCTGTAGGTTGAGTCGACGGCGACAACGGACGCTCTCGGTGCGGCGGTGGTCCTGCTGGCGGAGGAGGATTATGAATTACGACCACTGGTGGTGGAGTCGGCGGTGAAGGCGGTGGTCCCGGCGGTCCGGGCGGTGGATAGGGCGTTGGGCCGGGAGGAGGCCCGGGTGGTGGTAGAGGCGTTGGCCCAATAGGTGCGATCGGGACTTTCTCCCACTCGCCGTAAGCATTCACAACACATTCATAGGTGTCAGTACCCCATGGTGTTTGATCGGAGACGTTAGCCGCCTGAAGATCATAAGAAAAAGAAAGAGTATACCAGTGTCTGATCAGTGACCAATCATTTTGACCATTGGAGCTAACGGCATCGAGTCCGATCGGCACATAATTTTTGAAAAAGTTCCGCATACCCTCTGCTTTGAGTTCAGACCAATCCCCTAGAAAATCGTAGAGCATTTCATTATAGTTACCATCCAACATAACATAAATCGGATGGAACGGGTCGCTGGACTGCGGATGATAATTTAACAGGGTGTACTCTTCATCATTAGTAGGGGACCATGACGATGATGGCATAGTGGCTTCAACACGATCCTGGATGACGGCATACTTGTAAGGATAAGTAGAGACCTGGAAATCTGTGTTCAGCAGAAAAGTAAATAGCGAAGCTGTCGCGTTGCTTATCGGCGAATCGAAAAAAGGCTCTTCCACGATTTGAGTTTCGAGTCTCCAGTTGTTGAAAAATACGCCGAGAAGACTGTCTGATTGAGCGTCATTTGCATCCCATAGAAGATTCAATTGCGAATCGTAAAACTCTTGAGATTCTAATCGATTTAAATCGCTGCCGGCGATTGGCGGTGTCGATCCTTGCGCAAACGCTTCGGAATATCCAAACTTGAACAGGATTGACACGAGAAGGAAAAATGCGAACGCTGAAATTGTTTTCATCTCTCTACCTCCCTACTAATATTTAACTCGCTGCGTGCCATCATAATCTTAGACGCCATGATATGGGTAAGGTTCATTCATAATGTACAGCAGTAATTACGATTAAGAAATATTAATCGCCGTTTACTCCGGATACGTCGAACTCCTTATCGCTCGGTCTTAACTGATCATACAGTCGCTTCAGCGAGTCGTACGCACTTCTGCTACCCCGCTGAGCGCAATTGCGATATAGTCTAACTGCTTCCGCCGTGTTTTGCGGCTCACCGATTCCGTGTTCATAGCAATACCCGAGCGCAAGCTGGCCGATCAATGATCCTTCATCAGATGCAACAACCAATGTTCGAACCGCTTTTTCAACATGATCTTTATCGCCTATGTCTCGCGCAATCGGCAGCACGCTGTCTGAATTCAAGCCCGAACTGTCCGATAAAATCTCCGCAGCGGAGAGCCTGATCTGAGCATCACGACTTCCTTCCATCACAGCACGTTTCCAGCATTGGTTGCCAAGGGCCGGATTCTGCTTCGTCCATTGTCCCGTAAAATAACATCTTCCGAGCTCGATGAGGGAAGGAATGTTACCATGGTCGGCGGCAACGACAAGAAGATGGAACGCCTGTTCCTGAAGTATTCGCTGATCTAAACCAAGCTCAACCAAGCCGGCCCAAACGAATGCCGCATCGTCGTCGTTCTTTCGAGTTCGCGCTTCAACTTCCTCAGGAAAAGTCTTTTCGCGGACAAGATTCAAAAGCAGTAGTGGAGCACGACGAGAATCTAAGCGTGCCGCCCGAAGATATTGTTCCGCAGCAAGAATTCTATCGCGCGGCACACCAACACCTTTTTCGTAACAGCGGCCGAGCACCGCAAGCGCTTCGGGGATCCCGCTTTGTGCAGCTCGTTCGATTATACCGATACCCGTTGTATCACCTTGTGGCTCAAACATTCTAGACACACCGAGCGCTTTTCGGAATTCTTCATCTCCTTGGTGGAAGGCTTCGTTTAAGAGCGTCAAGTCATCCACATGGGTGGTCGTGTCTTTTCCAAAGTCAATGTAAACGGGTTCGACAGAGCTGAATGACTCCGCGGACACCCTCGCAGAAGACGAATCACGTGGAGGCATTGAGGCCGCCTCGTTCGAAACAGTGATTCCCCTATTGATAAATTCCTGGAGCACTTTACGCGCGGGTTCGTAATTTGCATCAGCAGCAGCTTTCACGTAATTGTATGCCTCTACCCAGTCGCGCGCCACGACCAGGTTATCTGTATAAAATAAACCCATGACAAACTCAGCTTCGGGGAGGTGGTAATCTGCCGCGGTTTTAAACCAGCGGTAGGCTTCGAACGGATTCCACTTTACTCCCCAACCATTGTCGAGAAAAACGCCGAAATTATATTGAGCAATGGACATGTTCTGCCTCGCTGCCTTTTCGATCCAGTATGCGGCTTTTGTCGTGTCCGCAGGAAACCCCTTGCCGAGGAAATATCGGAGTCCAAGTTCCTGTTGGGCCGCAGGGTCACCCTCGTTCGCTTTGTGGACTACCATGAAGCCTTCCCAAAGCTGGTATTCAATATCAGACGCCCTGATCAATTGCGTCGAATTCGGTGGTCTGTAGTCTTTGAATACAGAGGAGCGCGTCGTGTCCTGCCCGTAAACAAGGGAAAAACGCGAAATGGATAAGACAATGAAAGTTAGAAAGACGGATGCATGATAAACACTATTATTCATTAAATATCTCTAAAATATTCCCGGGTCTTCAACTGCCTTCTTTCAAGAATTTTCAACTCTCAGAAGCGAAAATGATCAAATAGGAATTTAATCACATTAGCATAAGAAAAAGAGACAGTATTTTGATGGCTATGCATTTCTCAAGACCTTTGAAATCATGCAAAGCCTGTCAGAAGCAAGACGAGTTCTCCCAAAAACGTGCTCATTTCGAAGGCGAGCGCCTGGCGAACTATCTCTAATGACAGAGTAATCCCGTTTGCCTGTGAGTGAAACGCCCAAGGATTGATTGCACAAATGAGTCAAATTCATTAATTCGTTTTTCAATAAAAATGGTGACTCATATTTGACGTCAAATAAACTGCGAAAACACTCCATTTAGGACAAATCGCTGAAATAAGAGTAGCCCGACAAAAAGTTATTTTTTCCAAAAGAGAAACTTGACTTTTTCATAGACGAGCCGTACCTTGGGAATGATGTAATCCAGGATTTATATGGCGTTGAGTGTGGGCTGGAACTGATAATGATAAATGAGAATGCGTCCTGTGAACAGGCTTAAACAGGAACTCATGACAATGGCTTCTAGTATCTGGATGAGCAGAAAACTTGCGCGAGTCTTTGATGGTTGGACTCACAGGGTTGCAGTATGCGAGCCATGCAAGTTGCAAGGCTGGTACTCAAAGATAATGGAGGGATAAAATGGAACCGAACGCTGCAAATGAGAAAAGGCAAACAGCTGCCGGAGACGCCCCAAAGATTATTTACTTGACGGACGAAGCAAGGGCACAGAAAGAGGGTAAGTGCCCATATTGCGGAGGTGAAGTAGCGAGCGATGCTGGAAAGTGTGAACACTGCGGAAAATCACTTGCGACCTCCAGTGAGGCTGCCGAAAAGGCATCGTCAAGCGGAGCTGTAAATTTCGATTCGCTCGGTTACGTTAAGAGTGCGCTCGCATCGAAGTACGAGGTATTGGAAGAAGTTGTTAAGACCGACACGTCGAATATTTTCCGGGCAATTCACCTGGCATTGGGAAAAGAAGTCGCATTGAAAGTATTGCTGCGGAGTGTGGCACAGGACCGCGACTATACAGATAGGTTTCATCGAAGGGCACGGGCAATCGACAAGCTTTCACAGAGTAATATAATCAGAATCTATGACGAGGGAGTCGATAGCGGCATACACTATATGGCCATGGAATTCTTGAAAGGCATTAACCTGGAAGGAAGAATCGCACGGCATGGTACGCTATCGCCGGACGAGATGACCAGTATTTTGATGCCGATAATCAACGCCCTTGGCCATGCACACCGCCATGGCATAGTGCACGGCAATATCAAATGCTCAAGTATATTCATTCATGACGATGGAAGAATTATTTTGTTCGGCTTTGGAACTCAGCGATTGACCAGTGGTAATCAACTTTCGTTCAATCGCGATCAAAATTCTTTTGAATACTTAAGCCCTGAAGAAGCAAGTGGAAAAGTCGCGGATGGAAGAAGCGACATATATTCTCTAGGAATAGTGATGTATTACTCTCTTACCGGTAGATTTCCCTACAGTGGATCAAATTCTGCTATCACGATCAACGCGATAACTACCGGACAGTATACACCTATTAACAGGCTAAGGCCGTTGCCACAATGGTATGAACGAATAGTGGACAAGTGCTTGCAGAAGGATGTCATGAAGAGAATCCAGAGCTGCGGCGAACTTGTCGGACTATTCAATGCCAGCGCGACCGCTTCATCGACGAGCGCCAAATCGTCCGAGCAGCTTGAGAGAGAAATTCTGCCAGCAGAGCTGCCAAAGGAACAACCGGCGGCGAAGATCAAAACATCACCAGTCGTTGAACAGCCAATTGAAAGAGAGCCCTCCATAATCGAGCATCCAAGGGTCAAGCCTCCGGCTGTTATTGAGGAACCGGCCGGATATGAAGTGAAGGGCGAAGGAAAAGGAAAAAGCAAGGCGTTGCTATTGATAGCAGCTTTCGCTATGGTAGCAGTTTTGGCCGTAGGGATAACATTGATGATGAAGAGCGGCAACGGAAATTCTAATGGATTGCTCGCGCCCAGCGGGAACACAAGGCAGATGCGAACCGAGGAAAACTCTCTTCCGTCCCGAGAAAACATCAATAATAACGCAGCCCGGCCAACTCAACAGGCTCCTTCGACGGAGATAACTAAACCTGTACCGCCTCCGACTACATCCACTGATCAAGAAGCATCTTCATCTGAGACACGAAAACCCAGTTCATTGAAGGCATCTGCGAGGAGCAAAGTCAGCTCTTCAAAAGAAGCACAAAAAGAACAGATAGTGACGCCGCCGCCGGCCGTTTCGACTGTCTCCGTGCCCGACCTTACAGGCACGCAGCTCAATACGGCAAAAAGCATTTTGTCCTTGAACGGACTCTCCGTAGGTGCAGTCAGCACGATACCGGATCCGGCAAATGATGGAATAGTCATCAGGCAGGTACCTAAACCAGGTACACAGCTCAAAAAAGGCTCAACCGTTAACTTGATAGTAGGATCGAAGTGAAACTAAAGGCAGTCATCCTTTCGGCAACTCTAATTGTTCTCAGCTTGACTGTCAGTAACCGTGCATTTTCCCAAGTCGCAGTTCCTAAGTATACAGGCTTAACTTACAATAGCCCTTTCAGCAGATACAGTCCGCCGATAGGTTTGGCAATTTTGAGATTCGAGGGTGATGCCTTATTGGATATTAAGTTATTCAATGTCCTTAAGCAGGACACGACCGTTTTGAAAAGGTTCACCATATTTCCTTATAATGTTCTCAAAGCGCAGATGGATGCGCTTGGTTTGACTTCGCTGGATCCGAATGACCCGCATACGCTGAGTCAGCTAAGGGATCAGTTAAATGTCAATATTGTTGCGACCGGCAAGGCGATCAACAATGGATTTGAGTTGCGCCTGGTGGGAACAGACGGGAGCAAAGCATACACTCACTCTTTCTTCAACACAGGTAAATCGACTGCGATCGACGACGCGGCCAGATTGTTTCGCGAGAACGTACAAACCGACTATGTAAACGTCGGCAATGTTACCTGGGTACTCGTCGACAGCGGCTCCTTTCAGATGGGAAGCAGTGAAGGGTACGGCGACGAGCGTCCCGTTCACCGGGTTCATGTAAAATCTTTTAATATGAGTGCCACCGAAGTGTCTTTCGACCAGTATGACGCGTTCTGTGATGCCACGGGCAGGCCGAGAGCGGACGACAACGGATGGGGACGAGGCAAAATGCCGGTGACCAATGTAACATGGGACGACGCCATGGCATATTGCCAATGGCTTTCGGCACAACTTGGAGATGCGGTACGTCTGCCGACTGAAGCCGAGTATGAATTTGCCGCTCGCGGTGGAAACCTAACGAAGGGAGACAAGTTCAGTGGAAGCGACTATCTGGAAGACGTCGGTTGGTTTGTCGGAAATTCAAAAGGGAGGCCGCACGAAGTCGGCGGCAGAATGGCAAATGAACTTGGGATTTACGACCTGAGCGGCAACACCTGGGAGTGGTGCATGGATTGGTACCACAACACTTATGATGGAGCGCCTACGGACGGTACGGCATGGGGCGACGAGAATCTTCAGACACCGTACCATGTCGTAAGAGGAGGATCATGGAACGCCAGCTCTGACAATTGCCGCGTCTCTGTCCGTAACGACGGCACCAGCGGCTGGGTTAACTCGGCAGGATTCCGCATCGTAAAGGAAGCTAAGTAAGTGAGATATAGCGAAGGGGCAGCAGTCTTAAGCTGTATCAAAGCGTGTCAGGGTTGAAATTCTTCTGAACTAAATCTATATCCAATTCCAGATTCAGTTATGATAATTTTGGGAGTCGTCGGATCGTCTTCTATTTTTTTCCGAAGTTGACCGATATAAACGCGCGTGTACTGAGTTTCTTCGGAAAAAGACGGACCCCAAACTTGTTCCAGTATATACTTGTGCGTCAAGACCCTTCCTGCATTTTTGACAAAGAGGGACAGAAGCGCGTATTCGGTGGCCGTTAATTTTAAGATTTCGTTCCCCTTTTTCACGACCCGCGCCGAAAGGTCAACCTGCAAATCGTACAAAGAGAAAATATTTTTTCCTTGCGCAGTCTGGTGGTGTCTGACCGCCGCTCTCACGCGCGCGAGAAGTTCACCAGTGCGAAAGGGCTTGACGAGATAATCATCTGCACCTGCATCCAGGCAGGCGATTATATCCTTCTCTAAGCTGCGAACCGAAAGGATCAGGATCGGCACCGAAGACCACTCCCGCACCTTCTTCAATACTTCCAATCCATCCATATCAGGCAATCCCAAGTCAAGAATTACGAGCTCAGGTCGTTCCGATGCGACTTTCGCCAACCCCTCGTTTGCTTTCATTGCCGAACGAACGAGATATCCGTTTGATTCCAAGGTCAATTCAAGAAGCTTGCGGATCTGCGTCTCATCATCGATGACCAAGATTACAGGCTTGCTCGCCTCGTCCTCACTTTGGCGGAGCGGGCCGACCCCGCCTAGTCCGGGCTCGTTGCTCAAGAGGTCCTCTCCTCTTTTGTTATTCCATCGTACTTGATTCCATTTTTTGAATCGATAGGGAGATAGATCGTAAACTCTGCTCCACCTTCAGGTCGATTCCTCGCTGTGATCTTGCCGTGGTGCGCTTCGACGAATCCTTTCGCAATTGTCAGCCCAAGCCCCGTACCACCCGATCCGCCATTAGCAGCCCGATAAAACTTCTCAAAGACTTTCTCCGTATCTTTTTCTTGCAGACCCGGCCCGCAGTCTGCCACCGAAATTGCGCATTTCCCTTCTTCGAGAAAACTTCTTACAAGAATCTCAGTACCTTTCGGAGTATAAAGTGCTGAATTGTGAATCAAATTCGTCAAAGCCTGCTCGATCAAGACAAAATCCAGTCTGAGAAGAGGGACATCATCCTCGACTTTAATACTTACAGTACGCTGCATCAATTCTCTCTCGAGCCCTCTTATCGATTGGCTTACTATGTCCCTGACATCACACCAGTCCAATTTTGGCTGGATCATTCCTGATTCGAGCCGAGTCATATCCAACAAGTTGGCGACGAGGCGGTTCAACCTTTCTGCAGCAATGTGGATTTCCTTCGCTTTACTTATTTGAGATTTGCGGTCCCGAGTGTCAGGCTCGGCTGAGAGAAGGTTCTCCGACATTCCCATGATTGTGGCAATGGGAGTTCTAAATTCGTGTGAGATGGAATTGAAAAGCGTTTTGTAAAGTCGCTCCGATTCTGCGAGGACGATCGATTTCTTGTTTACCTCATTCAGCAACTCTCTTTCGATTGCAGAAGTTATTTGGGAAATGAAATTTTCCAGAAGCGATTCCTGATCAAGAGACAGTCTGGTATCGTCGGAGAACTTTACTCCAATAACTCCCAATGGATAACGCGGTCCGGACATCGGGAAATAAGTCGCGTGTGATGACGGCAGGGTGTCAGTGTTTTTGCCAGCGCGCTTCTCATTCCAATAGACCCATTCGGCTACCCCCATTTCTTTCGCATCCGGGAAAAAGGTGCTGGCATCATGTGCGGTTCGAAAAATTTCTCCCGCTGTGTCTCCGAGAATAACCGCCACGTCGGCATTGAAGTATTTTTTCAGATTGGAGACGGCGGCCCGCATGACTTCGTCCTGAGAGTGAGCCGATGAAAGGTCCTTCGTCAGGGAAAACAACGCCGAAGTCTTTTCTTCACGCTGCCGAAGTAGTTTCTCTCTTTTTCGTACCCTTGCGGAAAGGACACCGGTAACAGAGGCCACTAGAAAGTATAAACTCAACAAAAGCGCGTCTTCAAGATTTCCTACTGAAAAGGTAAACCTTGGAGGGATGAAGAGGAAATCCCACGCAAGCACGCCGATTGCTGCACCGAGAAGAGTTGGACCGGGCCCCATCCTGAGCGGAAGAAGCGACACAACTAAAAGAATAATGAACGATACGGTTCTATATCCCATGAACGGTGTCAAAGGATAGCAAAGGAGCGCAGTCAGGAAAACTAGCGCAATTGCCGTAGAATACTGCGCTCCACTCGATTGAAGTCCGGGGAAGAGCATTCGTCTAACTTTGTTTCCTGCCCCCGCTTCCTGCCCGACTATATATATATCTAAATCTTTGCTCTTTTGGATCACTTCATCGACGAGACGGCCTGCCCGCGAGAAAACAGTTCGATCCGGCTTACCGACAAGCATCAGGCCGGCGTTCTGTTCGTGGGCAACCCGCATCAGTGCATCCGCTATGTTTTCATCCGAAGTCGTCACCACCTCTGCGCCGAGCTCTTTAGCCAGCTTCATGTTTTTTGCAAGCTGATCTTTCTCCTCGACGGTCAACTTGGCAGACCGCTCCACATAAACAACCACCCACGATGCATCCATAGTGTAAGAAACTCTTCGCGCCCATCTAATGACCGATACCGAATGCGGACTGGGACTTATTGCCGCTATCAACCTCTGTCCGGACTTCCATGGTCCGGCAATCCGTTTCCCTCGCATGTATTCCCGGAGTTCACGATCAACTCTTTCGGCCGTGAGACGCAGCGACATTTCCCTAAGGGCAGCTAAGTTTCCTTCTCTGAAGAAATTCGCGACCGCCTGCCTGGAGCGATCTGGAGTGTAAACCTTTCCTTCGCTGAGCCGTTTGAGCAAATCCTCCGGAGAAATATCGATCACTTTTACTTCGTCAGCGGACTCAAAAATCGAGTCGGGAACCGTTTCCCTGACAGTGGTGCCGGTTATCTGTGCAACTGCATCTGCCCTGCTTTCAAGATGCTGAACGTTCAATGTAGTATATACATCGATTCCCGCATCCAACAACTCCAGAACGTCTTGGTATCTCTTTGCATGACGGCTCCCTGGAGCGTTCGTGTGCGCGAGTTCATCGACCAGAACTAGTTTCGGTTTTCTCGCCAGGACGGCATCAATGTCCATCTCTTCGAGATATGTACCTCGATATTCCAGCTTTTTCCTTGGAATCACTTCGAGGCCCAAAACAAGTTCGGCGGTCTCCATGCGTTTATGAGTTTCGACATACCCGATAACTACATCTATTCCTTTGGCAACCACATCCCGTGCTTCACTCAACATTGTGTACGTTTTCCCAACCCCGGCGCACATGCCGAAAAATATTTTCAGCTTGCCTTTCTCGCTCCGCTCTTCTTCCTTTTTTATAAGGTTAAGAAGTGCATCGGGATCTGGACGGTTATCGTTTATTTCTGACATTGCATCAGTAATTTAACCAGATTATGGAAAGAAAAAGAGGGACGGTCTTATTTTGCCCAGAATTGGATGACCAACCCGCCTATGACAATCATGGCTATTCCAATCAATCTTGCCCCAGGAATGGTTTCCTTGAAGATGAATCTGCCAAAAAGTGCAGTCACAATCACAAAAACGGATATATACACGCCTAGCATTTTTGAAAAATCCATCTTAACCGTGTTGACTACTATACCATATGAGCTGATTGCCGCAAGTCCCGCGACGATGAAGCCGATTCCCATTCCTCGCATACCTTTTCGAATGAGAGCATCGCCGCCAACTTCAAGCACGGCCGCGGCAAGAAAGATGAATAAGGCAATGAGGTTTTTCATTTCTGTCCATTCCAGTTATCGCTTTAATTACAAATGAAAATACATCGCACCATTTTTATATTACCCTTAGCGCCATCAACAGCATATCGATGAGCTTGATGCCAATGAAGGGAGCAATTACTCCGCCGACACCGTAAATCAAGAGATGTCTTCGCAAAAGATGTACCGCACTCACCGCCCTGTACTTAACTCCTTTCAAAGCAAGCGGAATCAATGTGACTATTATGAGAGCGTTGAAGATAACTGCAGACAAAATTGCGCTTTCAGGTGTAGCCAGTTTCATGATGTTCAAAGCATTTAGAACGGGATAAGTTGTCGCAAACGCTGCCGGAATGATTGCGAAGTACTTTGCGACATCATTTGCGATGCTGAATGTGGTTAGAGTTCCGCGCGTCATCAAGAGCTGTTTGCCTATCTCAACGATTTCCATAAGTTTCGTAGGATTGCTGTCGAGATCGATCATGTTCGCAGCCTCACGTGCGGATTGAGTGCCCGTGTTCATTGCTACCGCCACATCGGCTTGGGCAAGTGCAGGTGCATCGTTTGTGCCGTCGCCAGTCATTGCCACAAGTCGTCCGCCGCTTTGATAATCGCGGATCAGCTTCAGCTTGTCTTCGGGTTTAGCCTCGGCGAGAAAGTCGTCCACGCCTGCTTCGGCTGCAATCGCAGTTGCCGTCAGCGGATTGTCGCCGGTTATCATGACGGTCTTAATTCCCATGCTCCTGAGCTGGGCAAACCGTTCCTTAATTCCTCCCTTGACGATGTCCTTCAAATGAATTACACCGAGCACTTCACCGTTCTCCGCAACTACTAGCGGTGTTCCACCCTTACGCCCGATATCCTGAACAATTTGCTCTATTTGACCAGGATACTTTCCGTTCTGCTCCTCGACAAATTTCTTGATTGAATCTGCCGCACCCTTACGGATACTTCTGAAAGACGCTTTGCTTTCCCCGCGAGCGGAATCTTCGACGGGTTGAATATCCACTCCACTCATCCGCGTCTGTGCGCTGAACGGGACAAACTGCGCCGCAATTTGTTGTATGTCGCGTCCTCGCAAACCGTATTTTTCTTTCGCAAGTACGACGATTGACCTCCCCTCCGGAGTTTCATCGGCGAGCGACGCCAGCTGCGCCGCATCTGCCAGACGTTCCGCTGAAATTCCGGAGGCGGGGACGAACTCGGTCGCCATACGATTGCCAAGCGTCACGGTGCCGGTCTTATCCAACAGCAAAACATCGACATCACCGGCAGCTTCAACGGCGCGGCCTGAAGTTGCAATAACGTTATGGCGTATCATCCGGTCCATCCCCGCTATTCCTATGGCAGATAAAAGTCCTCCGATCGTCGTAGGGATGAGACACACAAGAAGTGCGACGAGAACGGTCACGGTGACAGGCGTTCCCTGTCCGGCAGCCTGAACACAGAAAAGAGAATACGGGAGAAGCGTGACACAAACCATCAAGAAGATTATCGTGAACGCAGCCAACAATATGTCGAGCGCAATTTCGTTCGGAGTCTTCTGCCTTTTCGCTCCCTCGATCAGGTGAATCATCTTATCGAGGAACCCCGCACCCGGATCGGCAGTCATTCGTATCACCAGCCAATCTGAGAGCACACGCGTTCCTCCAGTGACCGCACTGCGGTCTCCGCCGGATTCGCGGATTACCGGAGCGCTCTCACCCGTTATTGCACTCTCATCTACCGATGCAATACCTTCAATCACTTCGCCGTCAGCGGGAATTACGTCGCCCGCTTCGGCAATAAAACAATCTCCTTTATGAAGCGAAGCGGAAGGAACCAGTTCGAATTTCGCTCCGTGGCGCGGCTGGTGAAGAAGCTTCGCCATCGTTTCACGACGCGCCTTTCGAAGGCCCTCGGCCTGCGCTTTACCTCGCCCTTCAGCGAGTGCCTCTGAAAAATTGGCAAAGAGAACCGTGAACCAGAGCCATAAAGAGACCGTTCCAATGTACCATGCAGGAGCCTCGCCATGGCCGACAAGTGCCTGCATCCATAATCCTGTCGTCAGGACGCTTCCGACTTCAACCACAAACATGACGGGGTTGCGCATCATGTTCTTCGGATTCAATTTCAGGAACGAATCAAGAAGCGCGCGCTTAAATATTTCCTTTGTTAAACCTAAAGGTCTTCTAAGCTGTGAAGTTTCTGTAATCATAAACAAGTTTTCCTTTTTCAAGCGAAGTCTTTCGTCTCAACCTCGAGACAAAGAGAAGAGAATGAACAACATGTCTCATAAAGATAAGCGCAGACAAACCATAAGAATGTTGAATGAAAATTCGCGAACTGTGCAAATTATCCCATTCAACTGTAATCTGAAATCTGTACGGCAAACGATGTCTAAACAGACGAAATGTGCCCGCGCTCATTGTCGTTCAGTGTACCATCATTAAATGTTCGACAACCGGGCCAAGTGCAAGCGCGGGGAAAAAATTTAGCGCACCGACAATTAAGATTACCGAGATCAGCCAGAAAACGAACAGAGGAGTGTAGGTCGGTAAAGTTCCCTCGCTTGGCGGCACTTTCTTCTTGCGGACCAGCGAACCAGCTAGTGCCAACGTAGGAATTGCTAGCCAATAACGGGAAACAAACATATCGATAGCGCCGGTGATATTATAGAATGGTGTGTTGGCACCTATTCCCGCGAATGCGCTTCCATTGTTGTTGCCTTGGGAGGTAAAGCAATACAGAATTTCGCTAAAGCCGTGCGGACCAGGATTGGCTATTCCGGCCATCCCTGCTGGAAGTACAACTGCCAATGCAGTGAATATCAAGACTAGGATCGGCATGATGAGAATGAGAAGGGATGCCATCTTCATATCATACGCTTCAATCTTATGTCCCAAATATTCAGGTGTCCTGCCGACGAGAAGCCCTGCAACAAAGACCGCGACAATTACAAACACCAGCATTCCATATAAACCTGAGCCAACGCCGCCGAAAACAACTTCGCCGAGGTGCATCGCGACCAAAGGAATTAATCCTCCGAGCGGCGTGTAAGAATCGTGCATCGAATTAACCGAGCCATTCGAGGCCGAGGTTGTTATCGTCGCCCACAAAGCCGAATTAGCAATCCCGAATCTAACCTCTTTTCCTTCCATATTTCCGCCAGACTGGAAGACACTGGCAGTCTGATCCACTCCAAGTTTTGCGAGGAGAGGATTTCCACCTTGTTCTGCCGGATAGCATACAAACAACATTGCTACTAATATTATCAGCATCGCAGAAATCAGAGCCCATCCCTGCCTCGTGTCGCCAACCATCCTCCCAAACGTGAAGCAAAGTGCAGCCCCGATAAGCAGGATTGCGATCATCTCAAGAAAATTTGAGAATGGAGTCGGATTTTCATAAGGATGCGCAGAGTTTACGTTGAAGAACCCGCCGCCGTTCGTGCCAAGCTGCTTGATGGCAATTTGTGAAGCGGCGGGACCGACGGCTATGACCTGTTCAGTGACTGCGGCTCCGCTGGTGTCTGCCGTCGGCTGAACAAATTTCGCCGTTGCGTATGACGAGAATGTTTGTACAGTACCTTGCGACACGAGGAGTAAAGCAAGAATCACCGACAACGGCAGCAACACATATAAGGTACTTCGCGTCAGGTCAACCCAGAAATTTCCAAGTGTCTTCGCGGAATGACGAACAAGCCCGCGAATAAAAAGAACAAGCACCGCAATTCCAGTTGCTGCTGAGACAAAATTTTGTGTCGTCAGCGCCAGCATCTGCGTCAGATAGCTCATTGTCGTCTCGCCGCCATATCCCTGCCAGTTGGTGTTAGTCCCGAAGCTAACCGCGGTATTAAACGACGAATCAGGACTTACAGCACCAAAATGCATTGGATTCAACGGGAGAAATTGTTGAAGCCGCTGCAGGGCATAGACGATTGCGATTCCGAAGACATTGAAGATCATCATCGCTATTGCATTCTGCTTCCAATCCATCTCCTCATCAGGGTTGATTCCCGAAACACGATAGATAAATTTCTCTACCGGCCCGAAAATCGGATGAAGAAATGTTTTCTTTCCTTCGAATATCCTGGCCATGAATTCGCCCAGCGGTTTGGCGAGAAACACCAGAACGAGCAGGTAAAAAATTATTTGAAATATGCCTTCAAGTGTCATTCGAATCTCTCCGGATTAAGAAGTGCGATAAACAAATAGACAAACAGAGCTAGTGATATGACTCCTGCAACCAAATAGAGCCAGTTCATGATTTTCCTCCAAATTTCTGTTCTTCCTCCGAAGAAGATTTCGCACCCTCGGGAGGAAGCTCGCATATTTTCATGAGTCCCCATGTCAATAGAAGAAGCGCAGCAGTGATGCCAAGATAAATTAGATCCATTGTTATTTCTCCAAACCTTCAGTTTTCATTTTCCTCTTTTTGTCATTCCCGAATGTTTCTATCGGGGATCTGGTCAAGCGCAGCCTGGATTCCCGCCAAGATCGCGCGGGAATGACACTTAATGTTGGTATTCTCCCTTTCCGGAAGACAATTCATCCAGTGCCAAATTCAACTTAAGCACATCGACTCCGGGCTCGCCGATAAATCCTAGAAATCTTCCCTCGGTATATTTGTCGATGAGGTCACGAACCTGATCGGCCTTCAACCCGCGGACTCTTGCGACTCTCGGAAGCTGGTACAGCGCCGCCGCTATGCTTATATGCGGATCGAGCCCGCTTCCGGACGAAGTAACAAGATCTACCGGGATAGGCTGCGTATTCAAAGGATCGACCTTTTTAAGATCGCCGATCCTTTGGTTCACTTCGGCAAGGAGCGCGGGATTCAGCGGCCCGTAATTCGAGCCCGTCGATGCCGCGGCGTTATACTGGTACGGACTCGTCGGCGAAAGACGGCTCCAAAAATATTTCGGATCGCTGAAAGGCTGTCCGATCAAGGTCGAGCCGACCACTTTTCCATCCTTCGTGATCAGGCTTCCATTAGCCTGGGATGGGAAGATTAATTGTGAAATGCCGGTAATTGCTAACGGATAAAGTAGACCGGTGAGGACGGTGAACAGCAGGATGCTGATCCCGGCAATGCGGAGATTTTTCAAAAACATTTTTCATCCTCGTAGTTGTAGAGATATACTTTTTTCATCGGGATAAATATTGTCAATGCCGGATATGTTGTGCAATTAAGGGGATATAAAGAGCGGGAGCAAAGACATAAAGAAATCATAAAAATTTACAAATTCGCTTGAATCGCGACTATCCTTCGAAAGTTCGGGGGCGTTTGACACTTCACGGAGTGGTGGTTTGATTTGGCGAGAAAAGGTGCAGAGGAAAGGCATAAAAACGAAATAAGGCTTTGTCTTTCGGCAAAACATGTACAAAAAATCGCAATACGTTATTGAAGTAGTTCTATGACATATCGTGCAATGCCGCGCCGTCCATGGCGCGGACCGAAAGGATTTTTAGTATCCCTTCGCAGTAGCAGAATAGTTGATGGTTTAATCCATTTAAATTGCTGCTAGAATAACAAAAGGAAGTTTTTCACCCTCCCTTAGACTGGTTGAACTATTTCGGCTCGCTGAATAATTGTTTTCATTTGCTTATAAAAGGATGCACCTTGGCATCGGGTTGGTGTCTTTAAGGTTTACTTCTTTGAAAATTGAATTCTACTACCTTAATTATAACATAGAAAAAATTGTAAATGCAGACTATGTGTTCTCATTTGATAATGCTATAATGAAATAGCACGTTAATGCGATTTGGTGGAGGCTATAATACTCCGATGAATTGTTTAGCCTGAAGGTTGTAATTAAAATTATCAAAGAAGGAATTTCCAAAGAGGGGAAACGGATGAGTTCATTTACGTTAGGTTTTCAGGATATTGACAAAACAAAACTCATGGTTGTTGGGGGTAAAGGCGCGAACCTGGGGGAACTTTCTAAGATTGAAGGAGTCCACGTACCGGATGGCTTTTGTATTTCTACTGAAGCCTTTAAAAGAATCATGGGGGAAACGTCGTCGATTAACGGATTGCTTGATCGGTTATCTCTTCTAAAGGCGGAAGACCGGATAAAAATCGGTCAACTTACCGGTGAGATTCGCAGGGTCATCGAAGGGATACCCATCCCTCAAGATATTAATGAAGAGATAACCCGCTTCATCTCCAGGCTCGGTGAAGAAAATGCCTATGCAGTACGATCCAGCGCAACTGCAGAGGATTTACCGACGGCCTCCTTTGCAGGCCAGCAGGATACGTATTTGAACATTATCGGAAAGAAATCAATCATAAAACACATCAGCAAATGTTGGGCATCCCTATTTACGGACCGCGCAGTAATCTACCGAATGCAAAACGGCTTCGACCACCGTAAAGTTTACCTAGCTGTGGTGGTGCAGAAAATGATCTTCCCGCAGGCGGCGGGAATTTTGTTTACTGCCGATACCGTCAGTTCTAATAGGAAAGTCTTATCCATCGATGCCAGCTTCGGACTTGGTGAGGCCATGGTCTCCGGCCTCGTCAATGCTGATATCTATAAAGTGCGTAACGGCAAGGTTATCGATAAGAAGATATCCACCAAGAAGCTGGCTATTTATGCTGTCAGGGATGGCGGTACAAAAGAACAGGAGATTGAGGCTGAGAGGCAGAACAGGCAAGCGCTGACCGATAAACAGATTTTACAGCTTGAGAGCCTTGGCAGAAAGATCGAAGAACATTTCGGCTGTTCCCAGGACATCGAATGGTGTTTGTCCGAAGGACCCCATCCGGGGGTTGATGATACATTCTATATAGTCCAGAGCCGGCCGATCACTACGTTGTACCCGATCCCCGAAGCAAATGACCAGGGAAATCACATCTATATATCCGTCGGTCATCAGCAAATGATGACCGATGCCATGAAACCATTGGGATTGTCTTTTTACCTGTTAATAACTCCTGCACCCATGCGTAAAGCCGGTGGAAGGTTGTTTGTTGATATAACGCATCATCTCACTTCGCGTGTCAGCAGAAAAAAGATGATTGATATACTGGGTCAATTCGATCCGCTCATAAAAGACGCTCTCTTAAACATTGTCAAGCGAAAAGATTTTATACAATTGTCATCTGGGGATAAAAAAGTACCGGGTCACGTTACCAGTAATAGAGTAATGTCATGGAAATATCCGGCAGAATTCGAAAACGATCCGGCAATCGCTGCAGATTTGATCAAGAGTAGTCAAACATCGTTAGAAGAATTAAAACAAAACATCCAGAAGAAATCAGGAGCGGATCTGTTTGATTTTATTCGGGAAGATATTCAGCGATTAAAGAAAATTTTGTTTAACCCGCTAAGTTTGGATGTTATTATGGTTGCTATGTATGCTTCGTCATGGATCAACAAAAAAATGATGAAGTGGCTTGGTGAAAAGAACGCAGCGGACACGCTCTCTCAATCTGCACCAAACAATATTACTTCGGAGATGGGTCTGGCGCTGTTGGATGTCGCAGATGTGATTCGTCCGTATCCGGAATTAGTTGAGTATTTACGCCATGTAAAAGATGATACCTTTTTGGATGAACTGGTTAAGTTTGATGGTGGAAAGGAAATCCGGGACGCTATCTATGCTTATCTCAGCAAATACGGAATGCGATGTGTCGGGGAAATCGATATTACTAAAACTCGTTGGACTGAAAAACCGACTACACTCGTTCCCATGATTCTGAGTAACATCAAAAACTTTGGGCCTAATGCAGGCAATCGGAAATTTGAGCAAGGGCGGCAGTCAGCTTTGAGAAAAGAACAAGAGTTATTGGATCGATTGAAGCAATTACCGGGTGGTAAACGAAAAGCCAGAGAGACAAAACGGATGATCAGCCTGCTCCGGAATTTCATCGGTTATCGTGAATATCCAAAATACGGCATGATTAATCGCTACTTCATTTATAAGCAAGCTCTACTGAAAGAGGCCGAACAACTCGTACAAGCGGGCGTCCTTCATGAGAAAGAAGATATATACTATCTCGCCTTTGAAGAACTTCACGAAGTGGTACGCACAAACAAACTGGACTACCGGATCATCAGCAAACGAAAGGACGAGTACAAATTATATGAAAGACTAACGCCACCACGTGTAATCACCTCTGAGGGTGAAATCATTGCAGGTGAGTACAAACGAGAAAATCTGCCAGCCGGAGCCATGGTGGGTCTGGCTGTTTCTTCCGGAGTTATAGAGGGACGAGCACGCATCATCTTAAACATGGAAGATGCTGATCCGGAAGATGGAGATATATTGGTCACCTCATTCACCGACCCGAGCTGGACACCATTGTTTGTATCCATAAAAGGCCTGGTCACCGAAGTTGGTGGACTGAATACCCATGGAGCAGTTATCGCCCGTGAATATGGCTTACCTGCAGTTGTCGGAGTAGACAATGCCACCAAACTGATAAAAGATGGGCAACGAATTCG